>Ga0210406_10002606_pt1 | contig 20430 bp, 15 predicted proteins | sample IncBWC30MmetaG_FD_155454 | JGI IMG/M metagenome (GOLD analysis project Ga0210406, IMG submission 155454) | Forest soil microbial communities from Barre Woods Harvard Forest LTER site, Petersham, Massachusetts, United States - Inc-BW-C-30-M | ecosystem: Environmental > Terrestrial > Soil >... | reverse complement strand
GCGGTTCTAAGCATTGGGCTGGCGTTCGCGTTTCCCCATCTGTTCAAGGTTCCCGCCGATCTGCAACGAGCGGCGCAGATAACCGTGCTCCTGTGCGCCTTGGGAGTTGCCGTCACACTGGTCTCCGGCGTTTTTGGCGCAGTACTTGCCGCAATTCATCGCTTTGACTTGCTGAGTACAGTGACGATGTTTCAGACAGTCGCCAGAGCGGGTGGCGTCATTTTGATTCTTCGCAGCGGGCGAGGTCTGGTGGCATTGGCGTACTGGGAACTGACCATCATCACCATCGCCGGATTGACCACAGTAGCCATCGCTCTCAAGCTGTTTCCAGCCTGCCGGGTCAGAGTAGCTAAGCCAAAGATCGAAACGTTGAAGATGATCTGGGCCTATAGCTTCATCACCTTTATCTGGATTATTGCCGTCCAGATCATCATCAATACCGACAACCTGGTCGTCGGTGCCTTCTTGTCCGTGGGGCTGGTGGCCTTCTATTCGATTGGCGGCAGCCTCACGTCGTATTCGGGCCAGGTGGTGTCGGCAGTCTCAACCACCTTCACACCCATGGCGAGCAACCTCGAGGCCTCAGGCAAGACGGAAGAGCTGCAAAAGCTGCTGATCCGCGGAACCCAGGCAACTCTGGCGATTGCATTGCCCATCAGCCTGTCACTGGTCTTCCGTGGCAAGACATTCATCGGCCTTTGGATGGGGCCGCAATACAGCGAGGTTTCAGGAAACGTTCTACAGATTCTGATGATCGCTCAATACTTCAGCGTCGCGACCTCCACCTGCGGAGCCGTGATGATGGCCATCGGCAAACATAAGCCGGCGGCAAAATGGGCGGTGATTGAAGCCGCCATAAACCTTGGGCTTAGTCTGATCCTGGTTAGAACAGTTCTCATCTACGGGGTGCCCTGGGGAACGTCAATCTCGAATGCTCTCGTTTGCTCACTTTTCTGGCCCAGATACATATCCAAAACGTTGGAAGTGCCCATTCGAACGTTTCTCTGGGAAGGTTGGGCGAAGATCACCTTATGCTCCATCCCTTTCGCAATCGTCTCAGCAGTGGCTGACAGGTATTTGCACCCTCATTCGCTGATTGCGTTCTTCAGCGAAATATTGATCACATTGCCGGTGTACGCTGCCTTCGTGCTGATTGTCTTCCGGGAAGAGGTCACGACTGTATTCCGCATGTGGCAGCAGTCAAGGCGGATGACGGCACAGGCAACGCCGTGACCGATCGAGCCTCACACAGGAACAATCAGACGAGATCGCTACGATTGTTCCGCATAGTATTTGTCGATGCGAACGAAGTGTTTCCCGTAAATGAATCCGGCAAGATCCCACAGAGTCAACTCATCTGCAAAGGCCTGCCCCGCGGTTTCCGACGATACGAGATGGCGAGGAAGAGAGGCCAGGCCTTTCACAGCTCGGCCTATTCTGTATCGGGGCACTCCGAGCGAATAAGAGACGTTCTCTTTCAAATCTTTGTCCGCTATTCCCTGAGACACGCCTCTCCAATAGCACCAGCGCCTATGATAGCGGCGGGTAAGGCGGTCCTCGGGAATGTAGTGGTAGATGATCAGCTCCGGAACATACATGCCATGGAGATTGGCGCCGCGCAGCCTGCGATAGAGCTCCGCATCTTCCTCTGACAGCAGCCCCTTCCCGCTCCGGCCAAGCTTCGTGGAATAGGTGCCGACGCGCTCGAATGCGCTGCGGCGGATGACGGCGTTTCCACTCATCAAATTGCCCTGGAACGTTCCTCCAAATGGGGAGCGGGGCTTGGGGGCGACCACGCCGATGACCGAGTGGTACCCGGGCGGCAGCCACGGCGGCGGCGGCGCAGCCCAATTTGCCAGGCACGGCCCACCAATAAACTGGACTGCCTCATCGCTGAACTCACGGGCGATGACTTCATACCAATGCTCATCGATCTCTTCATCATCGTCAATGAATCCGATGATCTCTCCGGTGCCTGCACCTATGCCCGCGTTGCGCGCATGAGAAGAGGACTGACGCATCTCTTTGACATGAAGAATCGGCCTCGTCGCTTGCGACTGCATCTCACGGACCATCGCCTCGGTATCATCTTTGCTGTTGTTGTCTGCAATGATGATCGTCACGTCCAGGCCCGCTGGAATAGGTGCCTTGAGTAAACTGAGGATGGTGCGCTTCAGCAGCTGACTGCGATTGTACGTAGGCACCACAACATCAAGCTTCATCGAAGAAATACCTTCCAAGACATGATAACTGGATCAGAAGAGCCGATAGTATCGCCTTCTTCCTGAAGAGATTCCGAAAGTAAAATCTGCCGGACTGCGAAAACGGAGTGGGGCACGCGCCTACGTCTTTCGAACCCTGCTATGAAATTCGATAAGGCGGCCCAGAACTCTGGGCATACGACTGTTCCCATGATAGGACCCGCTGCGACTGAGCCATCCATGCCACAGTCCGGCCAGAATAGCCTGACGAGACTTGTCGTTTACATTCGGATGCTTTAGATACTCCAGCTGCCCTCCATATTGCCACCACAGCGGTTTTAATCTGGCTTTGAAGTTAGCATGCTTCTTCCAGAAGCGAATCTCATTGCGAGCCATGTAATACCAGTAATGCGGCTTCAACTCATGGTATTTCCCATCGATTGTCTTTTCCTTATGGTAGACGACCGATCCGAAATCGACGACATTGCGGAATCCCGCCTTGATGCTTCGCAGTGAGATATCGGTATCCTCCCAATAGGCAAACATCTCACGATCCAGCGGCCCTATCTGGCGAACCATCTCGACTCGAATTAGAAGCGCCGTCCCCATCAGCATGATTCTTTCCGGACAGGCAGCAGCCCATTGCTGCGCTTTTGTAAGGTCTTTCGTGGACTGGAATGAAGGTAATTCGGGCTCGTAGAGGCCGCCCACATTCAACAATTTCGAGGGCTCGTCCAGAGAAGCGATCATGGGCGATACCAGGCCAATCTTCCTGTCGGTTTCGGCTACGCTAACGAGCGAAGAGAGGGTGTTTACTTCGGTGACGGCATCGCCATTGAGTAACCAGATGTAATCGTCATCCCTCAGAACCGCCAGGTCCAGACCGACGTTGCATCCCCCGGTGAAGCCAAGGTTCTCCGGCAACCTTATGAGTCTCACCCGGTCACCCACTACTTTTTCCAAATGTTCGACCGACCTATCCGTCGACCCGTTATCGATCACTACGGTCCTGCAATTTTGATAGTCCATTTTGGCTATGGACTCGATCGCCGCTATCGTTTCCTCGTACGAGTTCCAATTCAAAACCACAATGAGAACGCTGGGACTCCCGGCTGAGTTCACCGTAAGGGGCTGTGTTGCAGGAGACGACAATTTGAATCCTTTCCGTTATCCCAAGGAGATGAGAAGAAGAAGAAATGGCGATTGACCCATCGATCGAAGACGGCCCTCTTGTCCAGAATCTGGATCCGTTGCCAGACTATTTGGCGTCGTCTCTACTTGCCCACGAATCGAATGGTAGCCAGCAAAATGCTGGCCAGCGCTGGCCTCTTACCGTAGTGTAATAAAAGCATTCATGAGCGAAAATGAATATCTGGAAGCATTAGATGAATAAATTTTCTATAGATGTTGCACGCTATAAAGAAAAAGGCTACCACGGCAAAGAACTGTGGCTGAACCCGGCTGTGTGGGCCATTGCGTCCTATCGCCTGGGCAACTGGCTGTACATTGCTAAGCCATCCCCGCTCATCCGCATTCCGTTGAAGCTGCTGTCTTTCTTCGCCAACAACTTTTGCGAGATTTTCATGGAGATGTGCCTCGACCCCCACGCAACCATCGGAGGCGGACTTTACATCGGACACATTGGCGGTGTTCATATCAATCCTCAAGCCGTTCTCGGAAAAGATTGCGACCTGGCCCATCGCGTGACCATCGGAACTTCTGCCATGGGACGCCAGGGGGCTCCTACACTCGGCGATAATGTTTACATTGGCACCGGCGCGACATTGGTCGGTAAAATCAAGGTGGGAAACGGTGCAAAGATAGCTGCCAATACGCTGGTTATCACCAACGTTCCCGAAGGCGCCACGGTAATGGGTGTGCCTGGGCGCATAATCATGCGACCTCCAAAGCCTGCGCAGTCGCCTGTACTAGCCGCAACGGAGAAAGAATAGATGCAAAGTGACACAGAGCGTCAGGAACTGCGACAACGTATCAAGGAAGCCGCATCCAGACGCGACGCAAGCTCCGCAGTCCAATACGGCCGCACGCTTCTCGCCGCATCCGCCAAGGCGGCCGATGTCATGTTTTGCGCTTCAGCCTTCGCGGGAATAGCCGATACTCTAGCCCAACAACCGGCAGTCAGGCGCTTGAAGGTTTATGTCGTTCGCTCGGTCACGGTGGAGCCCATACTTCCCTTCCTTACCACCGAAGCAGTGCTGTCGAACTACGTCCTGGACATACAAGTCGGCGGCTACGGCTCCTACGTCGATGAGATGCTCAACCCGCAAAGCACACTTGCAAAGTTCAAGCCTGACGTCGTCTGCGTCCTGCTCGATCTGGAAGACATTGCGGGGCGGCTGCCTGACCTCTGCGCGGACGGCATCGGTCAGGGTGTCGAGGCGGAGATAGAAGAATCTGTCTCCCGCATGGCGCAACTGCTCAGAAGTTTTCGCTCCAACAACTCCGCCCGCGTTCTTCTCCAGGGATGCGTCGTCCCTGACACAACCTCACTTGGCGACGTCGGCGATGCAAATCTTCCTCACAGCCTGACGAGCGCCGTGCATCAGCTGAATCAGCGACTGGCTGCGCTGTGCCGCACCCTCTCGGATTGCGTTTTTTTTGATGTAGATCATCTTGCTGCGCGCCATGGTCGTGCAAACTGGCGCGATGCCCGGATGTTTCTTGCATCCCGCCTTGCCATATCCTCAGGGGCATTCGGCATCTACTCCCGCGGCCTGATTCGCTCGCTCTCTGCGCTGTTCCGCGCGCCCCGAAAGGTCCTGTGCACTGATCTCGACAACACACTATGGGGAGGCGTTCTCGGAGAAGAGGGTCCGGAAGGCATAGCCACCGGAAGCGCATTCCCAGGAAATTGCTATCTCGAATATCAGAAATATCTCAAACAGTTGTCATCCCGCGGCATTCTGCTCGCCATCGTCTCAAAAAATAATGAAGCAGATGTGCACGAGGCATTTCAGATGCGCTCCGCCGACCTCGGACTGAGCCTGGACAACTTCGTCGCCACCAAAATCAGCTGGAACGAAAAATCCGATTCAATTCGCGAACTCGCGAAAGAGCTGTCGCTCGGCCTCGACTCCTTCGTCTTCGTCGATGACAACCCCGTGGAATGCGAAGCGATCCGGCAGCAGCTCCCAGAGGTCGCCGTCATCGAAGCCCCGATTCAGGAGCCATGGAAGCTGGTAGAACTCCTTTCCTCGCAGTGGTTCTTCGACGCGGCCGTCGTTACCGACGATGACGTCAACCGCCTGAATGAATACAAAGCGCAGGCGCAGCGAGCGGAGCTGGCCAACAGCGCAGGCAACCGCGATGAATTTCTCGCGTCCCTGGAAATCGTGTGTACGTTCCTGAGTGCGTTGGACGCGCCACTTGCAAGGTCGGTCCAGCTGCTTGCCAAGACAAATCAATTCAACCTGACCACCCGCCGCCACTCCGCCGCAGAGGTGGAACAATTCGCTTCCAGCGCAGGAGGACAGGCCGTCGCCGTACGAGTGCGCGACCGCTTTGGCGACGCGGGCGTGGTTGGACTGGCTCTCGCCCGCAACGAGGCCGACTCTTGCTTCATCGATTCGCTGCTATTATCGTGCCGGGTGATCGGGCGCGGCATCGAAACCGCGCTTTTAGCGCATCTTGCCAAAAACGCCAAAAGAGCCGGCGCCAAACGATTGATCGGTGAGTTTATTGCGACAAAGAAAAACGCCCCTTGCGCAGACTTCTACCTCGATCACGGCTTTGTGAAAGACACATCATCGCAAGACGCCCCATCTGATTCAGTTTTTTATCAACTTGATCTCACCACTTCGGCTCCAACGAGTCCCGGGTGGCTAACCCTGGAAGGAAATGAATCGAATGAGCTCTCAGCAAGTGCCGTCGTCGCTTCGTGACATTCTCGCCGACGTTCTGGAAATCTCGCCCGACGAAGTCACGCCGGAAACCGGCGTTGGAACCGTCGACAACTGGGACTCCTTCCGCCACCTTCAGGCCATTCTTGCCATCGAAGGCGAGTACGGCGTGCAGTTCGACCCGCAACGGATCGCTGAGTTGACGACCGTCGCATTGATCCAGGCGGAGCTGGAGACAAAGGGAGCGACACTTTGACTCCTGAGGACCTCGGGTTCAAGCTTCGCCACGTAGGCGTGGCAGTCCCCTCCCTCGGGCCGGCAACCGAGACCCTTTCCACCCTCTTCGGATACAGAGTCGTCTCCGGTCCATTCGATGATCCCATTCAAAAGGTGAGCGTCAACTTCCTCACCACGTCCGACAAGGACGCCACCGAGATCGAGTTAATCGCACCACTCAGTGAAGACTCCCCCATCACCTCGATGCTTGCCAAGAACGGCGGCGGGGCCTATCACCTCTGCTTTGAGACCTCCGATATCGACCAGGCTCTCGTTCACGCGAAGAATAACGGCTGCATGATCGTCAGCCCTGCGGTCCCGGCCGTGGCATTCGGTGGCCGCAGAATTGCCTGGATCTATACGCGCTCCCGTCAGCTCTTCGAACTGGTCGAAGCCGAGGTTTAGCCAAATCCATATCTGTATGATTCAGCCATGCAATCCAAATCAGTTGGAAAGAAAAATATTGCTCGCTGAATCGAGATCAATTCGGTGACCCAGCCGCCAGACAGACTCTATCTTCTCTACCATGAACTCCGGCCCAGCAGGAGCAACTACTCCTACGTCGTTGGGACGGAGGAGTTCGAGAAGCACGTCGATCTTTATCTCAAATTGAGAAACGCAGACGAACCCGGCCTATGGCCGGAGATAACCTTCGACGACGGCCACATCTCCAACTTCGAGTTCGGCCTGCCCGTTCTTCAGTCCCGCGACGTTACAGCGAGGTTTTTTATTACCGTAGGCTGGACTGGCAGAAGACGAGATTACATGAGCTGGCAAGAGTTGCGTGCGCTTCATCAGGCGGGTCAGCATATCGGCGCACACGGATGGAGTCACGCCCTTCTCACCCACTGCAGCGCAAGGGAGTTGCACAGCGAGCTGGTCGACGCAAGGCTCACGCTCGAAGACAAACTAGGCACATCGATCACAACCATGTCTCTGCCCGGCGGACGCTACAACCGGCACGTTCTCACCGCATGCCGGCAGGCGGGATACACGCAGATCTTCACCTCCATCCCCAGAGCCGAGCCCAACCCCGCAGCCGAGACCATAGGCCGCCTGAACATCCGCGGCGACATGTCGCTGGAGTGGATCACAAAACTCCTTCAACCCGGCAGCAACATTCTTTCCGGCCTGGAGCGGCAATATCAGGTGAAAGCAGCCGCGAAGTCAGTGCTCGGAGACCGGCTGTACGAAAAAGTTTGGGCTCTTCTGAATCGCAAAGAAACAGATACCGACATGAGGGAAGCTGCTGACAAGTGAAGATTCTGCACATCATCAGTAGTGGCGGGATGTATGGCGCAGAGGCTGTCATCCTCAACATGTCGCGTACCCTGAACGAGGCCTCGCATACAAGCGTCCTCGGTGTCTTTTCCAACTCCTCCAACCCAAATCTGCAACTTCACGAAGTAGCCGCCAAAGAAGGCATCGAATCGCATCTGGTCCCCTGCAAGGCGCAGATCGACCGCAGAACGATTACAAACATTCGAGACCTTGTCGGTCGAATAAATCCTGATGTCGTCCACGCCCACGGCTACAAAGCAGATATCTACAGCTACCTCGCACTACGCCGGTCGAGCATACCGCTCGTCTCCACCTGTCACACCTGGTATGACAACGATCCCTTTGTCACCCTTTACGGCGTGGCGGATCGTATGGTGCTACGCAACTACGCAGCAGTCGTCGCTGTCTCCGATGAGGTGAGGCAGAGGCTCATCAGCGCCGGCGTTCGCAAAGAAAAGATTCATTTGGTCCCAAACGGAATCGATCTACGCCCCTTTGACAACGCAACTCCTTCACTGCAGGACGACTCAACCTCGAACCATCCTCCGATCGTTGGCATCATCGGAAGGCTGTCCGTTGAGAAGGGAGCCGATATCTTCCTGCATGCCGCGGCTCAAGTTCTCGCAGAGCTTCCTTCCACAAAGTTTGTCGTAGTCGGCGAGGGACCGGACCGGGATAAGCTGGAATCATTGATCGACGAGCTCAAGCTGCGGGGGAATGTATCGATGCTTGGGCGCCGCGACGACATGCCTTCGGTCTATGCCTCGCTCGATATCATGGTCTCGGCATCCCGGCAGGAAGGACTCCCGATGGCGATTCTCGAAGGCATGGCAAGCAGCCTCCCCCTCATAGCGACGCCTGTAGGCGATGTGCCGACCGTGGTCCATGACGGCCGCACCGGACTGATGGTGCCTCCGGAAAACGCTCCGTTGCTGGCGTCCGCAATCGTAACTCTCCTGCGAAACCCCGTGCAGCGAGAGCGCCTCGGAGCCGCGGCAAGAAAGCTCATCGAAGATGAGTTCTCCGCCGAGAGAATGACGGCCGACTATCTGCGCGTCTACCAAGAGGCGGCCTCCCGGGGAACAAAAAAGTGAGCGGAGACAGCCGCCGGCCCCGAATCTTCATGATGGACCTATGGGCGACCGTGCCGTACTACACGGCGTACCTCTCTCGAGCCCTCCTCAAAGAACGCGTCAATGTGCAAATAGGCTCGATCTCCTATTACCTCGATCCCACCTGTTTCTCAAGTCGCGGCATCAAGCTCGATCCAGGCGCTCTCGACATCGTAGGAAAATTTCGCCTGCCGCGTCTTCCCCGCAGAATCCTCAAACTGCTGGAATCCATCCTCAATCTATCTGCGCTCACAGTGCGTTTTCTTTTCTCTCCACCCGACATTGTTCATGTGCAGTACCTGCCAATGCTGCGATCGCGTCTCCCGCTCGATCTCTGGTTCGTGGAGTTCTGTCGCAAACGCGGCTCGAAGATTGTCCTCACGGTTCACGATCTGCTTCCCCACGACACAGGCGAGGCGCACAAGCAGGCCTTCCGCGACCTGTACCGGATGGTCGATGGCCTCATCTGCCACTCCGACAACATCAAGACAAGGCTTCGAGAGGAGTTCTCCGTGCCGGAAGAAAAAGTAGCGGTGATTCCTCACGGGCCTTTCTTCTACGACCTCCCGGCAACTGACTCCGGCCAAACCCTGAGAAGCTTCCATCTCGAACCAGGAAAGCTCCTCGTGTTGTGGCAGGGAATCATCTTCCCCTACAAAGGAATCGATCTTCTGCTCAACGCCTGGCAGCAGGTAGAAGCCAATAACGACGACGCCTTCCTGTTGATCGTGGGTACAGGAGCACCCGAGTTTGCGGAACAGATTCGCGACCAGATCAGCCGTCTCGATCTGAAGCGTGTGCAGTTGCACCTGCGCTTCATCTCAACCGAGGAGCTGGTTGCCCTGTATCGAGCGGCCGACATTGTGGTCTATCCCTATCGCGCGATCACGACCAGCGGCGCACTCGCAACCGGTCTAGCCCTGGGCAAAACCATCGTAGCCAGCAATCTTCCGGTCTTCCGCGAACTTCTCACCGATCGAGAAAATGCATTGCTTGTCGATCCACAAAATTCCGGAGAACTCGCCACCGCGCTAACCAACCTATCGAGCGACTCGCCACTTCGATCGCAACTTGCGGCAAACGTGCTTGCAATGCACTTCGGCGATGAATCATGGCTCTCCATCGCAAACAGAACGAAAGATTTTTACTCTGACATTCTCTCTTGATCTGTGTGTTATAAAAAACAAGTTGGTCCTGTGAACGTTCGTTCAGTGTAACGTCGTCGTTTTCTCTGCCGGTTCTGATGAGTTAGGAGTTCCGCTCAGTTGAGCTATCTTCCCGAGGCAGGCAAAACCAATTCGACACCGAATCTACTCCCCCCATCCCCTATCTTCAGGCAGACAGCAAGAACTCGTTCCTTGTCGGGAGAAGGTCCCGCCAGACGGGGTCCAACTCTTTTGGACGCACCTGAAAGTCCGATTGCCACGGAAGTGGTTTGTCCCAAATCGGAAGCATACCCATACCTTGGGAGTGGGTTACTTTAGTAAGCCACGCTAAACCTGGTTAACATCCCCTGACGCCTCCTTAGCTTGCGCACTTTCAGGCGCATAGGCCAAGCTGCGCCTGCATTTGCGCGATTCTGACGCGCTCACTCGGAAGTGCTATATGCAGCCCCACTTGGGGTAAATGCAGTAACTCTTTTGGGCGAGGGTAGTGGTTACCTTTTCCCTGTAACGTTCAACCGAGTGACCGGCAAAGGCCTCCCCTGAAGTTCCTGCCGCCTTGCTCATGTTGGCTAGTTTGATTCCCCCGGGGTGTGATTTTGGGCAAAAATTTAAAGGCAATCGCGACAGGTGCAACCTCCTCTCTCCTTTTTTATTGTCTCGGCTGCGCATCCGGTACGACTGGGCAACCTGCAGCGCAACAGCAGATAGCAACCCCAAGCATCACTCAGGTTCAACCCCAGACCATCAGAGCGGGCTCTCAATCCACAACACTGAAGATCATAGGAACAAACTTTCCTGCTCAGGCAGCCATTCTTTGGAATGACTCTCCGCTCGCCACAACTGCCGTCGATAGCAATACCTTGTCCGGCACAGTAACGAGCAGCAGCATCGCCACGCCCGCTACGATCCAGTTGAAGGTGCAGAACACCCAGACCATGCAGGCGTCTGCCGCCGTGCCTCTCGTCATTGCCCCTGCTGACTCCAGTTCTTCCTCGCCCCTGACGATCTCCCTCACCCCGCTGCCTCAAGCTGCCGTCAGCGCACCCTATACCGGAACCCTCGGTGTCTCTGGAGGAACCGCTCCTTATACCTGGAGCATCGCCTCGGGACAGCTTCCCGCGGGACTCAATCTGGCAGCGAATACCGGCATCATCTCCGGCACGCCTACGGCCAATGGCAGCTACTCGTTCGGCGTCTCGGTAGTCGATTCAAGTTCGTCCGTACAATCAGCAACCGCAACCGTAACCATGTCGGTGGCTGCAGCCCCGGCCGTGCCGACGGCCCTAACCATTAACTCGTCCTCCCTGCCTTCGGGGACAATCGGTTCGGGTTATTCAACCTCGTTACAGGCAAGCGGAGGCACTGCGCCCTACACCTGGTCCTTCGTCTCAGGGAATCTTCCCGCCGGTCTCAGCCTGAATACCTCGACCGGCCTGATCTCTGGCACTCCCACCGCAAACGGCACCGCCACCTTCACCGCTTCGGTCGCAGACTCAGCCAGTCCGGCCCAGACCAAGTCGGTCACTCTGTCACTGACCGTCGAATCCCTGACCCTCACGATCACCTCTTCAACCCTCCCCGCCGGGACTCAGAGCGCGGGCTATTCCCGAGCCTTGCAGGCCACCGGCGGCACTTCACCCTACACATGGTCAATCTCCTCCGGTACTCTTCCCGCTGGACTCAGCCTGGCTCCCTCCACCGGCCTGATCTCCGGCACCCCCACAGCGAGCGGCAACTTCTCCTTCGGTGTGTCGGTCCACGACGCAGGCTCCCCAGCCCTGACCGCAACCGCCACCGTCACCGTCTCCTTCGTAGCCGCAGGAGCTCCACTCACCATCAGCTCGACAACCTTGCCTGCAGGAACATCCAACCAACCGTATAGCGTCACCCTTAACGCAACCGGAGGCGCAGCACCCTACAGCTGGTCCATGACCGGCACCCTTCCCGCTGGACTCAGCCTGGCTCCCTCCACGGGCCTGATCTCCGGAACACCGACCGCGAGCGGCACCACCAATCTGTCCTTCACAGTCACGGATTCATCCAGCCCCGCGCAGACCAAGTCGGTCAGCAATCTCTCACTTGTCGTCGCACCACCTGCGTTGACGATCTCCGCCTCGCTCGTCTCCGGAACCGCCAACACAGCGTACTCCAGCCAGATGTCGGCAACCGGCGGCACATCGCCTTACACCTGGTCGATCCCCACGAGCAATGGCAATGCCCTTCCTGCAGGACTCACCCTGGCGGCAACCACTGGAATCATCTCCGGCACGCCCACAACGAGTGGCACGTTCAGCTTCACGGTCGCCGTCAGTGACAACGCTAATCCCGCCCAGACAAAGCTTGCGACTGCCTCGATGATCGTAGCTGCTGCAGCGCCTCCACCCGGGCCAGGAACCACCTGGTACGTCCGCCCTGACGGTGGCAGCCGCTACTCCAGCAATCAGCCTCAAGGCCAGTGTGACGGCCAGGCAGACGTTGCCTACTCCGGCACCGGCACCAACCAGCATTGCGCGTTCGGTGACGTCCGCTTTCTCTGGACGGACGGTTCGTACACCACGAGCCCAGCTATCTCCATGCCGGCATGGGGCTGGGTCGGCAGTGGCGGCGATACCTACCTCATTCGTGGAGGACCATGGCGCGTTGGGCAAAACGGACCCAATCCAGGGGACTCGTTCGGTCTGCACGGAGATCCCTTTGACGCCGGTGCGCCTCCGCCGCTGAATGGGACGGCAACCCAGCACACCCGCATTCTTGGAGAGAACTATTCCAGCTGTGGATCGCAAAGCGCCATGACGCAGATATTCGGCGGCTACGGTGTCGCCTTTGTCTTCCACCTCGGTGGAGCGCAGTTCGTCGACATGGGATGCATCGAACTGACTCGTCATTCGCAGTGCATCAAGTATGGCTCTCCGGCCGTGCCCGCGTCGTGCAGTACCTCCTGGCCGGTGGATGACTACGCTCAAAACGGAATCATCACCAGCACCGGCACTCACGACGTCTTGCTGCAAGATATGTGGATTCACGGCTTCACCTCTCGCGGCATCATCGGACCGATTGGAGGCACCGTTACCGCCACGAGAGTCGATATAGCCTACAACGGCGCCGCAGGATGGGACTTTGACGATGGTGCTGCAACTCCCAGCATCAACGGTATGTTGGTTGCCACTAACCTGACAGTGGAGTGGAACGGCTGCAACCAGGCCTACCCCGGCACTGGCGCCGTCTCTTGCTACAGTCAAAGCACCGGTGGATACGGCGACGGCATTGGAACTCCGGCCGGCACCTGTATCTCCACCAACGTCACAAACTCGATCTTCCGCTATAACACGCAGGATGGGTACGACTGGCTGCACAACGACACAGGCGTTTGCCCGAGCAGCGTAACCAATTCAATCTCGTACGGAAATAATGGATCGCAGTTCAAGTGGGGCCCGGCGAACAACCCGATGGTCTTCACCAATAACCTGGTGCTCGGCAATTGCTGGAGGCTGTCCCAGCCAATAACAGGCCAGCCCAGCACCTACAACGCAAACCTCAGCGACTTCTGCCGCGCCTCGGATACGATCGTGCCCGGCCTGGGAAAGAATGGAACCCTGCTGATGGCGAACAATACGATTGTCAGCTACTCTCCAACCATCATCGACGTTGAATGCGCAGCCGTCGGATGCGCGGGTAGTACCTTTACCTTCGAGAACAACATCGTGATCGGCTACGACAATCCGACGACGTGGAACAATGGCGGACAGGTAGGGGGACCGGGCGTCCTCTACTACGGCGCACCCATTGGACAAACCATCCGAAGCAACAATATCTTCTACGGCATCGGACACAACTTCAAATGCCCCACCGGATACCCGAACGAGTACTGTACCGATCCCCTGCTCGTCAACGAACCGGTATGGGCCGGCGAGTCCAGCCTGGATAACTTCAACTTCAATCTCACGCCAGGCAGTCCGGCAAAAGGAGTCGGAATGTCGATACCTTCCGTAACTACGGATTACAATGGTCAGGTTCGAACGAATCCTCCGAGCATAGGAGCGTACAACTAGTGAAATCATGGTGCAGGACGCTGTGCTTGTTTCTCCTTGGACTGGCTTGGCTTCCTGCATCGGGTGAGACATGGTACGTCCGTCCGGATGGAGGAAGCCGAAATTCAGCCAATCACAAAGGGCAGTGCGACGGTAAAGCGGATGCCGCCTATCGCGGCAGCGGCACCAACCAGCACTGCGCCTTCAACGATGTCCGCTATCTCTGGACGGACACAACGTATACAACCAGCCCAGCCGTCAATTTTCCGGCATGGGGCTGGGTAGGCGCTGGCGGCGACACCTACATCATCCGCGGAGGGCCCTGGCGCGTCGGGCAAAGCGGCCCAAATCCAAACGATTCGTTCGGGCTGCACGGGGATCCCTACGACGCCGGTGCCCCCCCTATCCCCAGTGGTACCGCGACTCAACATACGCAGATCCTGGGAGAGAACTTCGCCAACTGCGGTTCGCAAAGTGCCATGACACAGCTCTACGGCGGGTACGGAGTCGCCTTTGTCCTCTATGTCGGCGGTTCCCAATACGTTGACATCAAGTGCATCGAACTGACCCGCCACTCGCAATGCATAAAGTACGGATCGCCGGCCGTGCCTTCCGGTTGCAACACGGGTTACCCGTTGGACGACTACGCGCTGAATGGAATCGGCACCACCAACACCACCCGTGACGTCCTGCTGCAGGACATGTGGATTCACGGCTTCGTCTCTCGCGGCATCATCGGCCCCATCGGAGGTACCGTTACCGCCAACCGAGTCGTTATCGCAATCAACGGCGCCGCAGGTTGGGACTTCGACGACGGCAATGGCACCCCCAACGTAAACGGAGTCATCAATCTCAGCCACGTCACCATTGAATGGAGCGGCTGCAACCAGGCCTATCCCGGAGGCGGCGTCAACACCTGTTACGGTCAAAGTAATGGCGGCTATGGCGATGGCATCGGCACGCCGCCAAAGACATGCCTGACGGCTCACGTCGACCACTCCATCTTCCGCTACAACGTACAAGATGGCTACGACATGCTTCACAACGACGCAGGAAACTGTTCGATGAGCATCACCGACTCCATGGCCTACGGCAATAATGGTCAGCAGTTCAAGTGGGGGCCAAACGACAATCCCATGGTCTTCACCAACAATATCGTCGTTGGCAACTGCTTCCGGCTGTCCGCGCCAATGCCAGGCGTGCCGAAATCCTACAACGCAAACCTGGGCGACTACTGCCGCGCCGACGATACGATCACGTTCAGTCTCGGAAATAATGGAAACACGCTAATCGACCACAACACGGTCGTTAGTTATGCCCCCACGATTTTTGACATTGAATGCGGCCCTGCCGGGTGTACGAACAGCACCGTTACTATCCGCAATAATATTGTCCTCGGATACGACAACCCCGCAACCTATCCTGCCGGCGGAAAACCCGGAGGGCCAGCGGGATTCTATATGGAACATCCCATCGGAAACCTCGTCCGAAACAACAACATCTACTACGGCATCCGAGGCATGAGAATGCAGACACTGCTCTCAAACGAAAAAATTGCCGATCCCAAATTCATCTCGCAACCGGTGTTTTCCAAGGAACAAGACCTCGACCACTTCAACTTTCAGTTGTCTCCCGGAAGCCCGGCCCACGGCATCGGCGCCACTCCGCAATAAATAAGAAACGGCCAAATCACCGATTGAGCCCTGCACAACGTAATAGCAAAGACCCTCCGATGCGGACATTGCTGACGTCAAAAGGGTACAACGCAATGGACCGCAGCGAACTCCACAGCGCCGCTCCGAGTTGCCCACGACTCCCCAGCGCCTCGGCATGTTGTTTATAGATTCGCGCGAGAGCAATCTGCCGCGCCAACATCCCGCAACCCGGTTCGCCATAGTGTTTTTCGACAAACCGCAACTGCGCCTTCAGCATCCGGCCGGGATCCGTCGACATGGAACTCGGCGACGTTCGGTAGAGGGCGATCAGCGTAGGTACCAGCGCCACCTCATACCGTAACGCGATCCGAAGCCACAGATCGCGATCCTCCGTCGCCCGCAAGCTCTCATCAAACCCACCAACTTCGTCCACGCACTTCCTGCGAAACGTAACCGAAGGGCAGCACAGGTCCGTCTCACGCGTGTAAATGTAGGGGGCAATCCGCCCTTCAGCATGTCTTTGCCGGCTTGCGAAGGTATCGATCACCGCGCCGTCCGGATCGATGCGGGAGATGTAGCCGTAGGACAGCCCCACCTCCGGCCGGCCTTCAAAGTACTTCAGAGATTCCATCAAACGCGGCGGCAACCACACATCATCCGCATCGAGCAAAGCGAGAAACTCGGCGTCGGAGTTAGCGATCGCCGTGTTCCTGGCCGCAGGCAGGCCTTTGTTCTCCTGCTTGATGTACTTTAGCTTTGGTCCCAACAGCTCAAGATAGGGAGAGACAACGGCAGCTGTATCATCCGTGCTGCCATCGTCTACCAGCAGGATTCTCCAGTCCTCGAACGTCTGCGCCATAACGCTTTCAATTGCGGTCGGCAGATACTTCGCCGCGTTATACGCAGGTATGATGACGTCTACCTTCGGCATGCAACAATTCCCCGTGAACCTGTCTCCGCCGTTCTAGCAGCGAACGATCTTCTCCGACTTAATTCCCTTGGTCGCATTGCGTGAATCCACCACCAGCTGCGATTGATCCACAATCGCGTTGTAATCGTAGTCGGAATGGTCCGTCATGATCAGCACGCAGTCGTACTGCCCAAGATTATCCAGTGGCGTACACGTCATATTCAGGTTGTAGTGGCGCCCCCTGCCTACGGTGGGGAAGTACGGATCGTTGTAAACAACCTCAGCACCCTGCTCCCGCAGCAGCTCGATCACGGTCAGCGAAGGCGATTCCCGTAGATCGTCAATGTCCTTCTTGTAAGCCATACCAAGCATCAGAATCCGGGATCCGTTCACCGCCTTCTTATTCTGGTTCAGCCCCTTCGCCACATACTGCACAACATGCGCGGGCATCGCCTCGTTGACCTCTCCAGCCAGTTCAATGAACCGCGTATTGAAGTCATACTCCTTGGCCTTCCAGCTCAGATAGAACGGATCGATCGGGATGCAGTGCCCACCCAGTCCCGGCCCCGGATAAAACGGATGAAACCCAAACGGCTTCGTCGACGCCGCATCGATCACCTCCCATATATCCATACCCATGCGCAGGGAAAGAACCTTCAACTCATTTACCAGCGCGATATTCACGCAGCGATAGATATTTTCCAGCAGCTTTGTCATCTCCGCCACGCGCGTCGACGACACACGAATCGACCGCGTAAAAATACCCTCATACAACACCGCTGCCAGCTCCGTCGCAATCTCTTCATGGCCGCCCACAACCTTCGGTATATCGCGCCGCGCCACCGTCGTATTGCCCGGATCTTCACGCTCCGGCGAGAAGGCAACGTAAAACACCCCATGCTCCGCCGGCGTCCCGGAGCCCTGCACCTTCAACCCGTTCTTATTCCCTTCTTCAAGGATCGGAATCATCAGCTCTTCCGTCGTCCCGGGGTACGTCGTGCTCTCCAGCACCACCAGCTGGCCCTCCTGCAGCCACGGAGCGGCAGCCTTCGCCGTATCCGCCACAAAACTCAGGTCCGGCTCGCGATGCTCTGTCAGCGGAGTCGGCACGCACATGATAATGGCATCCTGCCCCGATAAGCCGGAGAAGTCAGCCGTAGCCGTAAACCCTTTTTTCACCGCACTCTGAATCTCCTCCGCCGGAATCCGAAAGATATACGACCGGCCCGCCTCAAGGTCCGCCACCTTCTTGGCATCAATGTCAAAACCTGTCACCTTGAAACCTGCCTCGGAGAGAAGGAGAGAAAGTGGCAGACCCACATACCCTAGCCCGATCACACCGACCTTGGCTGTGCGGGTTTCCATGCGCTTCATGCGCTCCTGTGCAATTTTTGGCAAAACAACCTGGTTTGTAATCGACATAGTGACGATTATCGCATCCGCCTTTCCACAGCCAGATGAACGAAAGTCGCATTGACCCTCATCCATTCCGCCTTGACACTAACCTTTCATAGTTGCCTCGGCATTCGTGCTGACTTTCGCCCCGCGAATCTTGATAATAGGAAAGGCACTCTGTACGACACACATTACAAACGCCCCAGAGAAGCACGTCTGGGCGGAGGATAGATGGCCCGTTATCTCATCACAGGAATCGCAGGTTTCATCGGTTCATCCCTGGCGCACGCGCTCGTCGACCAGGGACACGAAGTATGCGGCATCGACAATCTTTCCACAGGAAATCTCGACAATCTCGCCGATATTCGCCACGCCATTTCTTTCCAGGAGATGGAACTCGAGGACGTCGCCGGCGTCAAGGCAGCCTGCGAAGGAATCGACTTCATCCTCCATCAGGGAGCGCTCGCCTCGGTCCCGCGATCGGTCAAAGATCCCCTCACCTCGCACGAATCCAACATCAACGGCACATTAAATCTCCTCATCGCAGCGCGCGACGCGAAGGTTCGCCGCATCGTCTACGCAGCCTCCTCCTCGGCCTACGGAGACCAGCCCACCCAGCCCAAACAAGAGGACATGCTCCCTCGTCCTCTGTCGCCCTACGCGGTCCAGAAGCTCACCTGCGAGTACTACATTCAGTCCTTCTATCGCGCCTACGGTCTCGAGGGCGTCTGTCTGCGCTACTTCAACATCTTCGGACCCCGCCAGGCCGCCGACTCGGCCTACTCCGGTGTCATCGCCCAGTTCACCTTCAAGATGATGGCAGGCGAGACCCCCACCATCTTCGGCGACGGCCTCACCAGCCGCGACTTCAACTTCATCGACAACGCCGTCAGTGCGAATCTTCTCGGCTGCCTGGCTCCGAGCGAGATCGCCACCGGCCGCGTCTTCAACATCGGCACAGGAAAAAGCCACACCCTCAACGAGGTCTACGCTACGATCGCCGGCCAGCTTGGCTTCACTGCCAAACCGATCTACGGCCCCGAACGCGCCGGTGACATCAAGCACTCTCTGGCAGATATCTCGCGGGCCACGAAGGAACTCGGCTATCAGCCCCGAGCCCACTTCCACGAAGGGCTGCAAAAGACCGTGGCCTGGTACCTCGAAGAAAAACAGAAAAAAGAGGTCGCCAGCCTCTAAAGCTGACTCGAAAAATAAAATAGCCGCCACAAAATCTGGCGGCTACTTTTTTCTCCAAATTCAGGTCCATGGAGGCCTCCTGAAGGCCTCCGTGGAACCGAAAGCTACGCGCGCATCCGGCGAAGCAATGCACCGGCAGAACCAATCAGGCCCGTTCCCAGAAGGAACAGCGAGCTTGGCTCCGGAACCGTCGAGAGCGACCCGGCGAAGTCGACACCGAACTGGTGGTCGCCACCCTGAAGCACCTGAAACGTCAGGGTATTGACGCCGCTGACGAAGTCATTGGAGTTCAGGTTGACCAACGTCCCGACGCTGCAGCTAGGCACGCCGTCCGAGCAGTGACCAAACGTGTCGCCCGCTCCCCCGGTTGCCGTGTTCAACTGTTGTCCGTTCAAAAACACGATGACCGTATCGTCGGCCATCACCGAGATCGAGCCATTCGCGTCGCCAGGAGTAGACGTCGCTCCGATATCAAACGTGGTGGAGAAGAAGTAATTGCCATTCGGCGTTTCGACGAACGGGCTCGACTCCGGTCCGGTCTGGTCGTAAGAGACCCAGCTCGAAGTTCCCAGCGCATTGGAGAGAGCGACACTCCAGACGTTGTTGTTGGATACGGTGAGGTTCGTGGTTTCGCCCGATGGAGGCAGGACAGGTGTCAGGTTCGCAAATCCGTTGGAGACAGCAAACGCGGGCGGCGCGATAACGCCCAGCGGGCTGTTGTTGTTGCCGCCGCTGCCGTTAAGCTGCCCATAGCTTGCCAGGTACAGAGTGTCAGCGGATGCGAAAGCGGTCGTAAGCACCAACACCGCTCCCAAGGCAGAAAGTTTCGAGCACAATTTCATTAGTTCCTCCTGAGTTTTCCGCATAGAGCGGGCCTATCTAACTGCTGGTGCTGCTGATTTCGGTGCATGAGGGCCTGCTCAATGGCTGGTAGGGGCCATCCAGTAATTCAGGACGTTCATGGTTAAGCATTGATACCACTGAAGAAAGCAGCTGAACGGCCAAATGATATGTCGTTTGGATTCAGGCACTTAGCCGTGAACGATTTAGCGTTATGGAAAAAGTTTGCACAATTCAAGAAAAGAAATGCCTATAAAAAGAAGAAGGCCGCCAGAATTATCTGGCGGCCTGGGAAATTTCTGCCCTCCTGGTTGGACCGCTCCCGGCAGTCCTTCCAGGAGGTCAGAATTGAAAAGAGTGCACCCAAAGGACCAAACATCAGATTCCATTGAATCAATCGCTTAGGCGGTCCCAACTCCAATCGCACGCAACAAAATGCATAATCATGTTGAAAAAGATTGGCCAACTCCAGGCAACCCGAGCGCAACAAAGTTGAGTCGTCAGCGAGT
>Ga0210406_10002605_pt1 | contig 20432 bp, 17 predicted proteins | sample IncBWC30MmetaG_FD_155454 | JGI IMG/M metagenome (GOLD analysis project Ga0210406, IMG submission 155454) | Forest soil microbial communities from Barre Woods Harvard Forest LTER site, Petersham, Massachusetts, United States - Inc-BW-C-30-M | ecosystem: Environmental > Terrestrial > Soil >... | reverse complement strand
CATGTGGACGACGCTTCGCCTCGCCCACATCCCCACAGGAGAACAGAACCAGAAGAAGCGGACATATGATGTGCTACCAAAACCGGACAACTTCATTCGCTATCGACAGAGATTGTCGTCCGGGTGGGTCCCTTTCGCGGCGCCTCAATCCAAAAGCAACCCGCTCTGGCCCTCGTAAAAAGGCGCGTCGACAACACCAAATGAGATATTATGACGCTTTTTGACTTTTCATGCTCCAACGGTCGCGTTAAGCTGGTGAGAGCGAAGGGGGGGAACGTGACTGGTCCCAGAATAGCGGTGACGTCGGGCGACCCGGCCGGTATCGGTCCCGAGATCATGGCGCGGGCAGCTAACGCCTTGCGCGAACGTGTCGCGGACGGGGAATTTTCCCTTCTCCTCATTGGCGCGCGCTCGACGCATCTGGAAGCGCTGGAACAACTTGGTTGGGATGATCCTGCGACGCCGGTCTTCGCCGCCAAGCCTCACCCCAACTTGCCCCCGATCGGCTTCATCGACATCGACGCCGCTCGAGTTCACGTCCCCTCCGGCCAATCGACGGCGGAGGGCGGGCGGATAGCGTATGACGCGATCGCGACCGCCGTACGCCTTGCACTCGACGGCGTAGCCGACGCCATTTGCACGGGGCCAATCAGCAAGGAAGCGCTCAACTTCGCTGGTCATCACTATAGTGGTCACACGGAGCTGCTAGCGGATCTCACGAAGTCGCGCGACAGCGTGATGTTGCTGGTTCACGGCAACATGCGCGTGAGCCACATTACCACCCACACCGCGCTCGAAGACGTGCCGAAGCGCGTGACGCCGGAACGCGTAAGCCGTGTCGTCGCGCTCACCGACGAAGCGCTCAGGGCGCTGAATGTTCCGCGCCGCCGGATCGCAATCGCGGCGCTCAATCCGCATGCGGGCGAAGGCGGTCTGTTCGGACGGCAGGACATTGATATCGTCGAACCGACCATCCGGCGCCTGCGCGAGCAAGGCTATGATGTCCATGGGCCGGTTCCCGGCGACACGGTCTTCGTGAAGCTGCGTGCGGAGCAGTTCGACGCCGTGGTCGCGATGTATCACGACCAAGGCCACATTCCTGTGAAGCTGCTTGGTTTCTCGGTCGATAGCAAAACCGGCCGCTGGGAGGCTTTGAGCGGCGTGAACGTCACGCTCGGCCTTCCCATCATCCGGACCTCTGTCGATCACGGCACCGCCTTCGACATAGCGGGCCGCGGCATCGCAAGCGAGACGAGCCTGATCGAGGCAATTGATCTCGCCGTCGCGCTGGCGCGCGCGCGCCAAACTGTAACGGCTTAGAGGGGCGCGGCTTGGCCCGCGAATAATCGGAAAGGGCCGGTGCGATCCCCACCCGCAACGGACCCCAAGAGGAGGAACGGATGATTTCGAAACGGATACGCAATGGACTCCTGGCGCTCGCCGCGCCGCTCCTGCTCGCGGCGAGCCCCGCAATGGCGTGGAAGGACACCCCAACCATCGGCGTCGTCGTGCCGACGCTCGCCGCACAGTTCTGGAACAACTACATCGACTTTATGAAAAAGGGCGCCAAAGAGCTTGGCGTCAATCTCATCGTGCTCAACGCCGATAACAAGCCCGACCAGATGGTGAAGTCGCTGGAGGATCTTGTCGCCCAGCCGGCCGACGGCATCATCTTCACGCCCTATTGGGCGACCGCCGCTCGCGGCTGACCCTCGCCAAGGACGCCAACATCCCGGTCATCCTCACGGATAGCTATCCGGACTTCACGCCGCAGTCCGAACGCTTCCCCAACTATTTGGCATTCGTGGGTCCAAGCGACGAGGACGCCGGGCGTCAGATGGCCGAAGCGTTGTTCGCCGACATGCCGGCGGACGCCAACGGCAAGAAGGTCATTGGCGTGGTCAACGGCACGGCGGGAACGTCTGTCGCCATTGATCGGCGCAAGGGTCTCGAAGACGCGCTTAAAGGCCATCCGTAAGTCGTTGTCGCCGGCGAGGTGGATGGCAATTTTGTGCGGGACACCTCGGCCCATCCCAAGTTGCTTATTCTTGACGAGCCGACATCAGGCGTCGACATCAACGCGAAGCGGGATATGCGTGAGCTCATCAAACAACTGGCCGCGCAAGACGTAGGGGTTCTGCTGATCTCATCGGAGCTTGAAGAGCTGATGGAGCTTGCCGACCGGATCCTTGTAATGGCCGAAGGCCGCATTACGCGGAGCTTGGAAAAGATAGACGACGAAGCGTCCCTTCGGGCGCTTCTCCAGACTGACGCCGCTCGCCAGGCCGAGTTACGCAACGAGGAAAGAGCGGCATGACCACGGCGACAGGGCATGCGGACACCGGTCGCTTCGCCAACTTTGCCCGAGATCACATCATCTACGGCATCTTCGCCCTCATCACCTTTTACTTCATTGCTTTTGCGCCCCATTTCGCTTCACTCGCGACCGCGGGCGCGGTGTGCGCATCACCGCTATTGTATCCGTGATGGCCATAGGTATGACCTTCGTCATCGTCTGCGGAGAGATCGACCTTTCAGTCGGGTCTCTGGCGAGCTTCGCGGGCATGATCGTGGCGATGCTCTACGAGCGCGACGTTCCGACCTTTGTTGCGCCTCTGATCGTTCTCGCCATGGGCGCCCTCGTAGGCGCGGTCTCCGGCCCGCTTGTCACCAAGATCCGAATTCCGTCCTTCCTGGTGACTCTCGGGATGCTGTCGATCTTTTCCGGCTTGGCGCTGACGGTCACCGACACCAGACCAGTTCCAATTCTCGACGACACCTTTTCGGCTTTGTTCTGGAACGGATCGTTCCTTGGCGTGCAAGCGCCGATCTTGTGGACAGGCGCTTTAACGGTGTTAGGCTACTATCTGCTGCACCAGATGCCGTTCGGTCGCAGGATCTTCGCGACCGGCGGAAATCCAATCGCGGCGCGGTTCTCAGGGGTCAGGACGGACCGGACGAAGATCGCCGCCTTCGTCATCTCGGGCGTCACCGCATCGCTAGCAGGAATGATGCTCGCTGCGCGTTCGACTGCCGGCAACCCCAGCTTGGGCGCAGGACTCGAGCTCGACGTGATCGCCGCCGTGATCATCGGCGGCACAAGCTTGTTTGGCGGCTACGGTTCGATCGTCGGCTCAGTGGTCGGCGCGATCTTCATTGGCATCCTCGGATTCGGTCTTCTGGTCATGGGGCTGTCGACCAGCATCCAGGAAGTCATCAAGGGCGCGATCATAATTCTGGCGGTATCGGTGAACCGTCGGTAGCAGGCTATGCGCCCCGACGCTTTTGGTTGAGCGAGTCGAACAGTACGGCGAGGAAAATCACCGCGCCTTGAATGAACTGAACCCAGAACGGCTCAACGTTGTGAAGCGTCAAACCATTGTTGATCACACCGATGAGAAGCACGCCCAGAATCGTGCCGAGCATGGAGCCGCGGCCTCCGAAGAGCGACGCTCCGCCGATGACAACAGCTGCGATCGCGTTCAGCTCCAGGCCGGTCGCGGCGATCGGCTGAGCGGAGTCCAGCCGGCCTGTTAGGATGACGCCGCCCAGGCCCGCCAAAGCCCCCGAGATCATATAGACGAGGATTTGGGTGCGCCGGACAGGAATACCCGCGATGATTGCTGCTTCGCGATTGCCGCCGACCGAGTAAACCTCACTGCCGAACACGGTCTTCTTCAGCACGAAGGCGCCGATAGCGAGGGCCGCCAAGGAAATGACGCCGGCGATCGGCGCCCTGCCAATACCGGGTATTGTCCAAAGGCCCCCGCCGATCGAGTCGAAGGCGTCGTCGAAGCCGAATATCGTCTGACCGTTCGGTATGATGAAAGCGAGGCCGCGCGCCATCGACATCGCTGCGAGCGTGACGATGAATGGGTTCATATTGAGGTAAGTGACAGAAAGGCCGTTAAACAGGCCGCACGCAAGCCCTACCAATATTCCCACGCCGATCGAGGCCCAGATCGGCAATCCGGCGTGCAGGACAAGCCCGGTAATGACGCCGGACAGCGCCACGACGGAGCCGGAGGAAAGATCTATGCCGCCGGTAATGATGACAAAGGTCTGTCCGCAGGCGACCACCGCGATCAGCGAGGTCGCCACCAGGATCGCCATAATGTTGGCCGCGGACAGGAAGGTGGAGGTGGTCAGCGATAGATAGAGGACGATCGCTGCAAAAACGAGAACAATGGCGATCTCGCTGAAATCGCCGAAACGCGGTCCCTTTGCGGCCGCGCGGTTGGCGGGCGCCTCGGCCCTTTCCTCGGTCGACATGGCTCTCAGCCGACGGCGGCTAGAGACATGAGACGATCCTGGCTGAATTCAGCACGGTCGAGCTCACCCGCCATCCGGCCCGCGCGCATCACGCCGATGCGATCGCACAGCCCTAGAAGCTCGAGAAGATCGGAGGATACAATCACCACAGCCGCTCCCTTGGCTGCCAATTGGCCGATCAAGTTGTAGACCTCGACCTTGGCTCCCACATCGACGCCACGCGTTGGCTCATCGAGCAGGAATACGCGCGGCGAAGCGCTCATGGCGCGAGCAAGGACAACCTTCTGCTGATTGCCTCCCGACAGGCGCCGGACTTCCTGGCTTGCTGACGTCGCGCGGATCCGTAGACTCTCGATCGACGCGTTGGCCAGTCTTTGTATGGCCCGTGACGAGAGAATGCCCCACCGCGCCATGGCCTTGAGAGTCGAGAGCGCGATATTTTGCCGGATGGAGAAGGGCAGGATGAGCCCTTCAGCCTTTCGGTCTTCCGGTGTGAGCACCATCCCGTCTCGAAGCGAGCGGCGCGGAGAATGCGGGATGTAGCCCTTGCCGTCGACGCGAATGCGGCCGCCTGTCATCGGCAGCGCGCCGAAGATCGTCTTCAGAATTTCGGTGCGCCCCGCGCCGACAAGTCCGGCGATGCCGTAGATTTCACCCGCTCGGACGTCGAAGGATACGTCAGCGAAGCGCTCTCCCGAGGACAGGTTTTCGACCTCCAGGAGCGAGGGGCCGAGCTTGATATCTTGCTTCGGGAAAAAACTGCTGATCGGTCTGTTGACCATAGCGCGCACCAGCGTTTCTTCCGTCCAATCTTGAACTGCCCTCGTCTCTACGCTGTATCCGTCACGCATCACGGTGACGCGGTCACAAATTTCGAACACTTCCTCGAGGTGGTGACTGATAAAAATGATCCCGACCCCTGTCTTCTTCAGCCTTTCGACGGTCGCGACGAGAATGCGCACCTCGTGGCTCGTGAGCGTCGCCGTCGGCTCGTCGAGAACAATGACGCGCGCACGACGGGAGAGCGCGCGACCGATCTCAACAAGTTGGCGCTGCGCGAGTGATAGGCTGCGAATGCGCGTCGATGGCGCAATGTCGAGGCCGACCTGATCGAGCACGGCGCGCGCATCGCGCATGAGTTGGCCGCGGCGGACCGTTCCAACCGCCGTGCGAGGCAGCCCCCCGGCAAAGATATTTTCAGCGACTGTTTGATCGGGAAACTGGCTCAGCTCCTGATGGACAACGATGATCCCCGCGTTCAGCGCGTCGCGGGGTTTATGAGGAGCGAAAGCTTCGCTCCCCAGCTTGATCGTTCCCTCATCCGATTGATAGATGCCGGCCAATATCTTCATGAGGGTGGATTTGCCGGCGCCGTTCTCGCCGACGACGCCAAGCACCTCGCCCTCATCGAGCGATAGGGACACTTGGTTGAGAACCGGCACGCCGAGAAACGCCTTGGAGACGCGGTCCATTTCGAGAAGATGCGGCACCGCTCCTCCTAAGCCTTCAGCGGACCTTAGCCCTCAGCCTTTGGTCACTTCGTCGGCCCAGAGGCCGTAAGCCTTCACTTTGTCGCTGTCGATGGTCTCCTTGGTCAGCAGGATATGCGGCCAGTATTCGTGCTGCGGGATCTTGGATTTGTCGCCGTTGAAGTACTGGTCCACGTATTTGACCGACTGGCTGGCCATCGTCAGCGGATTCTGAGACATCGTCGCGTCCATATCGCCCTTTCGGATCGCGGTCAGCGCCTGCTCGGTCCCATCGATGCCGACAATGATGATGTGCTTGGGATCGTCCATTGGCACGTTTCGGCTTGCTTGCCGGATGGCGCGCAACGCTCCGACAGCGTTATCGTCATTGCCGTTGAACACCGCGTCGATTTGCGGATTCGCCGCCATGATCTGGCTCATCAAATTGAAGGACTTCTCCTGATCGAACTGCCCTTCCTGGCGCGCGATGAGCTTCAACCCCGAATTCTCCGCCGCAGCCTTATTGAACACCTCGAGGAAGCCTTTGTCGCGATCATCGCCCGCGGTTGTTCCGATGAGACCAACGAGGTCGACGACGTTGCCTTGGATCTTTCCGTAACGCGCCTTGAGCTTGTCGATGATGTACTGCGCCCCCTCGCGACCCAGCGCGACGTTGTCGGTCTCGAGGAAGTTGACCTGACACGGCCCGCACGAGGCGCCGCGATCGAGAGTAAAGACCGGAATCCCCTTCTTGTTGGCCTGTTGAACCACTGGCACGATCGCGTTGGCGTTGATTGGGTTCAGGATCAGGGCATCGACGCCCTGGTTGATCAGGTCGACGACCATTGTGGACTGGGTGTTGGCGTCGCCATTCGCGTTGGTGTTGAGCAGGGTCATGCCAGGAAATTTGGACGACGCGTCTACGACGCCCTTGGTCATGCCCTGGAAGAACGGGTTGGCGAGCGTCGCAACGTTGTAACCGATCTTGATCGGCTTGCCTCCGGCGAAAGCCGGTGTCCCAACGAACGCGGCTGTAACAGCGACCCCGCTCGCCCGCATAAATTCACGACGATTCACGATTAATCTCCTGGGTTGTTACCTCTGCTGCATGGGGCAATGGCAGCGTTTCCTTGGAACGGAAATTGGTCTGCCAAGGCGCCGATCATTTGCGCGCCATACCGCACATATGGGACATCATCCGCCAAGGTCGTCAAGTTGGATTCGGAACTGATAAACGGATCGCGCTTTCGGCAGGCGCCCGCTCCGCGAACGCCAGTCGGCGCGACGCTGACTCGTCAATGTTTGCGGTGACGGCTCCCTCGCGAAAACATTCGCTGGCCGGCACTGGAACAAGCACGACGGCATCCCGCTCTCCATGAGGCCTGCGCCACTTTCCCACTTTAGCCCCAGCCTGGAGGTGCGCGTTAGCCCCGCGTCGGTTCTCCTGCGCGGGGGCTTCTTTGGTGGGAGTCCTCGCCTGACACCAAGCTTTCCGATCGATGTCGCATATGTGACGTGCGTCACAGCCAGCCAGAATGTTTATGGCATTGTCGTGAGATGTTCAGCGCCTCGTACTTGCAAATCTGGTCTCCCATAGAAACGCCTGATAGGCTTCAGGGAGGGGCGTATGCCGACTTCAGGTTATCTAGTGGTCCGGCTACATCCCAATAGTCCGGTCGATGTCATCCCGAAAACACAGGCCGAAGAACCGGCACGATCATAGGGGCGCCAAGATGTCGCTGGATTTGGAAACAGTCGCGGATGGCCTCGGCTTTCCGGAGGGGCCGGTGGTGATGGCCGACGGATCCCTGCTCTTCGTCGACATCAAGAACGAGACGCTCTCGCGCGTAACAACTGACGGGCGCGTCGACGTCGTGGCCGAAATGCCGGGCGGACCGAACGGCGTAGCGATTGGTCCCGACGGCATGGCTTATGTCTGCAACAATGGCGGCGTCTATAGCTTCGTTCCATTCAATGGCGTGACGGTTCCCGGCCCCCGGCCGCCAAGCTACCAGGGCGGCTCGGTCCAGCGGGTCGATCTCACGACCGGCGCAGTCACAGTTCTGTACGACGAGTACAATGGGGCAAGGCTGCACACGCCAGATGATATTGTCTTCGACAACGCGGGCGGATTCTGGTTCACCGATTCGGGAATTCAGGATCCCGACAGCACCCAGAAAGGCGCCCTCTACTACGCGACGATCGACGGACAATCGATCGTGAAGGCGGCGACGATCCCGATGGCGAACGGCGTCGGCCTCTCGCCGGACGGCGCGACGGTCTATGTGTCGGACACAGTTTTCGGGCGGCTCTGGGCCTTGGATATCCTGGGTCCAGGGCAGGTGAAGCCGGGACCGCTGCCGGTGATGCCGGGCCGGGTCGTGCAAACCCTTCCGGGATTTCAGTGGCTGGACAGCCTCAAGGTCGAGGCCGGCGGGCGCGTCTGCGTGGGGACGATCTTCAACGGCGGGATCAGCGTTTTCAGCCCCGACGGCGCGACTGAGCACGTGGCCGTTGCCGACCTGTTCACGACCAACCTGTGCTTCGGGGGCGAGGATATGCGCGACGTCTGGATTACGGCGTCAAGCACAGGCAAGATCTACAAGACTCGTTGGCCGCGGCCGGGCCTCAAGCTGGCGTTCAATGGTTGACAGCAAAGACCGTGGAGACAGTGTGCCTGATCCAGGTTTAGATTGAGACGCTCTATTTGAACGTCAAATTGGCCGACCTCGGTTTCTTGATTGTTGGGGACGAGACGCTGGGGCGTAGCGTTCAAGAGCAGCTGGTGGGGCCGTTCGGCTCGGAGGGGACGAGGATGGACGATCCTGGCATCGCCACGAAACTGGTCGACGCGCTCGTTATTCCCGAAGGCAGACCCGACCTGCGCCCGGTGCACGCGATCGGCATCGGCGCGACCGGCTATTTCGAGGCGTCCGACGTCGCGCGCGAGTACTGCATCGCCGAACATTTCCAGGGCCAGCGAATACAAGTCGCGGTGCGCTTCTCGAACGGATTGGGCAGCGCGGTCGTACACGACGGCTGGTCCGACGTGCGGGGAATGGCGACCCGCTTTCATCTCGCAAACGGCGCTGCGACCGATCTCATCGCGATGACGCTGTCGGAGTTCTTCACGCCGACCCCGGAGACTTTTCTGAGCTTTGCCGAGACCGCCAAACCGGCCCCGGTGATGCGCGAGTCTCCTTGGCAAAAGCTCCTCGACCTGCTGCGGTTGATGCTGCCTCTGCCGGATCCCCCTCCCGGACAGAGGGACAGCCCCAATGCCGGCGCGATCCGATTCGCGGATCAAAACGACTACGCCAAGATCGCCGTGTCCCAGGCCGCGACGATCGGCGCACCGTTCAGCTATGCTCGCGCGGACTATCACGCCGTGCATACGTTCGTTATCGTGGCGCCGGACGGAACGCGCCGCTGGGTTCGCTTCAATTGGCAACCGGTCGCCGGCGTTCTGAACATCAATCCCGATGCGACGCCAGTCGACCGATATTTGCAGGAGGAACTGCGCGAGCGCCTGAAACAAGGGCCTGCGCGCTTCACTCTGATGATGACGATCGGCGAGGCCGGCGACGATTTCAACGATCCCTCTCGCCCCTGGCCGCCTCATCGGGCCCGGGTCATGATGGGAATGCTGACGATCGACGCCGTTCCGGAAGACCAGGTCGCGAATTGCGAGCGCCTAAGCTTCAATCCCATGCTTCTGCTTCCAGGGATCGAGCCGTCGGACGATCCGATACTTCGCGTGCGCGAAGACGCCTACAAAATCTCGAGCAAGCGCCGCGGCGGGGACGCGTGCCCGTTTTCAGGGAGTTGAGCCGATGGCGAGCGAGCGCGGTTGGATCGATAAGTTGGTCGACAAGGTGCCCAAAAACACGGTGTTCCGATTCCTGTCGGCAAAGGTTCTTGTTCCCTACTGGGCCTGGCGAACGCCGACGTCCCCCTTGCCTGGCGGCCCGCGGCCCTCGGTTCAGCCCAGCGAAAACGTTCAGCGCATGATGAACCTCGTCATGCCACTGAAGGACAAATCGGCGATCGGGCGCGCCGAGGCCGCCTTGGCGATCGCGCAGAACGTCGACGAGATCTTCGCCGGTCTCGACAACGTCGGGACCGTCCATTTCGCCCGCTTCCTGCTGATAGGCGACTACCTCTGCATGATTTCGGTCTACGACGGTGACTTCACCAACTACATCCGGGATTTCATCGCCACGATCGGCAGCGTCTTCGACGCTGTCATGGCTTTGGTGCAGGGCGGTGAGGCGATCACCCCGTCGGCGACCCACATTGACGAATTCATCGACTGGGTGCACGCGCACGATTTGTTCCAGGCACCGGATTTCCCGACGGATCTGTTCGCGTTGAACAAGGCGGCGCGCGCGAATCCGCGCGAGGCCGGGCCCCCCGAACTGCGATCGCTGACGCGCGAATTCGTCTTACAATTATACGTCAATCCCAATATTTCGCTCGGCGGCGGCTATCGCGGCTATTCCGGTTTTTCCGCCGCGCAGGTGCGCCAAAAGTTTGGAGTTGGCTGGTGAGCCCCGTGTTCAATCGCCAGGAGGTTCAGGGCAACATCCTGCGCGGCTATCGCCGGAGCCGTGTGCGCCATCTCATCCTCGAGGTCGCGGACCGCGCGGCGGCGCGAAAATTCCTAGGCGTATCGGTTGCGGGTGGAGGCGCCGACGTTCCCAGGATCACCAGCGAGGCTCCGTGGGGCAAGAAGCCGGACGTCTGTTTCAACATCGGCCTTACCTACGAGGGGCTCCGCGCTCTCGGAACGCGCGCCGAATCCCTCGCGACATTCCCAATCGAATTCACCGAGGGGATGACGAGCCGGGCGTTGAAAGTCGGCGATTTCGGACCGAGCGGGCCGGAGAGTTGGCCGGCGCCATTCAACGAGCCGGCGCGCGTGCATATTGTCGCTTCCATCTACGCCGACGACACCAAGCATCTTGATGGCGTTGAGAGCCAGGTCGCCCGCGCCTTCAACGTGCTGAGCGCGAAGGATGGGCGCAACCTCGCAGGCGGCAAAGTGTTCTTCGGCTTCGACGACAGCATCTCGCAGCCCCGCTTTGCGGAGATTCGCGACCCGGATACCGAAGAGGCGAACGAGCCTATTGATCCGCTGGGCACAGCTCTGCTCGGCTATCCCACGCGTCTCGAGGGGCTCGTCTTTCGCGTGCCGGAGCCCGCAGCGCTTGGGTTCAATGGGAGCTTCAACGCCTTCCGCATCCTCAAGCAGGATGTTGCTGGGTTCGAGGCCTATCTCGACGAGGCGGCGAAGAAGCTCGTGGCCCATCCCGACGTCGACCAGTTGCTGGCGCCAGGCAGCGAGGGGAAGATCGGCAAGGGCCTGGACCGAGTGGGGGCTTTGCGCGAGGTCGTCGCGGCGCAGATGTGCGGACGCTGGCGCAACGGCGTTCCCTATGGCGCCTCGCCCGACGCGCAATGGCCCGATGAGGAGGTTTCCAAGACCAATTTCGACTACGGTCGCACTTCGCGATGCCCCGCCGGCTCGCACATGCGGCGCGTCAACCCGCGGGGCGGGACGATCGTCCAACGGATCGCCAACTACACGCGGCGGCTGTTGCGGCGCGGCATGTCCTACGGGCCGGATTATAATCCCGACCATCCCGACGATGAGGAGCGTGGGCTGCTCGGCAATTTCATCGGCGCAAGCCTCGGCGCGCAGTACGAGGCGATCATGTGCGACTGGCTCAACCTCGGCCTGCAAGATCCCGACGTCACCGGGGCCAACGATCCATTGATCGGCGCGAACTCGCCCGACACGAGCTGGTTCGACCTGTCGCTCAGGAACGGAGGCAGCATCCGCCTTCGCGGGTTTCCGCGCTTCGTGATCGCCCGCGGCGGCGCTTACACTTTCCTGCCAAGCCTGCCGGCGATCGAGTACTTGTCGAAGCTAACCACCTGAGCGGCCGCGTCCGGAGCGAGAACGGGACCACAGCGCGCCTCATCCCGGAGGGCCGGTCAGCTCCCCCAACGCCGCCTCGATCCGCGCCAACATGGGAGACGGGCCGAACGCGCTGACGATACGGCGCGCTTCCGTCAAATGGGTCCGCGCAAGCGCCTTCTTCTTCTTCGCCTTATACAAGAGGCCCAAGATCATTTCCGCGCGACCGATGAAGTGTCCGTCCCGATCGAACTGCGGGTTGGACCGCACTTGTTCGATCAGCACGCGGATTCGCTTCGCTCCAAACGTCAACACCGAAGCCAACGAGCGAAAATTCCGCAGGAACAGCCCGAGTGACGGCTTCCCCTTGCCCGAAAGGATATCGAGATAGACTTCGCACAAGAACAACCTGCACCAGTCCGCCGAGGCCCGATAGCCCTCCTGGTCGCGCCGGGAGATCGTCTGCTCGATGTATCTGAGCCCTTCGTCGATCCGCCCGTTCATGGCGAGCCCGACGCCCCAAAGATTGTCCGGGCCGGAGAGAAACAAGGTCCAACCGTTCTCCGAGCATTTGGCGATGTACCCGCCGACTTCGTCGAGCGCGCCGGGTTTGTTGAGCAGCACCAGCGCAACGTTTCGCGCCGACGATGCAATCGCCCGTTCGAATGGGGCGCGGGAGGTGGCTATCCCTAGGTCCGCGATCTCCAGTCCCGCTTCATAATTGTCGCTGAGGATGGCGATCAGAGCCCTCATGGCGGTGGCGTAACCGACGGATCTCGGGTCGTTCATCGAGACGCCGTTGACCATCAGCCGCTGCACGGCCGCACGGGCCTCCGAGAGCCGGCCGCGGTTCACTTCGTCCCAGGCCAAAATGGCCGAATAGAAATTCCTGAGATAGGCGTCGTCGACGTTGGCCAGGGCGGCCTCGGCTTCGCGACGCCGGGCCTGGAAGACCTCGATGGAGACCGGGGCGCAATAGGTTGAGACCGACAATTCGCTGACCAAGGCGTAAGCCATGGATTTCGGGTCGCCCAGGCGGCGCGCCATCGCCGACAGTTCCTGTTGGACGGTCAACGCGTCGCGGAACCTCGCGGTCCAGACCAGACTCGAGATGTAGTGATGCAAGATCAAGGCGTGATGGCGGCTGTCTCCCGATCTGTTCAGGTTCGGCCTGAACCGGGTGGTCACCTCGATGATCGTCTTCAGGCGCAGGGAGATGTTCGAGCACAGGGCATGGTTGGCGAGCAACTCGACGAGCCGTTCGTCGCTGGCGCAACTGGGGTCGCGCTCGAAGAGCGCAAGCGCCGACGACAAATATCGATCCGCCTCGTCGAGCGAATAGACGCCCAAACTCTTCGCCCCGGCCATGGCGAGATAGGTGAAGGCGAGGTTCTTGCGATCGGCAAGGACATAGTGGTGTGCGAGCGTTTCCGCCGCTTCGGCGAGCCGGCCTTCGTTGCGCTGTTCCAGCGCCTCGGCGATCTTCCGATGCAGCTCCGTCCTGCGCCCCGTGACAAGGCTCTGATACACAGAGTCTCTCAAGAGGATGTGCTTGAAAACGTAGTCCGACGAATCGGCTTGCCTATAGATGATGTCCTGCGCCTGCAGTCTCTGCAGCGCCGCGCCGACGTCATCTCCGGTCTCGACGACAAGCGAGAGAAGAGTCGGGTCGAACCGCCGGCCGATAGTCGCCGCGGCCTGCAACAACGCACGGTCTTCCCGAGGCAGCCGATCCATTCTGGCCGCGAGCAGACCCTGTATGCTTGCCGGCAGACCGTCCTTCCCGATCGCGGCGTCGAAATCCGCTTTGCCCGCGGCGACGCGCAACGCGCCTTGTTCGATCAGGAAGCTCAGGATTTCCTCGCCGAAGAGAGGATTGCCCCCGGCGCGCTCCGTCACTTGCGTCATCAGCGCGTCAGGCAGGGACGCCACGCCGAGTCGCGTCTGCAAGACATGCTGGATGTCGCTCGCGGTGAGGGGCTTCAGCGCAAGGGTCGTCACGCCGAACCCTCCCCGCCAGCGGGGAAGGTATTCGGGTCGCGCCGTATGAATGACAAGCAGGTTCGGCTGCTCGCCGGCCTCGATCAGTTTGCCGAGCATCTCTTCGGACGCACGGTCGACCCAATGGATGTCCTCGATCACCACAACGACCGTGGACGTCCCGCGTCGCGCTTTCAAAAGCGCCGGCAACAGGTCGCGCGTGCGCAAACCGATCAGAACGCCGTCGAGTCCCGCCAACGAGGCCTCCGGCGGCTCCAGACCCAGCAGATTAAGCAGGAGGCCCAAATTCTCCGTCGTATGAAGCTCCAGCGCGCGAAGGCCCGCATCCAACTTTCGCGTGATATCGGCCGGATCGTCCTCGGGTCGGATCCGGAAAACGCCGCGCACGACCTCAAGGAAAGGCAGAAACGGAATCTGTTGGCCGTCGGCCGCGCAATGCCCGATGAGGACGAAGGCCTCGTCGGCTTGAAGGCGGTGCAGAAATTCCGACACGAGGCGTGTCTTGCCTAGACCGGGCTCGGCGACGAGGTCGATCACTTGAAGCCGCTCTCGCGCACGGCCAAGTGCATCGTGGAGCTTCGCCAGTTCGTCGTCGCGACCGACATGCGGACCGAGGCCCCGGCGGAGCGAGGCGTCGAAGCGTGTACCCCCCTTGCGAACGGAGTTCAGTCGCCAGACTTTCTGGGGCTTTGACTTGCCCTTGATCGGTTGTTCCCCGTCGAAGCTCGTGTCGGCGAGCCATTCAACGAGGCGTCGTGTGGTGTCGCAGATCATGGTGCCGCCCGCCCGCGCCAAGCCCTGAAGACGCGCGGCAAGATTGACGGTATCGCCGACGGCGGTGAGAGGGGCGGCTTCCCCCTCGACTGGCGCAATCACGGCGATTCCCGAACTCACGCCGGCGCGCATGAGCGGACGCTCGCCGAATTGGGACTCCATCTCATCGGCTGCCGCCGCAAAAGCCGCGTGGATCGCCAAGGCCGTGCGGCAGGCTCGGAGCGCGGTGTCTTCCTGGGCCTCGGGGACACCGAACACGGCCATGATGCTGTCGCCGGCGAAGCCGCGCACCGAGCCACCGTGTTCGCGAACGGCCCCCGTCAGTTTTTCGTAGATTATTCGGACGAGACCGAGGGTTCTCTCCTCGCCAAGTCGCTCCACAATCGCCGTGTATCCGACCATGTCCGCGAAAAGTACAGAGACTTGACGCCGTTCGCCCAGAGGCGCCGGTGCGCTCGCGGCAGTACTTTTTGCATCTTCCACGGCGGAAATGCCCTCACCCGTGCGTCTGCCTCCGCGTCGTCAGAGCATTCGGGACCGTTAGCGGAGAGTTCGTCTCATCTGATGATTGACGGCTATTCAGCGTATGAACCCATGCGGCGGATTTTTGCAACCATCTGGTAGAGCTATTTCTCGGAATTTCATCGCGACCACGGCGAAACGCGGCACTCGAGGCAGGGAAAGACTCCGCAGGCCGACACGAAGAGGACGCAATGTAGCCGTGCGGGAGGCTGACCGGCCCCACCGAGCGGTCCGAATGGAATATTAGTTTAACTGCGGCCGCGGGGACAGCGCGGGTAAACGCGTCGGTCCGCCTCATGAAGAGCGCCCGCGGCGAACGACTGCTACTGGCGATTGCGGCCTTCCACTGCGTCGGACGCGGTTCACCCCCATGCCAACCGCTCTCGCCGCAGCGCCCTCGTTCTGAGAGCTAGTTATTGTAACGCAACGCCCACGGGACCGGAATTGCGCGGCAACGCGGCGAACGGGTCAAGTCGACCCTTCTGAGGCATCCCTCTCAGCGGCCGCCGAGGGCCGCGCCCGACCCGGAGGGGACCTTCAGGCTGGAGCATGTCAACGGAAGGAACGCTCCGGAGCGACCATCCCTGAACAAGGCGCCAACGTGTCGGTTCGACCCATCCCGGTCGAGGAGCGGCGCGTCGGCCAATCCCGAGTGAGGCCTCAAGCGAAGAGGGCCCTTCTCGGCGGCAGCTGTTTGCGATATCAGAACCAGAGCCACGAGGCCGTTGGCCGAGAAGACGCGGCATCACCCTGACCACAACACTCGGGCGAGACCCTGCCAACACAACCACGCAGGTCACTCTTCAACGACCAAGGAAGGGAGCGCATCATGAACGTCCTGATGGTTCTTACCTCCCACGACCAGCTCGGCAACACAGGTCGCAAGACTGGTTTCTGGCTCGAGGAACTGGCGGCGCCTTACTATGTCTTCAAGGATGCCGGCGTCCAGATCACCCTCGCATCGCCCAAGGGCGGACGTCCGCCGCTCGATCCCAAGAGCAACGAGCCGAACTTTCAGACCGACCTCACCCGTCGGTTCGAGAAGGATGCCGCCGCCAACGCCCAGCTGGACAGGACGGTGCGCCTCGATAGCGTCAAGCAGGAAGATTACGATACCATCTTCTACCCCGGTGGCCATGGGCCGATGTGGGATCTCGCCGAAGACAAGAACTCGATCAAGCTGTTGGAATCCTTCCTGGCTGTCGGCAAGACCTTCGCGTTGGTCTGCCACGCTCCCGGCGCGCTGCGCCATGTAAAGACCGCGGACGGTAAGCCGCTCGTAGAGGGCAAGACCGTGACCGGCTTCACCAATGGCGAGGAAGAAGCGGTAGGATTGACGAAGGTGGTGCCCTTCCTTGTCGAAGACGAACTGATGAGCCTTGGCGCGACCTTTTCGAAGGTCAAGAACTGGGGCGTTCACACGGTCGCCGACGGCCAGTTGATCACCGGCCAGAATCCGGCCTCGTCCGGCCCGGCCGCCAAGCTTCTGATCGATACGCTGAACAAGAAGGCAAAATAGTCAGGCCACCGGCGTGCCCGCAATCTTTCTTCTTGGACGGCAGGCTTTGTGTTTTCGGCGTAAGTCCCACTTCATTGCTGAAGCACACGACCCTCGCATTCTCGCGAACGGAGAAATGCTATACCCGAATCGGAGTCGGCCATGAACCAAGTAGACGTCGAGCAGAAAAACTATCAGATGCCGCCGCAGGATGGGTTTACCATCGCACACTTTCTCACCGTCTCTGACATCGAACGATCGGTTCGATTTTACGAAACGGTCTTCGGGGGTCGCATTCTGAGCAGAGGCCCGCCGGGGTACATCCAGATCGCGAACACGTGGCTCATTGTCAACGTCGGGGGCGGTCCGACCCCCGACAAACCATCGGTCACGCTCAGCGTCCCCAACCCCGATTCAATCAGCAGCTTTATGAATATCCGCGTTGCCGACATTCAAGCATGCTATGAACTGTGGCGAAATCGAGGAGCCAAGTTTATCACGGAGCCAAAGGAACAGTACGGTGAGACGTGCTGCTACATGCGCGATCCCGATGGTTACCTCATAGAAGTCGGCCAAAGCAAGCCGGGCTTCGCTTACGGCTAAATGGCACGACACATGAAAGCATCTGTTGTGACCGGGTACACTTCGTTGACGTGAGATCCCGGAGGACGGATCCGGTCAATCCCCGGCAGCAGCGGCGGGCGTATGTTCACCGCAAGTTTGGCACGTCCGCTCCGGACGGACTCCGGCTGTAGAGCCGTCATCGGGGGAAACGGCAGGAACCCGCCCGAAGCCATCATTCCGTTGCGAGTGCGAAATAGGCTTCACCACCCGAAGCAGGCGCCGATCGACGCCCAACAGAACGCCGCGATGGAGGGAGCGGACCTCGGTCGCTCGATGAGCGGTCGCGGGGAGGATTGCGCAAGGCGACCGACACCGGCCATTAGTCGCGGCAGCCTTTCAACTCCCGACCAAACCAGATCGCGGCGATGCCGACAACATAAGCACAAGCGATAAGCCTGCCGGCAGCCTGAACGGAACGGCGGACTCCGACCCGGCGCAAAAGCCAGAGGCCCAGCGGGCGCGAGATTCCGGGCCATATTGCACCAAGCCTGACCGGTCGCGTGGATGGCGGTCGAGCAAAAAACCCAAGAAGGGCGCGAAGAACCGATGGCTCGCTGAAGGACAAGGCCGACGATGGGCGCGAACCAACTCTTGTGCTCGTTCGTCCGCGTGGCCTTCGGAATCTTGCGGTCCGTCACAGATCCACGGGTCCCGGGTAGAACTCCCGCCACGAGGTCTTCAGCCCCTGTCGCCGCGAGCGTCCTTTATGGCCGCTTTATACAGGCGCATCGCAATCGGTATCGATCCCTTATCGGGATCGCGCTTATCCCTTCGCGCCCAGATGTACGCGGGACCTTCGAGCCGCAGCGACGCCGCAGATGACGTCATAGGTAGTGGGGCGAATGTCCGCGAAGCTATTTGCCGGCTGCTTCCGCACGGCCTTTGAAGGTTGTGCCGGGAGGAAGGAGAGATCGATGAATCTGGTCGTTTGGCTGCCGGCGCTGTTTGCGCTCGGGCTCGTCAGCATGGGCGTTTGCTACGCGTTCGTCTTCGCCTGCGAAGAAATCTGAGGAGCCGTCTCCGATGACCTACGTCACTATTGCGGTGACCGCCGCCGTCATTGTCTACCTCTTCACGGCGCTCGTCCGGCCCGAGTGGTTCTGACACGCAGAGACCAGTCTCTGAATCATTGTTGACACTGCTCGCGCCGTGCTGACGGCGCGGGCGCGCGACCCGAAAGGCTGCGACCATGTGGCTTCTTCCAGCATTCCTTATACTGACGGCGATCGCGTGTTCGATCCCGCTCAGCGCCTATTTCGCCTGGCTGATGGACGGCAAATATCGCGCGCCGCGTGTGGTGAAGTGGTTCGAAAACCTCGTCGACACCGGACCGCAGGACTGGAAGCAGTACGTGATTGCGCTCGTTGTGTTCAACATTGCGCTCTTCGTGTTCGGCTTTGTCGTTCTCTCCCTCCAGCCGATCGCGCCGCTCAATCCGCGAGGGCTCGGCATTTTGGCGCCGTCGACAATCTTCAACACGGTCATATCCTTCATGACCAACACCAATCTGCAGCACTATTCGGGCGACCAGCATCTCTCGAATTTCAGCCAGATCTTCTTCATCCTGCCGAACATGTTCCTCTCCGCGTCGGTCGGCTTCTGCGCGCTGGCGGCGATCATCCGCGCGTTCCGGGGCGAAGCGACGGTCGGCAATTTCTTCGTCGATATGTGGCGCGTCGCCATGTACATCTACGTGCCAGTCGCGCTGGTTTTCGGCGTCATCTTCATGCAGCAGGGCATGCCGATGACCTATGCCTCCACCGAGGTCGCTACGACCCTTGAGTCGGGATCGATGGGCCTCGACGACAAGGGGCAGGCTAAGCCGCAGACAATCGTAGTGGGCCCGGTCGCAGCAGTCATTCCGATCAAGATGCTCGGCACCAACGGCGGCGGCTTCTACGGAATGAACTCCGCCCATCCGCTCGAGAATCCGACTGCTACAACGAACTTCTTCACCACGCTCGCGATGATGCTGTTCCCGTTTGCCTTAGTCTTGATGTACGGCCGGATGCTCGGGCGTATCCGACATTCCGTGGTCATCTACGGCGTGATGCTGACGATGATGATCGGTCTGATTGCGTGGGTGATCTATTTCGACACGCTGCACCCGAACCCGGGCCTGACGGCGCATGCCGGCGCGACCTATCAGATCGCTAACCCCTCGGCGCCAAACGGCAAGATCGACGTGGTCAGCCCGCAAGTTGCCGCGCTGCCGGTTGATCAGCATCTCGGCAATCTCGAAGGTAAGGAACTGCGCTTCGGGACATCGGCCGGCGCCGCTTTCGCCGCGATCACCACCGACGTCACTTGCGGCGCGATCAACGCCGAGATGGACAGTCTCAATCCGCTCGCAGGCCTATCGCCAATGATCGGCATGTGGCTGAACTGCGTGTTTGGCGGCAAGGGCGTCGGCATGATCAACCTCCTGCTGTTCCTCATCGTCGGCGTCTTCCTCGCCGGACAGATGGTCGGCCGTACGCCCGAATATCTGGGCCGGAAGGTCGGCGCGCGGGAGATGAAGCTGGCGATGATCGCCTTGTTGGTGCACCCGATCCTGATTCTCGGCCCGAGCGGTCTGTTCGCCGCCACGGGCTGGGGGACGACGGCCGAATCCAATCCGGGCGCGCACGGCTTCAGTCAGATTGTCTACCAGTACTCGTCTTCCTCGGCGAACAATGGCTCAGCGATGGATGGCCTCGGCGTGACCTATGGCCTGAACGCCAATCCCAATCCGGCGCCGGAAGCGGTTCCGTTGGACATCGGCGCAGGCCTGGTGATGCTGTTCAGCCGCTATCTGCCGATCATCGCGCCGATCGCCATGGCCTTCTCGCTCGGACGCAAGAAGGTCGCCCCGGTTACACTCGGCACAATGAGCGACAACACCTTCACGTTCGGAATGCTGCTTCTGGGTACGATCGCGGTCGTCGGCGCGCTCTTGTTCCTACCCGTGGCGGCGCTCGGACCTTTGGCCGAGCATCTCGGGCCGATCCCCTTCGGCGGCTGATCTCGTCACATTAAGCGCGCAGCACTGCGATTGAGCGGCAGCACGCCGCCTCTCGAACTTCGGAGTTCGATCTTATGAGCACCACTAGCGTTCCCGCCCCGGCGATTAACCTTGCCCGCAGGCAAGAGCTCTTTTCGTCGCATATCGTCGTCACCGCGCTCAAGCAGTCGGTCCTCATGCTGCGCCCCGACGTGCAGTGGAAGAACCCGGTGATGTTCGTGGTCGAGATCGGCGCGGTCCTGACGCTGCTCTACGTTATCCAAATGGCGCTCGGCAACGCATCCAGCGCCGCGTCGCTCGGCTATTTCATCGCGCTCGATGCCTGGCTGTTCCTGACGGTGCTGT
>Ga0210406_10002604_pt1 | contig 20433 bp, 20 predicted proteins | sample IncBWC30MmetaG_FD_155454 | JGI IMG/M metagenome (GOLD analysis project Ga0210406, IMG submission 155454) | Forest soil microbial communities from Barre Woods Harvard Forest LTER site, Petersham, Massachusetts, United States - Inc-BW-C-30-M | ecosystem: Environmental > Terrestrial > Soil >... | reverse complement strand
TATTCTTGTTCGTTGTTTTCTACGGCCCCGGTCGATGGAGTGTCGACACGCTGATGCTGGGAAAATCGAAATAGCCCTTATGAAACAACTGATTGCCGTAACCATTTGCTTGTTGGTTATCTTTTCGGTTTTCGCAGAGGAGTACAAAGATTTTGGCAAGGACCGTTTGAACAATTCGCCGCGCCACGCCGAATGGGTGGACATCAAGGCGGGCGATCAAACGATCAAAGCGTTTGTGGTATATCCAGAGCGCAAGGAAAAGACGCCGGTGGTTTTGGTGATTCAGGAAATCTTTGGCGTGACCGATTGGTTGCGCAGTTTGTGTGATGAACTTGCCGAAAATGGCGTCATCGCGATCGCGCCGGATTTTCTCAATGGCCAAAAATTCGAGGATGCAGACGGCGCGGTCAAGGCTGTCTCGGCGGTAACCAAGGAACAAATTAAGACGGTGCTCGATGCGACTTCCGATTACGCGCTGAAAATTCCCGCGTACAATGGCACGCTTGCCGCGTGCGGTTTTTGCCGCGGCGGAGGCTGGGCGTTCGATTACGCGAGCGAAAATCCGAAGCTGAAGGCGATCTACTCGTTTTATGGAACCGCGCTCGATGATCCGGCGAAGGTCGCAAAGGTCCCATGTCCGGTTTATGGATTCTACGGAGAGGACGACGCGCGGGTGAACGCGACAATTCCGAAAGCGGAAGAGTTGATGAAAGCCGCCGGCAAGAAATATGAGCCGGTGATTTACAAAGGCGCCGGTCACGGATTCATGCGCTCTGGCGAGCCAGCGAATCCCGCCAAGCGCGACGGCGACGCCAAAGCCCGCGACGAAGCCTGGGCGAGATGGAAGACGCTGCTCAAGCAACTGTAGAACGTTAGCGTCACGTTGTGTACAACTCAGGTAGCGGCGATTGGCCCCGATCGCCATTTTGATGACTCGTTCCCCCAATGAACAATTCAGACAAGCTGGACGATGGTAGGGACGGCGCGCTGCGCCGTCCGCCTAAAATACGCCCGATTCGAAAACAACTGCCGCACAATGTACCGAGTTGGGTTGATCTCGACGAAGCAATTTGCTTTATAACTGTCTGCTGTCAGACACGTGGCACAAACCAGCTCACCAAACCCGAAATCGCTCAACATTTGCTGGAGTCGATAGAATACAGATACAACAAGGGTGACTGGTACATGCATTTGGCACTGCTGATGCCGGACCATGTGCATCTCATCAGTTCCTTCCCCGAAAGGGCCAGGAATATGCAAACCGTGATTAGCAAATGGAAAGAATGGACGGCAAAGTTTCTGAAAGTTAAATGGCAGCGCGACTTTTTCGAACACCGCCTTCGTAGAGATGAGAGCTTCGAGGAAAAGACGGATTATGCTTGGGCTAATCCTGTCCGAGCTGGTTTGGTAGAAAAGGCGGAGCATTGGCCGCACGTCTTTACTCCTCCGGAATAATTACACTCCGGACGCCGCAGCGCGGCGTCCCTACCTATCGCCTCGCCGCTGCGAATCGACCGCCGCGACCTGACCGGTCGCTTCGATCTTCTATCCAGGTAGCGGCGATTGACCTCAATCGCCATCCCGTCACTGCATTTGGTCGGCCAGGTTACCAACGCGAATTATTTCGCACTCAGTAATTCATCGAGCAACGGCTGCGCGTCGTAAACTTTCTGGAACGCTTCAGTGATGGCAGCGGAATCGACCGACACCGCTCGCGCTTGTTTGTCGGTGTAAACGCAATCGAGCACCAGCGATTGAATGTTCCCGTCGAAAATAATCCCGACGAACTCGTTGTTCTTGTTTACGACCGGACTGCCGCTGTTACCGCCAATAATGTCGGCGTCGTTGACGAAATTGAACGGCGTGTTCGGATTGAGCTTCGATTTCCGATCTAGCCAGCGTTTCGGAATGTCGAACGGCGGCTGGTTTTTGTGCTCCGCGCCTCGCGAGAACAAACCGGCGACAGTTGTCCACGGCGGAATCTTCTTTCCGTTTTGTTCGTAGCCTCTGACCGTACCATAGCTGAGTCGTAGTGTGAAAGTCGCGTCCGGGTAAGTGTTCGTGCCTTGCGCGGCGAAGCGGGCCTTCGCCAATTCCGCGTAAGCCTGCTGCTTGATCTCGTCCTGCGTCTCAACAACTTTGCGCGCCTCGCGCGCGGGGCCATCAACCATCCGCGCCAGCTCGATCATCGAATCCTTCGCTACGCCAACCGCGGACGCGCCGCCGGTGTAGAGTTGTTTGCGAAACGCGACGTCTTTCAACTTCGTTCCCGTCACCAATTCAGTCGCGCGATCCACCGGCGATTTGGCGGCAAGCACCTGCTTAACGAGTGGATCGTCCGCGCCGAAACGCGTCGTCATGTCGGTGAGCGAATCGGTCAGCTTCACAATTTCGTAATCGTCGTAGACCGGTTGAGAGGAGAAGAGCTCGAGCTCGAGCGATTCCTGGTAGCTGTCCCGAAATTCCGGGAACCGTTCGCCGTTCGGCTTTGTCATTTCATCGCTGTGGCGCAGCAATCGTCGCGCGTACTGGAACAACGTGCTGTAAAACGCGCGCGGCGTACGATATCCGGCCTCTGGAGTACCGCGGAACTGCTCGAAGTATTCGTAGATCGGCAACACTTTCGCAGTTGTTTCCTGTGCCTGTTTGATCTTGTCGTAGAATTCGGTCTTTCCATTCGCATCGGTAAATTTCTTCTGTCGATCTTCGATCGCGCGCCAGGCTTCCGGATCGAGCAATCCGGCGAGATAACCGTCGTAACGCTTGCGATTGTTCTCCACGCTGCGGGTGTCGTCCTCCGCGCGTCGCTTGTTTTCAAATGAGCGCGCGCCCCACGAATGCAGAAACGTCTCACGGCGAAAAAACAGGCTCATGAGGTAGGGCAGCTCGTCGTTGCGTAGCTCGGCCAGCTCACTCACCGCGAGCGAACGATCCGTTCTGCCGGGATGTCCGCTGACGAACGTCAACTCGCCATCCGCAGGACCTTTCGTGTTCCACTTCAGGTAATTGTCGATCTTGGCCGGCTGCCCGTTTTCGTAGGCGCGAAAAATACAGATATCGAGATCGAAGCGCGGGTATTCAAAATTGTCCGGATCGCCGCCGTAGAACGCGATCTGTTCCTCCGGCGCGAAAACCAGGCGCACGTCGTCGTAACGCTTGTAGCAATACAAATTGTAGACGCCGCCTTGATAAAGCGTCACCACGTCGGACCGCAATCCGGTCTTCTCCTTCGATTCTTTCTCGATCTGCGCAATCGTATTGCCGCGCGCCTTGTTCGCATCTTCGGCCGACATGCCGGGTTGGATTGCCGATTGCACGCGCTCGGTCACGTCTTCGATCGACATCAGCACGTTCAACTCGAGATCGGTCGCTTTGACTTCATCCTTTTGTGATTTCGCGTAGAATCCGTCGCGCACGTAATTGTTTTTCTCGCTCGAGATTTTCTGCAACGTGTCGAGCCCGACATGATGATTCGTGATGCACAATCCGTTAGGCGAAACGAACGAGCCGCTGCCACCGGAGTTGAAACGTACGCTCGATTTCTGGAGATGCTCGAGCCACTCTTTCGTCGGCTCGAATTGATATTTCTCCTTGAACTGTTTGAGCGGCGGATTGTTGAAGAGCCACATCCCTTCATCGCCAAACGCTCGATCGCTAAGACCCACGAGTAACGTGGAGAGAAAAACCGCCGAAAGAAATTTGCGCATCCGCCAGCATAACCGCGACGCCAAGCGGGACAAGCTAACGCTTGCGCCCGCGAACGCGTCCCGGAATGGTGGCCAGGCTGAGGATCAAGAGCACGACGAGAACGAACGTAAACTCGGCAATGAGCAGCAACGTGGATCCAAATTGCGCCAGTCCGTGCAGCATCAATTCCTAAGACCGCGACCCAGTTTCGCCGGTTACAAAAAATTTGCCGCGTGGACATGGATCGCCAGCGAAGGCACGATTGACCGGATGCTTGGGCTTAAACAACGAGAAGTGGAGCGGTTGGATTTCATCGTGCCCGGCGCGCAGAAGTCGGGCACGACCGCACTTCATTATTTCTTGAAGAAACATCCGCAGATCGCGCTGCCGGACCGACAGGAGCTGCATTTTTTCGACGACGAGGAAATTTTTTCGCGCCCGATTGATTACCAAACGTTGCACCAACGCTTTTCGCCCGTCGCGAGTTCAGCAATCGCTGGTGAGGTGACGCCCAGCTACTTGTATTGGAAACCAGCGATGGAGCGGATTCACTCTTACAATCCGCAAATCAAACTCGTGATCTTGCTGCGAAGTCCGGTCGATCGTGCGTTTGCGCACTGGAACATGCAGCGATTCAAAGATCGCGAGCCGCTCGATTTTCTCGATGCACTCAAGGAAGAACCGCGGCGCATCGGGCAACTCCTGTCGATCGAATCGCGCCGCTTCGCTTACGTCGATCGCGGATTCTATTCGGCTCAGCTGGAACGCGTCTTCAAACTCTTTCCGCGCGAACAAGTTCACGTGGTGAAGTTCGAAGATTTTCACGATCGCAAACAGGAATCGCTCGACATGATCTTCGATTTCCTGGGCGTGAAAGGGTTGCGAGTTACTCGCGACCCGGACCGCAATGTTGTGCCCTACGAACGTGCAATGACGCCTGACGAACGAAAATATCTGTTCGAAGTTTTTGCCACCGACATCGCGAAGCTCAAGCAAATGCTTGGTTGGGATCTGTCGGATTGGAAGTAGGGCAACCGCCGCTACCTGATTTGGTTAAAACGGGGTTCGGATCTTGAATCGGCTCCCAACAACGCTTTCGAGCGAAAGATTCGCGCACCCTGCGACAAGAAGAACTTCCGCAGTTCCGGAGTAAAGAATGACGAACCGTCCGGTCGCGGATTGAAGTCGAGAAGCAGTCTGCCGTTTTGATCGAGGAACCGATTTCGAATATCGTTGATAAAAAATTCCCAATCGGCCGGTGACCACTCAACTCCATCCCGAACTTTGCCGATGCGGTGAAAACAAATCCGATGCGCGGTGACGAGATCGAATCTTTGGCCGAGCTCGGGCAGTGGAATCTGTCGTTCGATGCGACCGATGACGCGTTGGACGCCGAGCAGCTCGGTGGTTGCGCCGAAAAGCGGTTCGCGGTCCGTGTCGAATCCAAGCACATCGTGTCCGAAATGTTTGCAGACGTAGAGGAAATAACCGGCGCCTGAGCCGAGATCGAGAATGCGCAATGGCGGCGTGCAGTCGAGCCAGAGGTCCTGCGCGCGTTCCACGTTGATGTCGATCCAATAAACAATGTCTTCGAACCGATTGATTTGGGGCGAACCTGGGCGGCAGGGGAATTTGTGCCGCAAATCTTTAAATTGGAGCCAATCGATGTCGTCTAACATCCGACGTTTGTTGACCGGATGGGTCGCACGGCTGAGATGTTCGAACGCGCTCGCGAAAGCGTCTCGGGAAAATAACTTCTGAAGCTTGCGTGAGAATCTCATTGCGGCCAATTAATGCTGCGCGTAAATGACGGACTCTGCTGAGTAAGTATAACGATGCAACAAACGAAGCGAATTCTTCTGATTGGACTCGGCCGCTGGGGCGTGAATCATCTCCGTGTCTTGCAATCCATGCCGGTCGAGCTCTTCGTGGCGGAAAGCGACCCGGCGCGGTTGAATTCCGCGAACGTCCCGCAAAGTCACCGGACCGCAGACGCAGCCTCGCTTTTTCCAATCATCGATGCGGCGGTTGTAGTCACTCCGGCGCAGACGCATTTCGACCTCTGCCGCGGTTTGCTCGACGCAGGCAAGGATGTGTTCGTCGAAAAACCAATCACCTCAACGTCCGCGGAGGCGCAACAATTGGTCGAACTCGCCAAGCGCTCGGGATTAATTCTCCAAATCGGTCACATCTTTCGGTTCGATCCCGCGTCGGTCTGGATGCGGGATGCGATCGCGCAAGGCCGTTTCGGCGAGATTAAAATGTTGCGCGCAAATTTCAGCGGTTTCAAACGTCCGCGCCAGGACACTGGCGTGACCTTTGCCGACGGCATTCACTTCATCGATTTGTTTCGTTTTTTACTGGGACGTTCGCCGCGTCGCGTGCACGCGGTCATGCGCAATTTCATGGGCCGCGCAGGCGAAATGGACGACGAATCGCTGATTGTTTTGGAATACGATCACAACGGCGACACTCCGATTCTGGCGACGATCGAGGCCGGCTACCATTTGCCCGGCAAAGTGCGCGAGCTGACTATCGTGGGCAAAAATTCGTCAGCCATCTGCGATTACAACGTCGCGCAGTACAAAATCAAAACGTTCGAGAACGAGCACGTCGCGGAGGGCGGTGAAATAAAAGCGAAAGAAGGCGCGATGCATCAGCTCGAGTTCCCGCCCGAAGAACCGCTGCGCGCGGAATTGAGAGCCTTTCTCGATGCGATGGAAACGCGTCGTTCGCCGTTGGTCGATGGCGCCGACGGAATGGAAGCGGTGCGAGTGGTTGAGGCGGCGCTGGAATCGGCGCGCACCGGAAAGTGGATCGACATCGACGAATGACGGAGATAAGAAAAGTTCCGCTTTCGAAAGTTTTCGTGGACGACGAAGTCCGTGAAGCCGGTCTTCGCGCGATGAATTCCGGCTGGTACATTCTTGCCCAAGAATGTGAAGCGTTCGAAGCCGAGCTCGCGGCCTACATTGGAACTAAGGAAGCCGTTCTTTGTTCGTCGTGGACCACTGGCGCGCTGATGCTGCACCACGCAATGGGCGTTTGTCCCGGGGACGAAATCCTCGTTCCATCACACACCGCGTTTCCGTCGATCGAACCGATGATTCATCGCGGCGCGCGACCGGTGTTTATCGACATCGACGAAACGTATTGCATCGACGTCGATCAACTCGAAGCGGCGATGACTGCGCGCACGGTCGGGATCCTTCCGGTTCATCTTTATGGGCACCCCGCCAACATGGATGGAATTTTCCTGGCGGCGAAGAAGCACGGACTCTGGGTCGTTGAAGATTGCGCGCAAGCGTTCGGCGCGCAGTATCGCGGCCAAACCGTGGGCTCGATCGCAGGCTCAGGCGCCTTTTCATTTTTCCCGTCGAAGAATCTCACCGTGATGGGCGACGGGGGCTGCATCACAACGAACGATGCCGCGCTGGCGAAAAAACTTCGAATGCTGCGTGATCACGGCCGAAGCTCGAAATACGTGCACGATTTCGTCGGCTACAATTTTCGGTTCAACGAAGTGCAAGCGGCGATTGGCCGGGTTGAGTTACGCAACATCGCCAGGTTGAACGAGCACCGGCGCGAGATCGCCGCGCGTTACAATGAACGGCTGGAGAGTGTGGTTAAAACCCCGGCGGAACGTCCGTGGGCGCGTCACGTTTATCACATGTATGTCATCGCGACAGCGCAACGTGACCAACTCGCTGAGTTTTTGAAAGGCAAAGGCATCGGCACCGGAATTCATTATCCTGTCGCAAATCATCAGCAGCCGGCGATTCGCAAACTTTATTCCGACATTCCGCGGTTGCCGAGAACCGAGGAAGCGGTAACGCAAATTCTCTCGCTTCCGATTTACGGCGATCTTCCGATGGAAGATGTCGATTACGTTTGCGACGCGGTCCTGGAATTCTTGGCCAAGTTGGCCACGTCGAATCCGTCCGAAGGCGGAAAATGACGACGCCCGAGCTGAGCGTTGTGATTCCGTGTCACAATGAGGCGGAAAATCTGCGGCCGCTGCTGGCCGCGATCCACGCCGCGGTCGATCCGATTGGTTTGGATTACGAAGTCGTGATTACGGACGATTGCAGCAGCGACAATTCGTGGCGCGTGCTGCAGGAACTCGCGGCCAGCGATCCAAGACTTCGCGCACAACGGTTCAAATTCAACTGCGGCGAATCAGCCGCAAGTTGGGCCGGAATGCAGATCGCGCGCGGCCGTTACATCGCGACGCTCGACGCCGATCTGCAAAACGATCCGAAGGATCTGCCGGCAATGCTGAACGCGCTGCGTCATTTCGATTGTGTTTGCGGAACGCGCGTCGATTCCCGTGGTAAAGGCGACAGCTGGATCCGAATTGCCTCGTCGCGCATTGCCAACTGGGTCCGCAACAAATTGTCGGGCGAAAACATCAGCGACGCGGGCTGCACTTATCGAGTGTTCAAGCGCGAATGCATTTCGCGGATCAAGTTTTTCAACGGCGCGCACCGTTTTCTGCCGACGTTAATCAAGCTCGAAGGCTTTAGCGTGACCGAAGTACCGGTCTCGAACAATCCGCGGCAGGCCGGCCAAAGTCATTACGGCGTTTGGAACCGGTTATTCAAATCGTTTCGCGATTTGCTTGCCGTCCGGTGGATGAAATCGCGAAGATTGCGCTACGAAGTTGGTGAATCCGTTAACTGCTATGAATAATTTCCTTATCGCCGTGACGTGGTTCGGTCAGGAACATCGTGTCCTCGGCCTGGACTGGAATTATCTTGTGATCATCGGTCTGATCGGGAACGCAACGTTCTCGATGCGGTTCCTGGTGCAATGGTGGGCGTCCGAGAAGCAGGGTGAAAGCGTGATCCCGGTTTCGTTTTGGTACTGGAGCATCGGCGGAAGCATCATCATGTGTTCGTATTTCGTTTTCCGGCGCGATCCCGTTGGAATCCTGGCTTACCTGCCCAATTCGCTGATTTACGTTCGGAACTTGATGCTGATCCGTAAACGCAAGCTGGCGTATACCGCTGCGACTTCTTCGCAGCATCCACGCGAAACGGAGTAACGAGCATGCCAACAAAAGATCCTCGCGTGGACGCCTACATCGCGCGGGCGCAACCATTCGCCCGACCGATCCTGAAACATTTGCGCAAGCTCGTTCATAAAGGCTGCCCGCGTTGCGAGGAATCAATCAAATGGCAGTCGCCTTTTTTCGATTACAAAGGACCCGTTTGTTTCATGGGCGCGTTCAAAGAACACGCCGTGTTCGGTTTTTGGAAAGGCAAACTGCTCTTCGGCAACAAACACAAAGGCGCGATGGGACATTTCGGCCGCCTTACGTCGATCCAAGATTTGCCGAGCGAACAGAAACTGATCGGTTATTTGCGTAAGGCCGCGGTGTTAAACGAGCGCGGCGTGAAGACATCGCGGTCACGATCAAATGTAAAACGACGTTTGGTTGTGCCGTCCGATCTCAGGTCGGCGCTGGCAAAACATTTAAAGGCGCGAAAGACGTTCGAGAACTTCAGTTATAGTCACAAAAAGGAATACGTGCAATGGATCACTGATGCGAAGCGCGATGAAACGCGGAAGAAGCGTTTGCAGACGACGATCCGGTGGCTTGCCCTAGGCAAACCGCAAAACTGGCGCTACATGTGAGCCGTCATCCGAGCGGCAGGCCAGTCCGGCTCGGGCCGAGGGACCGCACAGTTTAGACGCCAGCAAATCGCGCGAGATCATCCGGCAGCACTGCTGTCCACGCGTGCTCGTTCTCGATCGCGAGGTTGGCGGAATGGAGCGCGTGTCGCGGCAAAAGTAACTGCTCCTCGATTTTCGAAGTCCATCCGGTCTCGATGAACTCCAGATAAAGTTGCTCATCCGGGCCATAGATTTTGTCGCCGACGATCGGATGACCGAGCGACGCAAGATGAACCCGAATCTGATGGGTGCGTCCGGTTTTCGGAATTGCTCGAATTAATGCGAACTGATTTCCGCTCGGTGTCGATCGTTTGAAACATCGCTCCACTCGAAACTCCGTCACCGCCTTCGCGCCCTTCGGATGAATCGTTTGTTTCAGCCAAATGGCCGACGCTTGATGCTTTCCTTGTCGATCGAGCGGTGCGTTGACGATTTTCGATTCCCATTCCGGCCAGCCCCACACGATCGCGAGATATTCTTTGTAAAACCGTTGCTCTTGCATTAGCAAACCGAACCGGCGCGCGGCCGCGGCGTTCTTGGCAACGAGAATCAGTCCGCTGGTTTCACGGTCCAACCGATTGACGATTGAAACCTGGCCGCCGTTCGCAATTTCAAACGCGAGCAGTTCGCGCAGTTGTTTCCAAAGCGTGGTGCGCTGGTCCGGCTTGGTCGGATGGGTCAAGAGGAACGCCGGTTTGTCGACCACAATGTAATCGTCGGTTTCATCGACAACGTTGAAGCGCGGCGACGGAGCCGGCTGCGAAACAAAAGCGTTCGACATGCTTGCTTCGATCCTGCTGCTCATTCCGATTTTAATTTGTGGCGGTTTGGGCGCGACAATTGGCTACGTTTTCCGTTACCGCTTGCAACTGCGACGACTTTTGACGGTTGTGGCCGCCGTCCTCGTTTTTATTGTTCTTGAGGTTACGTCCGGGACATTGTCCAGCAAGTACACTATTGGCGAAAACCTGATTGAGCAGCTGGAGCTGCTCCCGCCGTTTATTTTTCTTTATCTCCCGCCCACGTCATTCATGTCGTTTTTCGTGGCCCGGCGATTCCGGGCGTGGTGGACCTGATTCTGCCTTCTCACGCCCTGACCAAGGGGCGCAGACTTGACCTGCCTGGCAAAACCGCTTTACCTAACCACCTCACTCGAACAAGGGGAAAGCTACGCCGTGGAGCTCAAAGATATCAAAGCCATCATCGATTTGATGAAGGAGAACGACCTCTCCACCTTCGAAATGGAGAAGGACGGCTTTCGCCTGAAGCTGCAAAAGGGTTTGGGCGATCAACCGATCGTTGTAGCGAGCGCGCCGGCGGTGGCGAATGGTCCGGCGACAACAGCATCCGAAACGCCGGCAACTTTGGCCGCGGCCGCAGGCCTCAAAGATATTACCTCGCCGATGGTCGGAACTTTTTATCGCGCGGCTTCGCCCGATTCCTCGGCCTTCGTCGATGTTGGAACAAAAGTGGATGAGGACACGGTGGTTTGCATTATCGAAGCGATGAAAGTGATGAACGAAATCAAAGCGGAAATCAGCGGCGTGATCGCCGAAGTCGTGGCCGAAAACAGCAAACCAGTCCAATTCGGCCAGGTGCTCTTTAGAGTTCGTTAGTTGAGAGTTGATCGTTGATTGAATTCAAACTCAACGCTCGCTTCGGTCAGCTATCAACTATCAACAAGAAACTCTCAACCGATGTTTGAGAAAGTCCTGATTGCCAATCGCGGTGAAATTGCGCTGCGCGTCATCCGCGCCTGCAAAGAGCTTGGCATTCGCACGCTCGCAGTTTATTCCGACGCGGACGTCGATTCGCTGCATGTGCAGCTCGCGGATGAAGCGATCTGCATCGGTGCGGCGCCAAGCTCGGAAAGTTACTTAAAAGTCGAGCGCATAATGAGCGCGGCCGAGATCGGCGATGTCGATGCGATCCATCCCGGTTACGGATTTCTGGCCGAGAACGCGCACTTCGCGGAAGTGGCCGAGAGTTGCAAAATCAAGTTCATCGGGCCGCCTTCGCACGTCATTCAAAAAATGGGCGACAAGGACATGGCCCGGACCTTCGCGCGTAAAGCCGGTGTCCCGGTAACGCCGGGGAGCGATGGCATCGTCACGGACGACAAGGAGGCAACGAAGATCGCGAAAAAAATTGGCTACCCGGTGATGATCAAAGCGGTGGCCGGCGGCGGCGGTCGCGGAATGCGCGCCGCGCACAACGAATCCAGCCTCGTCACCGGATATCACGGTGCGCGGATGGAAGCGGAAAAAGCGTTCGGCAATCCCGAGGTTTACATCGAGAAGCTGATCGTAAATCCGCACCATATCGAATTTCAGATCATCGCCGACAGCCACGGTCACGTGATTCATCTCGGCGAGCGCGATTGTTCGATTCAACGTCGCAATCAAAAAATTATCGAGGAATGTCCATCTCCATTCCTGACACCATCGCTACGCAAAAAAATGGGTAATGCGGCGGTAAAGCTGGCCAGGGCGATCGGATACGAAAACGCCGGCACGATCGAGTTCCTCGTCGACAATGATCGCAATTTTTATTTCATGGAGATGAACACGCGGATCCAGGTCGAGCACACGATTACCGAAGAAGCTTTCGGCTGCGATTTGGTGAAGGAGCAAATCCGGATCGCAGCAGGCGAACCGCTTTCAAAACACATTGTCCACGCCCAGGCGCGGCTGCACGCAATCCAGTGCCGCATCAACGCTGAAGATCCGGCCGCGAATTTCCAGCCGTCGCCTGGCCGAATTAAATTTTATTACGCGCCGGGCGGTCGCGGCGTTCGGATCGATTCCCACGCTTACACTGGTTACACCGTTCCGCCTTACTACGATTCGCTCATTTCAAAAATCATCACGGTCGGCGCGACGCGCGAATCGGCGATTAATCGGATGCGGCGTGCACTCGACGAATACTATGTCACTGGAATCAAGACGACGGTGCCGTTTCACGCCGCGATTATGCGCAGCGGCGAATTCCGCGACGGCGAATACGACACCGGCTTCGTCGAACGAATGATGAAGTCGGAGAAATTCCAATTGGTTCCGCCGTCATCGAAGCTCCACGACTAAACGCTTTGCGAAATTTAACCGATTGCCGCCTTTACGGCATTTTGGATCTGAATTACGTCGCCGAACCCGATGCCGAACGCGTGGTGGCGGCGATGATCGAGGGTGGTGTCGATCTTATCCAGCTGCGCGCGAAGAAATCTTCGTCCGCAGAGATCATGCATCTCGCCGCGAAGCTGCACGCGATCACTTCGGCGGCCGGCGTTCCGTTGATCGTGAATGATTACGCAGAAGTCGCGGCGCGGGTTCCGGTTGAAGGCGTGCACTTGGGCCAGGACGATGACTCGATTGCACACGCGCGCAAAAAGGCGGGGCGCGATATTCTCATCGGAAAATCTACGCACAGCTTGGAACAGGCAGTAGCCGCCGTGGACGAAGGCGCCGATTACATCGGCTTCGGACCAATTTTTGCCACGCCGACCAAACCAGATTATCAGCCGATCGGAATCACAGGAATTAAGCGAGTGCACAACGAAGTCGGCGTTCCGATCTTTTGTATTGGGGGGATTAAGATCAACAATCTGGGTGAAATCATTGCCGCCGGCGCGAAACGCGTGGCGATTGTTTCCGGGTTGTTGAAAGCGCCGGACATCGTCAAATACGCCCGCGCGTGCAAGAGTCTTTTGGAGCCAGAGACATGAGTTTCGCGACTGCAGTTGCTTTCCCTCACCTGTCCTTATCGCGGCTTCCTCTCCCTGAGGAGAGAGGGTGAGGGCCATCTGATTCTTGGAATATGAGTGTATTAATTGTTGGCTCGATTGCGCTCGACACGGTGAAAACGCCGGTGGAAGAGCGCAGCGATTTGCTCGGCGGCTCGGCGTCCTACGCGGCGGCGGCGGCGAGTTATTTCGCGCCGGTGCGTCTGGTCGGCGTGGTCGGCAGTGATTTTCCACAAAGCGAATTCGATTTTTGGAAATCGCGCAAGATCGACACCGCCGGCGTCCAGCGGGTAGAGGGCAAAACGTTCCGTTGGTCGGGCGAATATGCGTGGGACATGAACACCCGCGAGACGCGCGCGACGGAATTGAATGTTTTCGAAAAGTTCGAACCAAAACTGCCGGAAGCTTATCGCCAAACCGATTTTGTCTTGCTCGCGAACATCGCGCCTTCGCTTCAATCGCATGTTCTCAAGCAGATGGAGAAGCCGCGGTTTGTCGTTGCCGACACCATGAATCTTTGGATCGAGACAGCGCGGAAAGATCTCGATGCGCTCCTCCCGAACGTCGATCTTTTAATTTTGAACGACAGCGAAGCGCGCGAGATGACCAAGGAAACGAGCCTGATCAAGGCCGGACGCGCCATTCGAAAGATGGGACCGAACTATGTCGCGATTAAGAAAGGCGAGCACGGCGCGTTGCTTTTTGGCGAGAACGAATTTTTCAGCTGCGGCGCGTATCCGCTGGAAGACATTCACGATCCAACCGGAGCGGGGGACACGTTCGCCGGCGGCATGGCCGGTTATCTGGCGGGAACGATTGGCGGCAAAATCACGTTTACTGATCTGCGCAAAGCAATGATCTACGGTAGCGTGCTGGCGAGTTTTTGCGTGGAAGCATTCAGTCTGGAAAAACTTCGCAGGCTCACCATGGACCAGATCAACGAACGCTATGAAGCGTTCAAGATGATGAGCCAGTTCGAACTCGCGGATTAGTTCGTGCGAGCGAGGAGTTACTGATCGGCTTTGATCTTGCCTTTGGGCTTTCGAAAACGTTAAATCTTGGTCGCGTTGCTGGAGATCGAGGCTGGAAAAAGTAAGACCGTGAGTGTGCGATGTTTTTTTATTTGCACTGCGTTGCTGCTGTTGGTCGGTGCCGTGAACGCCGGCGGCATCTATCAACACACGAGAGACGGACGCACCGTGATCTGGAATAATTATCCAAGTCTGGATAACGAGGCGACGTGGTCAGGTAGCCGCGATTCGAAAGGGTTCGCCACGGGGTATGGCACATTGACCTGGTATAAGGTCCAGCGCGCAGTCGTGACTGGCTCCAATATAGCGTCCTCCAGAGCGAGCGCCGTCGGCGGTGTCATAACGAATCGCTATTCGGGCAAAATGATTCTGGGCAAATTTGATGGGCCAGTACTGAACGTAGATGGGCGGGGGAAGATATTTCACGCCACCTTTGTGAACGGGATCAAAACGACTGACTGGGTTGCAGGAACTCCGCCGCGCCCTGACCAACAATCGAGTGAACGTGTTTCCAGAGATGCTGGCAACGCGCAGCCCGCACCGCCGGCCGCGGGTCCAAGTTCTAAGACGGTAGCACCTGAGCATTCGCCTACGCAGTCGAAACCGTCAGCACTATCTTCAGCTCCAGCGATCGACGACGCGGCCGTAAAGAGCCGCATGATCGCTGACTTTAAGGAACAAACCCAATCGGTTTTGTCTCGGGTAGGGGATGCGACTGGAAATTTTCGTGAGATCGATCGACTGGATTCTGCGCCGCAGCTACCCGCGGCCGTATCTGACAGCGTCGCCTCGTTGGTCGACCGTGCACGCGAGTTTCGCGCAAAGGTCGGATACGAAACCGCTCTGAGCGAATATCGAACCGAAACTGAAACCGTCGACGCGCTGTCGGCCCTTGATCAGACGGCCCGAAGTATCGCCGGGAAAGACGCTTCTGCGGCGAATTCCCGGCTAGCCGAGTTCCTGAAAAGTAGTCCTGAACCAACGGTGGATGTTCAGAAACCGTTGTGGAGTTATCTGACTTCAATGAGGTTGTTGTGCAGTCGATTGGAGAAAGAGGCCGAGATGCACTCGGAGCGGGCACAAGCATTTGCTTCGACGGGCAGAGCCGCAGATGCCATCCGAGAATATCAAGAGGCATATCGGACCTTCCCCAATCCGGCCACAGCCGAAAAGATCCGTCAGCTTAAGAGCCAAAGCCTCGGATTATGAAGAGACAGTATTTTTACGCTTCCATTTTTGTCAGAGTGGCAAAGGGACTTGCTATTCTCACAGGGTTGATCGGGATTGGATTTTGCGCTCTGCGTTATTACCAGGCCAGTATCGCAGCGGGTGCGGTTGCCTATCAACCTTCGCCCGATCTGCAACAGGCGCTTAACAGACTGAAAGACGCTTTTTTGACTGCTGAGCAGACTGCCAACTCATTTGACCAGGGAAATCAATCAACCGCACCGAGCGTTGATGCACCGCACTTTCCGCTGGTGATTGATTCAACCGATGATTTTAACCGAATCGCCACCGAGCTCGCCAGAGTCGATCAGGCGCGACGACAGTTGAAAGAATCGATTGTGAGCCGTTTTGAAGCTCTGGTGAAGAGTATCGAAGAGAAACTTCACGCTTACGCGGCGGTATTGCAGTCGTCCCCGTCGCCAAAACCTGCCACCAGTGAAAGTCTTATCTCCAATGCCTCACCCTCACCGTCTCCCACTGCTGGCGAAGAATCTTTATTTTCATCCCGGCTTGCTACTTCCGAGGCGAACGAGAGACGCGTAGATCTGAACGAGCGGAAGGAATTTCTTAAAGCCCTGGCGGGCAAAGCCGAAAACGCCGAAAATCGCGTGATACTCGGCGAAGCCGCAGATCAACTGGACCGATTGGCGAAGCTGCTGCCTGAAAAATTCGACGCATTAACTGCAGCGCAGCCGGGGACCGCGTCCATAGCCCAGAAGGAACCGCCAACTGAACAAGGTGGTCAAGTCTTGCCCTCCGAGCGAGTTGCTCGTCAGCTCGAGCAGTTGCGGGGCGCGGTGCGGCGGATGTTACTTACGTCGTGGAGCCTGGATGATGCCTTTGAGCAGGTAGTTAATGCTAATTTGGCTGCGCAGGAAAGGTATCGCGCTGCGGCAGTGGCACAAAAAGCGATTTGGTTGGCAGCAACTTCGCGAATCATAATTGGGTTGCTTGCGGTTGGTCTTGCGAGCCTCGTGATAGTTGTCTTTGCTGATCTCGTTCAGACCCAACTCGATACCGCGACCAACAGCAGCACGGTAGCAGACGCCATCGATTCCATGCGCGGGTCCGTGACACATTTGTCGGCAGCCGAGCCGGCTCTGGAAGAGGAAGGGCAACTCCACAAGAACGGTGAAAAGCGTGTCCGAGAGGATTCGAACTAAGTTGTCAGTTTCTTTCCCGGCCGAGAAGCGCGAAGATCTCGGTCGCCTTTTGTTTTCCTTTGACGGCCACTTCGCCGAGCCGGCGCGTCCGGTATTTCTGTTTTGCTTCGGCGAGCGTTGATCCGCTGATAATGATGCGCGCTTCGTACTCAGGCGTTTTGGTCAAACCTTCCAGTCGCGACGCGAGATTTACGCCGTCGCCGATCACCGTGTAATTGAGCCGCGTCTCGGATCCCATATTTCCGGCAACAACAATATCGCTGTTGATGCCGATACCGACGCCAATAGCGGGCAGTCCGCGCTTTTGCCAACCGCGGTTGAGATCGTCCAACGCTTCGGTCATTTCGAGTGCAGCCTGCATCGCGCGATCGGCGTTATCGGGACTCGCGACCGGCGCACCGAACAGCGCCATGAGCGCGTCGCCCATGTATTTGTCGACCACGCCGCCGTGCTTCTCGATGATGGCGCTCATGCCAGTAAAGTAGCGATTCAAGATTCCCAGCATCTCTTGCGGTGGAAGCCGCTCGCTCATGCTGGTGAAGTTGCGGAGATCGGAAAAAAGCACGGTCACTTCGCGTTCTTCGCCGCCGAGAGTAACATCTTTACGCAAGAGTTCGGCCGCGACTTCCGGCGAAACGACTTTGCCTAACAAGTCTCGAACGCGATCACGCTCGGCCAGGCCGACGCTCATTTGATTGAACGAATCGGCGAGTGAGCCAAGCTCGTCCTGCTGTTTGAGCCGAACGCGGTGCTGATAATTGCCGCCCGCGATCTTGCGCGCGCCTTCCGCAAGTTGAAGCACTGGTTTGGATACGCCGCGCGCGATCCAAGCGCCGAGTGCGACGGAGATGACGAGCCCAAGTAGCGCCAAAATCAAGAAAGTGCGCTCCAGTCGAAGGTAAGGCGCGAGTTCTTCGTCGAGCGATCGTTGCAACAGCGCGACTGGGTTTCCATTTTCCGCCGGGAGCGGAATGGCGTAACTCAAGAAGTCTTCGCCGCCCATACGAAGGTCGAAAATCTGTTTCGGCGGCAACGCGGTTTTGCTCAGGATATTTGAAGTGAGTTGCCGTTTTCCAAGCGTGGTGCCGAAAAAATTTGAACGGCTCAGGAACGTGATTTCGGAATTCGTATAAGTCTTGATCTCGCGCGCGAAAGCATCGTCGATTCGAAAGCCGGGGCAAAGCCAGGCAATTGGATCGGGTGCGAGCAACGGAGCCACGGCCATGGCAAAGAGTTGCCCATCAAAAAGAACAAAGGCGTAGCCAGACTGGCTGTCTTCGGCCCGGTCGATCAACTTTGGAAACGGAAATGGAACGCCGTCGACTTCCGGTCGATGCGTATCAAAGAGAAGTTGCTTCTCAAGTGAAGCGATCAACACCACGTCGGCCTTCACGCGGCTTTGCAGACTGGCCAGCGCCGACAACGTTGTTTCGCGATCTTCATTCGCACCGGCGAACGCTTCCTGAAAGGCGTGATCCCGCGAAAGGACCGCCGCCGCAGCGGTAATCTGCTGATTTCGTTGTTCGATTAGCTTCTCGAAAATTTGTGCTCCGGTGCGCAGACTTGAGTCAATCTGAGCGCGCGCGTGCTGGCGATTGGCGCTTCTGACTAGGAAATAAGTCGCGCATTGGAGCAGGGTGAGAAGACCAATCAGGAAAAAAAGCAGCCGGCCGCGGAAACTACGAAATCGAAATTTCAGCGATAACCTCCTGTCGAAAGTCCAGGGGCACGTTTTGCCCGAAAGTCCGGCTTTAAATCCAGAGTGAAGAGCAGTTCCTTTGCGGCGGAGCCAAGATCGACATCTTGCGCTGCATTTTCCGGCGCACCCTTGAGCGATGGATGCCAGACCGCAACTCGATACTGGCCCGCTGAAAGATTTTTCAACGAAGCGCGACCATCCTGTCCGGTGACCTGGAAGTGTGGCGTCGGAAGGACGGCCACATACGCAATCATCCAATCGTGAATGTTGCATCCCAAAGTGACGAACCCGACCTTGTCGAAGACAACGGGCTTGGCCGGAACGCCGCTGTAAAGTGGCAACTCGAACTTCTTCGCGGGCGAGAAGGAATAGACGTGGTGCCGAATGTTGTCGCTGTTTGGAAATATGATCGACGTTCCTACCTGAACCGCAGTCATGTACGGGACGAACTGTTTGTCGCGCTGATCGATGACCGCCTGACTCTTTACCAGTCCGGAAATCGCGTCGTCTCTTTGCGCATAGACCACGGCGTCGGAAACCGCGGCTCCTCCTGCATCCTTCACCGTAACGGTGAGCGCGGCGGCGCTGAGATTGTTGCGCAAGGCAACCAGGACCAGCAGGCTCAATACCCGGAAGCCGTTCATTAGTAGGTGAGCAGCACTTTCGCCGCGACCAGATGGTTCTCGTACTGCAAGGGATCGTGCAAGGTCACCGCGTACTCATAGTCTACTCCAACGGACGCATATCTGGTCAAAGCATAGACTGCCGATACCGACACGGAGTGGGTTCGGCCTAACAATTTATACGCCGTGAAGAGCGGGTTGCTTCCAAACGTTGTGTCGTCTTCGCGTTCCTCGGTCGCCAGCCTGCGAATGTCCGGTCGCGGTGGAACGGCGTAGGAAATGACGTCTCCCTCGCGATAATTATAGCCAACGGCAATTTGCAAAGACGAAATCGGATCGACGATTACGCGTGCGCTTCCGATGTGTACCTGCCGATCGTAAAACGTATCCGGCACGGCGTAGTTTTCGAAACCGTAACCAGCTTCAAGCGACACTCGTTCGGACAATGAAACTCCGCCCCGCAAATCGATCGTCTCTTCGTAGCCGCTGCGCTCAGTGTCCTGGAAACGGTCGTAACCCAATCTGTTTTCGAGTAGAAGCCACGGCGCCTGACGGCCAAGACCGAATCGATACCGCAATCCGCTTAGAGCGCCGATTCCGATCTCATTGAAAGAGCCGAAGTGGTCCCAGACTTCGCCGCGCAAGTCGGCGCCAATGTTCAATCGAAGGTCACGCGTGAGTTGAAAACCGTCGTTGGCGCGCACATCGCTCTTCCACGCCCAATCATCTCTCACGTCCGACGCGCGGTCCGAGTTCGATAAATTGCTGTCGTAAAACGCACCGGTTTCCGCATCGAAACGCCATTCCGCCAACGCGTGACTCACCGTCATCGCGCATAACACATTGAGCGCTACTAACGTCGGCAATTTCATTCAAGGAGCGCGCCCGAGAGGATTCGAACCACTAACCTTCTGATCCGTAGTCAGATGCTCTATCCAGTTGAGCTACGGGCGCCGGTAAAGAAGAGCCGCTAATTTGCGGAGGAATGCCGAAGCGTCAAACAGCAGAGTGTGATCAGTGATGCGTGACCAATGATCAGTTGCAGGCAGGTTCCCTTTTTACTGTTCACTGATCACAGGTCACTGTTCACTTTCAGCAATGACCATCTTTCTCGGCTGCGGGTTCGCGGCCAAATATCTCCACGGTGGCGGCAATTTTTCCGTGCCGCTGCAATGGATGCTCGGCCTACGCCGATTGAAACGGGACGCGATTTGGCTCGAGCACATGCCGAGCGAGGGCAATTTTCTCGACGACGAGCGCAAGATCGAAAATTTCCAGAGACAGTTGCGTGCGCACGGACTCGGCAGCCGTTATTGTCTGTTGTATCACAAGAAACCGGAAAGCGTGCATAAGCTCGACGCGTTGCGCTGCGTTGGAATGTCGAAACGCGATCTGCTCGATCGTTTGGCGGGCCCTAACGTTTTGTTGAACCTCAGTTATTCGATTCATCCGCCGCTGCTCATGAAATTCGAGCGCCGCGTTTTCTGTGATCTCGACCCGAGCGAGATCATGTACTGGATGACGAAGATGGAGCTCGGCCAATCATCGCACCACGAATTCTGGACGATCGGCCTCAACGTGAACG
>Ga0210406_10002603_pt1 | contig 20437 bp, 13 predicted proteins | sample IncBWC30MmetaG_FD_155454 | JGI IMG/M metagenome (GOLD analysis project Ga0210406, IMG submission 155454) | Forest soil microbial communities from Barre Woods Harvard Forest LTER site, Petersham, Massachusetts, United States - Inc-BW-C-30-M | ecosystem: Environmental > Terrestrial > Soil >... | reverse complement strand
AGCAAACCGTCGATTTCAGACTCAAGATCGCACAGTCAAACCAGACCGTTGAGATCAGCAGCGAAGCTCCAATCCTCAACCCGGAGAATGCGAATACCTCCACGACTCTCAATGCCCGCGCGCTGGAAGACCTTCCCAATCCAGGCGGTGATTTAACCTACCCGCTTCAGTTTGCCGCGGGCGCGCTCATCAATACGGCAGGCAGCAGCAATGATTTCATTGGCGGCACGAATGGGTTTGGCAACGTGGAGTTCAATGGACTGCCCGCTCTCTCCAACGGTTACGTCGTCGATGGACTGGAAACAAACGACCCTCTGACCAATCTGAACAGCGGACTCTCAACCAACCTTGTCCTCGGATTGAATTCGGTATCGGAAGTGACGGTCAACACTCTTTCCTATGCCGTCGATCAGGGGCGGTATGGAGCGTCCCAGGTCAACTACGTCACGAAGTCTGGTTCAAACCAGTTTCACGGAAACCTCTATGAGTTGTGGAATGGCGCGAAGTTCAATGCAGCCGACTATTTCACGAATGCCGCAGGAAAGCACAAGCCACGGTCGACGGTAAACCACTTCGGGGGCAGTGTCGGAGGGCCGATTGTCCACGACAAACTGTTTTTCTTCTTCGATAGCGAGTGGGTTCGTATCGCGCTGCCCATCGTCACGGCCACTACCGTGCCAACTCCGGCATTTCAGAATTACGTTTTGCAGCAACTTCCCTTGGGCTTGACGGAGGTTGTCAAAGGGCAGCCGGTCGTTGTCTATCAGCCGTTACCGCAGTCGGTGCCGTTCTATCAGAAGATGTTTTCACTCTACGGAAATACCAGCGGGACGCCCCGCGCGATAACCGGCTGCCCGCTGGGCGCGGCCGAAGATGGTTGCGCAAATAGCCAAAGCGTCTCGCGATCAAGCGTTGATCATGAACAGGTCCAGACGGTTCGCCTCGATTACAACCTCAACGAGAAAAACACGGCCTGGTTTCGCTTTCAGTCCGATACCGGCGTGCAAGTCGCCTTCACCGACCCGATCAATTCCGTGTTCGACTCGTTCTCCGCTCAACCGCTGTACTCCCTCGCAGTGGGATATACACACGTCTTTTCGCAGAATTTGGTGAACTATTTTAACCCGGCATTTTCGTGGTACGGGAGCCTATTCGGGCCTATCGATTTTCCGAAGACGGTCTCGGCGTTTCCCATCGTGCTGGACGGCACGGGGCCGAATCCGTTCACAAATGTGGGAGGGTTGGATAATACGTGGGTCCAGGGACGACGCGCCACGCGGTTTTTCATCAACGACAATCTCGCTTGGACCCACGGTGCGCATGAACTCCGCTTTGGAATCAATACTCGGATTCTTCGCTTGAATGACTATGATTTTGGACAAGGAACGGTTCCGAAAGTGACTTACAACACCCTGTCGCAATACATTTACGGAGTCGCATCGACGGCAACAACGATTTTCCCCACCTCGGCGAACGAACCCTTCAACTTCCTCAATCTCGATCTCTACGCACAGGACACTTGGAAGGTGACCAGGAAACTGACGTGGACCTTCGGGATACGAGATACATTGAATTCCAATCCGTTGAATCCGCATCAGCACATTGCCCGGCTGAAGGGATCTTTCAATTCCATCTCGCACGACGTGAATCAGCCTTTGAACGCCGCCATTCAAACTGGCCTCGGTAACGTGTTTTCCGCGACGCCCCTCGCCATCCTGCAACCCAGAACAGCCATTGCCTGGCAGTTTGAACCCAAAACCGTGCTGCGTGCGGGCTTCGGATTTTTCAGCGACATATTGCCCGGCACCGTCGCCGATACCATTGGCTTCAATCCGCCCTACAATAAAACTTTCCAGGGCGGACTCTCGGGCACTGTCGGTGGCACGGCCATTGCGCCGGGGGTGCCCGGTAGCGCTGTAGATGCAACTATCGCCGCCAATCAGGCCTTTAGTTCGGGATTTTCACAGGGCCAGCTCTCCTGCGCGTCTGCACATGCGAATCCTTCCAATTGTCTTCCTCCGGTCGCTATTACGGCGATGCCCGACGGAAAACTTCACGCGCCATACTTCATGGAGTGGAGTCTCGGCCTGGAACACCAGTTGGGTTCAACAGGAAGCATCCGTGCCCAGTATGTTGGCACTCGCGCCGTGAACCAGCCCTATCTTACGCAGGCCAACGGCTATCAGACGGTATGCGATGGATGTTTCGCGCCGTTCCCCTACGGACAAGCTCCTGATCCGCGATTTGGGACAGTGACGCAATTTTCTACCGGAGCAAACAGTCACTACCACGGATTGCAAATGACCGCGATGAAGCGTTTTGGAAACGGCTTGATGGCACAACTGAACTACACCTGGAGCCGTTGCATGGATACCGTCTCTAACGGCGGATTCCTGTCGTTCTCGGCGAACGGAATCCTCTCCCCTCTCCCGGGAAACCTGGCGCGGGACTACGGTCCTTGCGACTACGACATCCGGAATAATCTCAATGCTCAATATGTCTATCAATTGCCGTTGAAGATCCGAAACCGGCTTCTTGGCTACGCGCTGAACGGCTGGCAAGTATCGGGCACAGTGTTTTGGCACAGTGGGATTCCGTTCTCGGTGCTGAGCACGCCCTATTCAGCCGGAAGTGGAATTGTGAACGGCAGTGGACCACAATTCGCGAGCGTTGTTCCCGGCGTTCCGCTCTATGAACACCATCCCATTCCCGGTGTCACCCAACAGGGCACGGTTCAGTGGCTCAATCCAAATGCTTTTGTCTCGACCGTTGATCCGAGTACTGGCGCATGCTTAGGAGGCGACAGCCCCAAGAATTGTCAATTTGGGAACCTCGGACGCAACGCGCTCCGCGGCCCCAATTTCACATGGAGTGACTTCTACCTCACGAAGTGGTTTCCTGTGACCGAGCGTGTGAAGATGCGCTTCGACGTGCAATTCTTCAATGTATTCAACCATCCAAATTTTGCGCTTCCGAGCATGGTGCTGGCGGGCATTCCAGGAAATCCTGCTACCCAGAGTGGGTTTGGCGCGATTACTTCCACGACCTCGCCGCCGACCGGCATACTCGGTGTCGGTTTGGGCGGTGATAGCACGCCCCGCATGATCGCGTTTCAATTGCGCCTGGAGTTTTAGCTCCCCTCACTCTTAACAGCCACAGGAATGCCCTTCGCGATCGGCACATTTCTGGGCGTATGGTCGGCGAACCGGAAGTAATCCGTCTCCTCCGTCTCCTGACTTTGTTGTTTTGATGTTTATGCAAATGCCGGGGGTCTTAGTTAGCATTGCCAGACGGCGGACGGCGCTTGAGAAGCACTCGGGAAAGAGCGTAGCTAACAACAACTGCCACAGCGGCCAGCAAGATCGCTTGCAACCAGTGATGCTTAATGTAGGGCAAGGCCTCATTTCCATACCGGATCGCCAGATAGCCAACCACGAAATAACGCAGTAACCGTGCAATTGTAATCGCCGAGGTATAGCTGATCAGGGGCACCTCAAACACGCCTGCCGCGAACACGAAAATCTTGAACGGCGTTGGCGGCGGAAGAAGCGCCGCAATCAACATTCCCAAGAAGCCGTTCTGTTCCACCCAGTGCCGAATTGCGTGGGCGTGCTCACCGGCCTTCCGGTGAAACAACGCTTCCCCGCCTTTGCGTGCAATGAAGTAGAGCAACAAGCATCCCAGCACTGATCCCAGTGCCGCCATGAACGCATACAGCGGCATCCGCGCCGGGTTGTCGATAGACAGCTTGATTAAGATCCCGTCGTTGATGATCGGAAAGGTCAGCACCGAAGAATCCAGGAAGGAAATCAGAAAAAGCCCCGGCGCACCCAGCCCGCCCGCAAACGCCACGACTTTCTGCTTCCATCCGCTCAATCCCGTGGCCAAAGGCAATTCCTCCGATTGGTGTGCATCAACTTGTTTGATTGTGGCATTAGCTCTTAGCCAAGCCGAAAGAAGCGCTCGTAATTATTGCGCAAACGCAGCGCGGTCGAAATGATTCATGAAGACCTGCATGAGCGCCGTACGGTGAAGATTGGGAAGCTTGGGAATTTCACCAATCACGCGGACGTGGCCAAACCGTTCGATGGTTTCGCGGTTCTCGCGGTTCTGCTCGCCAATCAACACCACGCCATGCACCGGCAGTTCCGCCGCATGCAGCGCGGCAAGTGTCAGCAAGGTATGATTCACCGTGCCCATCGCGCTGCGCGCCGCCACGATCACTGGCAACTTGAACTTTACCAACATGTCGAGCACAAACTGCTTTTGATTGATAGGCACCAAAACTCCGCCGGCGCCCTCCACGATCAACCAGTCATTGACAAGGCTGCTCGGCATGTTGACGCGTCCGAGATCAATCTCGACTCCCGCCCAGCGCGCCGCCAAGTCCGGCGAAACCGGCGGCACAAACTTGTACACCTCATCCAACGTTCGATCCGTGCCAATTCCGGCGAGCCGCATCACCGTCACGCGGTCCGAGCCCTCCAGCGTGCCCGTCTGGATCGGCTTCCAATAAACCGCATCAAGCGCCGCGCAGAGCAACGCAGAGAGAACGGTTTTGCCGACTCCCGCATCCGTGCCCGTAATAAAAAAGTGATGTCTCATAGGCGCCGCGCCACCGCTGGCCCAGCCTCGCGGTCGGAACTCCCCGCTCCGATCCGGCTCCCCTCGTGACGCAAGTCACATCTCGCGACGCCAGGCAGCGCCGCATCCAAGACTGGTTTATTGCTCATGGCCCCCCGGCTAGCCAGAATCGCTCGACCTTGAATGATTCTGGCATGTTACCATCGCTTTGCATCCGCGTCTTGGTTCAGTATCCGACGCGATACGGGCTGCGCCTTTTTTCTCGAGTTGGCCGGTTTGACCGGCCTTCGCTAAAATGTTATAAATCGACGTTTTGTGCAGCCCTTGCGCCTCGTCTTCGGGGCGCTTCGCCAGCCCGATCGGGGTAGTTTCGGACCGGCGCGCGGCGGCTCTTCCTGGTGGAACGTGAACAATTCGCTCTTTGGCCGCGCCAAAAAGCGCCCGGTCGAAATCGTGTGCCGGAATTGGGCGTCCCGGCGAACAGTTGCCCTGTGAATGTCCTTTGAATGAATGAACTACGGAGGATTCGGAATGCTTACCTGGCTGGCAAATGCCCGGTCTTTGAGCTGTAGATTCGCCAAATTTTCTGCGGCCGCTGCCGTCACTTTGCTGGGGGCCGCCTCAACGCTCGCTGATGAAGTCGGCGGCGAGGCTGGTTTGAAGCTTCCCGACCTCTCCCAGGTCACTTTTCTCGGCATCGACGGCCACAAACTCCTGCTCTTCGGCATCGCCATCTGCATTTTTGGCCTGGTCTTTGGGCTGTGGATCTACTCGCACCTGAAAAACCTGCCCGTTCACAAATCGATGCTCGACGTATCCGAACTGATTTACGAAACCTGCAAAACCTACCTCATTACCCAGGGCAAGTTCCTGATGATTTTGTGGGTGTTCATCGCCGTCGTGATCGTCATGTATTTCGGCTGGCTCGCTCCCGTGCATCCCGTTGCGGTCACTCTTCCGATCATTCTGATTTTCAGTCTCGTGGGAATCGCTGGCAGTTACGGCGTCGCCTGGTTCGGCATCCGTGTAAATACTTTCGCCAACTCGCGCACCGCGTTTGCTTCCCTACGCGGCAAGCCTTATCCGATCTACAGCACGCCGCTGCAAGCAGGAATGAGCATCGGCATGATGCTCATAAGCGTGGAACTTTTGATGATGCTATTTATTTTACTATTTATTCCTGGGGATTACGCTGGGCCTTGCTTCATCGGATTCGCCATCGGCGAATCGCTCGGCGCGGCTGCGCTGCGCATCGCTGGCGGCATCTTCACCAAGATCGCCGACATCGGCTCCGACCTCATGAAGATCGTCTTCAAAATTAAGGAAGACGACGCGCGCAATCCCGGCGTCATTGCGGACTGCACCGGCGACAACGCCGGCGACTCCGTCGGCCCCAGCGCCGATGGCTTTGAGACCTACGGTGTAACCGGCGTCGCGCTGATCACTTTTATTTTGCTTGCAGTCAAAAATCCCACTGTCCAGGTTCAGTTGCTGGTGTGGATCTTTGTCATGCGCATCGTGATGCTCATCGCCAGCGCCGCCGCCTACTTCATCAACGCCTTCATCGCCAAAGCCAAATATGCCGACGCCAACGAAATGGACTACGAGCATCCGCTGACTTCCCTGGTCTGGATCACGTCTTTTGTTTCTATCGCCCTGACCTACCTGATTTCTTGGCTGATTATCCCCACTCTCGGCGGTGATGCGTCGCAGTGGTGGAAGCTGGGCACGATCATTTCCTGCGGCACGCTTGCGGGCGCCATCATTCCTGAATTGGTGAAAGTCTTCACCTCCACCAATTCGCGTCACGTCAAGGAAGTTGTTACCTCAGCAGAAGAAGGCGGCGCATCGCTCGGCATTCTCTCCGGCTTCGTGGCCGGCAACTTCTCCGCCTACTACATCGGCTTGGCAATGGTCCTTCTAATGTCGCTCGGCTACCTGATCAGCAACCTGGGGCTGGTTCACCTGATGCTTGCGCCTGCCGTGTTCGCTTTCGGCTTGGTGGCGTTCGGTTTTCTCGGCATGGGCCCCGTGACGATTGCCGTCGATTCCTACGGTCCCGTCACCGACAACGCGCAATCCGTCTATGAACTTTCGCTGATCGAACAAGTCCCCAACATCAAGCAGGAACTCAAAAAGGACTACAACATCGACGTCAACTTCGAGCGTGCCAAGGAAATGCTGGAAGCCAACGACGGCGCAGGCAACACCTTTAAAGCCACTGCCAAGCCGGTGCTCATCGGCACCGCGGTTGTCGGCGCAACCACGATGATCTTCTCCATCATCATGGCGCTCACCAAAGGCTTAACCGAAAACGTCAACAATCTTTCGCTCCTCCACGCGCCTTTCGTTCTCGGACTGGTCACCGGCGGCGCCATGATTTATTGGTTCACCGGCGCGAGCACGCAAGCCGTGACTACTGGCGCTTACCGCGCCGTCGAATTCATCAAAGCCAACATTAAGCTCGATGGTGCTGCCGCCGCCAGCATCGCCGACAGCAAGAAGGTCGTCGAGATTTGCACCAAATACGCTCAGAAAGGCATGCTGAACATTTTCATCGCCGTGTTCTTCGCCACCCTAGCTTTCGCCTTTGTCGAACCCTTCTTCTTTATCGGCTACCTTTTCTCCATTGCCATCTTCGGCCTTTATCAAGCCATCTTCATGGCCAACGCCGGCGGCGCTTGGGACAATGCCAAGAAAATCGTCGAAGTGGAGATGAAGCAAAAGGGCACGCCGCTGCACGACGCCACCGTCATCGGCGACACCGTAGGCGATCCCTTCAAAGACACCTCTTCCGTCGCGCTCAACCCGGTCATCAAGTTCACGACACTCTTCGGCCTGCTAGCGGTCGAACTCGCCGTACAAATGACCGCATCCCAGGGCAGCGGCCTGACGCACATTCTCGCCGCGGCGTTTTTCGTCGTCTCTTTTGTGTTCGTCTATCGTTCCTTTTACGGCATGCGCATCCGCGAAGGCGCCGCCAACTAAGGCAGTTTTCTGTTTTCAGTAATCAGTGGTCAGCCCAAAAAGCGGGAGTACAATCCCGCCAGTTACTTTCGGAGGTGCAACGATGCGAAAACTCTTATTCGCAACCTGCAGTGCCGCTCTACTAGCCGTCGTTCCAGCAATCTCTAACGCGCAAGTCGATACAAAGTGGAAAATTCACGACATGGACCGGCCCGTTCCTGCCGTCGTTGATCCCGGGACAGCGAGCACGCCGGATGCACCCGGGCGCCCGCCTTCTGACGCCGTGGTGCTCTTCGACGGCAAGGATCTCTCGAAATGGGCGCACAAAGACGGCAGCGCGGCAAAATGGAAAGTCGAGAACGGATATTTCGAAGTGGTCCCAAAGACGGGGTACGTCTACACGCGGGAGTCCTTCGGTGATTGCCAACTGCACGTGGAATTTTCCGAGCCCTCCCCTGCGAAAGGCGAGAGCCAGGACCGCGGAAACAGCGGCGTCTTTCTGCAAGGTCTTTACGAGACGCAAGTCCTGGACTCCTACCAAAGCAAGACTTACGCGGACGGCCAAGCCGGGGCGATCTATGGCCAATACCCTCCGTTAGTGAACGCTTCGCGCGCGGCTGGCCAGTGGCAGACTTACGATATCGTCTTTCACGGTCCGCGCTTTGATAAAGATGGCAAGCTGGTCCGCCCCGCGCGCGAAACCGTATTTCACAATGGCGTGCTGGTGCAGGACAACGTGGAATTGAGTGGGCCGACAGCTCACGGTGCGCGGCCGCCCTACAAAGCCCACGCAGAAAAATTGCCGCTGGCGCTGCAGGATCATAGCCATCCAGTGCGCTACCGCAACATCTGGATCCGTGAGTTGAAAACCGCGGAGTGATCTCCGACGAAATCTAAAGGGGTTGAGAAGCTGACCGCAGAACGACTCGCGGGCTCAGGATCACTTCCGGGTTGCCGACCATCCGCGAATAAGAGGCGAAAGCGCGTTTGTCGGTACCAATCCGACGGGACCAGCCCATAACTGTCTTCCTGGGCGATTGGAGGAGATCTCCGGTCCGTGAGTAGTGGGTTGTGCATACGAAAGGAGGAGATTCTATTCGTAGCGCAACGCGGCCATTGGATGGATGCGCATGGCCCGGCGCGCGGGAATCCAGCAAGCGAGTAGCGTGATGAAAGAGAGCAGCGCCGCTACAGATAGATAGGTGAGCGGATCGCTTGGGCTGACGCCGACAAGCATGTGGGACATGGCGCGTGTGAGGGCCCAGGCGCCGACGAGGCCGAAGAGCAAGCCCCCGGCTACTAGTTGCGCGCCTTGCCTGAGGAGGAGTGCGAGAATCTGGCGCGGGCTTGCCCCGAGCGCCATGCGAACGCCGAGTTCTTGCGTGCGCTGCGTTGCGGCGTAGGAAACTACGCCGTAAACGCCGACGATGGCGAGAAGCAATCCGAGCAGGCCCATGGCCGCCGCGAGCGACGCTCCGAGTCGAAAGATGAAATATCCCAATGTGCCGCCCAGCGATTCCTTCATCGTTTGAATTTCTTCGATGGGGTCGCCAGCATCGACCGCCTGTATTTCGTGTTGGACTAGGGGGGCAAGCAATTCAGGAGGCATCGAAGAACGAATCTGCAGGGTACGCTCCGCAGTGAAGTGCTGCGTGAGAGGGACATAAAAGTAAGGTTGCGGGTCTTCAGCGAGAATGCGGTATTTGCCGTCGCGCGCAACACCTACGATCTCGACGAAGGGGCCGGCATCGCTGATCAGACTAAAGCGTTTGCCTATCGGGTCTTCTCCAGGCCAAAAATGCCTAGCCATCGTCTCGTTGACAATCGCGACGAGCGGAGCTGTTTCACTGTCGGCATCTGTGAAAGCGCGGCCGAGGATGATACGAATGCGGAGTGTGTCGAAATAGGGTGGGTCCACGTCGTTGAAGAAAGCTCCGGGTGCTCGTTGGCCAGATGGCACGGGTCGACCTTCGAGGTAGACCGATTGGCTACCAAGAGTATTGCCCATAGGAACCGACGCGGCGAGGCTCACGGATTGGATTCCTGGGAGCGCGCGGACCTTTGTTTCGAGGGAGCGATAGAACTCATTCGTTTGTATTAGGGTGTAATTGTCGAGGGAAGGATCGAGCGTAACGTTCAAAAGCTGGTTTGGGTCGAAGCCTATGTCCATACGCTCGACAGCACGCAAGCTGCGTACGAAAAGTCCGGCGACGATGAGCAACGTGAGCGAGCCCGCAACTTGCGCAGCCATAAGGTCGCCGCGAACCTTGTGCCTGGCCTTGCCGCCGGCGTCCGCGCGGCCACCTTGATGCAATACGGTATTGACATCGGCGCGAGTGGCGCGAAGAGCTGGCGAGAGGCCGGCGGAAATCGCCGTGAAGATCACCGCTCCGAGAGCGTAGACAAAAACTCTCCAATCAAAACCGAAACCTAGCCGAATCGGAATGTTGGACAGATGGGTGTGGCTGGCCAAATAACTCAAGCTCGCCCCAAGCGTTACTCCGGCCATTCCACCGAGCAGGGCCGTGAGCATCGTTTCCGTAAGCATTTGTCGGAGGAGGCGAGAGCGTGCGCCGCCAAGAGCAGCGCGAATGGCCATCTCGCGCTGACGAACCGAAGCACGCGCCATGAGAATGTTTGCGATGTTGGTGCAGGCCAGCAATAAGACGAGGGCGCCGAGGATTAGAAACAATCCAGAAAACATGATGAACGCATTGTTGGCGTACGGGATTGGACGCGAGAGCCGTTCATCCATCACCCGCACGTTCAAATCTTTGTCTGTCACAGGGTATTGTGCGGCAAGCCGCCGCGAGACTACGTCGAACCTGCTCTGAGCCTGGGCGAGAGTCACGCCAGGTCTCAGTCGGCCAAGAACCAGCATTAAATGTATGTCGCGGCTAGTCCAAAAGTTGCTGGCTGAAGATTGGTCAAACAGTGTGCTGAGCGGAGCGTACGCGTCCATCTCGAAGACGGAGAATTGTCCCCGGAATTCTTTCTCCATGACGCCGACAATCGTTGCTGGTTTGCCGCCCACACGCACTTGCTTACCGATCACCTGCGGATCACCACCGAATCTTCTTTGCCAGAAGGCATGGCTGAGGACGAGGACGGCTGCTTCGCCGGGGTGCTCGCCTTCGCCGGGAAGGACGAGCCGGCCGAGCGCGGGCTTCACCCCGAGCGCGGAAAAATAGTTGCTGCTGACGCCGCCGATGGTAAGAGTATCGCTATGGCCTTCGGCGGTGAAATTCAAGCGCCACGCCGTGGCCGAGCCGAAGACTTCACAGATCGGCGCTGTTTGCTCGCGGAATTCGACGAATTGCGGATAGGAAAAACCCAGCGCTCCAAGAGAAGATTCGCCGGATTGAATCACTAGGGCAGCGATTTGTTCCGGCGCGGGCACGGGCAGACGCTGCAACAGGATGCCATTCACCAGCCCGAAGATGGCGGTGTTGGCGCCGACGCCCAAGGCGAGGGTAAGTACGATGACAAACGTGACGCCCAGATTTTTGCTTAGAATGCGGAAGCCGAAGCGTACATCCTGGGTCAGGTGCTCGAGCCATTCCCAGCCCCATGCCATGTTGCTTCGCTCCCTCAGGGAAGTTACGTTGCCAAATCTGCGGCGTGCTGCAGCCTGAGCATCGTCTGCGCTCATGCCGGACTCGATCTGGTCCTGCTGACGCAACTCCAGATGCAGGCGCATCTCTTCCTCGAGGTCCACGTCAAATTGGCGGCGATTCACAAGCATCCCGATCCGCCTTATGAGTTCTCGCAGCCAGTTCATGTCGGAATTCCTTTCAGACCGCTTCAATTACCCGTGTGATTGCTCCGATGACGCGCTCGAACTGCGACATCTCGACGGCCAATTGTTTGCGGCCCGCTGCCGTCAACTGGTAGTAACGCGCGCGGCGGTTTCCGGCCGTCGTGCCCCACTTCGCGGTCACCCACCCTTTGATGAGCATCCGTTGCAGTGCTGGGTACAGCGAGCCTTCCTCGACTTGAAGAACGTCCTCCGATATCAGCTGAATGGAATTGGCTATCTCATATCCATGCAACTCGCCGGAGCGCGCTAGAGTCTTCAAGATCAACAGATAGAGTGTTCCGGGAGGAATCTCATCTCGATGCAATTCGAGCCTCCGTACCATAGTTAGACTATGCCAGTGTCAGATGGTTTGCACACTATGTCAAGGCATTGGGCCTGTTGGTCTGCATGGACAGAATCCCGTCCTAAGAAGGGAAAGACGAGATCCAAGGCGAATAATCGGCTACGCGGAAGCTATCCCGCTTCCACGACTGGATTAGTCCTGTGAAGTCGGCTTGTAGGAAGTGATCTCCACCCTTGGCATTGATCTTGGACGGATTACGGGCTAACCGGAAACTGAGGCACAACCGTCTGAAGGTTGTACTTGACGGAGCCCTTATAGTTCATGTATATTGACCAGGTATAAAACTATGCTTCGGCGGCGGGAGATTCCTCTCCCGCCTTTTTTCATTTTGGGGGCAGCCGTACTCGCTTACCCGTTTCCCGATGCGTAGGCAGAAAGCTGCGGGTCCTTCAGGGAGATTCTTTCGCTATGATTTTCACAGGAAATCGGGAGGCTGCAAGAGTTCAGGCAAAATCGCTCTGATTTACACAATCTTGCCAAGGAGGGACGCGGCCCGCCTCAGAAGGCGGCCCCTACAAATCCAGCCTAATCACGGTGAGCTTTTTCACGCGCGCTTCACTGCCTTCGCGTCAGCGACACGAATGATTACTCGCTTACCGAGCGCGCGCGCTGCGCGAGTAATTGTGTCCAGCGTCACCGAGACGTTGCGCGGATCGAGCAGGCGGTCCAACTGTGAGCGGCTGGTGTGAAGCTGTTTCGCCATTGCTTGTTTTGTCTTCTGCTGTTTGCGCATGGCCTGTTCGAGCTGCCACGCCAGCACGCGTTTGATGGCGACCGCCTCGACCTCTTCGCGGATTCCTTCTTGCTCCAGAAAACTGTTGCAGGTTGACCCGCTGTGGTTCATTTTCTTGCGGCTTTTGGACACTTAGGTAGTGTACCAGATACGGTACAACTTGGCGCACGAAAAAACGTGCTTCGGCAGCGGGAGATTCGTCTCCCGCTTTTTTCATTTTCGGGGACGACTGTCCTCGCTTACACGCCAAAGTAACAGTCCCGGGCAATTTTGAAGTACCCCAGCATGAAATGATTCGACGTGTGCATATGGACTGCGGGAGCTTGCTCCCGCTTTTCCGCCATTGCAAACGTTCGCCTTATCGCATGAGACGTAACCGTAAGAAAAGCGGCGTCAAGCCGCCGCACTCCAAAGTAGAGAACCAATGTCAGGCAAGCAGCAGATCTTAGATTCGATAGGTGCGCTCGCAAAGCGTCTTGGACATACGCCGTCACTCGTGGAGTTCGTCGCCCACACAGGAACATGCAAGCATTCTGTGTTTCGGCTCTTTCCCAAGTGGAATGAAGCAGTGAGGGCCTCGGGACTCGAACCGCGCAGGCTGTACGTGCGGCCGAAGGACGAGGAACTCCTGGAGGACTGGGGCGAAGCGGTCCGAAAAAAGGGAAGGTTGCTGACGCGGAGCGCCTACCGGATGGAGGGGAGATATTATGCACGCACGCTGGAAAAGCGATTCGGAGGGTGGACGTCACTTCCAGACGCCTTTCGTAAGTTCGCCCAGGGAAAGCGGAAATGGGCGGATGTGCTGGCGCTGCTCCCCACTTCTTTGCCAGAAAAGGAGAGGCGACGATTGAAACGAGGCGTCTCGACTTCTATCCCGTGGAGCAAAGCAGCGCACGCTTCGTTGAAAGACCGTGTTACTTACGGAAATCCTCTCGACTTCCCATGGTTGCGCCATGAGCCGGTGAATGAACAGGGCGTGGTGCTGCTCTTTGGAATGCTGGCGAAGGATCTGGGCTACGTAGTCGAGGCGGCGCAACATGGATTTCCGGACTGCGAGGCGAAGCGGCGGATCGGCCCGGAACGATGGCAGCGCGTGCGCATCGAATTTGAATTTGAGAGCAGGAACTTTTGGGAACACGGGCATGCGGTTAGCGGATGCGACGTGATTGTGTGCTGGCGGCACAATTGGGAGGAGTGTCCGGAAAACATTGAGGTGGTGGAGCTGTCGAGGGTGATTCAGTCTCTGTCCAACTCGGAGGATTAAATCAAGACCAGAGGGGACGCGCTGAAGCGCGCACCTACAAATTTGGCAGAGAGCCCAACTTACGAACGGATCAATCCCGCGAATCTGCGCGGGTTGTTGTCGAAGCCGGGGAAGACGGGCTTGAGGTCGGCGACGCCGATGTGTTTGGTGAGAATTTCTCCGACGACGGAGCGGAAATCCGTGGTCAGCGCGAGGTCGCGGCCTTCGTTGAGCTGGTGATCGTTCAGCCCGGGCCATTTGCCGTAAACCTGGCCGCCCTTCACGTCGCCGCCCATGATAAACATGCAATTCGCGTGGCCGTGGTCGGTGCCATGATTGCCGTTTTCTTTCGCGGTTCGCCCGAACTCGCTCATGGTGACGAAAACAATGTTCTGCATGCGGTCGCCCATATCCTGATGAAACGCCGCAAGGCCCTGGCCGAGATCCTTCAGCAAATTGGAAAGCTGGCCCTGCACGCCGCCTTCGTTGACGTGATTGTCCCAGCCACCGCAATCCACAAATAAAATTTCCACGCCGATGTCAGCCTTCAGAAGCTGGCCAATCTGCTGCAAGCTCTGTCCCAGCCGGCTGGTCGGATATTGCGCGCCATTCTCCGGTTGATATTTGCCCGGATCTGCTTTGCGAAGGAGATCGATCGCCTCAAACGTTTCCGTCCCAGTGCCGTGCAGCGCATGGTCCACGGTCTGCGAGTACATCGCTTCGAAGCCGCCTTCGACCATCTGGCCCGTTCCTGGAGCCTGCGCCATCACTTTGAATTGTTTCAAGTCCGGCAGTGCAATCGCTGGCGCAACTCCATGAAGCATGCGCGGAAGATTCGGCCCCATGGCCACCGCGCGAAATGGAGAAGCTTCTTCTTCCGGCACGGATTCGAGCGCGCGGTTCAGCCAGCCGTCTTCGGTGGATTTCAAACCCGGCGTGCCGGATTCCATGAAGTCCTGCGCGTCGAAGTGCGAGCGCGTCGGATCGGGCGAGCCAGCGGCATGCACGATCGCCAACTGATTCTTGTGAAACAGCGGCTCGAGCGGAGCGAGGCTGGGATGCAAGCCGAAAAATCCGTCAAGATCGATCGCCGCATCACCATTCAAGTCGGGGTTTGCAAGTACAAACCCCGAACCCCGGCCGCCGCGCTTCGGTTGAGGAATCGCAATGGTCGGCCGCATCCGGTAATAATTTTGTTCACCGAACGGGACCACAATGTTCAGACCGTCCGCCGCGCCGCGCTGAAACAGCACCACGAGCTGCTTTTTGTTCGGCATCGGCGTCGCCGCGACGGCTCGCTGCAAAAAAGCCGGCATCGCGCTCAGGCCCACCATGGCCACGCCGCCCTGCTTCAGGAAATACCGCCGCGAAAATTTCAGCCCTCGCACGCCTTCACAGCATTTGTAGCTCATTGCAACCTCGCGTCCTTATCGCCTTTGAAACTCCGGAGCGCCCAGCACCAATCCCGCGACGACTCCCAAATCCACCTGCTTGCGCGGATCATCGAGCTTGGCCTGCAAAACTTGTGGGTTCTCGAGCTGTTTCTCTAGCGTCTCCACGGTAGTCGGCCCCGCCTGCCCGCCGAGAAAAACTTGCACCGCCCGGTCCAGAGCCGCCTTGGGATCAGCGGACGGCTCCACGCCAAGCAGCGAAGCCACATCGGTCCGTGCCCCGCGCATCTTGTTTCCAGCGAGCGCCAGCGAATAGTTCATTCGATTCAGCAATGCGCCAGTGTTCACCCAGGTATCGGCTTTGTCCGAATAACCTGTCGGCGGCTGGCACTGGTACAGCGGCTCACCGATTCGCCCCACCCATTGCACAAGCGGCATCGGCGTATCCACGTCCGTGCCCAGGGCACGCACTGCGGAAACCACCAGTTCAAACGGCGTCTTGATCTTTGCGCGGTACGCTTCCCGCGACCAGAATTCCGGCGACCAGATCATCGTGTGCAGCACTGCTTTGATGTCCCCGTCGCTCGATTGAAACGTCTCAGCCATGCGGCTGACCAGTGCCGGCGGCGGCGTGTCCGAAACAAACCGGCGCGCCAGCTTCGTAGAAATAAATTTCGGTGTGCTCGGGTGATGTACAAGCAGGTCGATCACCTGCTCGCCGTCCTTCATCCCGCCGGCATGAATCTTCTTGCCCAGCACCATTTTCGGATTGGGATCGTGGAGCTTCTCGTCAAATTTAAAATTCGGGTACTGCCGGGGTTTCTCGATCGTCCAGCCGGTGAAGCAGCGCGCCACTTCGGTGACGTCTTTCTGCGTATATCCGCCATCGACGCCGAGCGTATGCAACTCCATCAACTCGCGCCCATAGTTTTCGTTCAGCCCGCGCTCATTTTTCTTTGCTTGCTGCGGGTTGGCGGGCGGACGCGGCATGCCGAAACCTCCGCGGCGCCACTGTTGCCGCGCGGCTCGCTCGGCCGCCTGCCGCTGAGCCGCTCGTGGATCAGCGCTCAGAAAATTGTCCAGGTAAAAGAGCATTGCCGGACTTTTCGCCGTCGAAGTCACCAAGTCCTTGAATTTCCCGAAGGCGTGCGGCTGGATCACGTCGCGTTCATAGGAAGTCAGGTAGTAGCGGTCTTCGCCTTTTCCCGCAAAAACGTTGAAGTGGTTAAACCAGAAATCGTCCATCACCTGCTGCAGTTGCCGCTCGCTGTAAATCGCGCGCGTCACTTTGGCCATGCTCAACTCGGCCACGATGCGCGGTGGTTTCTTGCTGTCGTCGGCAATCGCCCGCGGAACATTGTTGGGGTCGCCGCCGCCCAAAACGTCCCGTTTGCCTCCGCCGTTGGTCGCCGCGTTTCCCTGCCCCTGCTGTTTCATGGGCGCCGGATCGTTGGGATTGTCGGGCGCGGGTTGAGGAGCGGAAACTGGAGTTGTGGCTGGAGGTTCTGAATTCGCCGCTCGCCTCCCCGCAGGCTGCATATCTTTCTCGATGACCGCAGCCGCCGCATCGGACCGGCTTTGGTTCTGCTGCACTCGGGCCTGCACCTGCTTCTCGGCTTGTTTCTCCGCTTGCTTGGGTTGCGGGTATTCGTCAATCAATCTCGCGGTGGACAGCCGAAGTGTGGGATAGTCCGCGACACGCGCATCCAGTGCGCGGTCATCGATCGAGTTGGGATTCAGTTGTTGCTCGATCCACTTGGCCAAGCCCATTTGACGGACGCGCTCGATGTCGCCTGGACGCGGGCCATAGGCAAGGCGGTTCAACGCATGAAGAATGGCCTCATCGGCGCTGAGTTCGGTAATGGGCAGTCCCTTGAGAGAAGGATCCTGCTTCGGCTTCTTGTCTTTTGCCGCTGCCGGAACCGCGGCTAGCGCCGGCAAGTCCATGCCCAGTGAGAATAGACAGGCAGCGGAAAGCACAACAGCTAGAAAGGATTGTGGGGTGGCTGAAATCGCCGGAAACTTCAGGGAAAAAGTTGAGGCAGGGCGCGCTGGCAGCCTCATATCACTCTCCTGCTCGTTTGGAGTGCGGGAGCCCTGCTCCCGCTTTTCCGGCGTTTGCATTGCAACCCGAATCGCAGATTCGCCGGGTGGCCGGTTACATTTTAGATTAACCCTTCTTCGGCGAAGAAGTTGCAGAAGTCCACCAGCCGTGTCGAAACCTTACCACGGCCGAAAGTACAGGTAGAAAAGGACTTAGAAGTCTGGACGTGGAGTGCGGGAACTTGCTTACCCTGAGTAGAGCCGATCGAAGATTCCGACTTTGTCGGAAAGGGCTCCCACTTTGCTTCCGGCGGTTGCCAAAACGGTGGACGTCAGGCATGAAGTTGACTCTAAACCCGCACCTCCCAAAAACCAACCCCGAAAGGTGCGGTACCCCACGTCGTCCACGGCGGCTAAGGGCCTGCCACCCGCGGAACCTATTTCAATTCGGCAGGTTGTGCTTCTTCAAGAATGCGGGATAGCGCGGGTCGCTGCGCAAGTTCTTTAGCATCGGGTCCAAATTCGTGAAGGCTAAGTTGCCTTCGCGTTGAGCGTAAGCCCGGTCGAGCCACTGGAACGCTTCATCTCGCTGGTTTCGAAGCGCATAAACCGCGGCGACACTGTATGCGGTGCGTGTACTGTATTTCGCAATTAGCTCTTTCAAAGCGGCGTCGGTTTCTTTTTCCCGGCCCTGTGCGGCGTACGTAACAGCATATAACCAAGCACGTGTGGCATCGGTTCGCACTCGCTCGATTTCAGCCAATGCATCCTGCGGCCGCCCCTCCATCACATAGATTTTGCTTAACAGGATAGGGCCGGGGAAAACATCGGGACTCAGTTCAAGAGACTTCTTGACATCCGCTTCGGCTTCAGCAAGCTGACCCTCGGAATACTTGATTTCTCCAAGGGCCGACCAACTGCCCGGATTGAGCGGATCTAACTCGACGGCGCGGCGTGCTAATGCGAGGGCCTCGTCAGAACGGCGGAACATGGCTGCGGAGTAGGCCGCCTGATCGAGATACTCGGGATTTCCGGGCTCGAGAGCGATCGCCCGCCGCACAGAAGCATCTGCGCCAGCCCAATCGAAGTCGACGAATTTCCTAATCCGTCCCATTTGGGAGTGTGCCGCTGCGAGGTCCGGGTTCAGTGCTAAAGCCCGCTCAATGGCCTCACGGGAAAGCCGGCGACCCTCGTCCAAGGGGATAAGACCCTGGTTGGCCTGCCAGTTTCGTGCCCGAGACAACCCGACCCAAGCCAACGCATAGGAGGGGTCAAGCTGAGCTGCCCGTTCATAATACTTCGCAGCCATGTCCGTATCTTTGTCGGTGTTCCGCTCAAAGAAGTAGTGCCCCCGCAAGTAGGCGTCGAAGGCTTCCGGATTGACGGGTTGCAGCCGGGCCGACCCCGCTTCCTGTTGCCCGGTCAAGCGTAATTGGATTTCCCGCGCCACAGCCCTGGCTACGTTCTCTTGCACAGTAAGAATGTCCTGTGCACGATAATCGTAATCGTGAGACCAGAGATGACTCTGGTCCTTCACCTGTAGCAACTGTGACGTAATGCGCAGGTGATCGCCGCTCTGCCGGAGGCTGTTTTCCAGAACATACTGGACGGAAAGATCACGTCCAATCTGGTCCAGGCGTTCGTCCTTGTGCTTGTAACCCATGACGGATGTTCGCGCGATCACACCCAACTGGCTCGGGTTAAGCCGGCCTAACTGCGAAATCGTCTCCTCGGTAAGCCCGTCCGCAAGATATTCCTTATTGGGATCGCCAGTGAGATTCTCAAACGGCAGCACGGCGAGCATGATCTTTTCTGATCGTGCCGGTGTTACATGGAGAGAGTGCCGCCAAGACAGGTAACCGACGACGACCAAAATCACCGCGGACGCACCCAGGACGGCAGCTTTTCGCCAATGTTTTGCTGCTTTTGGTTCCCGCTCACTTATTTGGCCTTCGATCCTGTGTAGCGTATCGGCTTGCGGTTCGGGTAAGCCCTGAGCGGCAGTTGAACTCTCTTGCCATTCGACGGGTGCGATCAGTCGGTATCCCCGCCGCGCCAGAGTTTCAATGTACTTGGGACGGTCGGCATCGTCTGCGAGCGCCTTGCGGAGGATTGCTATTGCAACGTTAATGCTTCTATCGAATTCCACGACGGTATCGTCCGGCCAAAGAATCTGTCGTATTTCCTGGCGGGTAACAATTTTGCCTTGCCGCTCCACCAGGATTCGCAGAATCTGGAAGGGCTGCTCGCGGAGCAGGGCCTTTGCTGGCCCAGCTTCCGCAGCCGCCGTTCCGATGGAGACGAGTTCACCGGTTCGGACGTTGAGCTCAAACGTTCCAAATCGCACTCGTTCGGCTAGATTGGTCGAGTTATTCATAGTGTCGCGGATAAACTTCCTTGGGTGATCACGTCACTACCGCCGTCTAACTCATTCTTCTGCAATGAAATAACAAAAATAACCGCGAAATAATGCCTAAGTGTATTTACCTCTGAATTGGGAAAGAGTCAAAGTGGCGTCGTGCGGACCACGAGCAGGACGGCGCTGAGCCGGCGGGAACGGACGTACCAATGAACAGTAGTCAGGAAACAAACTTCTGTCGCCGAGCTTTTCTAGGAAGTGGTTCCGCGACGCTGCTGGTGGCAGTTCTCGGAGCAATTGGCGTATCTGAATCACAGACAATCATTCACAGGGGGAACCACACGATGCCGGCCGACGCGAACATAGTTAAAGACCTGATGAAGCAAAACCTGCTCGGAGTTTTCGGTGAACGCGACGCCGAGAAGCGTCGTTCCCTGATCGCCAAGATTTGGGATAGGAAAGGCATTTTCATCGACCCACATGGCCGTTACGTTGGACATACAGCTATCAACGATGCCGCAGAGCAACTGCAGCGTAGGCTTCCCGGTTTTGCATTCTTAGAGTTGGCGGATGGAGATGCCTACAGTGGGGTCGGACGCCTCCCGTGGGGCTTCGGTCCACCCAGCGAGCCTCGGAAGATCACTGGTATCGATGTGTTGGTCGCATCTGATGATCGTCGAATCACTGCCCTCTACACGTTCTTGGACGCAGTTAAGGGTTGATCTTTTACCAAATAAAACCAATTCATGGAAAGGAAGACATGATGCAAACGTTTACAAAAATCGGCCTCGACGCCCTTCTGACACCGGAGAATTGCGTCTTACTCTTCATTGACCACCAGCCTTTCCAGTTGGCAAACGTAAACAGTCACGAGCCCACGATGGTGATCAACAACGTCACAGGTCTAGCCAAAACCGCGAAGGCGTATGGCATTCCGACGATTCTCACCACAGT
>Ga0210406_10002602_pt1 | contig 20454 bp, 22 predicted proteins | sample IncBWC30MmetaG_FD_155454 | JGI IMG/M metagenome (GOLD analysis project Ga0210406, IMG submission 155454) | Forest soil microbial communities from Barre Woods Harvard Forest LTER site, Petersham, Massachusetts, United States - Inc-BW-C-30-M | ecosystem: Environmental > Terrestrial > Soil >... | reverse complement strand
GTACGCACCCCATGGGGGTGCTCGCCGAATTCGGCGTAACTTTGCCCGCCACTACCGACGTCCGGATCTGGGATTCAACCGCCGAGACGCGCTTCCTGGTGGTGCCGATGCGGCCCGCCGGCACCGAGGGGTGGAGCGAGGAGGCGTTGGCCGCGCTCGTCACCCGCGACAGCATGGTCGGCACCGGCCTGCCAAAGCCTCCCGAAGATGAGTCGGAGGCCGCGCGATGACGAACTCGATCCACGACATGGGCGGCATGCACGGCTTCGGCCCAGTCACGCCGGAGCCCGACGAGCCGGTGTTCCATGCCGATTGGGAAGGGCGCGTCTATGCCGTGCAGCGGGCGATGGGTGCCACCGGCCTGTGGACGATCGACGGCGGGCGCGCCTCGCTCGAAAACCTGCCGCCGCTCGCCTATCTGGCCGCCTCTTATTACAAGCGCTGGTTTTTGGGGTTGGAGCGCCGCGTCGTGGCATACGGTCTGGTCGGCGAGGATGAGATCGCCGCCGGCCGTGCGTTGCGGCCCGGGATCCGGCTCAACCGCAAGCTGACGGCGGACGATGCGAAGACGATCTCCTTCGCGCATTTCGACCGGCCGGCGACAGGTCCGGCGCGCTTCAAGGCAGGCGACCGGGTGCGCACGAAAAACATCCATCCGGCGACGCATACCCGCCTGCCACGCTACGCGCGCGGCAAGCTCGGCACGGTCGAAGCGGTGCGCGGGTGCCACGTGTTTCCCGATACGGCGGCGGTCGGTGCCGGCGAAAGCCCGCAATGGCTCTACGCGGTGGTGTTTACTGGCCGCGAATTGTGGGGCGAGGAAGCCGACCCCTCGATCAAGGTATCGATCGAGGCTTTCGAGCCTTACCTCGCGCCAGCATGAGCATCGACCAGGCGATCGCGGCGGTTCCCGGCATCCCGCGCGGGCCCGAGGGCCCAGTATTCCGCGAGCCGTGGGAGGCTGAGGCCTTCGCCATGGCGGTGGCGTTGCACGAGCGCGGCCTCTTCGCCTGGAGCGAATGGACGGCAGTGCTGGCCGAGGAGATAAAGCGGGCACAAGCGAGCGGCGACCCCGACACCGGCGAGACATATTACCGGCACTGGCTTGCCGCGCTCGAGCGCATCGTCGCCGAAAAGGGCGTCACCGACGCCGCGTCGCTGGCGCGCTACCGCGACGCCTGGGACCATGCCGCCGACCGCACCCCGCACGGCATGCCGATCATCCTCCGGCCCGAGGATTTCGCCCCATAGTCGTGATCGGCTAAATGGGCGAGTTCTGCGACGATTACTGGCGCGACTGCCAGCGGCGAGGATGTCGGCGTCCGTGCATCACAGCAAGTACGACGAGATCCTCAGCGTGGATTCGAAAATAGATTCCGAAAGGAAACCTGCGTACGACCGCGCGACGGATTTCATCGTGAACCACAGAAAACGCCGACGGGTTCGACACGATGCGTTCGATGGCTTCGTCGATCGCGCCTGCGAACCGCGCGCCAAGTCCCGGCTGCTGCTCTTCATACCACCGCTGCGCTGCGCGGGCTTCTTTCTCGGCTTGCGGCCGAAAGACGACCGTATAGGTCACGTCCCTTCGGCAAGCTTCCGCCGCACGTCGTGCCAGGAAATCGTAGATCTCGGGTTGGCGAGGTGCTCTGCCCAACGGCGATCGAGTTCTGCGCGCTGCTCCGGCCCGAGCCTCAGCTCGGCATCGCGCTCCTGATCCGTTAGGCTTTCCCAAAGGATGATCGCAAGCTCGGCGCGTTCGCCTGGCGGCAGTTTCAGCAGTTCGGCGAGATCAGTCGGTGACACAGTCAATCTTCCCACGAACCCTGCAACTCGGCAATTCCGTCTGCCACGCTAGCGTCGGCGGGCTAAAGAATAAAGCTCAGCTTGCCGTGCGGGCGCAGGGTTTCGAGGTCGAGCACCGCCCGCTGCTGGCGAAACATCAGGCCCGCGGACCAGCAGATGCAGATAACGCCCGACATAAACATCCGCCTGCTCGTGCTGGAAGCGCCAGACGGCGAAATTGGCGGTGGCGCGCGCTTCGTCGCCTTCCGCCGTGAGCAGCCGCACATTGGTGATTAGCTGGCGGGTGCGCGAACGCGGGTCTCGGCCCAGGTGGTGCCGCTCAGTAATTGCCGGACGCGCGAGGCGAGGGTGCGCCGGTCGTCGGCGATCAGAAACAAGGTGTCGCGGTGATCGGCGTCGGGTGCGTCGAGCGGCGGCACCAGATAGCGGGCACCCGGCGCCATCAATGCCGGCCACTCCTCGAGCCGCCACTCGTCGAGGAGCGCGGCCTCATCGATCGGAACCGCTCGATCTCGGCGACCGTGAACGCCACGGCGCCCGCCGCCATCGCGCGGTGATGCCGTGGCGCACAGCCCCGCCGCTTCAAAATGGAATCTGCCATAGAGATCCCGAGGCGGCTTCGGTCAACCCGGAGCGCTTATCCGCGACCCGGTTATAGATTAACCAGAAGAATTTATCTTAAATTTACTGATAATTTTAGCTATACGCTGTGGTATGTTCCTTAACTTTTCAAGACATGCCCTGTACATTTCTGTTTTTGATAGATCCATGAGCAAAATTTTACTTGCTTTCGGGGTGAAGTTACGCATAGTCGTGGAGAGTTTCTTAACGAGAGGTGAATCCGACCAAGCATGCTGGCGGGTGATGGCCGACCCGGCGCCGATCGCACCGATCCCGCCCCGACGCCGCGAGCCGGCCCTGCCCGCATGTGAGCCTCGGCCCGCCTACCGCGTCGAGAGTACCGCCCGGTTGAGCGACACTGGTGAAATTCGTCAAATGGCGATAGCCGCGGCCGCTTCTGGCGAGGTCGAGGAATGCCGCCTTCGTCTCGAGTGTGGCGATCTGGCCGACCACGAACGAGCACGGCTTTATTGCCGCTTAAGTGAGGCATTGTACTACCGGCAGAGCATTGCCGAAGCGATTGAGTGCGCCCGCACCGCGTTTGATTTGCAGCCAGAGAGCGACGACGTCGCGAATTTGTGCGCCTGGGTGTTCAGCAATTGCGGGCGACACGAAGAGGCGGCAGCAGCCTACGAGCGCATGCTGGTGTTGCGGCCCCAATGGGCGGAAGGACATCGTCACGCCAGCGGTTCCTTCGCCGCAGCCGGGCGGCTCGATCGCGCCGTTATCCATGGCAAGAGAGCGAGCGACCTCGCTCCGAACTCGTTCGAGTTCGCGTTTCATGCGGGCTGCTTGCTGGAAGCCGCCGGACGTCACCCGCAGGCCATCGACTATCTGATGCGTGCGGCCGCTCTCGACCCCGCCGACCCCCGCGTGTTGCGCCATCTATCGGCTGCGCTCTATGCCCTTGAACAGACCGAGCAGGCGGTCACGTTCGCGTTGCGCGCGGTCGCTCTGGCGCCTACCGATCGCCACAGCGCATTGCATGCAACCGAATTGCTGTTGCGGGCAGAGCGCTACGACGAGGCCGCCGCTATCATCCTCGACGCGGTCAATTCCCATCCCGATGACCCCGTCGCCCTTCGCTTGCTCTCCGCCGCACAGACGCTGCGCAGCCGGACGGAGGATGCCCTCGACGCGATCGATCGCGCGCTGAGGCTCGCGCCGGAAACGGCCGAATATCACTTGCATCGAGCCAATCTGCTCTACCGGCTGGGCCGCCTCGACGAGGCTGCTCTAGCCTTCGGGGATGCCGCCGCGCTGGATCCCTCGAACGGCGACGCCAAGCGCTCGCAATTGACGGTGTACTTCGACAGTGGCCGATTCACCGAGGCGCTAGCCGTCGGCGGTGAATTGATCCGGACCTCGCCGGACAATGAGGAATATGCCCAGGCCGTCCTGCAGGTATTGAACCGCCGGCTCGAAACGCTCGACGGCGACTACGTGGTGCTCAGCGAACGCCCATTGCGAACGCCGCGAAAGCTGCGGCCGCGGCCCACGATTTTCGCGGCGCTCCAGACGCAGATGCGCGTCATTCATGCTCTGATCATCCGGGAAACCCGCACCCGCTTCGGGGAATCCAAACTCGGATACGGCTGGGCCCTGCTCGAGCCGGTTCTCCATATCTTGATGCTGTCGCTGGTGTTCGCAGTGATGATGCGCGGACGGCCGCCGATCGGCAATGAGTTCTTTATCTTCTATTACACCGGGATCATTCCCTATCATCTCTTCGTCCACACCAGCAGCGGCATGACTTATGCAATCACCAGCAATCTTTCGCTGCTGCAGTTACCGCTGGTGAGCCCTTTTGACCTCATCATCGCCCGTGGTCTGCTTGAATTGATCACCGACACTCTCGTGGCCGTCATTTTATTGGCCGGGTTCGGTGCGGTCGGGCTCGGCGTTCTGCCGAGCGACCTTCCCGCTTTGTCGGCTTCTGTCATCGCCGTATGGCTGTTCGGGTGCGGGATTGGTTTCGTCAACGCTGTGCTCAATGCCTTCTTCAAATCGTGGGACAAAATCTGGGCGCAGCTGACTCGCATATTGTATTTTTGCTCAGGGATTTTCTATGTGCCGGGAATGATGCCCGACTGGGTGCGCGACATCCTGGTGTGGAACCCGATACTGCACGCGGTCGACTGGTTTCGTTCGAGCTTCTTTGCCGAGTACGAGCCGCATTGGCTCGACCGCTCTTATCTCGCCATTGTCGCAGTATTGAGCCTTGTCGTCGGGCTAGGTCTCGAGCGCGGCGTGCGCCGCCATCTCTATGAGCCGCAATGATCAGGCTCGATCGAGTTTCCAAGGCCTATCGCGTCCGCGGCGGCGGGCGAAGATCCGTGCTCGATGACGTCAGCCTGACGTTTGAACCCGGCCATAATTTTGGCATCCTCGGGGTGAACGGCGCGGGCAAGTCGACGTTGATCCGGCTCCTTGCCGGGTCCGAGCTGCCCGATCGCGGCGTGGTGCGGCGGCACGCACGCGTATCGTTTCCGCTCGGCTTTGGCGGCACCTTTCACGGCACCCTGTCCGGCCGTGAGAACGTCGCTTTCGTAGCCCGGGTCTACGGGGCGAGAATGCACCCCGCGATCGAGTTTGTGGAGATGTTCTCCGAGCTCGGCGAATACTTCCAGATGCCGGTCAACACCTACTCGGCAGGAATGCGAGCCCGGCTTGCCTTTGCGACCTGCCTCGCCATCGATTTCGACGTCTACCTGATAGACGAGGTCACTGAGATCGGCGACCAACGCTTTCGCCGCAAATGCGCGGAGGCATTCCGCGAACGGATGGCACGGGCCGACATCATTCTGGTGACGCACAACCCTCAAACGCTGCGCCAATATTGCGACAGAGGGGCAATTCTGGCGAATGGCGGGCTGACGCTGTACGATGATATCGGCGCGGCACTCGGCCGCTATCACCGCATGGTGCAGGAAAGCCTGTGATGGCAGCGCCGGCGACCGAGCGCGCGCAAGCCCCGCAGGTTACCCAGCCGTCTTCGGGAAAGGCTAATCGGGCGGTCGTCGCGCCCGCGACTGCAGCAGTGGTTGACGTCCCGTCGCGGGGCAGCAGGCACATTGCGATCCTGGATGGCTCGGTGGGTGCGGTTGCCCACGACCGCCGGCGGCGGTCTTTCGGCTGGTTCTGGTTCGTTATCGTCGTGGCGTTGCCGGTCTTGCTCGCGGGTGCGTACTACTACCTCGTTGCTGCCGACCAATATGTCGCCGAATTCCGTTTTACTCTGCGCTCCGCCGAGCCGGAGCGCCATGATCCGGTGCTGTTCTTTCAGGAGAGTGTGGCGTCTTCTCCGATCGGATTGGACTCCTATGTCGTCGTCCAATACCTCGCCAGCCGCGCGATTGTCGACGATCTGAGCAGAACCCTTGACCTGCGGGAGATGTTTTCGCGCTCCGAGGCCGATTGGCTCGCGCGCCTCGACCTGCCGGTGTCGATCGAAGAGATGGTCCGCTACTGGAAGGGCCAGGTCGATGCGTTTTTCGACGCCACCAATGGAACGATCGTCGTCAAGGCGCGGGCCTTTACGCAGCAGGACGCTCTCAGACTGGCCGAGGGCATCCTCGCCTCGTCCGAACGCCTGGTGAACGAGCTGTCGGCGCGGGCGCGTCGCGGCACACTGCGCGATACGGAAGGGGAGGTGGCCCGGGCCGAGCGGCGTCTCCAAGCGGCGCTGGCGCGGGTGCGCGAATTCCGCGACAGGGAAGGGATCATCGACCCTCGCAAGACCGCCGATGCGACTGTCGCTCTGGCGGGACGCGTTCGCGACGAACTGGTTCGCGCCGACACCGAGCTAGCGACCCTGAAGCATTACATGCACGACGACGCTCCCTCCATAAGAATTCTGGAAGCGCGGATCCGATCGCTCGAAGCGCAGCGCCGGTCGGTGGAGAGCGAAGTCACCGATACGGAAAAGACCCGAACGGAAGCCCTCTCACGGGTGATGGGCACGTATGAGCAGCTCGAAAGTGAGCGGACTTTCGCGGAGAACGCCTATCAGCATGCGCTCCAATCCCTTGACCGCTCGCGCATGAACGCCGATCGACAGCAGGTCTATGTCGCCAGCTTTGTCCAGCCGACCTTACCCGAGGAAGCACTTTATCCGCGGCGGCTGCGCTCGATCGGCGTCGTTTTCCTGATTGCCTTCTCGGTCTGGGCAATAGGCGGTTCGATTTTTCAATCTGTGCGTGACCATCTGCGTTCTTAGCGGCGCCGGTCGAGGAAAAAATCATGACGACGCTGGAGTTTGAGTCCCAACCCGCGGTCCTCGGCTCAGCCAAGGCCAGCACGGCGCCATTGCGGCGCGTCAGCCGCGCCGCTCGTGCCAGGCTCGCGGTGGTTTCGACCTATGACGACTTGTGCGGTATTGCGGCTTACACCCGAAGTTTGGAAAGGCAACTGGGCGATATTTTTGATGTGACCGTGTTCGATTTGAACCAGTTCTTGCTGCGCAGCACGCATCGTCGGGTGCGAAAATTTGGCGATAAGCATATCCAGGCGATCTGCCGTGAGATCAGGCACTACGACACTGTCAACCTCCAGCTGGAGCATGGCACGCTGGGGCGAGGCTGCAGTGACATCTTCCGGCGATTCAGCTGGATTCTACGGGCCTCACCGCAGCTTTCGGTGACATTTCACTCGATCATGCAATCGGAAGCCTTCGACTTCGCCGAATATTTCAAGGAGGTGTGCCGTTTCAATTTCACCAAAGCCTTCGCCATGCGGGCGCATTATATGCGCTCCAATCGGTTGTCGGCAGGGATCGCCAGCCGGCTGCGCCGCGCGCAACGATTCAAGCCTGTTTCCGTCATTGTGCACACCCGTCGTGACCTGTGGCACATGAAGTATGTCCACGGCATGAGGAACGTTTACGATCACCCGCTCTCGTTCCTCGGCGGCGCAGAAGCGAAGGAGATCCGCAGCACTGCCTCGCTGGAGAAATTTGCCGTACTCGAGGCGGTGCCGGCGGACAGCAAGCTGATTGGGGTCTTTGGCTTTTTCGGCCGCTATAAGGGGTTCGATACCGTCATCCGCGCGCTCCACCACCTGCCCGAGGAATACCATCTGCTGATTTTCGGCGGCGTACACCCCAACGAGATCCGCCGGCACCAGTCGATCGACCCCGTGGTATCTTCACTATTCGACGCTGGCTACATCGACACGAGCGTCGCCGAGCGGACGCGGGCATATCCGGGCGTGACCGCGCCTGTCGTCTCGGTCGCCGTCGACGGGTCGATGCGCGATCTGCTCATGGAACATCCGAAGGACCTGTCGAGCCGCATTCATTTCCTGGGTGCGCAGACCGATGCCGATTTCCTGGCGGGTATGGCGATCTGCGATGCGGTGGTGTTTCCGTATATGGAGGTTGGGCAATCCTCTTCCGGCCCGATCTCGCAATCCCTCGAGCTCGGCTGCCGGGTGATCGCCTCGCGCACCCACACCTTTCTGCAGTTTGCCCGTTATCACCCGAACATGGTCGAGTTCTTTGACATCGGCAATCACCTCGAACTGGCCGGGCGCATCTTGGCACGCCCGCAATTCGAACTGGGTGACCGCCTGCTCGCGTTCAATGTCGAGACCAACAAGGCAACGTATCTGGCCGCCAATGGCGAGATGGCCGAAGCCGAAAGGCCGGTCGCGACACCGTTTGTCAGGCTCTAAGACCCGCGCTCAATCGGACGCATAAAACGGGCCAGCCGGTCCCGCGGGGCCGCGCGTCGCCTCGCCGCAGCCTCTCTGCTAATGTTTTGAATGTTGCGATCCGCGATCCTATGATGCGGCCAGGGTGAGCGCCGAGCAAAGGAGAGGCAATATGAAAAACGGCTTCCGCGTGTATGACTCCGATACCCATGTCAACCCGGCCGCAGAGGTGCTGGAACGCTATGTCGATCCAGGCTTTCGGCCGCGCCTGGCCGAATTGGAGCCCTACCGCTTCGCCGTCGGGGAAGGGGCGGTCGGCGGTGTAGCCGGCCTCCACAACTATCGGGTCGGCACGAAATACTACCGCCGGGTACTCGGCGAGAAGGCGCCCCGCGAGACCTTCACCGGTCGCGAGACGAAGTGGATGGGCAGCAAGATGCCGCGCCCCGGGGTGCAGGACGATCAGGCCGAAAACCGGGTCAAGGACATGGATGACGAGGGGACCGATGTCCACTTCCTGATCCCGACTTCCTGGCTCAGCCTCGTCGGCCTGCCGGATCCGGCGCTCGAAATCGGCATGATGCGCGCCTACCATCGTCACATGGCAGATTTTTGCGGGCAGTTTCCCAATCGCCTCAAGAGCATGATCGTCGCCTCGACCCGCAATGTCGACGAGGCGGTGCGCGAGATCCGCGAATGGGGAAATTCGAAATGGGCGGTAGCGGTGATGCCGTTGCTCGCCAAGGACCTCCCCGCCGACCACCCCGACCTTCACCCGATCTGGCGGGCGGCCGCGGACCATGATCTGCCGATCGCCAATCACAGTTTTACGTGGAACCCACCCTATTACCCGGGCTACGAGGATCTTTGGGAAAACATCTTCCTCAGCCGCCTCGCTGCCCATCCCTGGGGTGCCATGCGCTTTGTCGGATCGTTTATCGGCGGCGGGCTCTTCGACCAGTACCCGAGCCTGCGGATGGGCGTGCTCGAATGCGGCTTTGGCTGGCTGCCGTTCTGGGCCCGGCGCATGGACGAGCAGGCGATCTATGTCGGCGGCACGGCACCGCTCAAGCAGAAACCCAGCGAGTACATGACGAGCGGGCGGTTCTTCTGCAGCATCGAGCACCACGAAGGCGAGGACATGTTCAATTACGTCAGCCACTTCCTCGGTGAAGACGTGCTGATGTATGCCTCGGACTACCCGCACTCGGAATGCCAGTTTCCCGACTCGATCGACAACATCCTCGCCTGGAAGAGCCTCAAACCGGAGACCCAAAAAAAGCTGCTTGGCGGCAACGCCGACCGGTTCTTCAAGCAGACCTGAGCGGCCGATCTTTCGGAGCGGAGCGCGGGTAGCGCGCCGCTCTCCTAGATCGATCGTAACTTTGCTGTGGCGGCACCGTCGACGCGGCCATCGGGGGTAACCGCAACGCGATAGTCGCGCTCGGCGGCCTCGCGCGAGATCAGCCCGTCGGCGGCATCGAGTGCGACCTGCTCGGGATCGCGTTCGGCGGGATCGCCGAAGCCGCCGCCGCCCGGCAATTCGAGGCGGATGAAATCGCCGCCGGGCACGCTCTGCCGGCCCTTGGCACCGATCGGTCGGCCCGAGAGCAGGGTGACGCGGCCGGGGGCGCCGGTCCCGCCGCCGTCGCGCCCCCGGGCGGGGTTGCCGACCCGCTCGAAATTGCACAGCATCGCGATCGGCGTGCCGTCGCTGCCGCCCACCTCGATGACCTGGCCAAGACCGCCGCGGTAGCGTCCCGAACCACCCGAACCTTCGCGGAATTCGCGCCGCCGGAAGAGGACGGGTGCCACCGCCTCGGTCGCCTCGACCGGGATCGTGCGCACCCCGCTCGGGAAAGCCGTAACGTCGAGCCCGTCCTTCCCGGGCCGCGCCCCGGCCCCGCCGCAGTGGAAGATCGCGGTGCTGAACGGCTTGATGTCGGGTGGCGCCCTCCCCTCCTCCACACCCAGCTCGTCGAGCACGTCCGCACCGCCATAGATCTGCGGGATCCACAGCGACGAAGCGCCTTCCGCCGGCACCCCGCCTTCCATGACCTGATGCAGGCAGCCAAACACGACGTCCGGCAGCATATGTCCGACCGTATGGCGGGCGGCGACTGCGCGCGGCCGCTGCACGTTCAACAGGCAACCCTCGGGTGCGCTGACGGTGATCGGGGCGAGCGAGCCGGCGTTGTTCGGCACCTCAGGTGCCACCACGCATTTGACGCCGAAGGCGGTGTAGGCGGTCGTGTAGTTGAGCACGACATTGATGCCAAAGGCGCTCGCCGGCGAGGTCCCGGTAAAGTCGACGTGGATGCCTTCGTCGCCGATCGTCATCTCGGCGGCGAGGGTCAGCGGCCGGTCGTAGCCGTCCATCCTCAGGCTGTTGCGATAGGTGCCCTTCCGCAGCTTGCCGATCGCCTCGATCGTCGCCTGGCGCGAGGTTTCGATGATGTGCTCGCCGAGCCGGTCGAGATTGGCGATGCCGAACTCGTCCATCATCTCGACAAGCCGCCGGCTGCCCGCGTCGTTGCACGCGGCGAGCGCGTAGACATCGCCTTCGACCTGCAGCGGCTCCCGGACATTGGCGCGGATCACCCGCAACAGGTCGTCGTTCATCTGCCCTTCGCGGGCCAACGCCATCAGCGGGATCGACAACCCCTCCTCAAAGACCTGACGCCCGTCGGGACCCATGCCGAGCCCACCGATATCGACGACATGGACCGTGCTGGCGAAAAGGCCGACCGCCTCGCCGCGCAAAAAGGTCGGGCTGACCACGGTCAGATCGTGCAGGTGCCCGCAAGTCAGCCACGGGTCATTGGTGATGTAGTGGTCGCCCGGCCGCATCGTGTTTAGCGGGAAGGCGTCGAGGAAATGCTTGACCGCCGCCGCCATCGAGTTGACGTGGCCAGGTGTACCGGTCACCGCCTGCGCCAGCATGTTGCCGTCGCAATCGAACACCCCGGCCGAGAGGTCGCCCGCCTCGCGCACGGTCGTCGAGAAGGCAGTGCGCATCAGGGTCTGAGCCTGCTCCTCGACGACGGCGATCAGCCGGCTCCACATGATCTGCATGTGGATCTGCGACAGCGCCGTGTTGGGTCTGGAAATCATGAAGTGCACCCTCGCCAAATCGCTCCGAGCCACCGCTGCGCGATTTTATGTTCAGCCGAACCGCAGGCGCAATGCGTCAGCAGCGCATGTCGGCGATCGCCGCGGTCGCCGAAATTGCGGCCGGCCGGCGCCCCGCCCTCCCTGAGACCAGGGAGAAACTTCGACTGACCCTGAAAGATCGCCCCGCTAATCGACGATAACACAAGGTATATCAAATAGTTAAACGAGTCGAGCAGAGCCCGCCGAGCAGGGAGGAGAATATGCGGGCTGAGGGAGGCAGCAGGGAGACTTGGTGTCGGCATTTTGGCAACGGTCCGTCTTGTGGCAGGGCTACTACCCGTGGGTTATCACGCTATCCATCAATCCATGGTTATCCTATTATCCATGGTTATCCTAAACGCATTTTCCATATTTCGCAAGCATTTTTCCGCCGCTCACCCCATGGCTCTACGCTTGCCGATATAGGCGGACTGGTCGCCCATCGCGTCGAGCACGGGCTTGTGGGGGTTGAAGATCTGCTCGTTGTGCGCACAGCGCAATCCTGGGTAAAGTTGTACTCTAATCGCTTCGACGCCGCGCTCCTTGGCACGGCGAAGCGGCCTTGAGGAGAAACCGAATGCTCACCGGTGCACAGCGCGCCGCCTATGATCGGGATGGCTTCATCGTTGTCCCCGAAATCTTCTCGGCTGAGGATATCGCGGAGCTGGGTCGGGTGACCGACGAGTTCGTTTCCGCGTCGACGACGGTGACCGCCAACGACTCGATTTATGACCTCGAGGAAACGCATTCGGCGGACGAGCCGCGGGTGCGACGGCTGAAGGCGCCACATGCGATCCACCCCGTCTATATGCGCGCCAGCCGTCACCCCAAGATCGTTGAACTGCTGACCGATCTGTGGGGCAGCCTGCGTTTTGACACCGGCAAACTCAACATGAAGTCGGCCGGCTATGGCGCGCCGATCGAATGGCACCAGGATTGGGCGTTCTATCCGCACACCAACGAGGATCTCGCCGCGGTCGGCATCATGATCGACGATGTGGACATGGAGAACGGTCCGATGATGATCGTGCCGGGCAGCCACAAGGGGCCGATCCACGACCATCATGGCCCGGACGGACGGTTCTGCGGCGCGATGGACCCGGAAAATTGCGACATCGATCTGTCTCGTGCCGTGCCGTGTCTCGGCAAGGCCGGCTCGATCACAATCCACCACGTCCGCGCGGTACACGGCTCGGCGACAAATTTCTCGGGGCGGTCCCGCCGCTTCCTGTTGTTCCAATATCGCGCCGCCGATGCCTGGCCGCTGCTCGGGCTCAAGGAGGGCATTGAGAAATTCGACGAGCAGCTGATTGTCGGCGAGCCGAGCCTCGCGCCGCGGCTGGTGCCGCTGCCGGTGCGGATGCCGCTACCGCCGGCCGACCATCAGGGCTCGATCTACGAGAACCAGCGCGCCACCGGCCGCCGCTATTTCGCGACCCCCGAGGAGGCTCCCCGCATCGCTGCGGAATGATCGGGGAGGCGACGGTCGCCAGCGCGCCACGCTCTATGTGATAAACCGGTTTATCACATAGAGCGGGAGGCGGCGTCGGCCAGAAAACCCGCGACATCAATCCGGCTGCGGCGAGCTCGTCGACGCGGGCGACGTTTTCGTCGAGCGCCTTGCCGCCACAAGGCTTCAAGCATCAGGGTGGGGCGCGCCAGATATCGATCTCGGGTATCAGGCGGCGAAAACTCCAGGCCTTGCAAAGATTGAACATCCCTAATCGAGCGGCCTGCAAACCTGCGCGTCAAACTAGCGCACAGCCCAATGAACCGCGAAATTTCGGGGTCATGCATCTAAACGCGCAAAAATCATGTATCTCAACGCGCAAAAAAAGGTGGTGTGTGACCTACTTCACACTTCCAACATTCAACCCGGCGTAAAAATTGAGCGGGAGACCACCTCGATCAATCGTTCGAAGAGAGATCACTGATGAGCGACATGACCCTCGGAACAAACGTACCGCCGCCGCCACCACCGTCAAGCGAGACGGGGGAGAGATGGACGGATGTATGGAGGCCTGCTATCGCCCTTTTTGGTCTGGCAGTCTTCGGGGTTGCATTCTGGGTCACAATGATGGCAGACAAAGATACTGAAATCTCGAAGTCTTTTCCCATTCTTGTGGGCGCGATTGTGTCGCTTGTGTCGACAATATCTGGTTACTATTTCGGTTCGTCTGTTGGCTCGCATAACAAGGACAATACCATCAAGGATGCCCTGAAGACCGCTCAGCACGAATGAGTCTGATTATAGAAGCTCGCGGCGGTCGGGCGCGCTTGCAACTTTCTCTCGGTAGATGTTTCGGCTGCTGCATCCAGCGGCGTGCAACTGGTCAAGCTGCGCGTCAAGGGTATGCCCGTACGTGCTCACGCGGGCATAGCCGGTGCGGCGGTGTTGTGGGGTGAGTTTTGGTCATAACGTACGGCAAATGCAACCCCTTGACGGCAACGGGCAAGAGAATTTGCCGAAACTCTTGACTTTTGCACAAGCCCTCGGGCCTGGGCGGATTTTGGTCGCCCGAGCGTGAGCGGCCGGACTTCTCGTCCGACGTGCAGCCCCGCGCGGAGTGCGCCACAAGTGCGCGGTCTCCCCCCGAAAGCTGATGTGGTCAGGCAAAAGATCGCATCGCTGATTCGGTCGTGCGGATTCACCAAAGTAACGTGGTGGCCACCGCTATCGCCAGGAAGCAGATGATCCGGAGCACGATTGGGCCGGACGAGCCCCTGAGCTTAATCCCAAGTCCCTCAAATTCGATCGGACTAGAGGTAGCCGGCATCAGCGTGACGAGAATGAACGCCAATACAGCGGCCGTGGGCAGAGCCACTACCGCAGAGAAGTGCCTTCGAACATGACGACCTCCTCCTCGTGAAAGAATTGCAATGCCACCAGCGTAAGGATGGCATAAGCCACAATAGCGGCTATCGCGAGCGAAAGACGCCAGCCGATAGAGGGGGCAGACTTCGGGTCATCTCTGGGTGGCGGGGAGGGCGACGTCGTCATCCGCTATATCTCCTGGGACGATCCGCCGCTAATTGGGTGGTAATGAACGCCAATGAAGCGGCCAGACTAACCTGATGGCCGCCACTATTGCCAGGAAGCAGATTGGCCAGAGCAGGCTTTGGGCCCACCAACCCTTGAGCTTAATTCCGAGCACCTCCAACTCGGTCGCGCCGTAGCTCGGCATCAGCGTAACAAGAATGAGCGTCAATGCAGCGGCCATGGGCAGAGCCACTACCGCAGAGAAGTGCCCTTCGGGCATGACGACCTCCTCCTCGTGAAAGAACAGCGTGAGGATGGCGTAAGCCACAATTACGATTATCGCGAGCGCAAGACGGGCCACAAACGCAGCTATCGCGACCGCAAGACGCCAGCCGATAGACGGGGCGGGCTTCGGCTCACATTTGGGTGCCGAGGAGGGTGACTCCGTCATGCTGCGTCAAATACCGGCCTGCCGCCTTGTTCAATGCCGTCTCCCTGAGTGACGGAAAAGTTGCCTACACTGTCGCTCAGCCAGGGCGCGACGACATGTCGCCACATACGGTTAACTGGTCGTCAGGGGAGCCACATCATGTCGTCCTATGGCACGGCATCGACGTATCGCCGACCGACTCAAGCAACCAGAGGCGGGTGGCGGCCAGGCGGGGGTTGCGGCGCCTGATCGATTTCCATAAGCTGGTACATCACCGCCCGTAGACAAAGAAAATCGCGACGTTCGACCACAGAATACCGATTCGGCCGGACGCGGCTTATTTCGGCTTGTCGGCGTCAAGGATCGCCTGCACGCGTTTGGGATCGACCGCGGGCGGCTCGACACCCGAGCGCTCGACCTGGAGCAGCTGGCCGACGGTGCTGTTACGCGTGCCCCAGCTGCGGTTCATCGCTTCGGTCAATTCCTCATAGGCCATGTTGGCGAGCCGCATCGGCACCCCGACCTCGCGCCCGAGACCGACCGCGAGCCCGACATCCTTGTGCAGCAGGCGCGAAGTCGGCCGGGTCGTGTGGGCCGGTCAGGAACCTTTGGCCGAGCCGGTCGAAGGTGCGCACTCGGCCCGTCGCACCGCCTCCCGCAAATCGACCGTGTCGACGGTAGTGCATCAGTTTGAATGTAACAGATTATAGATTGCTATATAAGCACTTTAAAATTGACAAGCCGGCATAATCGTGATAGGAACCTAGCCCATAAACAAAGGAACCTTGACAAACCGACCGTTTTGCATGCGCCCTTAATTTGAACAAAATTCCTCACCGGATCGCTTGCGATTCGCTGGTTGAAGCATATTTACCACTTGTCAAGAGTTAATGTTTGATATGCGACATGGTGTCGCATAGGTGTTATACGTTTGCTGCATATACTCGGCGTAAGGCGTTGTGAGGGGGAGAGTGTGAGCAGGCTCACACTCTCCCCAAATGCTGATGGAGCATAAATGCCACGAGGACCGCAAGGGCAGAAGCGACCGGCTGACACCATAGGGTGCGCGGTTATGGTCGCTAAGATTGCGACTGGCGAGTTGGTCGAAGAGGAGGACCAGAGATCGGCTGGGAAGATTCGGAGTGGGAAAGCGGGCGCGCAGGCGAGGACCAAAGCTCTCACGCCCGAGGACCGCAAGGCTATAGCCCGCAAGGCAGCGATGGCTCGATGGGGCTAGAACAGAACGCCATAAACGCGCGTGCATTAAGTCATTTCCAAACTATGGTACGACGTGGCAGGTGCGGTATGAGTGAAGCTGAAACTGAAGAATTCTACGAAATGGCTAACCTCTATCCGAAACACACCGGGCTACCGATGGTGATCTGGGTCTCGGAGCGAGGGCACGCACAACATGATGTGCGCGTCAAGGTTAGTACGAAGCATGGCGATCGGATGAATATTCACGACACCGCAGTCGTTGGCGTCCGCCCCACGAGCGTGCTCGCCGGAGTTCTGAGGCCCGCCGATCGACAGGCAGTTTTCCAGTGGATCACGCTCAACGAAAAGGCCCTGGTCGATTATTGGAACCGCGTCATTGACACTGTGGATCTAGTCCAGGGACTTAAGTCTCTGCCAAATCCCTGAATAGGGTAAAGAGCAGAAAACTTGGTGCCGACCGTTCAATCAAATTGAAGATTTTGCTTGCTAAGCTGAAATAGCAAGCTATATTAGGGGCATGAACAAGCTGCCCCTGGCGAAACGAGCCCAAATCCTCAGTATGCTCTGCGAAGGCTCGTCGATGCGGTCTATCAGTCGCGTCGTCGATGTGAGCTTCAACACGATCGATAAGCTACTAAGCGATGCGGGCACCGCGTGTATCGAATTCCACGATCGTGCGGTCCGTAATGTGAAGAGCCAGCGGGTGCAGTGCGACGAGATTTGGAGCTTTGTTCACGCCAAGGCAAAGAACGTTCCGACAGCGAAAAAGGCGCCGGATGGTGCAGGCGATATCTGGACGTGGACCGCGTTCGACGCCGACAACAAACTGATCATCTCCTGGACGGTCGGAGGCCGGGATGCGGGGTATGCCCTCGACCTTATGGATGATGTCCGCAAGCGTCTAGCGAACCGGGTACAGCTAACAACTGACGGACATGCGGCTTATCTGAGCGCCGTCGAGGAAGCGTTCGGCGCTGACATCGACTTCGCCCAACTCGTGAAGCTGTACGGTGAGCCGACGTCCTCACCCGAAGTTTCGCGGCGCTACAGCCCGTCAGAATGCGTCGGGACGCGCAAGCACACGATCACCGGCAACCCCGATCCGAAGCACGTCAGCACCTCCTACACGGAGCGGCATAACCTCACGATGCGCATGAGCATGAGGCGGTTCACTCGGCTGACGAACGCCTTCTCGAAACGGGTCGAGAATCACTGCCACCAACTGGCGCTCTATTTCGTGTTCTATAACTTCGTGCGTATCCACCGGACGCTGCGGACGAGCCCGGCAATGGCCGCTGGCATCTCCGATCGGTTATGGTCGATGGAGGACGTAGTTGCCCTGATCGATCGGCGCGAGTCGATCCGAACCGGAGCGTTGTTGGTTGGATGAATCAGACCTGCCCGGTATGCCTTAGGGTGGCATACTGGGCAGTTTCATGATACATGGTGGGAACGGGAGGGCCCGAACCCCCATCTCCCGGGCGACTGTACCGGCCTAGGCCGGTAGGCATGCCTAGAAACCCGGGGCTCTATCCGTTTGAGCTACGTTCCCGTCTGGGTCGGCCGGTCCCGAAAGGGGCTGGCCGGATTCGTGTTCGCCTTCGCGTCCCCCGTCTTGTTCGGCAAGGCGGAAATTTCCTCTGCCGTCGGAAACATAGAGATGCCGACGATCCGAGAGGAACGATGCGAGATGGGCTATCTGATCCTTCTCGCCGCCCATAATTCCCTTCGCGTTCAGATGGGCGAGGATTACCGAACGGTGAAGTTGGACTTTGTCGCGAAGCAAATCAGAAACTTCATGCTCCATAGCCAACGTCTTTGTCGACAGCCGCTTCCGAGATTCGAGCGACAGCCGCTCACGAGGTTGGCGAGCATCGCCGTTCACCTGAGGTCGGGGGTGAAACGTTGCGGAACTGGACGTTGGAGCATACAGCGCCAACAATTCGCGGATGTGTTGGAGCTTCCGAAACCGAGGATCGGTAGCAAGCGACGATTCTAGCTGAACGCGCTCTTGCTCTAGGGCAACGATAAGTTCGCTCATACGTTGGTAGGTACACGAGCGAACGCGTTCCGTCAACTATCGAAAAGACGCCGCAACGCGGCAACTCTTACGGCTCAACAATCCCCACGCAATGCCCCAATCTCATGCCTCCGCAGGGTGTGACACCGAATAGGGGCCGTGACCGATTTCGATTAGGCCGGCATCCGAATCGGGAGTCCCACACCCCTGACAAATCTGTTACATTCAAAATGATGCACTACCGTGTCGACCCCGACCTTGACGCCCATCGTGAAGACCTCGGCGAGCGCCACCCCGAGAACGGCACTGGTGCAATTGTGCACGAGCTTGGCGATCGAGCCGGCGCCGATCGGGCCGATATAGGCCGCCTGGTCGCCCATGGCGTCGAGCACGAGTTTGTGCCGGTTGAAGATCTGCTCGTCGCCGCCGACCCAGATCGCCATCATGCCGCTGGCCGCACCGGAGGGGCCGCCGCTGACCGGCGAGTCGAGCATGTAGAGGTTCTTCTCGGCGAAGGCGGCGTGGATTTTGCGCACCGTCGCCACCGAATTGGTCGACATGTCGAAGAAGGCGGTGTCGGGGCGCATGCCCTCGATCAGCCCGTTGGTCCCAAGCGCCACCTGTTCGACATCGGCCGGCACCGGAAATGTGGCGCACCACGGCCTCGCGCTGTGCGTCAAGCCCCAGGCCACTCGCTCGTTGCCGGTCGGTCGAAACCCGGTAGTATATAGCGGCGACTGATTAGGAAATCGCCAGGGCGAAGGAGAACCGCGATGGCAAGGGCTTACCAATTTGACGTCGGTCCCGTCGTTGAGCAGCTGAATCGAATTCTGCAGATGGAACTTGCCGCAGTCATCTACTACACACACTATTCCTTTATGATCTACGGTCACGCGCGGATTCCGATCACCTCCTGGCTGCGCGATAACGCGACGGAATCGCTGGCTCATGCTCAGGAGGCGGGTGAGATGATCATGCGGTTACACAAGCGACCGGCTCTCGGCATCGCCGCGCTGCCGACCACGCCGCACAATACGATTGACGAGATTCTGACCGAATCAATACAGCGGGAGGAGGCTGGCGTTGAACTCTATCGGGCATTACTAGCCCTCGTGAAAGACAAGTCTGTCGTTCTTGAGGAATATGCGACCCGACTAGTCTCGGCGGAGGCCGTACACCTCCGAGAAATGGAGCTTATGTTGATGAAGCGCGCGCCCGATTAGATCGTCTTCACTCTGACTGGAATCGCGCCGGCTTCCAGCAATATGAAAATGCTCGCTAAATAGACGCCGCCGCGTGGACCATGCCGTAAAGCGCACCGATCCGCAGCAGTTCAGCGGCCTTCGCATCGTCAGCGAGATGTGTGGCGAGCGCACCAGCCGCCACCGATGAAACACCGCCGAGCCCAGCGATTGCCAGCCACAGCCGGATCATCGGCGATCACGATTATTACAGTTATTCGCGATCGTCGCTCCGCTTCGAGGGCCGCCCCACCCACTGCGACATCATCATCTGCGCCCAATTTTTCTGCCAGTGCTCTCCCATTCGTGTCCAGAACTGGGCTGTGTTAACCGACATCGCTTTGAAGGTTTCGGCATCGAGCCAGTTGCCCGGTGAACTCCAGCTTGGCCACGACTTAATTTGCTCCCGCCAAACCTCCATGGTGTGATCCATCATCTGGATCTGCATTTGGGTAATGCTTTCCATCTGGTTAATCATGCCAGAAACGACCTGATCCGGCCATCCGAGCACTCGAGCGGCCTGGGCGATCTTCGTAACGACCTTCTCACTGAGATGCGGCCACCTCATTATGGCATTCGGCTATGGCATCAAAGGCCGCACTTATCGCCTCACGAGCTTCGTCTGAGAGCTTGGCATTGAAATCACGCAGCGGCATTGCGCGAACTCCTTGGTTTAGACGTCAAGACCCACGTCGTAGAGAGAGGTCAGTCGGCGGTTGCTCCAATAGGTTGCCGTGCGACCGCAACGGGCGTCTCGCGTACGCAGATGGCGGCGACGATGGCGGCGAACAGGCCAAATAGGGCGAGCGCGTAGAGCCCGCCGCTAAAGCTGCCGGTGGCATCTTTGAACCAGCCGACGATCGGGGGGCTGGCGCTGCCGCCCAAGATGCCGACCGAGTTGACCCAGGCGATGCCGCTCGCCAAGGCCGGCCCCGTCAGGAACACCGCAGGCAGCGGGAACAGATGCGCCTGCGACGCGTAGAGACCGATCGTGGCGAGCGACAGCCCTGCCACCGCCCAATAACTGTTGTCGAGCAGCCCGGCGATCAGGCATCCGACCGCCATCGTTGTGCAGGATGCGGTCAGGTTCCACCGCCGCTCGTTCTTGCGATCGGAATAACTGCCCCAGACGATCATCCCGATCGTACCGAACGCATAGGGGATCGCGGTGGTGAAGCCGGTCTGCATGTTCGTCAAACCGAGCTGCTTGATGATCTGTGCAGCGAACACCGCGATCCCGACGCTAACCCCGGCTTGGCCGAAGTGGATCGCCGCAAGCGCGAGCACGCGCGGGTTGAAGAGCGACTGGAGCACCGAGATGGCGCGGCCGGTC
>Ga0210406_10002601_pt1 | contig 20461 bp, 18 predicted proteins | sample IncBWC30MmetaG_FD_155454 | JGI IMG/M metagenome (GOLD analysis project Ga0210406, IMG submission 155454) | Forest soil microbial communities from Barre Woods Harvard Forest LTER site, Petersham, Massachusetts, United States - Inc-BW-C-30-M | ecosystem: Environmental > Terrestrial > Soil >... | reverse complement strand
ATGCGCGACGTCGACTTGTTCACCAGCGTCTGTGCCATCGGCGATGTTGAGTCGTGGTCGGATCTGGGAGACCACAGCACGGGTCTGTTTCGACCCAGATTCGAGACGAACGAGCTCTCAGCTGTCATTGCGCTTCGCGCTGAGATCCTTTCCCGCCTGCTTCCGCGCACCTCCATCGCTGACAGGTGCAAGATCGCGAAGACTCATCTGGAGGTGCACGGGCAGCTTGGGACTTATCGCATTCTGTTCGGTTGGGCCGCGGCCGCGCTGGCCACTGATTCTGGAATGCGCTGGCTGAGAATACCTCAAAAACTTCTGGATGCGGTAGTTTTTAACTTGACCGAGATCCCGATCGACTTGGATTATCGTACCGAGCTGGTCCTGCGTAAAGCTTACGTCCTGGCGGACGACTGGAAGATCGATTCTCCTGAACTGGTGCGGCAATTCATGCCGGAGTGATCTCCCCAACACCCAGAGTCACAGATGGAGAGAGACGGTGGCCCGTGACGAGTCTCCACCGCGGTCCACTGCCACGGAGAGGATGATTGCTAAGTGGGATTTGAGATCTATCTCCAATGCTTTGCCGGCGAGCCGCGTGGAATTTCCAGAGCTGCGGTTCGTGCGCTCTTCCCAATTGATGAACAGAGTACCGAGCCGGACGATTGGAGTGTTTGTTACGACCGTGCGAATTCGTGCCGTATTCGCATCACTCCAGTGCATTCCAATAACGGACGGATCACCGCGCTCTGCGTTTATCGGCCGTGCGGCGATATAAGATTCTGGGACTCCATCTTGAGCATCCTCAGAATGGGTCCCGTGATGTTGTACTGGCCCGGCGGCGGGCCACTCATCGCCAATGAGTTGGCGGCGGATGCACTTCCGCAAGAGTTAGTCGATTGGCTTGGACAGGCCAAATGTGTGCAGTCCGCCCAACAAATCATGGAAGCCATACATGCGTCATGAGCGCAACACAATAGAGGGGCACGAGTGGTGGTCTGGCATTGGGTGACTCTCAGTGCGGGTTTTGTACTGATGGTGGTTTGGCCGTGGAGACATAACGGCGGCCAGGCCGACCGGCGTTAACGAATGGCGATCGTCATCGAGATTCCGAGAGCAGAGAGAGATCGGTAGTCCTGATTTTTCGCAAACACGACGGACACCACGAATCTGATCGATGACTTTGTCGATAACGATATTGCACCGCTCTTCAGCATTCGTGAAGAGATGGCGGCAGATCTTTAATTGCTCGCGGGACGGGAAACCCGATGCTCTTTGCCGTCCCGCTGAGCACACGAATCAGCAACCAACAAAAACTCAGCCGAATTCGCGGGCTTGCGTTTGGTGAAGACAGCGGCCATTGAATCGATGGATAGCCTGATCCGAAGACCGTCACTTCATCATTCATTGGGGCAATAAGGGCGGGCGGTTCGGACACTTAGCCTTGTCTGTCCCACGACTGCATTGGATCGGTTTGGCCAGTCTGCGCATAAGTCTTAGCCGCGGGCAAGACTTGGGTCAGGCTTACGCACATTTTCAGGTTGTAGTCTCCAAACTGTCCACCCGCCTTGAGCATGCATTTTCCAACCGCGGAGCGGGAATTAATCAGATTGTAGAACGTCCTATTTTCGGTTGTGGCGTAGATTCTTCGCGAAAACGCTTGGCAAGAGGAAGCGGCTCTCAGGATACGACAATGGACTTCTGATCAGTTGCTTTGATCTTTCTTGGCTTCGACGGCTTCGGCCGCGTGGTGGTTGTGCGCCAGCTTTACCTCTTCCGTCTTTAAGATTTCTACGCCCTGCGCAAACGTCAGATTGTCAGGCAGGCGGCGAAAGTCGCTCAAGATTTCGTCCCACACCATGCTGAAGCCCTTGAACAGCAGGATCTTGCCGCTCATATTCAAGCTCATCTCGGTAATGCCCCATGCCCCGTCGCCCAAGCCCAAGTCGGCCTGCTGGACGCGGAAGTGTCCGCCCTTGTTGAGATGGCCGAGAATCCCCCATCCGAACGTGACGTCCTGGAAAAGCGTGCCGTCGATTCTCGCGAGCCGGTGGGTTTCTTTGTCAATCAGCAACTCGCCTTGCATTCCCGTCAATACCTGTTCCACGTGCGAGGGCGGAGCATAAGCGGGATTGGGCTTGAACTTCAACCGCACGAGCTGATCCCCCACTTTGCCCAGCGCAGTTTCGCTATTCTCCGTGCCCGCATATTCGTAGCAGAAAGCGTCGGGCAACGCTTTCACGATGCGCAGGCTGCGATCTTCATCTTCCTTTTCGCGCGCTGCTTTTTTGCGAACCTGGTCAGGGTTGTTCGCCAGCGAGTTGAGATGGTCCGTCTCCGTCCGCTGCTGTTCCGCCGTCAGCGGCTGATCATTGGCAGCAATGAGCAGGCCCGCCAACGCCTGATTGGTCTCGACATAGACGCGGGTTTGGGAACCTTTTGGGCTTTGTCGGCGCGAGTGAAACATGTGATGGACTTGAGGATGGTCCGCCGCCGCGAGCTCATGGGCAACGGTAAGCCGCACCAATTCGCCAGCAGGCATCTCGAATGTCTTAGAGTCCTGGGCCGAGAGCACGCTCGTGGCTGCGGTGAAGGCGACAAGCGCAGCGAGCGTTAGCCGACACCCTGCTGCCCGTTTTTGCTCCGCGCAATGCATCCAATTAGTTAGTGTAGCAATCCGTCCAGCGGGTTGCAGAGGGGATTTCCGGATATCCATGTAAGCGTGTTTGATGGGTTACCGAAGTACCGTCGCTTGCCGCGCGCGCTCTTTGTTGGGTATAGTCGAAAGGAGCGACGCGGCCGTCCCTTTACCTACAGTGATCTGGGTAGCGCACTATTCCGCTGCCTAAAGGAGAACATTTATGAGCGCTCCGTTGTCGGCAGATTTAGCGCAGATTGGCAAGTCCGTAGTCATCAAAGGCGAATTGTCGGGCAGCGAAGATCTCTATGTAGACGGGCAGGTCGAGGGCAGCATCTCCCTCAAAAACAATAGTTTGACGGTCGGTCCCCACGGCCAGGTCAAGGCCTCGGTCGAGGCCAAGGGCGTGGTGGTGCAAGGCAAGCTCGATGGCAACGTGCAGGCCAGCGACCGGGTTGAGCTACGCAAGTCTGCCGTGGTGAATGGCGACATTTCCACCGCGAGGATTTCGATCGAAGAAGGCGCTTTCCTGAAGGGCAAGATTGACATCCAGGGCAGGGCCGAGAAAGCGTCTGGAAAGTAACTTTTTCCGGTGGGCATAATTGCGTTAAAGTGTTGGTTCTAGAGGACGATTTAAGTGCCGAGGCACCAGTCGCCTCGGTCCAGGCGACGGTCAGTCTGATGGCATCAGTCACCCATAATTTCATGAAGCTCTTTCGCGGCTCTTCGGGCGGGACGGAGGCGACCACGGCACAGGCCGCCCAAAAACTCACCCGCCGTTCCAGCGGTCTAGGCGAACTCTCGCGCGCGTGGGAATCCGAGACTCCGCTGTGCGTGCTCGATCTCGGTTCCACATCCGCGGCGAACATCCGGTTTTTCACCGAGCGCAGTCACAAGATTTACAGCGAAGATCTGCTCGTCGCTTCCACCGATCCGAACCTTTGCACGAAAGATGAACAAGGAAATCCGGTCTTGGACAGCCGCAGATTTCTGGCCGACAACGTGGTTTATCCCGCAGCGCATTTCGACGTCGTGCTGTGCTGGAATCTTTCCGACTATCTGGACGAGAGTCTGGTACGGCCGGTGATGGGACGCTTGTGGTCCGTGCTGAAGCCCGGAGGAATGATGCTGGCGTTTTTCCATACCAAGGACGCCGGGCCGGACTCGCCCTGCTACCGCTTCCACATCATCGGAAAAGATACGCTCGAGATGCAGCCCATCGTGCTCCGCCGGGAAGCCCGCCGCGGACCCACCGGAGCGGTCCACACCGCGGTTAGCGACGGCTTCCGCCTGCAGCGTGTCTTCAACAACCGTCACATCGAAACTCTGTTCCGCGACTTTGCCTCCATCAAATTCTTCCTCGCCCGCGACAATGTGAGGGAAGTGCTGGTCGTGCGCTAATCGTTGTGGGATTCAGTTGTCCGTAGGATGTGGGGACAAGCCGCCTTGGGGCTGTCCGGTCGCTCTAGATCTAGATCGATCGCGTATTCGGCTCCGACGCCTTCGCCGCTGCTCATCTTCCAGGCAATCACGCCCATGCGAAACAGGAAGTGGCGAGAGATCTCAATCCGTGGAGCGGTTTTCGTGCTCGTCGAAAGTATCCTCCGCATCTCGTCAACGACATAGGCTCGGCGCACCGATGCCAGCCCGTCTACCCGCGACACATAGCTACGCATCAAGGGAAAGCCCGCGTAAACCAGCGCCAGATGCAGGGGATGACGGACCAGATCATTGATCAGGATGGCGCAGCGGCTTACGCGCAACGCCTCGCCGGCAAAGCGCGCCAGATCGGCGGGCTCCAGGTGATGCGCGAACAGGCTGCAACTGACCAGATCGAAACTGCCATCCGGAAAGGGAAGCGCCAGCGCGTCCGCGACCACGGCACGACGTTCCCCCAGCAAGTGCGTGTGCAGACGATCCAGGTCAGTTACCTCCAGCGTGATTCCTTTGCGCGCCAGTTGCTTCGCCGCGAGTCGAGGCACTTCGCCCAATCCAGCCGCTACTTCGAGTACGGAGAAATTCCTGTTTCCCGTCGCCGAGGAGACGCGTTCGATCAGTCTGCGCGTGGTGGCCACCCCGCCGAACCAGCGGTTGATGCGGCAGATATCCCGCAGTGAGGCTTCGACCTCGACTGGCGGGCAGGCGTCGGAATCGAGAAGCTCGGGCTGGACGGTTCGCAGCATGTCGAACAAGCCTCGAGCTTTCGCTCGGACGGACCGCCGGGGGGGCGGCTCCCACATAACCCGGCTTCAGACTTCGGCCAGCTCTTCTTCCAGCAATTGCTTGTTATACAGGTTGCAGTAGTAGCCGTTCAAGGCCAGCAGTTCGTCGTGGGTGCCGAGTTCGACGATGCGTCCGCTGTGGAGCACCGCGATGCGGTCCGCGTTGCGCACCGTGGAGACACGGTGCGAAATGAAGATGGTGGTGCGCCCCTGCATCACGTCGCGCAGGTGGTTGAGAATCTTGTCTTCGGTGTGGGTGTCGACGCTGGAGAGAGCGTCGTCGAGGATCAGAATCTTGGGATTGCGGATGAGGGCACGGGCAATTGCGGTGCGTTGTTTCTGACCGCCGGAGAGGGTGATGCCGCGTTCGCCCACCATCGTGTCGTAGCCTTCGGGGAAGCTCTCGATATCGGCGGCGATGTTGGCCGCGTCAGCGGCACTTTGAATCTGCTGATCGGTAGCAGATTCCACGCCCAATGCGATGTTTTCGCGAATGCGGTCACTGAAGAGAAAAGTTTCTTGCGGCACGAATCCGATATTTTTGCGCAACGATGCGACGAAATAATCGCGAACAGGTCGTCCATCGATTAGGACCATACCTGGCTCCGCGTCGTAGATGCGGGGAATCAAGCTCACCAGAGTGGTCTTCCCGGAACCCGTCGGGCCGACAATCGCCAGACTGCTGCCTGCGGGCACGCGCAGGTTTATGTCGTCCAGAACCTGTTTTCCTTCGTAGCTGAAGTTCAGTCCGCGAAACTCGATCTCGCCTTCGATCTCACGGGCTTGCGCTCCCCCAGCATCGTGAATCTCGGGTTGTTCGTGCATGATTTCGTTGATGCGGATCAACGAAGCTGTGCCGCGCTGGAACAGGTTGATGACCCAACCCAGAGCGATGATCGGCCAGGTGAGCTGCATCATGTAAGTGCTGAAGGCAACGAATTGGCCAACGCTCATCGAGCCGGAGAGAGACAGCGTAGTCGTGATCGCCGGAGTCGAGATTCCCACATGCGAGTCCCCGGGATTTGAAACCAAAGTTATGCGCGAAAGGCCGTGGATGACTTCGCGCCCGCCGAGCCACAGCACGAGCACCACGGCACAGCCCAGCATGAGCTCGAGGGTGGGCCAGAGCATGCCCATGAGGCGCACCAGGCGCAGGCTGCGACGGATGTATTCCTGGTTTTCGGCTTCGAAGGCTCGAATCTCGGCGTCTTCCTGCACGTAGGCGCGAATCAGGCGCGCGCCCGAGAAATTCTCCTGCGCGCGCGCAGAAATGTCGGAGAACATCGCCTGAATTCTTTCGAAGCGTTCGTGAATCCGACGGCCGAAGGTCTGGATCACGACGCTCACCGCGGGCAATGGGAGGAACGTGTAAAGCGTGAGCCAGGGGCTGATGGAGATCATGAAGGCCAACGCGCCCGCGGTGTAGACGATGGTATTGGCGGAGTACATGATGGCGGGGCCGAGCAGTGCGCGAACCGCGTTCAAGTCGTTCGTGGCACGGGCCATGATGTCCCCGGTGCGATGGCGCTGATAGTAGGAGTAGGAAAGAATCTCCAGACGGGCGAACAGATCGTTGCGCAGGTCGAACTCCATGTCGCGCGAGATGCCGATCACGATCCAGCGGGTGAGGAACTGAAAAATTCCCTTGCTGACGGCGATGGCGAGCAAAAACGCGGCGTAGAGCAATAGCTTGTGCCGGGTTACGCCTTCGTGCAGATCGTCGGCGGCCTTGCCGAGGACCAGCGGAAACAAGATCCAGATGCCGTTGGTGAGCAAGACGCAGAGCGTGCCCGCGGCATAACCCCAGCGGTAGCGTTTCACATAAGGCAGCAGCGGACGCAAACTCTTCAGCAGCATGCAAAGTTAGTCAATGAAATTTTAGCAGGCGCAGCTTGGTTCGTGGCGCTGCAAAGCTGAGCCGGTCTCTGCGCTCGGCTGTGCGCCGTTGGCCCCTGGGGCTGTTCCCGGCGACTCCGTTCCCTGCGTAACCGCTCCGATTCCGGGAAGTACGCCAAAATCTCGATCCAGGATTTCGGGAGATTCTGCCGAACAAGGACAGAACGGGAACAGCCTGGTAGAACCTCGTTCGTGATCGCTAGTAAAACTGCGGAAGCGAGGGTTCAATGACCCGAAGAAGTCTGCTGATCGCACGGCTGAGCGCAACCGGTGCTAGGGCGGTGACTGAGGTTGAGTCAAAGCCGCGAGATAAGTTTGCCCCGGCAAACCAGAATGTTAAACAACTGCTGCTTCTGCCGGACACCGATAAGAATGGCAGGATAAGAATGGCAGGATCAGGATATCGAAGCAGGAATGGCTGAACTTCATGGAAGCGGAGTTCAACCGTTCAACCAGCGGCTCCGAGCGGCACGGCGGAAGCCGTGTCCTTCCACGAGACCATTCTTCCACGAAACCATTTATGAGCTAGAGCGCTCTGGATTGGGTGGGGCGGACTTGGTCGGCGGGATGGGACTTACGGGGTGGATCGAGGTGCGGTCTCCAGGGAAGCAGATCGCTGCCGAAGGCAATGATGCTGACGGCGGCGACCATCGCGGTCCAGGCGGCGAAGAATAACCATCCGGCATTGGAGAGAAACGAATCACTGAAGGTCATGGAGGTGATCCCTCATTCGCTTTCCAGTACCCCGTTTCCAGACCCGGCGCGGGGCGGCCAGAGGGCCTCGCGCCGACAACTCCTGCTTCGACAGGAGGGTTTTGATTCCTGTTCTATTATCTTGGGAGCGGCGTAAAACTTCGCCCTTCAGGGCGGAGAAATAAGCCGTGTTTTGCTGCAATATTCTTGGGTCAAGGTTTCCTCTTGACGTACTAAGTAGGCGTTAACGTAGTGCGCTTTCAAGCACAAGCGTAGCCTGAGAATCTTCGCCCCTTCAGAGCGAAGAAGTTCAATGCCCGCTCCTATTGCTCGGCAGCAGCAGGAGAAGGCGGAGCCTGGTTGGCACGGTTCTGCATACGGGCTTCGTGGTTCGCCTCCATCTGCTTGAGTTGTGACTGCTGGTCTGCGGTTAGCGCCTGGTATAGCTCGTTGTGGATGCGCGTCTCGGCCACCGTGAGTTGAATCTGGATCTGCGCTTTTTGCGCGGCCAAGGCTTGGACTTTCGCCGCATCGTAGGTGCCTTCCACATATTGACGAAGCTGCTGATCGATCTGGTGCCCCTGCTGCATGAGCGGCTTCATGGCAGGGTGCTCTTTCGCCAGGATGGCCTTCATCTGCGTCTTTTGGTCATCGGTCAGGTTCAGCTGCTTGGCGAAAAATCCCATCATCGGTCCGCGACCGCCCATTCCGAATTCATGGCCGTGTGCGGGCGGGGGCGGGGGCGTGTCCGCGGTGGTTTGCGACCTGGCGATTGTGCTGCCCAGCAAAATGGCTAAAACGGCAATCGACAAACGGAAACGAAACGACTTCATGTGCGACTCCTCGTGTACGACGCTGGAGTTCCTCCGGGATGTCCCGGGACTGTGCGTACGAAGATAGGAACACGGCTCCGGGAAAAAAGGCGGTAAAGAATCGGTCAACCAGAGTAAAGTTTTGTCAACGGATTGAAAGCTGAGATGGTTTGGAGGACGTCCTCAAGCTAACCGCAAGAGGCACGAGGTTGGCGTCAGAGTCCGGGCCCCCGCCGACCAACAGGGGGTAGTGGGTTCGTTTGAAACTGTCGGTTTTTGTTTTCCAGCCTCGGCCGCCTCGAAAGCCTCTGCTTCAGCAAGTCATGCATCGGCTTTCCGCAAGAGGGGTCTGCTTTCCCCTTTCAGGCTCGCCGCTTGGTCGCGCAGCCTCTCTGGCTCTGGCACATGCCGCTTCCGGACTTCCCCGTCTCTCCATCGCATGCGCCCCGGCTCAAGCACTGGCCGTGAAGCGGCGGGGCAAAAAACGAAGGCCTTTCGAACCGGGCGCATTGAAATCAAACTGACCCACTACCCAACAGGGGGATGGTTTGACAATTCTTTACTGCGTACGGTTGATTACGGGTGCACAATGAGGGCAGCGATGGAACGAATTCTGGTGATCGACGACGATGTGGAGCTCTGCCATCTGGTGGGGGAATATCTGCGGGCGGAGGGGTTCACGGTTGAATGCGTGCATGATGGCGAGAGCGGGCTGAAGAAGGCGACTGCGGGCGAATATTTGCTGGCGGTGCTCGATGTGATGTTGCCGGGCATTAACGGATTTGAGGTGCTGCGCAGGATTCGTGCTACTTCGCGGTTGCCTGTGTTGTTGTTGACGGCGCGGGGCGAGGATGTGGACCGCATCGTGGGTCTGGAAATTGGGGCGGACGATTATCTTCCGAAGCCATTTAATCCGCGAGAACTCGTGGCGCGGATTCGTGCGGTGCTGCGGCGGACGCGAGCGGATGGCAGCGGATCGGCGGCGGCGCCGGAAGTGGTGAGCGTCGGGGATGTGGAACTGGACCCCGCCACGCGGATGGTGCGGCTTGAGGGCAAGCCGGTCGATTTGACGTCGGTGGAATTCAATTTGCTGGAAGTTCTACTGCGCGAGGCGGGGCGAGTGGTGCCGCGCGAGCGCCTGGTGAATGCGGTGCTCAGTCGCAAGTTTTCGCCGTTTGACCGCAGCATCGACATGCACGTCAGCAAGGTGCGCAAGAAATTGGGCGATACGGACAGCGATGAACACATCAAGACAGTGCGCGGAGTAGGTTACATTTTTGCCCGCCCGAGGGAGAAGTCGAGGGTGTAAGGCGCAGCCGAAACCTAGCCAGGAAAAACCACCACAGCGGCTGAATACCGAGTTAACCCCCAAACGCCATCCGCGCGGCCTTCGAAGGGCCGCTCTTCCCCGGCCACCCCGTCCAGCATGAGCTTGCTTCCAGGGCGAGGATGCGTTAGCGTGCCCTGTGAAAGCTGGAAGGACCTATTATGAAGAGTCTGTTTCTGCGAATTTTTCTTTCCTTCTGGATGGCGCAGGCCTTATTCGTGGTGCTTGCCATTCTGGTGACGCTGGCGTTCCGGCCGCGCGGTTCCTCCTGGGAGCCGTTGCGCACGACGACGTTGAATGAAGCGGTCAGCGCCTATGAGCAGGGCGGAGCCCAGCAGGCCCGCGAATACCTGGATGGCGTTGTGGCCACGCAGCACGTTCGCGCTTATCTTTTCGACGAGCAGGGTGAGGAAGTTTCGCACCGGGGTGCGCCCGACTGGGCTCTCCGCATGTGGAACAGCGGCTCTCCGTCTCCGCGCGACGGATTCATCATTCCCGCTCCGAAGGTGCTCAAAGAATCGCGCGCGTCTTCGGATGGGCAACATCACTATACCCTGGTCATGGGACTGCCTCCGGGTCCCCGCGTGTTTCTGGGTCCGCGGGGCATGCCGATTCCGGGCGTCATTATTGGAGTGATCACTTCCGGGCTGGTGTGCTATCTCCTGGCGTGGTATTTGACCAAGCCGATTGTGCGGCTGCGCGCGGCCACGCGACAACTGGCGGCGGGCGATTTGACGGCGCGGAGCGGCGCTCCGGCCAGCAAAAGGAGGGACGAAGTGGCGGGGCTGGTGCGGGATTTCGATGCCATGGCGGAACGCCTCGAGATGCTGGTGAAGGCGCAGTCTCGCCTGCTCAATGATATTTCGCATGAGCTGCGTTCGCCGCTGGCGCGATTGAATGTGGCGCTTGGCTTGGCCCGTCAGCGTGCGGGAGTTGAAAGTACAGACATGCTGGATCGCATTGAACTCGAGGCCAGCCGGCTGAATGAATTGATCGGCAGGATTCTGACCCTGGCCCGTCTGGAAGACGGAGAACAGGGCGTGCCGCAGACTCCGGTGCCGCTGGGCGAGTTAGTGGCCGGCATCGCAGAGGATGCGGAGTTTGAAGCGCAGGAGCGACATTGCCATGTTCACACAGTAATCCCCGAGGGCGACTGGGGTGTGCGGGGGAACGATTCGCTGTTGCACAGCGCGGTGGAGAATGTGGTGCGCAATGCGATCCGCTATACCCAGGAGGGGTCGTCGGTCGAGATTGAGCTGACGGGCGAGAAGCGGCCCGGCGGTGCTGAGGCTGTGCTTCGCGTGAGCGACTCGGGGCCGGGTGTTCCTGAGGATGCTCTGGGAAAATTGTTCGAACCGTTTTACCGCCTGGATGATGCGCGGGGACGCCTGACCGGTGGCGTCGGGTTGGGATTGGCGATCACGGAGCGAGCCGTGCGCTTCCATGGCGGGAAGGTCTCGGCTTTCAATCGCGCGGACGGCGGTTTGATGGTGGAGATCCGGCTTCCGCTGAGCACCGGCGGCCCGGGGAGCATAAAGCGTGTGGAGGCCATCGCTGCGGGGCGGGAAGCGTAAGGGCGCTTCCGGCTTCCGACCTTCGGATTCCCCTTCCAGTTTACTTCCGAGGTTGACGTTTGAGGTCGACGTTTGGGTTGACGTTTAAGGATGAAGTCTGAGGGAGGGCGGCATCTGTGCCGAACCTCTCGTATACTAGGAACTGCTGGGAAAGCGGGGCAACTCCGCGGCGTTCTCAGGGTTCCAATAGCCGGTGCGGGAGTTTGCTCTTCCCGCGCTTTCCTGATACACAAATGGGTTGAGATTTTCCCGTTTTTTCCAGACTTGAGAACCCGGCTTGCGGGACGCCGCGAGGGTGTGCGCCCTTAAACCTCACATAGACATGGAGATCAACCAGAGAATGTCGAAACGATTCGCGTGGCTGTTCGGGGTAGTGGTGCTGATTTCAATCGGACTGCTGGTGGCGTGCGGAAGTAACTACGACCCCTCGTCCAATGGACTGCTGCTGGTCGGCAGTCAGGGGTCGGGGCTGATCGAGACCTTCAGCTTCAATCTGTTTAACGGGCACCTGTCGGAGATCAGCAACACACCGGTGGATACGTCAAACGACGTTTGCGTTCTGAACGGCATACCCTCGTCGATTGTTATCAATCCCGCGGGAACATTCGCTTACGCGATCCTTAACGCCAATAATACCTTGTGTCCGAAGGGAGGCACCACAGGCATCCAGACCTTCAAGATCAATTCTGACGGGAACGCGCCGTCCATGGGAAATCCACTGGCGTTCAACCAGGAAAAGGTCGCAATCCTAGGGGCGAACGGCACAGTCAGTGCGCCCGTGGTTCCGGGCCCGATGGTGATGGATCCCTCGGGAAAGTTTCTCTTTGTGGCGGACCGGGCGACGACGACTGCGAATCCAAACCTTACCCAAGCTCCGGGCAGTCCCCCTCCCAATCCCATTCTCTACGTGCCGGGTGCGGTTTCGGTGTTTGCCATCGGAAGTGGGGGAAGCATCACGGAAGTGGCGGGGTCGCCCTTTTTTACGACCGGAACTGCGAATCCTCCGACGACCGTTTCTCAGGCAAGTTTCGATATCGCCAGCGTGGCGCCGACGCCGACGGTGTTTCCCGCAATCGGCGTAAACGGAGTGCAGAACTCGGTGTGCTCGACGCTAACGCCCCCCACAACGGAATATCTCTACGCGGTTGATGGTCTGGGGAACCAGGTGTTTGAGTTCCAAGTGAATACCTCGTCGGGTGTTTTGATGAATCCGGCGAGCACGGCTTCGGTACCCTCTTTTGCTACGGATCAGACTCCAGCGGGCGTCGCCGTGGACCCGTGCAATCGATTTGTTTATGTGAGCGACAGCTTGACCAACAAGGTCAGCGCGTACTCCATTTGCAATGGTTATTCTACCCAGTCGACAACCTGCCTGACGAGCCCTCTGCCCCCGGGAGCTTTGGTGCCGATTTCGGGTTCGCCCTTCGGTCTGACGGGGAGTTCGAACGCTCCCGGACAGGTGCTGGTCGATCCTTTTGGGAACAACGTCTACGTGCTGGGTACACTTTCTAACACGATTTCGGCGCTGAAAATCAGCCCGGTTTCTGGCGCTCTGACGGCCTTAAGCCCGGCGACAGCGGCCACGGGCTCGGGCCCCGCTTCAATGACCATTCGCGCGGATGACAACTGGCTTTTCGTCGCGAACTTCGGATCCCCGTCCCTGGGAGGTAACACCGTCTCGCAATTTTCGATTACGCCAGCCACGGGCGCATTATCCGCCCAGCCGATCGTCCAAACGGATAATTATCCGTTTGGCGTGGCGGTCAAGTGAAGCTGCGATTGTGCGCGGGGTTGAACTCGATCCGCCCCAAGGGCTGATTCCGACCTGCCGTGGCGCCTGAAGGCGACCAGCACGCGACAACTGTCAGCAACCGCTAAAGCCATGCCCTGACGGGGCCTGGAATCACTGGCTTTCTACGTCGGCACTTTCAGAATCAAATATCCCCCGACCAGGACGAAGATCAGGTCTGGCGACCAGGCCGCGAGGGCGGGAGGGAGCTGGCTGAGGTCACCCATAGCTTCGAAGAGGCGGGAGACGACGGTGTAGAAGACCGCAATTCCGACGGCTACCGCGACCCCCGTGATCGCCCCTTTCTTTCCGGTCGAAAGTGAGAAAGGAATGGCGAGTATGGCCATGATCAGCGTGATCAGGGGATACGAGAGCTTTTTGTTGAGTTGCACCCGGAGGCGCACCACGTCGAATCCGCTCTGTTGCAGGTCGCCGATGTAGCGGCGCAGTTCTTCGTAGTTCATCTCGGTATACTGTTTCACTTCCTTCTTGAAATACGAAGGTGTTTCCGGCAGGTCACGGAACGTGGCCACGTCGAAAGAGCGGTAGTCGCCCATGGCCGAGACCCGCAGGGAGCGCTCCCAACCTTGCTCGTACACCCAGCGATTCAGATTCTCGGCCCAGTGGGCGCGGTCCGCGTGAATACGGCGCGTAATTGTGAAGTCAGCAGGATTGAGCTCAAAGACGGTGACATTGCCGAACTGGTCGCGATCGGGATCAAAAAATTGGTAGTAGTAGATATCGTTGTTCTGACCGAAAATCCATTTGCGGTCGGGACGGAGATAGGTCTGCGGCGGCTTGCCTTTGATCTGGTTGTGCAGCGCTTCCTGGCGCTGGTTGGTGCGGGGCAGGTAGAACTGGTCGGCGAAAAATAGTCCCACTGCCAGGAAGGCAGCGGCCACGATCACGGGCGTAACGATGCGGTAGATGCTGGTTCCCGCGGCCTTGATCGCCGTGATTTCGTTGGACCGCTGCATCAGACCAAAGGTGACCAGCACGGCGAGCAGCATGACCAGCGGAGCGACGTTGTAGAGCAGATATGGCGCGACGTTGAGCAAGTATTCGGCGACGACAGTGGCCGGAACCTGGTTGCGAAGAATATCTCCCAACAACTCGAACAGGGTGAAGACAATCACCAGCACAAGAAATGTCGAAAGAATCAATCCCAGATACACGAAAAAGTCGCGCAGCACGTAGTCGTCGAGCAAGGTAGGAAAGCTGGCGCTGAACATGCGGCGCCGGGTGGAGGCGCGTTCGAAGGCGTTTTCGCGGCGGACCCGGCCGATGGCAAGCTGAGACCCGGACGGGTCCCGCTTCCAGAAAGCCCGAAAGGAGGCCAGCTCAAAGGGACGTTTCTCGGCCCGCGACAGCAGAAAAACCGCCAAAGTGAGAAACACAATGTCAGCCAACCAGGCCCCGAACCAGGGGGAAACCTTGCCCTGCCGGGCCAGCGAAACGCCCACCAGTGAAGTCACGTAATAGGTGAATACCAACAGGATGGTCAGCACGAATCCGCCGGACTTTCCGCTTTTCTTGGAAGACAAACCCAGCGGTATGCCGACCAGCGCGAGCACGAGGCATGCGGTGGGAAGGGCGAAGCGCTTGTGGAATGCGATGAGATACCAGCGGGCGGAAATAGAATCGACACGGCCGGCCTTTTGCCACAAGGCCCAGGTATCCATCAGTTCGGCGGGGAGCGACTCATCGGGTTTGTTCTCGGTGGAGGGCAGGTCGAGCGGGATGTCGGTCTGCTGGAACGTGGAAATCTGATAATGGCTGGCGTCTTTGGGGTCCGTCTCGTGCTCCGAACCGTCGATCAAGTGCAAGTGCAGGCGGTCCTGCCCTTCGCTGACCACGATGCCTTCTTTGGCCAAGGTAATCTTTGGATTGGAGGCGTCGTTGAGGTCCGCCATGAATACGCCCTTCCAAATGGCTGCGCCCTGGGCGTTCTTTACGTCTTGCACGTAGAGCACGACTTTGGGGAATCCCTCATAGAAAACCCGCGGCTGGACTTCGAAGGACACCTGCGAGCCCTTGAGGCGGTCCTCCAGATGGCCGAGCGCCGCCTGGGCTCGGGGTGCGATATACAGACCGTTGAAAAGGGCCATGAGCCAGGCGGCGATGACAAAGATCGAGAGTACACGGAGAAAGGTCCACACACCCATGCCGGAGGCGCGCATGGCGGTGATTTCGCTGTCGGCCGCAAGACGACTCAGCCCGATCAGGATACCGAGCAGCACGCTCATGGGCAGGGTGTAAGTTAGGGCGAGCGGGACGGTGAAGAAGAAAATTTCGGCGACGCTGGGCAGTGGGGCACTGGCGCGGACCACCAGTTCGAGAATCCGTCCTAAGTCGCGAGTGAATAGGACAAAAGTGAAGATCGCCGCGCCGATCAGCGCGTGGGCGGTCACTTCGCGTAGGATGTAGCGGGTCAGGATCCGCATGGGAACGCGCTTAAAGCGAGGATAGCATGAGGCCGGGTGGAAGGTAGGATGCGCCGCCGCTTAGAAAAGCTCTGAGAGAGAAAAGAAAAAAATTAAGAACAGGACTGGTGCTACCCAGGGTGCTACCCAGGGCGAGGGTAAGATGCCCGCGCGACAGCCGGCAGGATGCTGGCGCTACTTGGTGCCGGCGGGGCCCCGAATGCGGAATCTGCCGCCAATGGGGCCGTATGGCAAGGATCCCGAAATGACATTGGAGCCGAACTCCAGGCAGATTGATCGACGCTTTCCGGGTGACACGGCTGCGCTGCTGGGCATTGCTGCGATCGTCGGGCTGGTTCATGTGTTCACGAATGGGCGCTACGGGTTTCATCGAGACGAGCTGCAAGTTCTGAGCGATGCGCGGCATCTTGATTGGGGATTCGTACCTTATCCGCCGCTGACGCCGTTTGTGGAGTGGGTGGGGCTTTCCATCTTTGGACTCTCGCTGGTGGGACTGCGTTTGTTTTCTGTAATCGCGCAGGCGTTCGCCGTGATGGTTACCGGGCTCATGGCGCGAGAACTTGGCGGCGGAGGGCTCGCCCAAGCCACTGCGGCGCTGGCGATTGCGCTCTCGCCGCTGCCTCTGTTTGAGGGCACCGAATTTCAATACACGACATTTGATTACTTGTGGTGGGTGCTGATCGCCTACTTCGTGATTCGTCTGCTGAAGACGGAGAATCCGAGGTGGTGGCTGGCCATTGGCGCGACCCTTGGCATTGGATTTCAGACGAAATACACCATGGGGTTCTACTTCTGCGGAATTATGGGCGGCGTTCTGCTGACGCGCGCGCCGGTATCTGGGAAGCCCGTGGTTCTGGGTTGGGATGGCGCTGGGGCTGATCATTTGTCTCTCCAATCTGGTGTGGCAGGTGAAGCATGGATTCATCTCGCTGCATTTCCTCGAGCACATTCATGCTCGCGATGTGCGCCAGGGTCGTGCCGATGGGTTTCTACGCCAGCAATTCTGGATCTGCACGAATCTTTTTGCGGCGCCGTTATGGATCGCCGGACTGCTGGGCTATTTGCGAGATCGACGATGTCGGCTGCTGGCTTGGATGTATTTGATCCCGCTGGCGCTCTTCTTGGTGGGCAAGGGACGAAGCTATTACCTTGCAGGGGCGTATCCGATGTTGATGGCGATGGGCGCGGCGATGGGCGAGCGCTGGGTCGGTTCGCTGACGAAGCGGATGCAGCGGACCGTCGAGGTCGTGTTCTTCACCTTGCTCGTGGGGTCCGGGCTCTACATGAGCGCGATCGTTGTTCCGTGGGCACCGAGAGGGGCGCTGATGAATTTTGCGCTGAAGAACAATGGTGATCTGCGCGAGGAGATCGGATGGGACGATCTGGTCAGGACGGTTGCGAGTATTCGAGACTCTTTGCCAGCGGAGCAGCGCGAGAATGTGGGCGTAATGGTGAGGAACTATGGCGAGCAGGGAGCCATCGAGATCCTCGGCCCGGCCTATCATCTGCCTCCGCCCATCAGCGGGACGAACACGGCGTGGCTGCGCGGATATCCTGTGCCGCCGCCATCGACACTGATCGTGCTCGGAACGTCATGGAAGGACGCGGATCGAATGTATAGGTCGTGCCATGTGGCCGGGCACAACGGCAATGCATTCGGCGTCCTCAATGAAGAGAGTCAGGATCATCCTGACATCTTTGTGTGTGGTGGACCTCGGTTGCCTTGGCCTGAGTTCTGGAAGCAATACCAGGGATTTGGGTAAAGATGTTGGCTAAAGATTAAAGATAAAGATGGATGAGATTTGGATCTTCAGGTTGGGTTAGCATCAGCTGCTTCCGGCCCCTGGTCTGCTTCCCACCATCCAAGAACCGGTGTTGGCCGTAGCAGCCGACGCTCATCGCAACCCAAAGAATTCGTAGGCATCGCGGTTCGGGACAGCGTCCGCGCTACCCGTACCTGCAATGTTTATTTTTGGGGTATCGAACCGCAATCGCCATGGGGCGACGTGGTCTTGACTTGAGTGGTGATCTGGATATTCAAGCCGATCTTCTCTTGAACCTGGTTTTTCCGCTTCAGGGCCTGATCACGTTCGGACTTCTTGTGGCCTGGAGGCTGGTTTCGGCGGAGGGGGCGACATTCACAAGCGTCTGATGAGTTCCACTCCCGCATGGCATCGCTTGGCCGCCTAGCCTTGTTCATGGAGGCGTTTTAATACGAGATCGTGGGAACGCCGAGGCGGCTATCGCTGCGTGCGCATTATTATTATTGGGCTTTGAAGAATAATGCGGCTAGCGGGGGAAGGGTTAGCCTCAGGGAAAATGGGCGGCCATGGGCGGGGATCTGTTCGGCGTGCACTCCGCCGAGGTTACCCATGCCGCTGCCGGCGTATTCGCGGGCGTCGCTGTTAAGCATTTCGCGCCAGTAGCCGCCCTGAGGAACGCCGAGGCGGTATCCCAGGCGGGGCACGGGAGTGAAGTTGCAGACGATCAGCACGGTGTCTTGCGGCGACTCACTTTTTCGCAGCAGGGAAATCGTGCTGGTGGCGTTGTCGTTGCAATCGACCCACTCGATGCCGGCGGGATCATTGTCGAACACGTGCATGGCGGGTTCGCTGCGATAGAACTTGTTGAGTTGCTCCATCCAAGCCTGCACGCCGCGATGAACCGGATACTGCAGCACATGCCATTCGAGACTGGTGTCGTGTGCCCACTCGCGCACCTGGCCAAATTCGCAGCCCATGAAGAGAAGCTTCTTGCCGGGCTGGGCAAACATGTAGCCGAAGAGCAGGCGCAGGTTGGCGAAGCGTTGCCATTCGTCGCCAGGCATCTTGCCGATCAGCGAGCCCTTGCCGTGGACGACTTCGTCGTGCGAGAGCGGCAGCACGAAGTTCTCGTGAAACGAATAGAGACTGCGGAAGGTGAGATCGTTGTGGTGATACTTGCGGTGAATGGGATCGTTCTGGAAGTAGCGGAGAGTGTCGTGCATCCATCCCATGTCCCACTTCATGCCAAAGCCGAGGCCACCGACATAGACGGGCTTTGAAACCATGGGCCAGGAGGTGGATTCTTCAGCTGTGGTCTGAATCTCGGGGTGTTCTTTGTAGGCTTCCTGATTGAAGCGGCGCAGGAAATCGATGGCGTCGAGGTTTTCGCGTCCGCCGAATTTGTTGGGAATCCACTCGCCGGGCTGGCGCGAGTAGTCGAGATAGAGCATGGAGGCGACGGCATCCACGCGCAGACCGTCGATGTGATATTTGTCGAGCCAGAACATGGCGCTCGACATTAGAAAACTGCGCACTTCGGCGCGGCCGTAGTTAAAGATGTGCGTCTTCCAGTCGGGATGGAATCCCTGGCGCGCGTCAGAGTGTTCGTAGAGGTGCGTGCCGTCGAAGTAGGCGAGACCGTGGGCGTCGGAAGGAAAGTGCGACGGTACCCAGTCGAGAATCACTCCAATACCGCGCTGGTGGAGGTAGTCGACCAGGTACATGAAATCTTGCGGAGTGCCGTAGCGCGACGTAGGCGCGAAGTATCCGGTGGTCTGGTATCCCCAGGAACCGTAAAAGGGATGCTCCATCACAGGCAGGAACTCGACATGGGTGAAACCCAGCTGATTGACGTAATCAGCGAGCCGGGAGGCCGTTTCGCGGTAGCTCAGCGGACGGCTGTGATCTTCGGGAACGCGCATCCACGAGCCCAGATGCACCTCATATATCGTTTGCGGCGCGCGCAGCGAGTTGCGGCCGGCACGGTTGGCCATCCAATCGTGGTCACTCCATTGATACTCGAGGTCCCAGACGACCGAGGCGGTGCGGGGAGGTTTCTCGTGTAGCAGGCCGAGCGGGTCGGCTTTGTCAATGCGGTATCCGTGACTCTGCGATTCGATGTGGAATTTGTAGAGCGCGCCGCGGGTTACGCCGGGGATGAAGCCTTCCCAGATGCCCGAAGAGCCGCGGCCGCTGAGAGGGTGCGCCTTGGATGCCCACTCGTTGAAGCTGCCCACGACCGAGACGGAGCGCGCATTCGGTGCCCACACACTGAAGACGGCGCCACTTTCGCCGTTGTGCGTGACAAGATGCGCTCCCATCTTTTCGTACATGCGATAGTTGCTGCCCTCGTTGAAGAGGTAGAGATCTTGGTCGGTGAGAAGTTGCGGGCTAACGATAGTAGATTGGGGGCTCATGCGTAGTGCCGGAATGCGTGCGCTTTAGTTTACCGAAGATGGGCATCGGTTCGCACGGAATGTGAGTGCCGCCGATCGTCCATGGGGCGCATTTTTGTTGCTGTGGGGTCTCGCGGATTATGTACATGCAACTTTAAATTATGTACATACAATGATAATCTGTATCGCAAGAGGCAACCAAGTGGCGACAACAAGCGAACGAGCTCACAAGCATTTTCAATTGGATGCGGCGAAGATTAGGCGCGCGCAAAAGGTCTTTAAGGCTAAGACCGAAACTGAAGCCATTGAGCGAGCCCTGGATTTTGCCATTGACGAACACGCGAAGAACCGTTTGCTGGCCGAGGCGAATGAGCGGTTCGTCAGAAGCGGTGTCGAAATAAAAGACGTGTACGGAAAGTTGGCTGACTAGGTGCAGCCCGCCCTTTTCGATACTTCCATCTACGTTGCTGCTCTGCGCCGTGGCGATGCTGGGGTCTTAGCAATCCGGCGATTGGACTCTGGTTCTATCGTGTGGATGAGTGCGGTCGTGCTCGAAGAGTTGTACGCGGGTGCGCCGGGTCGCGGCCAGTATGTCGTAGAGCGACTGGAACGGGACTTTGATCGAGCCAAACGGGTGTTGCTGCCGAGTCTCAGTGATTGGACTGAGGCGGGGCGCGTGTTGTCTCGCCTGGCGGTCAAATATAACGATGAGCAGATTGGACAAGGACGCCTGACCAATGATGCGCTGATTGCGATTAGCGCGGGAAGACTTGGCATTCGCGTGATTTCGGCGAACCAGCGAGATTTTGGAAGGCTCGCAGAATTTCACAGCTTCCAATGGCAAGTAGCCAAGGTCTGACCGGCCGCATCTCACCTTCCTCGTTCCCGAACCAGCTATTCGGTGTGCAGC
>Ga0210406_10002600_pt1 | contig 20465 bp, 16 predicted proteins | sample IncBWC30MmetaG_FD_155454 | JGI IMG/M metagenome (GOLD analysis project Ga0210406, IMG submission 155454) | Forest soil microbial communities from Barre Woods Harvard Forest LTER site, Petersham, Massachusetts, United States - Inc-BW-C-30-M | ecosystem: Environmental > Terrestrial > Soil >... | reverse complement strand
AGAGGCGCGCGCCTCGTCGCCAAAGCGCCTTTCGGCAAATGGCAGACGCTCACTTTCCTGGCGGCGTTGCGGTGCGACCGGCTCACCGCGCCCTGCGTCATCGACGGACCGATCAATGGCGCAAGCTTCCGCGCTTATGTCGAGCAGGTTCTCCTCCCGGTCCTCGCGCCAGGCGATATTGTCGTCATGGACAACCTCGGAAGTCATAAGGGCCGCGCCGTTCGCGCCGCCATCCGCGCGGCCAAAGCCAAACTCTTGTTCTTGCCCGCCTACTCGCCAGACCTCAATCCGATTGAACAGGTCTTCGCCAAAATGAAGACCCTGCTGCGCAAGGCCGACGCCCGAACCATCGAACAGACCTGGCGAACCATCGGCGCGCTGCTCGACTGCTTCACCCCGACAGAATGCGCAAATTACTTCACCAACGCAGGATATGCTTCGGCCTAAGCAGATCGCGCTCTAAAGGCAATAGCCGAGCTCGGCCCACAGCAACCGCTAACGACCCACGCCCTATCGACGCCGGCTGCGCCCACCCCAGCGCAATCCTTCGCGCAATTGGATTCCGCCGAGCGGCGGCCGATCACAGTCATGTTCTGCGATCTTGTCGGCTCGACCGAACTTGCGGCTGCACTCGATGTTGAGGACTGGCGGTATCTCGTCAACACCTATCTCGACGAGGCGTCACGGGCGGTGACTCGGCTCGGCGGCCATGTACTCAAAACGCTTGGCGATGGGCTGATGGCTCTCTTCGGCTATCCGCGGGCGCAAGAGAATGACGCCGAGCAGGCCGTCCGGGCTGCCCTCGGGGTCCAGCAGGCGATCGGAGAAGTAAACGCCAGAAATGCAGCAAGCGGCGCTCCGCAGCTTGCCGTCCGCATCGGCCTCGAAGGCGGTCCCGTCGTCGTCGACGACGGCGAGGTGTTCGGTGAAGCGCCCAACATCGCCGCGCGCGTTCAAGCTGCGGCGGAGCCCGGAACGGTGCTGGTCACTTCGACCGTCCAGCGGCAGGTGGCAGGGTTGTTCATCGTTGAGGACAAAGGCGCCTACGAGCTCAAGGGCGCCCGTGCGCCAATGACTCTCTATCGCATCCTGCGGATAAGCGGTGGACGACGCCGGAGAGAAGCCCAGCTTCTCACGCCTTTTGTCGGCCGCGAGAAGGACCTCGGGGTGCTGGCTCGCTGCTCAGAACGAGCTCTTGCGGGCAACGGTCAGTTTGTCCTGATCGTCGGCGAGCCCGGCATCGGCAAGTCCCGACTGGTCGAAGAGTTTCGCGGCCAACTGGCGGACAGACGACACTCTTGGGTCGAATGGAGCGCGTCGCAGCTGTTACAGAACACCCCGCTCCATCCCGTTCTCGGGTGGGGACGCGTCCGGTTCGGCGGTCCGGAGGTCGCGCTCGAGCGGCGGTTGGCCGAGCTCGAATCGCTTCTCGCCGACGTCAAGCTCGACGCAACGAAGCTCGCTCCACTGCTTGCGTCCATGGTCGGCATTCCGGTCCCGCCTGAGCGCCTGCCCAGCCTTTCGTCCGAGGAGATCCGACGCGGTCAGCTGGTCGCTATGGTCGAGTGGGCGATCGCCGGCGCCCGCAACCAACCGCTCGTTCTCGTCTTTGAAGATCTGCAATGGTTTGACCCCACGTCGATCGATCTCGTGCAGGCGCTGATCGAGGGTAACGCGCAGGCGCCAATTCTCATTCTGGCGACGGCGCGGTCCGAGTTCCGGCCGCTGTGGGGTCCGCGGCCCCATCATAAAGTCATTTCGCTAGCGCCGCTCGACGACGCGCAGGTTCAGCGCATGATCGCCGAACTCGCGTCTCGCCGCGGGCTGTCTACGGACGTGAAGAGGCGCGTGAGCGAGCGCGCCGGCGGCGTGCCGCTTTTCATCGAAGAGGTAACGCAGCTTATTCTCGAGCGCGGCGAACGGAGGGACGCGCAGGCGATTCCGCCAACCCTGCGCCAGTCGCTGGCGGCGCGGCTTGACCGGCTCGGACGGGCGCGCGAGGTGGCGCAGATCGGCGCAGTGCTTGGGCGAAGTTTCTCTTATCCCATTTTGTGCGACGTCGCGACGAACTCGGAGCCTCCCTATAAGGGACTCGACGAAGCCTCGCTTCAATCCGCGCTGACGCGTCTCGTTGACGCTGCCCTTCTCTTCGTTGAAGGAACGCCCCCGGAGGCGAGCTACCGTTTCAAGCACGTGCTGATACAGGACGCGGCCTACGAGAGCCTCTTGAGAAGCCGTCGTCAGGCGTTGCACAGACGCGCTGCCGCCGCGCTGATCGCTGCTCAATCGGAGCCGGAGGCGATCGCTCATCATTTCACTGCGGCCGGCGCCAAACGTCCGGCGATCGAATGGTGGGGCAATGCGGGGGAGGACGCACGGCGCCGTTCGGCCTTCAAGGAGGCGATGGCCCATCTCGGAAAAGCGATCGCGCTCGCCGATGAAGCTGAACGAGAAGCTCCTGGCCACAAGGCGGAAGATCCGGTTCTGTCCGACCGGCGCTTGAGGTTGCATACCGACTATGGGCACGCGGCGATGTGGCTGAAAGGTTTTGCCGCCGACGAGATGAGCGCAGCCTACGCCCGCGCTGGCCAATTCGCAGGACCGGCGGATGAAGCTGCTCCGCGCTTCGTGTCCTACTACGCCGAGTGTCTGACGAGCTTCATGCGTGGCGAACATCGTCAGGCGCATGCGGAAGCCGAGGCCTTTCTTCGCGAAGCTGACGCCGAAGGACGCCCCACGGAAGCTGGCGTCGCACGCCGCGCTTTTGGTTTTGTCTCACTCTTACTCGGTGATCTGCAAGCGGCGCGAAAGGCGCTCAAGGGAACATTGAGCGATTATGTTCATGAACGCGACCGAGAAACGCTGTTCCGGTTCGGCAATGATACGCGAGTGAGCGCGACGAACTTCCTCGCGTTGACGGAATGGCATCTAGGGGAGCTCGAAAGAGCGCGCCAACTCAGTGAGGAGTCGAATCGACGCGCCTCCGAGTTGGGTCATGCTGCGTCCATCGCCAGCGCCCTCTTCTTCAAGACGTTCTTGAAAGCCGGCGCGGCGATATCATTGCCACCCGACTGACTGTGGAAGCGCTGCTTGCGCTGACAGAAGAGCTCAACTTGAAGACCTACACTGACCTCGGTCATGTGTACGCGAACTGGGTTCGCGGCAAGCAGGGTGATCCGGACGCGGGCGCGCTTGGGCTCAAGGAGGCGCTGGCGTCCTATCTTGCTCAAGGCAACAAGAGCGGCGCGCCTTCGTTCTACGGCCTGCTGGCAGAGCTTGAGGCCATGCGGTTGGATCGGGAGAGCGCCCTGGCAGCGGTCGATGCTGGATTGGCGATCGCGGAGGATACGGGGGAGCATTACACCGACCCCTATCTTTATCGTCTCCGTGGCGAGTTCTTGCTAACGCCGCGTCCCGCAGCCCCCGTTGCGGCCGAGGAAACATTTCAAACCGCAATCGCCATTGCCAAGGGCCAAGGCGCGCGGGGTTATACTCTCCTCGCTTCTCACTCGCTCGCCAAGCTTTATCAATCAACCGGCCGCCCGGACGAAGCGCGAGTCATCCTCGCGCCCGCGCTCGAAGGCTTTTTGCTGACGCCTGAGATGCCTGAGATTGCAGAGGCGCAGGCACTGTTAAGGACCCTCGCGTAGGCCCTACGAAGCACCCGACAAACGCTCGGGGGCCTGTTCGCAGGTCCGCTTTGCGTCGAATTTGACTGCTCGCAAACCCGTCAGCGAATGGCCGCTATGTGCGCAAACGCGACGCCCGTATCCGTCCGGAGTCGACGTAAACCTGCCGTTGCAGATCGCGACCTTGGACGCCTCAATTGGGCGGATAGCGGCCCTACAGAGGCCGCCTAGGGAGCGACCGCAATCCGCGCCATAGCGAGCGTGGAGTACGCTTCACCGCCTTCAGCGGTCGCTTGACGGCAAATGGCTCATCGCTGCGGTCCGTCAGCGCGGCGGCTCAAGCTTCACCCCCCGCATTGTCTCGGAAACATTTTCGGGGTCGGCGTCGAAAACTTGCGCGGCCTCGCTGAATAAGGCTGCCGCAGGGGACGAATCCAAATCGTCGAACCTTTCGAAACTGAAATTGTTGCGGCCCACGCGCAATTCGCCAAGGCGCCCGGCGTAAGGGTCGGTCACGGCTGCGCCGAGCTTCGTGACTGCGAAGTAGACGCTGATGTAGTTCTTCTGGAGCGCTACGCCGACGACGGGCCACGCGACCTTTTCGCCCGTCGTGGCGTGGTAGAAGGACTTGCCATACCCTATCATTTTGAAGCGCATGCCCGGTTCACCAGCGGGCGTGCCCTTGTGGAAGTGGCGCTTTAGGCTGGGCGCCGCCTTGCTGATCAGCGCATCCAATCGGCGAAGGTCGCCTTCTCGCCTCGGATCGAAGGCGAAGTAGGCCTCCAAAGTATCCACGTCGACACAAAACATCGTCGCCTCCAAACCGGGGCCTGGCGCGAGGCGAACGTCCGCGCGCGGGCGACCGCGTTCGCGCGGCAGCGCGCGTCTTTAGCCGTCCAGCGGCATCCAAATCTCAATCGTCCCGAGACCCGTCACGGGGTCGAAATCTTGATGGTACAGCTCGAAGTTCGGCGCCGACGCAATCGTGAGTTCATTCTTCGGCGCCCAGTCATTCATGATCGTGTAATGGCTGCGGTGCAGACCGATCACGTGACCGCTATGCTTGAAGACGGCGTAGCGCCGGGGCTCGATCACGACGGTCGCGAATTCTCCCGGTATCTCCGAAAAATCAGGCACCCGGACGCCAGCGACGTAGGTGAAGGTTCCGGCGTCGTCGAAGTTGAAGGCGACCCCATAGGTTTGCGGCGTCAATTGCCCCGGCACGTGGCCAATATGCGGGCCGAAGCGCCGCCATTGATCGGGAATGCCTTCGCTCGCCTCGAATGAGTATCGCGCACCGAACCCAGCGATGCAGAGCCTCTCGCCGTTTTCGAAGCGTGGCGGGTCGAGGTCGATGAGTTTTGATTTGTCCATTTGAACGGGCTCCGTCAATCGAAGCGCGTATTGCGCCGGATTTCGGCGAAACGCTTCGGGCGTGACGCCGAACTCGTCGCGAAACGCGCGGGTGAACGCGCCGTGCGAGCCGTATCCATGATCTAGGGCCACCGCCAATATGCTGGCGTCGCCGTCGACCAGACGGCGGACCGCCTCCGTCAGCCTGCGCCCGCGCGCATAGTTCATGAGCGAGCGCCCGGTGGCGGCCCCGAAGGCGCGCGCCAGATGATGAGGCGAAACGCAGACATCTTCCGCGACGCCATGCAGGGTCAACTCGTCTGAGAGACGGCTCTCGACGAACCAGAGCGCCCGTTGGACCGGACTAGATGACCGCTCGTTCGGCATTCGTGCAAATTATCGACGGAGCGGGGGGAGCGCTTCACCGGGATTGATGTCCGTTTAAACCCCAGCCCTCTTATCAGTCCCAATCCTTGAATGTCCGCCAGTGGCGCAACCCACGCCTTCAGCCAAAGTCCGCTTTGGTGTGCTTACCGCCCGTTCATAGCGCCGATCTTAAAGGGCAGGAAAGGGTCGACACCAGTCGAACTGATCGACCGGCAGCCGGCCGGCCCGGAAGAGGGCGATCATCCCCGGCACGTCGCGCCGCGGAGCAGACGAGCGGAAATAGGAGCCTTTCAAGATGCGCTGCTTGGCGTCAACACGACTTTCATGCAGGCGTCGATATCGAAGGCTTGGGCCATCGCTTTGTCCACCGCATGGACTGGAAATTCGTGGGTGACGAAACGGTGCAGCGGATAGGCGGTCTTGAATTTGTTCAAAAGACGCAGGCTGCTCGGGTAGCCGGTCGGGGGGTGGTTGGTCATGCCATAGAGGCGGATCTGGTTGGCCAGCAAATGCCGGTGCGGATTGATTGGGATGTCTCCGACATCGGCGAAGACGCCGGCGACAAAATAGGCGCCGCCGCGCCGCGCCATCTCCAGCCCCTCCGGGATCGCCTCGGCGACCCCGGTGCATTCGACGATAATGTCGCCGCCGCGCCCTTGGGTCAGATCCCGCACGGCCTGGACGCGCTGGTCTCGTGTCGCGCCATTCAGGCTGATCACGGAATCGGCGAGGAAATCCTTCGCCAGTTGAAGCCTGAAATCGGATCGGTCGATCGCGATGATCGTGCCTGCGCCCATCAGCCGGGCTTTGAGCACATGCAGGAGGCCAAGGGGGCCGACGCCCTAGATGACGATGTTCGCGCCTGAGCCGAACCCTTCCCCTCCCATGGTGTAAAGCTCTTTGGCCTTGTCGAGATTAAAGGTGCAGGTCATGAGCTCCGACATGACCGCGATGCGCGGCTCCATGTCCTCGGGCACCTTGAACACAAAGGCATCCTTGCGGACATAGATGTAGTCGGCCCAGCCGCCCATCAGATGCGGGCCTTCGTCGCAGGTGAAAGCGTTGCCGTAGCCTTTGATGTTCTGGCACAGCGGAAAGCCGAACGTATTCTTGCAATACCAGCACTTGCCGCAGAGAATGTCGGGGCACATGACGACCCGGTCGCCGATCTTGAGCTCCTGTCCGGTATATTCGAGCGAGTGACCGGCCGTTTTGCCAATCTCGGCGACCTTGCCCACGATCTCGTGCCCGGGAATGATCGGAAAGGGCGTATTGGACTCCGCCGGCGTTCCCGCATATTGCACCGTCTCGCCGCGGAACGTGTGCTTGTCCGTTCCGCAGATGCCGCACATTTCGAGCTCGATGACCATCGAGACATCATCGATTTCCGGATAGGGATAGCGTCGGACTTCGAACGTTCCCGGCGCCGTCATCACCGCGGCTTTGACGCTGTTCTGCTTCATTGTTGATCCCGGAAATTCGGCCGCGGCTCCGAAGTCCTAGTCGAACACGATGACCTGCCTCACGCCGATGCCCTCACGCAGCCGGTCGAAGCCTTCATTGATCTCGCTGAGGTCTAGGCGATGGGTCAGCAATTGGTCGACCGGCAGGCGGCCGGCGCGGAAAAGCGCGATCATCCGCGGCACGTCACGTTGGGGAACAGAAGACCCCACGTAGGAGCCCTTCAGGGTCCGCTCCTCGGCGACCAAAGCGAGCGGGGAGAGGGTCATGCGCTTGTCCGGATGGGGCAGACCGGCGGTCACGGTCATGCCGCCGCGGGCGGTTGCGGCATAAGCAAGCTCGAGCGCCGGAACCGAGCCCGCCATCTCGAAGGCGACATCGACGCCGGCGCCGGACATGCGCCTGATTTCGCCGACCGCGTCGTTCGAGCGCGCGTTCACCGTCTGCGTCGCCCCGAGTTTGGTGGCGAAGGCCAACTTCTCGTCCGAGAGGTCGACGGCGATGATCTGGCGCGCCCCGGCGAGCCTCGCGCCGAGAACGACGCTGAGGCCCACGCCGCCCAGGCCCACCACCGCGACCGAATGGCCCGGCTCGAGTTTGGCGGTGTTGACGACCGCGCCAACCCCGGTCAGCACCGCGCAGCCGAACAAAGCCGCCAGCTCCAGCGGCAGGTCGGGGTCGATTTTCACGCATGACTCGCGCGCCACAACCGAGTGGGTTGAAAAAGCCGCGACGCCGAGCAGGTGGTTGACCGGCTCAGCCTCGAAGGAAAGGCGCCGCTCGCCGGAGAGCAGCGTCCCGGCGGCGTTCGCCTTGGCGGCCGGCTCGCAGAGCGCCGGACGTCCCGAAGCGCAGGGGCCGCAGCGGCCGCAGCTGGGGACGAACACCAGCACCACGTGATCCCCGGCCTGGAGATCGGTCACGCCGTCGCCGACGGCCTCGACGATTCCCGCCGCCTCATGGCCGAGCGCCATCGGCGTCGGTCGTGGGCGTGAGCCGTCGATCACCGACAGGTCAGAATGGCAGAGGCCCGCCGCCGCCATCTTGACCAGAAGTTCACCCCGGCCAGGCGGGGCGAGGTCGAGCTCGATGATTTCGAGCGGTTTCGACTCCGCATAGGGCGGGGGAAGGCCGGGCTGGCGAAGAACGGCGGCTTGAATGCGCATGGGATCAGGTCTCGAAACCGGAAAACGCCGATGCTGGGCGAGATCGGCAGGCGGGGCAACTGGAAAATTCACCCGCTGCGAGCCCGCTCTTGCGCCGCGAATGCGCTCGCGCCACATAGGTTTCAAGCCGTTTCGCCCTGATGCGGGCGCCGCCCGGAGCTTAAGTCATGCCGCAAACGAACAGCCGCTTTTTCGACGACCTCTCGCGTCTCATGACCGATGCCGCGGGCCTCGCCGATGGCGCAAAGCGTGAGGCGCAGACCTTCGCCCGCTCGCAGATGGAGCGGATGATGGCCGGCATGAACGTCGTCACCCGGGAGGAGTTCGAGGCGGTCAAGGAGATGGCGGCGCGGGCGCGCGACGAGAACGAGAAGCTTGCCGCAAGGGTAGCCTCGCTTGAAGCGAAGCTCAACGAGCCAAGGCTTTGATTGGACTCGGGTTCCGTTAGCAGAGTCTTGATTCTGTTTACTGTTTTTGTGGACCCAGAGGAGTCATCGGTTTACGAACGGGCGCGAATCAGCAAGGTTGTAGCGGGTTGCGCGGCTGAAAGGTCGACGCGGCCCGTGCTTTGTCCTCGATCCGCCGAAAGACCCTGATGACCTTTATCGACACCGACACCAGCGCTGCCGAGCGTCGCGAGCATCCCGTCGACGTCGTCGAGCGATTGGCCGCCGTCAACGAGTGGACCTTTGATCGGGCCGAGACGGACGAGATTTCAATCCTGGTCTCGGGCAAGTTCGCCAATTACGACGTCGCCTTCACTTGGCTGCCGGACATGGAATCCCTGCATGTCAGCTGTTCGTTCGATCTCAAGACGCCTGCCCACAAGCGCGCGGCGATCGGCGAACTGACGCAGCTCATCAATGAACAATTGTGGCTCGGGCATTTCGACCAGTGGAGCCAGCAGGACGTGGTGATGTTTCGCCACGCTTTATGTCTGGCTGGGGGCGCGGGGGCGAACGACGCGCAGTGCACGGCTGTGGTGAATGCGGCCCTCGAGGCCTGCGAGACCTATTACCAGGCGTTCCAGTTCGTCCTGTGGGCGAATCGCCAACCGCGCGAGGCGATCGCGTTCGCGACGTTCGAGACCCGCGGCGCGGCCTGAAGCAGGGCCGGATCCAAAAGGCTGGATCAGGCGTGCCCGCACGGGCATAACCTGATCGCGATGCTGCCGCGTCTACGCCAAGCCACGACGCTCGACCTGCCGCGGATTTCCGAGGTGCGGCATGGGACGGTTGAAAACCGGCTTGAGGATCCGTCGCTCGTCACGCCCGCGGAAGTCGACTGGTATCTGAACGAGGCGATTTTTCTTGTTTCCGAGGACGATGCCGAGATTCAGGGTTTTGCCTGCGCAAACCATCAGACGGGTTACGTCTGGGCGCTGTTCGTGATCGATGGCGCTCAGGGACGTGGTCATGGGACTGCGCTCCTGAATGAAGTGATTCAGCGATTTCGGCAGGCCGGACACCGGCAGGCGTTCCTGACAACGGGAAAAGACACCAAAGCGGCGGCCTTCTACCGGTCAAAGGGCTGGACACAGACAGGCATCGACATTCGCGGTCAGGCGGTTTTTCGGCTTTGGCTTTAAGAACGACTGGCGCTTGGGTTCGATTGCGTGTAAGAGCCGCCCCTTCTTATTTCCGGGCCTCGCCGCCCGCTTCCGAATTGGAGTTCCCCCGGTGGCCGTTCCCAGACGCAAAACTTCCCCCTCGCGCCGCGGCATGCGCCGCTCGGCCGACGCGCTCAAGGCGCCGTCCTATGTCGAAGACAAGGATTCGGGCGAACTGCGCCGCCCGCACCACATCGACCTCAAGAGCGGCATGTATCGGGGCCGGCAGGTTCTCAAGCCGAAGTCCAAGAACGTCGACGCCTGAGCGGCGGGTCCCCTCTCCTACGCGTGATCCTGCGCGTGAGGGTTTCGCGTGCAAAGCGCGCTCTCCCTCATCCGGCGGGCCATAGCCCGTCCGGAAGGACGGGCATCCCTCCGGACGCCCTATGCCCGCCACCTTCTCCCCCAGGGAGAAGCGGAAGCGGGCCACATTACCAAGCTTTCATGTTCACGCCATCGCGTGTTTAGGCGACCGGGCGCATTCTCTCCATCGTGAGGCGGGGACGGTTTCCGCGGCAGTGGTTGAGATGGCTCGGAGCTCTTATGTCATTTGATCGACCCTCCTATTCCCTCCGTGCGGCGCTGCTGGGCGCCGTCGCGCTGGCGGCCCTCGGCGGAGTCGCGGTGGAGATTTGGGTCGCGCCCGTTTCCGCCGCCGCGACGACCGCGCAAACGCCCGCCGTTCAAGCCCCGGCGGGCCCCGCCTCATTCGCTGATGTCGTCGACCGCGTGAAGCCTGCCGTCGTTTCGGTCAAGGTCAAACTGTCCGACGCCGACCAGGTTGATGACGAAGACTCTGACGCGGCGCCGGGTTTGCCGGATATCCCGAAGAACAGCCCGTTCTACCGTTTCTTCCGTCACTTCGGCATGCCAGACAACAATGACGGCGCCGATCGGGGCGACCGGGCGCCGCACCATCATTTCGCGCAGGCTCAAGGTTCGGGATTCTTCATTTCGGGCGACGGCTATATCGTCACCAACAACCATGTCGTCGATCATGCCTCCGAGGTGACCGTCACAACGGCCGAGGGCAAGTCGATGTCGGCCAAGGTGATCGGCGTCGACAGCAAAACGGATCTTGCGCTTTTGAAGGCCGAGGGCAGCGACTTCCCCTATGTTACGTTCGCCGCTCACACGCCGCGCGTCGGCGATTGGGTGATCGCGGTTGGCAACCCGTTCGGTCTCGGCGGAACCGTGACGGCGGGAATCGTCTCGGCTCGCGGACGCGACATCGGCTCGGGCCCGTATGACGACTTCCTGCAGATCGACGCGCCGGTCAATCACGGCAATTCCGGCGGCCCGACCTTTGACGCCGAAGGCGAGGTGGTCGGCGTCAACACCGCGATCTTCTCGCCGTCGGGCGGCAGCGTCGGCATCGGCTTCGCCATCGCGAGCGACGTCGTCAAGAGTGTCGTGCAGCAGCTCAAGGACAACGGCTCGGTCACGCGCGGCTGGATCGGCGTTCAGATCCAGAATGTGACCGCGGACCTGGCCGACGACCTCGGCCTCAAGGAGCAAACCGGCGCGCTGGTGGCTGCGGCGCAGAAGGATTCCCCCGCCGCGGCAGCAGGCGTGAAGAGCGGCGACGTCATCACCGCGGTCGACGGCGAGACCGTCGCCGATCCGCATGATCTCGCCCGCCGGATCGCGGCGCTTGGTCCGAAGAAGACCGTGAAGCTCGCGCTCATCCGCAACGGCTCGCCAATGACGATCGACGTGACGCTCGGAACGATGCCTGCCGACAAGACGGCGAACGCCGAAACGCGGAACTCCGACGACAACGGAGGTTCGGCGCTGGCCAAGCTCGGGCTGACCTTGCGCCCGGCGCATGGACAGGACGGCGTCGTCGTTGCGGAAGTCGACCCGGACGGCGCGGCCGCGGACAAGGGCCTGAAGCAGGGCGATGTGATCCTCGAGGTCGCTGGCAAGTCGGTCAACCGGCCGGCCGACGTCGTCGACGCGATCGACGCGGCCAAGTCAGGCGGCAAGAAATCGGTTCTGGTGCGTGTCAAATCCAACGATGGAGAGCGCTACCTGACGCTGCCCACGCGCGCGTCTTAAGTTTACCCGGCGTCCCACGGGTTCCCCCGTAGGACGCCGACATGAAATTGGCGGAAAGGATCATGGGCACGTCCCCGGCCCAGCGCATAGCGCGCCTTTCCGTCCAAGTCGGCGTCGCACACATCCCCGCCCGCGCGACTCCGACAAAAGTGGCGGCAGGTCCCAATCCCCCGCGGGCCTGCCGCCATCTTTTTTCGCCTTAGCGCCCGGGTTTCGCTATATGTCCGACATGCGCATCCTCATTATCGAAGACGATCGCGACGCGGCTGCGTATCTGGCCAAGGCGTTTCGCGAAGCCGGACATGTCGCGGACCAGGCGAATGACGGCGTCACCGGATACGATTTGGCGCTCGAAGGCGCCTATGACGTCGCCATCGTCGATCGCATGTTGCCGAAAATGGACGGCCTCACGCTGGTCGGAGCCCTTCGCGAGCAGAAAAACGAGACGCCGGTCCTGATCCTCTCGGCCCTTGGCCAGGTCGACGACAGGGTCAAGGGCTTACGCGCCGGCGGCGACGACTATCTGTCGAAGCCTTATGCGTTCTCCGAGCTTTTGGCCCGGGTCGAGGCGCTGTCGCGCCGCGGCCCCAAGGGCGCGCCGGAGGAGACAGTGCTCAGGGTCGCCGACCTGACGCTTGACCGGCTGTCCCACAAAGTCACGCGGCGGTCCGAGGAAATCGTCTTGCAACCGCGCGAATTCCGGCTGCTCGAATATCTGATGCAGAACGCCGGCAAGGTGGTCACGCGCACCATGCTGCTCGAACATGTGTGGGACTATCACTTCGATCCGCAGACCAATGTGATCGATGTGCACGTCTCGCGCCTGCGCGCCAAGATTGATCGCGATTTCGATGCGCCGCTGCTCAACACCGTTCGCGGCGCCGGTTATATGATTCGTGACGGCGCTCGGTAAGCTCTTCGGGGCCACCGCTTTTCGGCTCGCGCTGGCGATCCTTCTTCTCAGCGCGATCGGCTCCGGCATCGTCCTGACCGTCATCGCCTGGCAAGTCGTTTCGGTGGTGGACAGGGAGATCGCACGGACCATCGACGCGGAATCGCAGGGCCTCATCGACGCCTTCGACAATGCAGGGATAAGGCGGCTCGAGGCCGTCATCGAGGCGCGCAAACGCGAGCCCGGCTCTTCCCTCTACCTGCTCACGAACCCGATCGGCGAACCGCTCGCTGGCAATGTCGAGCAGATCCCCGCCGAGGTGCTGCTGCACCCGGGCTTTCTGCCAATCATCTACCGCGGCAGCGGAAGCAGTGAGCGCGGTCGGCAGGCGCTCGTAGGAGTGTACATTCTGCCGGGCGGCTTCCGCCTGTTGATTGGGCATGATCTCGGCGACCGCGCCCGCATCGGCAAGGTGATGGTGCGCGCGCTGGCGATTTCGCTTGTTTTCTTCGCCGTGCTGGGGGCGCTTGGCGCCCTATTCGTCGCTCGACGGGTGCTCAAGCGCATCGACGACATGAACACCTCGGCGCACGGGATCATGGCCGGGGACCTTACGCGTCGCCTGCCGGTGTCCGGCTCGGGCGACGAATTGGACCGGCTGGCGGAAGGCCTGAACGAGATGCTCGGCCGGATCTCGGAATTGATGGAAGGCCTGCAGGAGGTCTCCGACAACATCGCGCATGACTTGCGCACGCCGCTCACGCGCTTGCGCAACCACGCTGAGGCAGCGCTCGCGTTCGGCGGCGACGCCGCGACTTATCGTCAGGCGCTGGAGAAGACGATCGACGAATCGGACCAGCTCATTCGGATCTTCAACGCCCTCCTGTTGATCGCGCGCGCGGAAGCAGGTGGCGATCTGGGGCCGCTTCAGCCATTCGACGTGGGCGAGGCGGCCAGGAGCGTCGCCGACCTCTACGAACCGATCGCCGAAGAAGAGGGCGTGGAGCTGACTATCCGCGCCGAGGATGGGCTTAAGGTCCGTGGCAATCGCGAGCTGATCGGCCAGGCGATCGCCAATCTCGTCGACAACGCGCTCAAATATGGCGCGCCCCAGAAGGGCATTGGCGACGCGAAGCCGGACGTCGGCATAACGGCGCGGCGGGCCGGCAGATCCATCGTGCTCACGGTCGCCGACCGGGGTCCGGGGATTGCGCCGGCGGACCGAGCCCGGGTCCTCGACCGGTTCGTCCGGCTGGAAGGGTCGCGTTCGCGGCCGGGCTCCGGACTCGGACTTTCGCTCGCCGCCGCGGTCGCGCGTATGCATGGCGGAACAGTCGACCTCGAGGACAATCAGCCTGGGCTTCGCGTGCGCCTTACTTTGCCGGCGACGGACGACCGGCCTCAATCGCTGGCCCCCGCCGACCTCGTCTTGAATGACCGCAACGCTCGCTGAGAGCCTTGTCGATGCGCCGCGGCTCTCCGCCCCGGCCGAAGCGCGCCGTCGCCTCGCTGCGTTGCTCAAGACGTCGTCGTCCGCGGAGCTCGCGCGCGAACTCGAACGCGGCCGCACCCGCGATGTCCTTCTCGGCATCGCGGATCATTCGCCTTATCTCTGGACGCTCGTTCAGGAAGACCCTGCGCGGCTCGTCCGGCTGCTCAAGCGTCCGCCCGCCGAATCGCTCGACGCGCTCGTTCAAACGCTCCTCTCGCGACGCGACGAGCATGAGGCCGATCTCATGCCGGCGCTTCGTCGCGCCAAGCGCGAAGCCGCGCTTTTGGTTGCGCTTGCGGACATTGGCGGTGTTTGGGACGTTGTCGCAACAACTGAGGCGCTGACCCGTTTCGCCAACGCCGCTGTCCGCGCCGCGGTCGCTTTTCTCCTGCGCAAGCACGCTCGCGCTGGACTTTTGGCGCTCGACGTGGACGCGACGGATATTGAGAGCGGCTCGGGCATCGTCGTGTTGGCGCTCGGCAAGCATGGCGCGCGCGAACTCAATTATTCGAGCGACATCGACCTCATTGTCCTTTTCGACCCCGCCGCGACATCGATTCCTGAAGGAACCGAGCCAGGACCCTTGTTCGTGCGTCTGACCAAGGCGCTTGCGCGTCTGCTTCAGGAGCGGACGGGCGAAGGCTATGTGCTGCGGGTCGACCTACGGCTGCGGCCTGATCCAGCCTCGACCCCGGTCGCGCTCGCGACCGTGAGCGCCTATCAGTATTACGAGACGGTCGGCCAGAACTGGGAGCGTGCAGCGCTGATCAAGGCCCGTCCGGCGGCGGGCGACCTCAGGCTTGGCGAGCGCTTTTTGGCGGACCTCGCACCATTCATCTGGCGTAAGTATTTCGATTATGCGGCGATCGCCGACATCCACGCGATGAAGCGCCAGATCCACGCCGTGCGCGGCCACGAGCAAGTCGTCGTGCCCGGCCACGATGTCAAACTTGGACGCGGCGGCATCCGCGAGATCGAGTTTTTCGTCCAGACGCAGCAGCTTATTTTTGGCGGACGCCGCCCGCAGATGCGCGGATCGCGCACCCTCGACATGCTGCGGCAATTGTGCGCCGACAAGTGGATCAGCGCGGACGCGGTCGACGACCTAAGCTTGGCTTACGCGTTTCTCCGTCGCGTCGAACATCGGCTGCAGATGGTCGCCGATGAGCAGACCCAACGCCTGCCATTCGAGCGAGAGGCGCTGACCCACTTCGCCAAGTTCTGCGGTTATGCGCGGCTCGATGGCTTTGTGACCGACCTCACTCACCACCTGACCCAAGTCGAGCGGCACTACGCGCGGTTGTTCGAAGATGCGCCAGAGCTCAGCGTGGCCTCGGGCAATCTTGTGTTTACTGGGGTCACCGACGATCCGGCGACGCTGACGACTCTTAGCGCGCTTGGCTTTCAGCGCCCGGAAGCCGCCGCGGAGACCGTTCGAGGCTGGCACTTTGGCCGACGTGCGGCGGTTCGCAGCGCCCGCGCGCGGGAGGTCCTGACGGAATTGACGCCGGCGCTGCTCGAAGCCTTCGCCGGATCGGGCGACGCCGACGCCGCGCTTTCTGCCTTCGACGAGGCGCTGGCGCGCATGCCGGCGTCGGTCGAGCTCTTGTCGATCCTGCGCTCGAACGCATCGTTGCGCGAGTTGTTCGGCGATGTACTCGGCAGCGCTCCGCGGCTGGCGCAAGTGATCGCGACCCGGCCGCACGTGCTCGATGCCGCCATCGATCCAGACCGTAGCCTCGACTTCGACCTGAGCTTCGGCGACGAGGCGATGGGCGCGCGAGTCGAGACCTTTGTGTCCCAGGGGCAGAGCTTCGAGGATACTCTGAACCGGGCGCGCGACTTCGCCGCCGAGGAGATGTTTCATATCGGCCTCAATCTGCTGTCGGGGCGTCTCGATCCCGACCGGGCCGGGCGCGCCTATAGTGCGCTGGCGCAGGGGTTGATCGCCGCGCTGCTCAAGCGCGTGGTCGAGTCCTTTGCAGCCGAGCACGGGTGCATCCGCGGCGGTCGGGTCGCGGTTGTCGCGCTCGGCAAGCTCGGCTCACGCGAAATGACCGCGGCCTCCGATCTCGACCTCATGCTCCTCTACGACTTCCCCGCCGACGCGAGCGAATCGGACGGCCGGAAGCGACTCGGTCCGAGCCTTTACTATGCGCGCCTGACGCAGCGGCTGATCTCGGCTCTGACCGCGCCGACGAAAGCGGGCCGCTTGTATGAAGTCGACATGCGGCTCAGGCCCTCAGGCCGTCAGGGTCCGCTCGCGACCCAGTTTGCGTCGTTCAAGCTCTACCAGCGGGACGAGGCGGAGACTTGGGAGCATATGGCGCTGACTCGCGCCCGCTTCGTCGCCGGCGATGCGAGCCTCGGGGCCGACGTCGCCAAGACCGTGCGGCAGACGCTGACCCGCGAACGCGACACCGGCAAAATCGCTCAGGAAACACACACTATGCGCGCGCTCATCGCCACGGAAAAGGGCGATAGCGATCGCTGGGATCTGAAGCTTGTCGCAGGTGGGCTTACCGACATCGAGTTCGTCGCCCAATACGTGCAATTGGCCTTTGCGCACGACCATCCGGCCATCCTCAATGTCTTGACCCGCAAGGTCGTGGAGGAGGCAGGCCGCGCGGGACTGATCACGCCCGAACAGGCGGAGGTCCTCATCGACGCGCACCGGCTTTACACCGACGCAACGCAGTTCATGCGTTTGTCGATCTCCGGCCCGTTCGATCCCACCAAGGCCGCAGCAGGCGCCAAGCGCCGCATCGCCGCGGCCGCCGGCTCTCCCGACTTCGAGGCGTTTGCAGCTGCGCTCGGCGATGCGCGCCGGCGCGTGCGGGCCGCTTTCGAGGCGATCGTCGGATAGAGGATTTGCGCGTATCCGGCCTTCCCGCGAACCGGATGTAGGTCGTGGCTACGACCGGCCCGCCGGCTGGCGCCACGACGCCTCGATCTCTTCCAGCGAGCGGCCTCGGGTCTCAGGCACGCCGACGATGACCCAGACGAGGCCGATGGCGCAGAACGCGGCGAACATCCAGAAGGTGTAGGCCTGCCCGATCGCCTTGACGACCGACAGGAAGAATCCGCTGACCAGGAACGCCGCGCCCCAGTTGACCGCCGTCGCCACCGCCACGGCCCGGCCGCGCACCTCGCCTGGATAGATCTCGTTGATGACGGTCCAGGTGACCGGGCCGAGAGAAAACGCGAACGAGATGATGAAAACGACAAGCGCGACCAGCGTGACGACGCCCGTCGCGCCTTGGCCCGCGCTCGCTGCGCCGGACTGCTGGAAGGCGAAACCGACGGCGGTGAGGCTGAGTCCCATGCCGATGAGGCCCGCGATCAGGAGCGGACGGCGGCCGAGGTGATCGATGAAGGCGATCGCGATGAAGGTCGCGAGCACGTTGACGGCGCCGATCGCCCAGGTGGTGGCCTGGGTCTGCGCAGCGGGCGTCGTGAAGCCGGCGGCGGCGAAGATGTTGTCGGAATAATAGATGATCGCGTTGATGCCGGTGACCTGCTGCAGGACTGCGAGGCCGAGGCCGATTTTCAGCGGCGCCCGCCAGCGCGGCGCGAACACATCCCACCACGACGGCACTTCGTGCTCCGCGCGTAACGACGCCTCAATGGCCGCGAGCCGCGCGTCGGCGTGGTCCCCGGCGCCGAGCGCGACGAGCGTGCGGCGGGCGTCGTCGCGGCGGCCGCTCTTGGCGAACCAGCGCGGAGACTCAAGAGCGGTCAGGACGGCGAGCGCGAGGAGAACGCCAGGGCCCGCGGAGACCCCAAGCATGGCGCGCCAGCCCTCGGGACCAGCAAGCGCCTGGTCGACAAGATAGGCGAGGAAAATGCCGACCGTGATCGCGAGCTGATAGGAGGAAACGAACCGCCCCCGTTGTGCAGCGGGGGCGAGCTCAGCGGCGTAGAGCGGGGCCGCGACCGCTGCGACGCCGACGCCGAAGCCAGCCACGAGCCGGCCGAAGACGAGGACCGGAACGGCGGGCGCGAACGCCTCCACGAGCGCGCCGATGATGAAAAGCCCCGCGGCGGCGAAGAGCGCCCGCTTGCGGCCGAAATGGTCGGCGATATAACCCCCCGCAAGCGATCCGAACATGGCGCCGAGCGTGACCCAGCTGGTCACGATCTCGAGCGCCACCGCTCCGACCGCGAACTCCTTCTGGATGCCCACGAGCGCGCCCGAGATGACGCCCTGATCGTAGCCGAAGAGGGCGCCGGCCAGCAGAACGACGGCGAAGACGCTCGCGGCGCGGGCGAAGGGAAGATGATCGCGGACCGGATCCTGGAGTCCGCCCGGCGGACCGCCGCTGGGGCCGCTCGTTGCGCCGCGCCGCCTCGTATCAGCCATGCCGCCCATCCCCCTCTCTGACAAAGCCATACGGCATTGAGAGAAAACTCTAAAAGAAATCGACCGTTGTTCTAACGCCTAGCACAAACGCATTGCGATCCGTCGGGGTCGTGTACCCGCCAGGACAGATGACGTATTGCGCGTCGAGTTTTAAGTTCAGCCACGGAGTCGTCTGCCATCCGTACCAAGCTTCCGTTACGTATTCATTGCGCTGCACAAAGCCGGGACCGATGCCCAAGGCGTTGGCCAAGATCTGCCCATTGGCGATATTCGGATTGACGTGCGTCGTACCGACTGCAATCCCATATCCATCCTTAGGCCTCCAGGGCCCAAGGCCGTATTTTACGAGTCCCCCGAAGATCTGATAGTCCAACGTGGATGTGCGGCGATCCGCGTAGGTGGCGAGGAAAAAGGCGTTCAAGCCGTTCTTCGGGTCCGGGTTTGCAGGGTCATTGGTCAGTTGCTGCTGCGAGACCGTGGAAAATCCGTAGCGTCCGCGGCCGGGAATCCCGGGCAGCCCTGACACCAGGATCGGCTCTCCATTGATGCTGGTCGCGACATTGGCCGCCGTATCGTTGCTCCACCAACCTCCAAACTGGTAACTCCCCGCCAGACGGCCAAATTTTGGCGTCCACGCGATTTCGGCGGGAACAATGGTGCCTTGGGAGTCGTCAGGGAAGGTTGGCCAAAGGGCGGGGTTGGGCTTCGTGCTGAGATAATCCGTGTTCGAATCGAAAACGCCGGCCTTGAAATAACCTTCAGACCCGAAATTCACCTTCGCTGCGGCGGCCCACTGGCTGACCGGCCAGTTGTAAATATAGTCGCCCACCACGTTGCCCGCCTGGCCAGGGCAGAAGGTCAGATTGATGAAATCGCAAGGGAAACTGAAAAACTCATCGCCGAATGCGAGGCGGCCGACCGTGGTTGCGATCCGGTCGTCGAACCACTGTTGTTTCCAGGCGAATTCCTCCAATCTGAGGATATTGCCGCGCCCAAAAACTTCGTTGATCAACTGCAGCGAGGGGATGCCTGCGTCCGTGGCGGCGTCTCGGCCCCAGCGATCCACCAGCGTCACCAGGACAGAAGTGCCATGCAGGCCCAAACTCTTCTGCAAGTCGAATTCGGCTTGAAGCGCGACTTGCCCAGCCTCCTGGGCTATGCGGCGCTCGCCGCCGGAGAGATTCAACACCGCTTCGTCGACGCCGGTGATCGAGACATTGATGCCGAGATCGCTCAGCTTCGAGCGGATGCCGGGCCATTCGCCGAGAAGATGCGGCGTGGTCGCGAAATAATCGGCCGGCAACGCCGGCAAGATGAGAAATTGCGGGGACCCGGCCGAAGCGCCTGAAGCCTGCGCGACAGGCGGCGCCGGAGCTTGCGTCACGCCTTGGCCTTCCTGGGATGGCGCCGAAGCGTCTCCGGGCGGGGCGTCAGCGGCAAGGGCCGCATACCCGGCGAAGAGGAAGATCATGGAACCGGCCACGCCTCGGACCAGCATCGCTTTCCTCCATTCCTTGGACGTTTTGGCGAACAAGGCGCCTTCCATTATGGCTAGATAGCATGGCAATCAGCGCTTCGCGTCGGCCCGTACAATTCAGCGCACTTTTTTTGCAAGGCGTCCCGGAAACGCGACTACCGAGTAGGCGTATCTACGCCTTTTGCCCAAACCCTCTGTAGCAGATCGGCGCCGATTGCCGCCAGTGCTGATTACGCGCATTTGATGTCTTGGCTATGATGTCCACCGCTCAAGCCGACCGCGCCGATCGTCCCGCCCTTTATGACAATCAGGAATCCGCCGACACACCGCGCAAAGTTCGCTTTTTTGTCCGATCGGTGACCGCCAGCGAAATGCAGCTCATGCGGAATTGCGGCTAGCGACGCCCGCGGTCCGACCGGCGGTGTTGCGGTGCGCCGCTCTGCCACTCTACGACTAAGCAGATTCCGTTTGGCTAACTGTTTGGTCCCGGCCTTTGATGGGGCATCCTTATCGAGTGATTCGAAGGATGCGCTATGGGCCAAGTTCTGCATGGGAGCGCCACGACGACTGCGGCG
>Ga0210406_10002599_pt1 | contig 20471 bp, 18 predicted proteins | sample IncBWC30MmetaG_FD_155454 | JGI IMG/M metagenome (GOLD analysis project Ga0210406, IMG submission 155454) | Forest soil microbial communities from Barre Woods Harvard Forest LTER site, Petersham, Massachusetts, United States - Inc-BW-C-30-M | ecosystem: Environmental > Terrestrial > Soil >... | reverse complement strand
CGCCGGATGCCTTTAGTTTGCTATGAAAGAGTATGGCCGGTCGAGGAATTTTCAGCGAACGGCGAGTAGTGTCTTAACTGTTTGTGTCAGCTCAGGGGACAAGCGCACTTTCCCACCAAGACACGAAACCTACCACGATGCCGTTGGTCAAACCTACAAGATGGACCCGGAGCCGGTTCATATCCTTCTGGTTGAGGATTATGCAGGAGACACACTCCTCGTTCAACAAGTGTTGGCCAGGTGCCCGCTGGCCTACAAACTACACATTGCACGCGATGGCGCACAGGCTCTCCAGATGCTGGCTGATCCAAACCTGAAACCAGATCTTATCATCTTGGATCTCAACCTCCCACGAATCACCGGCCTTGGCGTGCTGGAGAGATATCATTCGAAGGACACTTCGATCGTGGTCTTCAGCGGGTCTTCGAGACAAACTGATAGAGAATTTGCTCTTGCGCTGGGAGCATCCGACTACGTTCAGAAGCCGACGGACCTTCAAGCTTTCGCAGATGTCGTGTGCGAAATAGTCGTAAAGTGGGCGGGCCGGAAGCCAACCGGTGCTTTTGTCTCTGCGTAATCGGCAACCCAATGTAATCGGCGTCCCAACGTCTTAGAGTAGGCGAACTTATCACGTCCCGCTAACCCTACCGAGCCAGAACCTGGGAAATGTTCCAGGCTCGGCGGCGTCCAACCCGCAGGAAGGAAGGAGAATCGGTATGGACAACGAACCGACCATTACCCTCCACTACGTCCAGAAAGATGGACGGCGCGAAAGAACCAAACTGACTCACCATACGATATGCGAAGCACGGCAAGTAGCCAAGGCCGTGTTGCACGTCGGGAATGGCTTGTACACCGAAGTCGATATCTGCTCCGAAGACGGAACCATCGAAACAATTCAGAATCCTGCTGTGGCTCCCAGTTGGGACGATCTGAAAGTCACGCGGAACCACCTGGCGCATAAGTAGCTAACCGTTAGGTGTGCGTGGGCTGTCGGTTCAGCCCGCACTTGTTCCTAATCTCCTATTTGGTTTCCAGCGGCGTTCACCAAATGTGGCGGTGCCCAGTTTCGAACAATTTGCGTTACCTGCTGGCGGAATTCGTCCAGAGCGATGGGCTTGTGGACGAACTCTTGTGCCCCCAACTCGAACGAGCGCCGCAAGTCATCAGGATTTGATGAGGAACTGAAAACAACAATTCGCATCTCAGGCGAGATGCAACGTCTCAACACGTCGAATCCGTGGACTTTCGGAATATTCAGGTCTAGGATTACAAGGTCGGGCCGGAAGTGGCCGTCAGCAAACACCTGCAAGGCTTTCTCCCCGTCTACCGCCACTTGCACGTTGATCGGAAAAGGCTGTTCTCGGAGAGTTTGGGTAATGAGGAGTATATCGCTGGCGGAATCTTCAACCAGAAGTAACTGAACCGGACGAAGATTCATTCCATTTTCGCTCACCACGATACTCTAGTACGAAAATGGGAGACTGGGAAATACATTATCCGCTATTCGTACCGACCTCTGGCTGACTCACTACGTCAAGTCGCCGAGATGCAATCGAAAGACCCGGCTTTCGTCTTAATGCACTTCGACTGTCTTCGATTTGACAATCGGTTCGGTTGCAGACGCGCCGGGTTTCTTTGAATGCTCCGCTGTGATCTTCGGAATGGTAAAGAAAAACGTCGATCCTTTACCAAGTTCAGATTCCACCCAAATTCTTCCGCCGCGTCGCTCTATCACTGCTTTGCAAATTGCCAAGCCGATCCCGTTGCCTTCATACTCATCGGAGCTGTGACGGCGCTTGAACAAACCGAAGATTTCATTGGCGTAGTTCATGTCGATTCCGATGCCGTTGTCCGTGACCTTGAAGACCCATTCCGTTCCGTTGTCTGTCACCGAGATATGGATTTCAGGCTTTCGATTATTACGATACTTAATCGCGTTTGTGATGATGTTGGAAAAGACTTGGGCCAACCGATCTTCGTTCGCTTGAACAATCGGTAGCGCGTCGAAGGTTATGACGGCATTCTCCGCGTCGATCAGGTAACGAAGGTTCTGTAAGACCTGTTCCAAAACAGTGTGGGAATTAGACGCAGCACTGTGATGCTTATCGGCGGTCGCTGCGGCGTAGTCGAGCAACCCTTTAATCAAAAATTCCATCCGTTGAACCCCACCGATGATCATGTGGGCACACTCTTTGGAATCGCGATCCAGGGTCTCACCATTGCGACGTACCAGTAGCGCCGTCAAGGTCTTGATGTTTCGGAGCGGCGCTTGTAAGTCGTGAGAAACGGCATATGCGAACCGTTGCAGTTCTTCGTTGGAACGTGACAGCTCTTCGTTGGCTAGTTCCAGTTGAGTTCTTGCCGCCACAACATTCGCATTCGCCCGATGGAGTAACTGTATGATCGCGCTAATCGTTACTCCGAGTACTGCGAAGAGGACCAAACTGGACTGGGATAACGTCAAGAGAAAAATTGAATGCTCGAACAGCCAGCCCGCCATGACTACGCTGAGAAACGTGGTGAACACGCCCGCCAGCAGGCCACCGTAAGAAGCCGACAAGGCTACCGCGATGGTGAAGAACAAAAGCGGGGCTTTGCCGCCGAATACGGGACGGATCGCAAACGTTAGCAGTATCGCCAGGCTGACTAAGAGGACAGACAGGACATAGCCCCTAGTTGATCGGGGAAGACGAGTTAGCGTCGATCTCATCATTGCATTCCGATTAGTACACGCACATCATGTTCCGACTCACGGCTCGTACTGCTGGCAGATCTTTTCTGACCTTCTCACGCTCCTTGAGCAAACCGACGATCATGTACGAGTTCTGCGCGTTCGCTGATGTCGCGCTGGAACGCAAGCAGCGTGCTTCCGTTTACCGTGATCGTGACCAAACCGGCGTCTTGCAAATCTGCGGAGGTTTCGACGATGGCACCAACTGGAACCGTCGCGAAGCGTTCCCTCCGCGCTGCCCGAGTTCCTGCCGGATTTCAAGCGCTGGATGAAGCGTCATCATGACATTCGAGGTTTACTTGCTCGACGCGCCAATAGGATATCCCTGCCATACGTATTCCAAAGCCTCGGGCAGGGTTTGTTGCTTGACGGCGCGATCCGTATGGCCGGCGTTGCGGGCAAATACAAACTGATAATGATAGCCCTTAGCGGCCAGCACCTTGGCCATGTTCTCATTGGCAACCACCCAGTCGTGCATGTTGTCGTGCATGACATTCGGATTGAACAGGTCTCTGTCGCCAACTTCCATCCAGATGCGCAGCGGTTTCACAGGGCTGCTGGGGATGAGATGTTCATGGAACTCCCATGCCCCGTGGGGAGTCTCCGGGTTCGACGGCCACTGTTGGTTCACGTAGGTGCCCGAGTAAGTAAGAACGCGATGGTAAAGCTCGGGGTGATACCAGGCCATGATCAACGCGCACGAGCCGCCGGAGCTGCCGCCCATGGTCGCCCGGCCGTCGGGATCTTTGGTCAGTTTCACGTTGTATTGCTTTTCCACCAAAGGCAGCACTTCTTTCTCGACGAAGTCGGCATACCGGCCTGACATCGTGTCGTATTCCAGCCCGCGTTCGCTGCCCTGGGCGTCGCCGCTGCCGTTGCTTATAGAGATGGCGATCATCACGGGCAGCCGGTGCTGTGCGATCAGATTGTCCAGCGCCGAGAATAACAACTGGTCAGGGCCGTCCGCTCCGACGATGAACGGCGCAATCGTGCCGGGGACATATTGTTTGGGCACATATACAGCTACTCGGCGAGTGTAGGGAGCGGGATGGCTGGTGGTGACCACCAACTTGGCAGGATCAGCGGGATCGGCTGTTCCAAATGTGTTGGGCTCGCGGGCGATGCCGGGATAGATCTTGCTGTCCGCCGATTCCATGGTGAAGGTGGAGACCGCTCCCTGCGGCACGCCTTCCGGCACGGTCATCTCTGGTGCGGGATTGTGCGTGGGGCCGAGAATGAAGTTTCCGTCGGCATTCGCCGGAGCGTTGGCGCCGTCAGGTAAATCTTTCGCGCTAACGTAGCCGGGCGTGTTGGGATCGCGGGTCGGCGGCGTGGGCCGCGCCGGGCGTGCGACCGCGGGCGGAGCTTGGGCCTTTGCTGGAACTAAGCCTGTCGTCAGGGTAATCAAGAACGTGATGCTTAGAAAACGGGCCATCTCATCACCGATCTTAACTCGACAACCGGGCGATTAGTACGCCTTATTCCGTTCGCAGCGCCTGCATCACATCTACTCGGGCTGCCCGCGCCGCGGGTATCACCGACGCAATTACGGCGGCAAGCAGCAGCACCAAAGCCGAACCGGCCACCGGCAGCACGCCAGGCATTTTCAAATCTCCCAGAAAAGTGCCGGCCAGTTGCCCCAGCGCTAACCCGCAGGCAAGTCCGACAGCCAGTCCGCCAATCGCCATGGCCGCGCCTTCAGCGACCACCCGTGTCAGCAGATGCCGCGGCTGCGACCCGACGGCCAGCCGGATGCCAAACTCCCGCGTGCGTCCGCTGACGGAGAATGCCAGCACGCCCGCGACGCCCACCACGGCAATCAGCAGGGCCACTCCAGCGAAAACGCCGAACACGATCACGTTGAGCCGGTCCGAGGAGAGCACTTCCGCACGGACGTCTTGGAGGGTCGCCGCGCGCTCCACGGGCTGGTCGGCGGACATATTGCGGAGGATACGCGTGATAGGGGTGACGAGAGCATACGGATCGGAGCGTGTATGAACAAACATGCGCCCGCCGCCTAAGGTTGACTCCTGGTCGAAGGGAAGGTACACGGCCATGGTCGGCTTGGGCACCACATTTATATCGTCCATGTCCGGTACCACGCCGATAATGCGAACCGGCTCGAAGTCGAAACCGGGGGAGAACTTCAGTACCGGGTCGGTCCACATCAGATGATGGTTTAGCGCCTCGCCTTTGGGGAACATCCGCTGCGCCAGGCTCTGGCTTACAATTGCGACCTGATCGCTCCCGTTGCGGTCGGCATCGTTGAAATCACGCCCCTCGATCATGGGCAGGCCAAGGGTTGCAAAGAACGCGGGTGAGACCACTCGAAGCCTCGAACGGTGATGCTCCTCACCCTCGGCTGGAACGTGGCCATCAGTACCAAATTCGAGCGCAAAATTGTTATCGCCGTCGCGCCACGGAACGGCCGAACCGATAGAAACGTTCTGAACGCCGGGCAGTTCCCGGATTCGGCGCACCGCTTCACGGTAAAATTGCACGATCTGGCTGGGGGTCTTTCCCTCGTGCATCACGGGCACGTCGACTGCGAGCACCTGGCGCATTTCGAAAGGGGTCTGCGCGGCCTGGAGCGTATGCAGCGTCTTTATGAATGAGCCGGCCGAGGCCACCAGAACAAACGAGGCGGCGATCTGCACGATCGCGAAGATTCTCAATTTCCGATTCGCGACGCCGGTGACGCGAGCGCTCCCGCTGGCCAGCGCAAATCCCTGGGCGCCCCCCGAGGTTGGCAGGCGCGGGACGAAAGCTAGCAGCGCCGCGGCAAGGACGGCCAGTCCGGCTCCCACCCAGAGCATGCTGGAATCCACTGTGAGGTCGAGGGCACGCACGGAATAGCGCGAGGCGTATTTGGCGAGCACGGCGACCAGAGGTTCAGCGATGAATAATCCCAGAACTGCACCGCCAACGCACAGCAGCAGGCTTTCGGCCAACAGGGTACGACGCAAAGCCCCGGTACTGGCTCCCAGCGCGGCGCGGATGCCGAGTTCGCTTTCGCGGCGGACGGTGCGCGCCAGGATCAGGTTTGCGACGTTGGAACAGGCGATGACAAAAACCAGCACCGACGCTGCCATCAGGACCAGCAGTATGGTGCGCGCACCCGATGTGACCTCATCGCGCAGCTTCACCGCGCTGATCTGGTAGTCAGCTTTGGCCGGATAGGCTTCGGGATGTGCCTGCTTCATGGCGCCATATACGGTACGCAACTCGGCGCGCGCCATTTCCAGATCGGCGCCGGGCGCGAGCCTGGCAAACAATTCGGTCATGCGATGGATCCGGCCCGTGACCATGGTCGCGGAAAGATGATGTTCGCTCGTCACGATATTGGCGATGACTTCGGTCTCCTGGGGATAGGGGACGCAAGGCTCCAGGACACCGACGATGGTAGCCGGCCGCGAATCCACGAACGAACCGAGCCGGACGGTTTTCCCAAGCACCGTGGGATCGCTCCCGAGCGTCGTCGACCAGAAACGATAAGTCAAAACAACCGCACCGGCGGCATTCGGACCATCGTCTTGTGCGTCTAGCAAGCGGCCGAGCACGGGCCGCAGTCCCATCACCTGGAAATAGGATCCGCCGACGACGCCGGCCTGAACCGAGCGAGGTTCGCCGAGTCCAACCAAAGTGAAAGGGAGGCTGGAGAAATCGCCGAATGAGGTCAACGTTTTCACGCGCGAGCGGATGTCCGCGATTTCGGGCACGGAGAACCATGCATTGGCGGCTCCGCTGCCTAAAGCGCTCTGGCGGATGTAGATGAGGTGATCTTCGTCACGGTTGACCAGGGGACGCAGCAGCACGCCGCGCACCAGGCTGAATATGGCGGCATTGGCCCCGATTCCGAGGGCCAGGGTCAGTACTACGGCCACCGTGAGGCCTTTTGCGTGGGCCAGGGAACGGGCTCCGACTTTCAGCTCACTCAGGAAAGAAGCAATGGTTTGGATCATCCTGTCACCTCTCTCATCACAGTCTAAGCAGAGACATCAGGCAAGTAAATCGCCTCCGTTATAGACATACACACAAACGACTTGTGTGGTCCTGTGAGATCCAGCGGTGTTCGTTTTCGGAATTCTTGCGTTCGGAAAAGGGTCAACCGAACGAAGTGCAGTCGGCGAGCGCCTTCACTCTCTCGATGAAGGCGGCCTGGTCTTTTTGTCCAACTTCGGCGGGGGTGTCGTGGGGGTGGCGACCGGTACCCCGACCTCCATGAAGAATTTCTCCTGTCCCAAAGGAGAGCAGATACAGAGCATGCGTACCGGCCTAGCGGAAGTATTGTGAAACTGATAGGGAGCGTTCGCAGGAATATTCAGCGCGTCGCCGGCACGGACGATCGACTTATAACGTTGCTTTCATCCCGGCTTCGAGCAGAATAAAAGTCCTCGAAGTCGTGCCGATGCGGTGGCGGTCCGCCGCCGGGCGGGACGTGTATATCAACTACGCAGAAGCGTCCATCCGTCTACTCGCGCGTCACCGTGATGGTGTAGGTATTGCCGACCAGCCCAAAGTGGGGAGGCGGTTGGGTTGCTCCCATGTGAGATTGCGTTTGGGGTTGTCCGGCGGGATCCCTGCTACAAGAGTTGCCATTCCGTTTTGTCCCTTTGTAGTATTCAGTCTCGTTTTGGCTTCATTTGGAGCTTTTCACGTCTTAACTGTCCATCATCGTCAGGTGACCGGGGACACATGCGCGATGACCAAACCAGGGGTTTTTACTAGAATGTCACGCAGGGGTTTTTACCAGGGTGTATAATCAACCGGCACCTTAAGAGGGGTGACTCATGCTCAAAAACAACAAAATGATGAAGACAGTGACAACTGGGGCAGCCTTCGTAGCTGCCCTGGTACTGGGGATATCGGCTGTTCCTTCGCGGGGAAGGGCAGCCAACGACAACAATGGCTCCCAAGACGAAAAACAAATGATTCAGATCGGTCTCACGGTTGCCGCAACTAGTGGGATTCAGTTGAACATGGCCGGCAAAGACCCGGACATGGTCGGACTGGGAAGCTATATGGTCAATGTGGGTGGCGATTGCAACGGTTGTCACACTGCGGACCCTTCCGTTCAGTACACGGCCCCCGGCAATCCCTACCTGCTTACGCCCCCTAACGGCCCATTTGGCGGCGTCACAAAGATCAATCCGGCAACCTACCTGGGCGGCGGCTCTGATTTTGGGGCGTTTCCAAGTCCCGGTGGAACAGTGCACATTATCTCCCGTAACCTGACACCTGGCAAATCCGGTTTACCGGAAGGCGACCACACACTCGCGCAGTTTATGCAGATCCTCAGGACCGGAGTTGATCTGGATAAAGCTCACCCGAACTGCAGCCTAACTGCAAATCCTCCGATAACCACCAACTGCCTGCTTGGGCTTCCCGGGTTCAACCCTCCAGGAGTTCCGCCCTTCGACGGCGCTAAGCTCCAGGTCATGCCCTGGCCTGCGTTTCAGAACATGACGGACCGTCAGATTACTGCCATATACACGTTCCTGAGCGCGATCCAGTGCCTGGAAGGCGGCCCCGGCGAAAAGCCTGGTCGATGTAATTAGAGGAGTCAGCCAGCGCAATTAGGATGAGCTCGCGGGGTGTTGCGCTTTTTATCGGAGCGTAGGAGAGCTCCATCCAGCGATTCCGGCCATTGTCGGCTATGCGGACAATGGCCGGAATCGACATTAGGTTCTCTCTTATTTATCTACAGTCCTTCTTTTATCTACAGCCCTTCCAGCCGCGTCCGGGCATCGCCAAACTGCTCTAGCTTCACCCCGTAACGATCCATGAGCGACAGGTACAGACTACACATCTTGCGATTGTCCTCGCCCGCATTCAGGTAGTTGAGAGTCCGTCCGGTTTCGAGCGTGCCACCCAATCCACCGGCCAGCACCAGCGGCAATCTGAAATTGTCGTGCTTGCGGCCGATCCAGAGGTTGGAAAGGAACATCAGGCAAGTATTATCGAGCACCGTGCCATCGCCTTCCTTCATGCTGTCCAGTTTAGACGCCAGGTAGGCATACTGGCTGACATGAAAGCGTGCGATGCGTTCGTATCCGTCCGAGTTGTTGTTGTGAGATGCGGCATGATGCCCATCCTTGACATCCAGGAACGGATAATACATCGCCGAAAGATCGCGTGAAATAATCAGCGACGCGACCCGAGTACGGTTGGTCTGGAACGCGATGGCGATGATGTCGCACATCAGGCGCGCGTGATCGCGCAGATCTTCGGGCAGGCCATTCGCCGGCCGGTCCATCGTGGCTGCTACAGTGTTTTTCGCCTTGGCCGCGTCATCGGCATTATCTTTGCTGGCGCGCATGCCCTCCACGCGCTTCTCCACTTCGCGCACGCTGGTCAAATATTCATCCAGCTTGCTCTTATCGACCGAGCTAACCTTCCGGTTGAGTGCTTCGGCGCGGTCTTTCACGCGGTCGAGCAGACTGGCATTTAGCAGGCTGCCGCGGTTGTCAAAAAGGTTGTCCCACGCGAGCGACGGATAAACTTCCACTGGGACGGGAGAGTCGGGGGTCTGCCAGGAGATGTGCGAACTGTAGGCCAGCGAGAAGTTGGTCTCGTGGTAGCCCGTCATGGGTTGGTCGCATGCCAGAACGATGCTGGACTGCGGCGTGTTTTCCCCCACACGGTTGGCGATCATTTGATCCACGCTGATGCCGGAATGGATGATCGCTCCTTTGGAAATGTGCGCGCCCGAAAGAAGGCTTCCGGTTTGCGCGGGGTGAATGCCTTGCCCAGTCAGCGCATTTACGTAAAGCCCATCGATCACATTAATTTTCTGCTTCAAGGGCTCCAGCGGCTCAAGCGTTTTGCTGAGCTTCATGGCGGCGCCCGCGCCTTCGGCGCTCCAATGGTCCTCGTTGATGCCGCACCCCAGAAATACGACGCCGAACCGTTTGGGGAACGCGGCGGGTGTGGCCGTATCGGCGAAAGCGTCCAGAGATTCGAGCCACGGCAACGCCATTGCGCAGCCCGCTCCGCGCAGTACGGTACGGCGGGAAATGCGAGGCGCGGAGTTCTTGGTCGATTCGGGCATCTTCCTCACCTTCTCGATTGTAACTTGCCGGATTGTGCCTTGCTTGGTCGTAAGCCGGGTGTCTCCCGCGAATCCGGAATGCGCGTGTTCAAAAATTGCGGGCTGGTGACGATGGTCTCCACCAGAGAATCAAAGCAGTACTCTTTCGCCAGAAGCCTGGTTTTCATGCGATCAATAACGGACTCGTCTGAAAGTTGCAGCGAGCGGTTGAGAGCGTAGGCGAGCAATTTGCGACTGAGATTATCCACGAAGTCGGCCTGGCGATGCTCGCGGATATATGTAGCGACGCCTTCCATTCCAGCGCCCTGGCTGCCGCCCGGAAAAACTGCGTTGGTATCCACCGGACGTCCAGCGAGATCGGTGGTCCGCGCCTCGCCCACCGGGCCGTAGCCTTCAAACGCAAGACCGAACACGTCGAATCGCGCGTGACAGCCAGCACACACGGCGACCGAACGATGTTTGGCCAGCATGTCGCGGAGCGGCAAGTCCGACTTCGCTTCGTCCGCCGGAAGTTCGGGAACAATGGGCGGTGGCGGAGGAATAATCTCGCCGAGCACCCGATGAACCACCCAGTATCCACGCTTTACGGGACTGGTTCGAAGTCCGGGCGAGTTCTGAGTGAGGAAGACTGCCATGGGCAGTAGGCCGCCTCGGCCGTACTTGCCGGCATCGTCTACTCGAACCCAAGTATCGGAATCCCCTTTCACTTCCGGCATGCCGTATTGCTTCGCCAGGACGTGATTCACAAACGTGTAGCGGCCATATAGCATGTCTAGCACGGAGCGATCGTTGCGGACGACGTCCTCTATAAACCGGACCGGTTCCTGAAACATCGCCTCACGCAGATCATTATTGAAGGCCGGGAAGCGCTCGCGATCGACCGTATTGTTGGTTTCAAAATGGCGGAAATCGAGCCAGTTGCCCGCGAACTCGGTAGCCAGTCCGCGCACACGCTGATCCTGCAGCATCCGGCGAGTCTGGACCAGCAAAACGTCGCGCTTTTCCAAATCGCCCGCCGCCGCGTGCCGCAACAGCTCCTCGTCTGGCATGCTGGACCATAGGAAGTAGCTCAACCTGTTCGCCAGAGCGTAGGGGGAAAGCGGCCGGCTTTGGACCCCCGCGGAGGTTTTCAATACTGCGCGACGAATGGCCGATCCCGAGAAAGCGGCGCTCGCGTCGAGCAGATCGATCCGGTAGAGAAAATCGGGCGACACCAGCACGTCGGCAATCGATTCCCGCACAGCGTCTTCGTGCGACAGGCCGTTCTTTTCCCGAAGCCGGCGGTAATATGCAACCAGATCCGCGCGTTCAGCTTGAGTAAGCGGCCGGCGGTAGGCCCGCGTGGCGAACTGCACCAGGGCATCGAGATGCTTGGGCTCGGCATCCTTCCGCTCCTTTTCCAGAGCCCGAAGCGTGGCATTCACGCTATCAAAGTGGACGTTGATTGCATCGAGAGCGACCGCGTCATTCCGAGGATCGGCCAGTGCTTTGTCCAGATAAGCGTCCCGCAAGCCGAAGATGACTTCCTGGTCGGTTACCTCGTGATCCGGTGGACGCGCAGTGCCGGATTCGGCGCCCTTCCCTTGCACCTCGCCGCTTTGATTGAAGAAGTACTGAACATAGGTTCGGGCCGTGTAGCTGGCGATAAAGTCAAATTCATTCCAGAGGCGTTCGAGCTCCTTGCGGCCGTTTTCGTCGAGAATCAGTTCCATCAGCGGGGTATCGTCGCGGAAGTAACCCATGGTGTTGTGATAGCTCGCGCTCAGGAGGCGCCCCTTGTCCTCGGAATCGTCCGGGAAATAGCGGCCGCGCTCCTGGACATAAAACGTGTCCGGGAAAACGGAAGCAAAGCGTGCGAACGCAGCTTCATAACGGCTGCGCTCGGCGGCCGGAACCACGAGATCGGAATCGTCCGCTCGGGCTTTGGCCGAAAGAGCGGCCCAGCGCGGAGCGGCTTCCCGGTGAAGCCCGGGATAGGCCGGGATTTCGGGCACAACCGGCGGCGGATCGGTATCATTCCGCAGATCCGCGGGGTCGCTATCGCGGCGGTGCGAGGCGAACTCACGCAGCTTCCAATCCAGCAGAGGCTGCGACGCTGGGGGCAATCCTTTCACCACAGGCGCGGCGAACTGCATGGCCGTATGACTGCGAATCTTGACCACGAAATCGCGCATTTCGACGCATTTCGCCCGTAGGACATCCGGCTGGTCCGCGCCCGGCCCCGGTAAATTGCGCCACATCCCCTGCAGCTTCGCAATGGGACCAGTCGCGTCTTTCTCCTCCAGAATCCGCCACACTATAGGCAAATACGTGGCGCTCACCTTCGAATCCACTGCGATCGCGGCCATGGTCGCGGTTGGCTTTCCAAGAGCGGCCCGATACTTGAAGCGCCACGAGGCCTGAAAATAATCCGCAAAGTCGGTTGGCTGCCGATGGTAGAAGTTGACGATGCGCTGGATCGAATACTTGTCGCGATCCGTCTCGACCAGCATCGGATAAGCCGCGAAGTCGATTCCATCCGGCGTCAGCACCATGTGTTCGGCCACGCCCCGCGCGGCCTGCAGGTACTTATTCAGCAGCGCCGGAGACATGGTTAGCGATTCGCCGGAATTGTCGAAGCCCGCTGGGTTGGCCGGATCCACGGGAAACTCCCGCGCGGGTTGCATATCCTGGCCGGTCAGATCGCGGATGGTGTAGTTGTATTCGGCGGTGCTCAACCGGCGCGGCAGCACCAATCCCGGATCGCCTGCGTTTTTCCGCAGCTCTTCGGTTCGTACGGCCTGAATCCAATCGATCACATGCTTGCGGTCTTCCGCTGGCGGCTGCGGAACCGGCTTGGGCGGCATCGCGTTGGCGGTCAGCTTTTCGAGCACCAGCGCCCAGCGAGGATAATCACGGGTCACCATCTCCATGGTCGAGTATGATTTCAGATCGAGTTGTGCGGTGGGCGTTTGGCCGCTGTGGCATCCGAAGCAATACTTTTCGACAAACGGCCGGACGGTTTGCTGGAACTGCCGGTCCAGGGCGCGGGTGGCGCCGGAAGCAGGCATCACGGCTATGGCAAACACGACAGGAAGGGCTCGAAACTGCATAAGGCTCGTAATTTATGATACTGAATGCGGCTGCTGACGCGCACGCGCGTCGTGATGATACTGAATGCGGCTGCTGACGCGTCGGCGTTGGATGCCGTGCTATTCTGTGTCCCTTGGAGAACTACACTGGAAAATGGCTTCTGGTCCTGGCGGCGGTTTCGTTTGTCCGCCCGGCGGCCGCGCAACGCCCGGCACCGGTTGCACTCCAGCATCCCGATCTCGCTGGCATCTGGAATTCCGCAACGGCCACTCCCCTGGAGCGCCCTGCCCGATTCAAAGACAAGGAGTTCTTCACACTACGGGAAGCGTCCGAGTGGGAGCGCCTGACGGCAGCCGAAAATGAGGACACGCCACCCCGTGCCCCCTCGAAAAGCGTCGGCACCTACAATACAGCTTTCCGGGAATTTGGCTCTCACGTGGTGAAGACGCTCCGGACTGCCATCGTTACAGATCCTCCCGACGGCCTGATTCCCGCTCTTACGCCTGCCGCTGCCGCCGAAAAGCGCCGTCGCCAGCAGTTGCTTCGTCACCCTACCGGCGTCAAGAATCTCGGCCTTCAGGACCGGTGCCTGGTTTTTCCAACTGCCATTCCGCCGATGATTCCGTACTCCTACAACAGCAATTACCAGATCGTCCAGACCAACGATGCACTGATGATTCACGTGGAGATGATCCACGATACGCGAATCATTTCTCTAGACGGCCGCCCCCACCTGCCGTCGACCGTAAGACTCTGGCTGGGCGATTCAGTCGGACATTGGGAAGGCAGCACGCTCGTGGTGGACACGGCCAACTTCAACGATGGCGGCGGATTCTATGGGGACGCCGGCGGTATGTATGGCTGGGATAGAAATCTTCACGTTGTAGAACGGTTTAGCCTGTTTGATCGGGATACGATTCTCTATCGGTTCGAAATTGACGACCCCACCGCTTTCACGCGTCCGTGGAAAGGCGAACTGACAATCGCGCGGGCGTCCGGCCCGATTTACGAATACGCCTGCCACGAAGGCAACTACGCAGTGCCGAGTCTGCTCAACGGCTTTCGCGCCGGAGAACTTCCCGGGGCCGCCCGCAAGAGCAACTAAGACTTCTCAGCTCTTGATCAGCTTCAATTTAATATTCTTGAATTCGATCGGGAACTTTTGATATTGCAGCCGGATGCGCCCGTCCGGGAATTTGGAGTCGTGAACGTCCAAAGTTTTTGTTCCGTTCAGAACTGTGACCATATGGTCGCCCTCGGCGGTAATCTCGTAGTGATTCCACTGGTCCGCAATGAACTTGAACTCCCGTTCCGTCTTAGCAGTGCCTACGATAGATCCGGTATTGTAGCCCTGCGGCTGTGCTTTCCAGATCTGCACCTCGTAGCCTCCGCTGCCCTCCGGCGACCGAATAAAGACGCCGCTGTTGGTATCCTCGCCCGTTCTGAAATCCACCTGCAGGACAAAATTCTTGTAACTCTCCTTAGACGTCAGATAGCCGGCCGGCTCACCGCACGGGATCAGCAATCCATCTACAACATCCCAGTGCGAGGCGCCTGCGGGCACAGCCGCGAGGCCCACTGAAGTAGAACAGGCTCGCGGATTCGAGCCCACCTGCGGAGCCGCTCCAGGCTGAGCAGGCGCCTTGCCCTGTTTCGCCGCGCCACTCGGTCCGCGGCCCCGTCCAGGAGCCGGAGTAGCGGTTGAATCCCAGCCATTAAGAGTTTTGCCGTCGAAGAGCAGTATCCAACCTTGGGCTCTCTCCGGCTTCGTCAGAACGTTGTCCGCGCCGAAAAGACTCGTCAGCGTGGCGAGCATAAAACCGATCAGGCGTAGGCGTTTCATTTCTTCGAATCTCCCGCGAAACATCCCCAGGAACATCCAAAACTATTCATAGTCAGTCTATACAAAAACTACCTCGATTAACTAATGCTGTGAGTAACCCACCGACAGTCGATCGCATCTCATTTACAATTGGAGGCAATGTGAACGTCTCGCGCCGAAGCTTGCTCAGTGCCGCTGCCTCACTCTCTGGCGCCCACTTCCTGCGCGGCCAGCAGAGCGTACCTGACCTGTCCGACGCCACCTTTTCAGCCAATGTCAACGTGGTCACAGTGCTCGCCACGGTGCGCGACAAACAGGGGCAGGTGGTCCGCAATCTTACCAAAGACGACTTCCTGCTGGACGAAGATGGCCAGCCGCAAAGGATCGGTTACTTCTCGCAAGAAAGCAATCTGCCGCTCACCCTCGGCCTTCTCGTCGACACCAGCGGCAGCACTCGGCGCGTCCTGCCCGATGAGCGCGACGCCAGCCATCGATTCCTGGAACAGGTATTGCGCGAAGATAAGGACCAGGCGTTCCTCATTCATTTCGATTTCGAAGTGGAACTGCTGGAGGATCTCACGTCTTCGCGCGCCCAACTCGAGAAGGCGCTGAACCAGCTTGGAACGTCGGACCGGCCACAGATGAGCCGGCGCAGCGGCGGCCAATCATATCCGGGTGGAGGCGGCGGAGGTGGTGGGTCGTATCCAGGTGGTGGCGGCGGTGGACGACGCCACGGCGGCGGCACTTCACTCTACGACGCGGTCTTTCTGGCATCGGACGAGTTGATGAAGAAGCAGAAGGGCCGGAAATCGCTTATCCTGCTGTCCGATGGCGTCGACAACGGCAGCAAACTTACGCTTTCTGAATGCGTGGAATCAGCGCAGCGCGCCGACACGCTGGTATACTCCATTCTCTTCGAGGACCCCGCTGCCATTAACTTCGGTGGATTCGGCGGTCCGCGCATGGGCGGCCGGCATGGCGGATATGGCGGAAACCGGCCGGCAATGAATCGACCGGATGGCAAAAAGGTACTGGAACGGATTTCGCAGGAGACCGGCGGACGCTTTTTCGAGGTCTCGAAGAAACAGCCGATCGACAAAGTATTCGCGGCCATCGAAGAAGACCTGCGTAATCAATACAGCATCGGTTACACGCCAACTGCGGCCGCGGCGGGCTACCGCCATATTCACGTGGCCGCCAGACCAAAAGGTCTGAGCGTCCAAGCGCGCGAAGGGTATTACGCGCTGTAAGGCGGCGCCTCTCTAACGTCCCGCAGTGTAAAATCGTTGTCTCAGATCGTTGTCTCAGGAGGTCGAGATATGAGTGTAGGTCGTCTTTCCCGCCGCACGTTCTTACGGGCCGTCAGCGCCGCGCCTTTTCTGATTCGTTACCGCCTGTCTCGCGCTAACAGCGGCGCGCGGGAACACTCTTGCCTCCCGGACCGTCTTAAGCTCTAATGACACGAATATCTCTGAGCGCGTGTCTGGCATTTGTCGCGGCCGTTGAACTTTTCGGCCAATCCGGTACCACGCCGTCGACCTTCGAAGCCGCATCCGTGAAGCTAAATAAGTCCGCGGCGCGCCCTGGAATACAATTTCTACCGGGCGGGAGGTTCACGGCTACGAACATGCCCGTGTTCATGCTGATTGCGAGTGCGTACGACGTTCCCTTTCAGTCCGTTCGTCTTTCCGGCGGCCCGGATTGGATCCGTTCTGAACGATACGATATCGAAGCGACTGCCGGGCCAGGCGCTGTTCCGGCCGGATCGTCGACCAAGGCTCGCGAAGAGAAAACCCGCCTGATGCTCCAGGCTTTCCTCGCCGATCGGTTCAAACTTAGTATTCGCCGCGAGGCCAAGGAACTACCGGTGTATGCCGTGGTCGTGGGAAAAAACGGGCCGAAAATGCAAAAAGCCAAAATCGAGGAGAAAGACTGTCCCCAAGGCCCCGAAAATTATGGTGTTTCCTGCCATAGCTTCATGGGCGGGATGGGGCGGGGGATGCATGCGAAGGCGGTCACTGTATCGGACATCGTAAGGTTTGTCGAGAACTGGTCGGATCGCCCCGTGGTCGACAAGACCGGCATCCAGGGACTTTTCGAAGTAGAGACAGATGGGTGGGCGCCGCTCCGGCCCAGACCAGTGCCGCCGGGCGCTGAACCGTCGGCCGAAGACATAGCTATGGCCGATCCAACGCGGCCAACTCTATTCCTGATATTCGAGCGGCTCGGCTTGAAAATGGAATCGCAAAAGGCTCCGGTAGAGGTTTTTGTGATCGATCAGGTTGAAAAACCGTCTGAAAATTAGCAAACGCTTTTGATTCGCGAACCGTCTTAGACTCTAACAGCAGCGTGACCTGGGAGGATAAAAAGATGGGACTAACGTCTGTTGGTGCGTGTCTGGCGGTGCTTACGGCTTTTGGACTTTGCGGCCAGTCGAGTACGCCCCCCTTGACCTTCGAGGTGGCATCCGTCAAACCGAGCGCAACCGACGACCGCCGGGTAATGATCCAAATACAACCCGGCGGCGGCCTCCGGACGAGCGGGAGCACCTTGAAAATGCTCCTCACCATGGCCTACGATGTCCGCGAATTCCAGATTTCGGGCGGCCCGGGGTGGATCAATACCGATCGCTACGACATCCTGGCGAAAGCGGAGCGTTCCGCCGGTACAGAAAACCTACCCGGTGATCCCCGCACAATGACTGACGAGCAGCGCAAGACTGTCGGTGACCAAATGCGAGAGCGTTTGCGAGCGCTGCTGGCCGATCGGTTTCAATTGACCCTGCACCGCGAAACGAAAGAAGAATCTGTGTACGCCTTGGTAGTCGCAAAAAATGGACCAAAGCTGCAGGAATCTCAAACGAAGGAAGGGACCGGCCCGCACGGCATGCTGAGAATGGGAAGGGGTGAGGTCGCCGGGCAGGGCGTACAACTGCAGGGGTTGACTATGGTCCTCTCGGACCAACTGGGCCGCACGGTGATTGATCGCACCGGGCTCAAGGGCAATTTCGACTTTAAGCTGACATGGACGCCCGATCCGGGTCAGCCCGCCAGTCTGCCAGCGACCGGCCCGGACGCTCCACCGCCGCCCGACCCCAATGGTCCTTCGATCTTTACCGCCTTGCAGGAACAACTCGGGCTCCGGTTGGAGTCGCAGAAAGGTCCGGTTGAAATGCTGGTGATCGACCGAGTGGAGAAACCCTCGGAGAACTAGCTACGTCCAGGCCTCATGATTTATCCCGCCACTCGCGTGCTGGTCTGGGCCGCCGCGCTCACTAGCAGCCTGGCCCAGTCACCGGTCTCGCGCAAGCAATTCGACGTCGCAGCGGTCAAGCTGAACACCAGCGACGACTGGCATTTCGAGTTCCACAATCTTCCCGGCGGAAACCTCACCGCCACAGGCGTGACGCTCAAGATGCTCCTGATGCGGGCCTATAGCATCCAGTCCTTTCAAGTTTCGGGCGGGCCGGACTGGATTAACATCGCGCGTTGGGACATCCGGGCGAAAACTGAAGGTGTAGATGGAAGGCTTCCACGCGACGAATTCGGAAAGATGCTCCGCGCCCTTATGGAGGACCGCTTCCAGCTTAAAGTCCACCGCGAGACCCGGGAAATGCCCGTTTATGCGCTACTGGTGGCAAAGACTGGACCAAAGTTAACTCTCCACGCAGGCGAGTCTAAGCCGGGGCGGTTGGATCGCGGATGGCTCAGCTTCAACAAGAGCGGAACGGCAGCCCTCGCGTCGGAGCTCTCGCTTCAAATGGGGCGTATGGTCATCGACAAGACCGAGCTCACGGGCGACTACGATTTCGAGCTGCACTGGACACCGGAGCCTGGGCAGGGCAGTCCAGAAGCATTCGGGCTCCCGCCGGAACCGTCGGATGCGCCAGAGCCTGCCGATACTAACGGTCTTACGATCTTTACAGCTTTGCCACAACAACTTGGGCTCAGACTAGAATCGCAAAAGGGCCCGGTCGAGATCCTGGTCATCGATCACGTCGAGAAAGCTTCCGAAAATTAGTTGCGCTATGGGTGGAAAGCGCATCTTCGACTGTCTGCGGTACGCCGCCATCGCCGCTCTTGCGGTTTTTGTCCTCTCAGCGGCGGACCACCGTGGACAGGTTAAATTCGGCGGCTTGCCAGTCCCCGGCGCGACCGTGAACGCGACGCAAGCTGATAAAACCTTTACCGCGGTCACCGATCCGCAAGGCGCCTATTCTTTTCCCGATCTTACTGACGGCGCGTGGAACATTCAAATCGAGATGTCTGGCTTTGCAGCTTTCCACCAACAGGTACAAGTTGCACAAGATGCGCCTGCCTCGGAGTGGAATTTGACTATGCTGCCTCTCAACGAAATGCACGCCGCCGCAGCGCCCGCGCCTGCACCGGCCGCAGTCACGCCTAGCCAGGAAACCAAAGCTCGTGAACCTGCTAAAGGAAGAGCCCGCAATGCGAAAAATGCGCCGCCGGCCCCCACCAATACACAGGGCGCATTCCAACGAACGGATGTGAATGCAGCCGCAGCGAACACTCCTGCCGCAGGAGCGCAGGCCGAGCCAGATGCGGGTATGCCGGCTAATGACGAACTTAGCCAGCGCGCCGCGGATGGGTTCCTGATAAACGGCACCGCGAACAATGCCGCCAGTTCGCCGTTCGCGATGGCCCAGGCCTTCGGCAACAACCGGCGAGGATCGCGCTCGCTGTATAACGGCAACCTGGGGTTCATCGTCGATAACTCAACATTCGACGCCCGTCCATTTTCACTGACCGGCCAGGACACGCCTCGGCCCGACTATAACCACGTGCAGGGTGTGTTCGCGTTCGGCGGCCCTATCAAGATTCCGCATTTTATTCGCAATGGCCCCAATTTCTTCGTCAACTACCAATGGAGTAGGAATCGCAATGCTAGCACCGGTACAGGACTCATGCCGGACGCAGCCGAACGCCTGGGAGATTTTTCACAGGTTTTGAACGCACAGGGCCAGCCCGTCCAGATTATCGATCCGGTCACCGGGTTGCCTATTCCCGGCAATAAGATTCCACAAAGCCAAATCAGTACTCAAGCCTCGGCGCTGTTGAACTATTATCCGCTTCCGAACTTTCCAGGCGGGACGCGCTATAACTATCAAATCCCGATCGTCAGCAACACCCACCAGGACAGCCTGCAAACACGTCTCAACAAAACCATCGGCCGCAAAGATCAGGTTTCCGGAACGTTCGCTCTGCAGAGCACGCGCTCGGACAATCCCAATCTGTTCGGATTTCTCGACACCAGCAGCGTCCTTGGTCTCAATCTGAACACTAACTGGAGACATCACTTTACACCGCGATTTTTCATCAACCTGGGATACCAGTTCAGCCGCAGTGCTTCGCGCTTCACGCCGTATTTCGAAAATCGGGAGAATGTATCAGGGCTCGCGCAGATCGCTGGGAATAATCAGGAGCCGATAAACTGGGGACCGCCTGCCCTCAGCTTCGCCAGCGGCTTCTCCGGCCTTTCCGATGGCCTGCCGTCCTTTACGCGCAACCAGACCAGCGCCGTGACGCTCGACAACTTCTGGGCTCGCGGGCGTCACAACATCTCGTTCGGAGCTGATTTCCGCCGCCAGCAATTCAATCTGCTTTCGCAGCAGGATCCGCGCGGAACTTTCACCTTTACGGGCGCGGCGGCCGGATACGATTTCGCCGGATTTCTGCTGGGCGTACCCGACACCAGCTCGATCGCCTTCGGTAACGCCGACAAGTATTTCCGCTCGTCCATCTACGAGTCCTATATAAACGATGATTGGAGAG
>Ga0210406_10002598_pt1 | contig 20481 bp, 20 predicted proteins | sample IncBWC30MmetaG_FD_155454 | JGI IMG/M metagenome (GOLD analysis project Ga0210406, IMG submission 155454) | Forest soil microbial communities from Barre Woods Harvard Forest LTER site, Petersham, Massachusetts, United States - Inc-BW-C-30-M | ecosystem: Environmental > Terrestrial > Soil >... | reverse complement strand
TTGCATCTGCGCGCTCCAATCGATCGAGTAATCGTCGAAGACGGGTCCGTTCGCGGTGTTGTAAGCCAGGGCGACCGGAGTACCGCGGATTATTACGTGTCTGCTCTTCCTTTCGAACGTGTACCAAGCATCATCCCGGAACTTGATTTAAATGTGAATGGCTTCGAGCACTCCCCCATCACCGGGATTCACCTATGGTTCGACCGCAGCGTCACCCAACTACCACATGCCACCCTGCTCGATCGCACTATTCAATGGATGTTCAACAAATCGGGTGGCCGATATCTTGAAGTGGTGGTCAGCGCATCGCGGAGCCTGCTGGAGATGCCCCGCGCCGAAGTGATCGCGCTGGCGGTCCGCGAGCTGGCGGAATTCATCCCCAGGGCCGGAGAGGCGAAGCTCGAAAAAGCGCACGTTGTAAAGGAAGTGCGCGCTACTTTTTCCGCCAGGCCCGGGCTCGAACAAAGACGGCCACCGAGCGTGACGAAGTTTCCGAACTTTTTCCTGGCGGGGGATTGGACCCGATCCGGCTGGCCTGCCACCATGGAAGGTGCTGTTCGCAGTGGTTACCTAGCGGCTGAGGCGGTGTCTGGGGTGGCTGGCACTCCCGAAAAATTTCTACTGGCCGATATCAGCTAGAAGGCATGGCCGTTTATTATAGAACTATGAGGTCTAGTCCGTGGACGTGTCTGCTCCTGCTGACATCTCTCTCGGCCCAGGTCATCGACTTTGAATCTAATGGTCTGCACTACAAGACCCTGACCAAGGGCGGCGTCACCGTGATGTTCGCTTATCTGCCTTCGCACTTGAAGCAGTACTCGATCATGCAGGTGTCAATCTCAAACGGGTCGCCTGTGGCCTGGATGGTGAAGCCGCAAGACTTCACGTACCGCCGGCAGGATGGTACCGAGTCCCAGGCTTCAGCCGCGCTCACGGTAGTGCTCTCCCTGCTTCAATCTGGTAGCCGTCACGATGTCGTCAAGCTGGTGACCACTTACGAAGCTAGCCTCTACGGCAATGTCAGACTGAGTTCCACCAACGGCTATGAATCGCGCCGTGAAAGCGCATTGGCGGATGGAGTTTCGGCCAAATTAAAAGCGGGTGCGGCCGCTTCCGCGATCGCACTGGTACCCACCAAACTCGCGCCCGGCGAGTCCACCGACGGCGCCGTTTTTCTGCCGAATGCCGGCAAGTCGTTCGGCCCAGGAACTCTAATGGTTCACACCGGCGGAGAAATGTTCGAATTTCCTACGGACGGGGAACCAAGTACGGCGAAGTAATCGTCTATTCTTACGAGGGATGTTCTACAGCTTTAACAGCGCCCGCAGCCGTTTGGTCTGCACTCGGCTCACCGGAATCTCGGTCTGTTTCTTATCGTCCATCCGAAGTTGAAAACTGGACTTGAACCAGGGGATCACTTCCCGGATGCGATTTATGTTCACCAGGAAGGATCGATGCACGCGCCAGAAAGTGTCCGGATCGAGGTTGGACTGCAGCTCCTCGATGGTCCGATAGTTAGATTCGCCCTCTACGCCGGTGGCTACGACCGTGATCAGACCATCCTCGATCGTGGCGTAAATCAGGTCCTGGGCATCCACGATGAAGTTGCGGTTGCTGTTTTTCACCAGCAGCTTGGTGCGTTGGGCGCCGCCACGGGGCTGGAGCGCGGGTTCTGGCGGCACGCTTTTGGCTTTTTCCGCGATCACTTTCCGGGCCCGCTCCACTGCCACCTCCAGCCGCTCTCTCTCGATGGGCTTGAGTAGATAATCGAGCGCCTCCCAGCGAAAGGCTTCGAGCGCATACTGATCGTACGCGGTGGCGAGAATGAAATGCGGCAGGGGAACGTCGGTCTCGCGCAGCTTTTGAATAACGCCAAAACCATCCAGTCCTGGCATCTGCACATCCAGAAATACGACATCCGGCTCGAAGTTTTCAATCAACTTGATGGCTTCCAACCCATTCCGTCCAGAGGCCAGCAATTCCACGTCTGGAAATTCCTTCAGCAGGTACGAGAGTTCTTCGCGCGCAAGCTGCTCGTCGTCGACCAATACTGCCGTGATTGTACTTGTCGCGCGGAGTGTCATAAGATGATAGTATAGCGTAGGGAAAATAGGCCTTTTCGAGGCACAAGAGCAAGCCCTCACGCTACCCAAGGAGATTCGGAGTTTGTCCACCAATGGGAATACCACGATTGCGCCCGCCGACGGGAAATTAGGGATCTTAATTCCGGGCATGGGCGCCGTAAGCACCACCTTTATGGCCGGTATTGAGGCGATAAAGCGCGGGCTCGGCCAGCCCATTGGGTCTCTGACCCAGTTAGGCACGGTACGCCTCGGCAAGCGAACCGACGCGCGGACGCCCAAGATCCAGGATTTTGTACCGCTCGCCAGGATGGAAGACCTGGTCTTCGGCGGATGGGACATTTTTGAAGACAACGCCTACGAATCGGCCGTACACGCCAGCGTGCTAGAGGCATCTTTGCTGGAAAAGATCCGCGCGCCGCTGGAAATCATCAAGCCCATGAAGGCGGTATTCGACACTGAATATGTTCGTCGGCTTCAGGGCCCCAATGTGAAGGATCGCGGCTCGAAAATGGACAAAGCCGAAATGCTGATGGATGACATCCGTCAGTTTCGCGAAACCAGCGGTGCCTCGCGATTGGTGATGATCTGGTGCGGATCAACCGAGGTATTCCACAAGCCTTCGGCCGTCCACCAGACGTTGAAGGACTTCGAGTGCGGCTTACAGAAAGACGATGCGGATATCGCCCCCAGCCAGATCTATGCCTACGCGGCGCTAAAGAGCGGAGTGCCGTACGCCAACGGCGCGCCCAACTTGACAACGGATACGCCGGCGCTGCTGGAACTCGCCCGGGACCGTCAAATCCCGGTCTGCGGCAAAGACTTCAAAACCGGCCAGACTTTCATGAAAACCCTGATCGCCCCGGGACTAAAGGCGCGCATGCTTGGAATGGCCGGCTGGTTTTCCACCAACATTCTTGGCAATCGCGACGGCGAGGTACTCGAAGATCCCGGCTCGTTCAAATCCAAAGAAGAAACTAAGCTGTCGGTGCTTGAGCAGATCCTGCAGCCCACGCTTTACCCGATGCTCTACAAGGATCTTTATCACGCCGTGCGGATCAATTACTATCCGCCGCGCGGTGATGCAAAAGAAGGCTGGGACAACATCGACATATTCGGATGGCTCGGCTATCCGATGCAGATCAAGATCGATTTCCTGTGCCGGGATTCAATCCTGGCGGCGCCCCTGGTGCTGGATCTGGTTTTGTTCATGGATCTGGCGCAGCGCGCCGGAATGAGAGGGATTCAGGAGTGGCTTTCTTTTTACTTTAAAGCGCCCATGACGGCGCCCGGGCTTTATCCGGAACACGACATTTTCATTCAATTGATGAAACTCAAGAACACCCTGCGTTGGATGCGCGGAGAGGATTTAATCACACACCTTGGCCTCGAGTACTACGACTAACGGTTCGAAGCGTCAGGAGCCTGGCAGCCGAAAAATTCTGGTGATCGGTGGAACCTTATTCATCGGCCGCGCGCTGGTGAAAGACCTGGTGAAGGCCGGGCACGAAGTTACGGTTTTGCACCGGAAGGCACGTCACGATCTCGGCAAGAAGATCGGGAGCATCACAACCGACCGGAACGATCCGGACGCGATCAAGAAGGCCCTGGCCGGCAAGAACTTCGATGTTGTCTATGACAACGTGTACGACTGGGAGCGCGGCACGACGGCCGCTCAAGTGGAGGCCACCGCCCGCGCTTGCGGCAGCAACCTGCATCGCTATGTCTTCATGTCGAGCGTAGCCGCCTATGGCGATGGTCTGAATCACCACGAGGGCGATGCGCTGGCGCCGGACGATCACGCCGACTCTTACATTCGCAACAAGGCGATGAGCGAGCGGACGCTGTTCCGCATGCATCAGCGTAACGGATTTCCTGTGGTTACTTTGCGGCCGCCCTTTATCTACGGTCCGGGAAATCCTTTTTACCGCGAGGCCTTCTTCTGGGACCGGCTACGCGAAGGCCGGCCGATCATCCTGCCCGGCGACGGCCGCCGGCTAATGCAGTTCGTCTATATCAGGGACCTGGTGACTGCGTGCATTAAGGTGATGGATGCGGAAGACGTGGAGGGCCACGCATTCAACATCGCGAATCCGCGTCCCCTGACGCAGGTGGAAGCGGTGGAAGCCTTCGCCCGCGCCGCCGGAAAAGAAGCCACTTTCGTGCGTTGGCCCCGGGAGCGAATTTTGCGCGCCGGCGGTCATCCGATGGGCCCCAAACTTTATTTCGGCCAGTATTTCGACATGCCCGCCATTACGGTGGTGGTGAACAAGGCGCAACGCGTTCTGAAATTTAAACCTCTCGACTTCATCACCGCGCTCAAAGAGACGTATCGCTGGTATGTCCGCAATAATTCGTTCGCCAAACAGGACTATACGTTTGAGGACGCTTTGATCGAAGCCGCTCCCGCCTCCGCCTATTCAGCGCCGGTGGACTGACGTTCTTCTTGGCGGACTTGTTCGAGCCGGTCGCGAAGCGCGTCGGGCGATGCCTGTTCTATTTCCCGCGTGATCAAGCCGACTGAGTCCAGGTCGATGATATGGACTTTGTCTTTAAGCCGGAAACTGGTGAGCTTCAAGCGGACTAGATCAGCCACCGGTGCGAGCAGGATGCCGTCTTTCGTCACAATTGGCGGTGAAAAACCAGGAACGGCTTCCAGGTGATTAGGCCGGGCTTTTTCGCCGATGAATAGGAAATGGACCGCGCTCCGAGGTTGGTCGGCAGTCCATGCACCATCCGCATAGCGGAACCCGTGCTTGCCCGCGATGGCAGCGACTTTTTCGAGGTTCTTGCGATCAATAGCCACGTCCACATCCGGCGTTAGGCGGGCGGCCAACGGATCGAGCTCGTTGATATGTAAGAAGACGGCTACTCCTCCCACGATTCGGTATTCAATTCCCGCCTGAGTTAACCCCGTGTGAACACGGCGAGCCAGCTCGAACATTCGTTCAAAATATTCGTCGACAGCACTGAGCGAGATCATGGGCCCACAAGCGCCTCCCGCGCCGCCTTCGCAGTGTTGCAGTGTATCGCTACCGTATCATCGGTGTTACGCGCGTACCCGCCCGCTAGAACTACTGCCGTAGGGACACCTGACCCTAGTCCTGTTTCAAACACGACGCGATCGCGTTGCTTCAGCCCTTCCATGGTCAGCGACAGACCACCCAGCTGATCTTCCCGGTACGGGTCTGCGCCCGCCAGATAATAAATCATGTTCGGCGCAAAGCTCATGGCCACCTTCACCGCGCCCCGCAGCCGATCCAGATAGTCCTCATCGGAAACGCCATCCGGCAGATGAATATCGATCACCGAAGGCGGTTTCTCGCTCGGATAGTTGTTGAACTGGTGCATCGACAACGTCAAGACTGAGCGGTCTCCCGCGAAAATAGCCGCGGTTCCATTGCCGTGGTGCACATCGCAATCCACCACCAGGGCTCGCTCAATCAGCCTCTCGTGTTGCAGCAAGCGAATGGCCACCGCTACGTCGTGAATCGCGCAGAAACCCTCGCCATGTCCGGGGAATGCGTGATGAAATCCCCCGCCGATGTTGAATCCGATGCCATCAGCAATCGCGTTGCGCGCTGCTAGCATCGTGCCGCCGGTTGCCAGCCAGAACGCTTCCACCAGCTGCCTCGAATACGGGATCTCCAAGCGTAGGATCTCTTGAGGCGTTAGCGTGCCAGTCTTCAAACGCTGCACCCAGCCAGGCTCATGGACGCGGAGGATATCTTCGTCGGACGCGGGCGGCGGCTCGATGAAGTCCATGGGTTCGGCGAAGCCCTCATCCAGAAGGTGATCGTGAATTAAACGGTATTTACGGGACGGAAAAACGTGCGCGCCCAGGTTCAAATCGTAGCCCGGATGATAAACGAGCTTAAACGGGAGCATTCACCGATTGAAGCGCGGTCACGATGGCCGAGCCGTAAATATCGTCCGCAGAGCAGCCGCGGGAAAGATCGTTGGCCGGCTTCGCGAGCCCCTGCAGGAAAGGTCCCAGCGTAGCTGCACCCGCCAGTCGCTCCACCAGCTTCACGCTGATATTGCCGGACGCGATATCGGGGAAGATGAGCGTGTTGGCCCGGCCCGCGACTGTGGAAGCGGGCGCCTTCGACCTGCCCACCGCCTCCACCAGCGCCGCATCGGCCTGCAATTCGCCATCGACGCGAAGAGCAGGTGCACGTTCTCGCACGATCCGTAGCGCCTCCACGACTTTATCCACCCACCTGTGCTGCGCGCTCCCTTTGGTGGAAAACGAAAGCAGCGCGACCACCGGCTCCGCGCCGATGACGTTGCGGGTAGTGGCCGCGGTGGCGATGGCGATCTCGGCCAGATCCACGGCTGATGGATCGATAACGACGCCGCAATCGGCGAACGCCAGAACGCCGTTGTGCCCGAACGCCCGGTTCGGAAGAGCCACGATGAACGCGCTCGAAACGATGTGGACCTCGGGCGCTGTTCCTACCGCGAGCAGCGCTGCTCGAACCGTTTCAGCCGTGGTGTTCACCGCTCCGCCGACAAATCCGTCCGCATCACCGGCAGCCACCATCAGGGCCGCGGTGTAGAGGGGCTTTTGCGCGACTTCGGCGGCTTCCATCTCGGTAATGCCTTTGGCGCGCCGCCGCTCGAAATACAAACGCGCGTACTTTCGCGCTTCCTGTTCCGGAGTCGGACGGTCAGGCTTCAGCAGAATCGGCGTGACCAAGCTTTCCCGTTGCAATCGTTCGGCGGCCGACTGCACGCGCGGGTCGTCCCCTTCAGGAAATACAATTCGCCGCTTGGGCTTCACCTGGCGAAGCCTTTCGATCTGCGAAGCTAGAAACGCGACGGCCGATTCCGGGAGTGCCATCAATGTCTCACGATGCCGGCGGTGTTGCGGCAACGGCCTTCTTGACGTTGTGACGATACTGCTCGACCGCCCGATTATGTTCTTCGATGGATTTCGAGAACTGGTGTCCGCCAGAACCGTCCGCCTTGGCCACGAAATACAAATACTCCGTCGCGGCAGGCTCGAACGCAGCCTTGAGAGACGCCAGTCCTGGATTCGCGATCGGGCCCGGCGGCAGGCCGGCATGCTTGTAAGTGTTGTACCGGTTCGCGCTATCGAGGTCGGAGCGATATATCGTGCCGCGATAGCGCTGCTCCAAAATCGAAGCATAGATCGTAGTCGGATCGCAATCGAGCGCCATACCCAAACGGAGCCGGTTTCGAAACACCGCAGCCACCTGCGGCCGTTCATCCGCAACGGCAGTTTCTTTTTCCACCAGCGAAGCCAGGGTGACGACATCGTTCACCGCTGCCGCATGATCCGCTTTCTGCAGTTCCCGCCAATTCTTGCGGAACTGCTCGGTCATCATCTGGCAAAGCTGCTGCACCGTGGTTCGCCGTGTCAGACGGTAAGTGGACGGGAACAGGTAGCCCTCCAGCGTAGGCGCTTCGGGCGCGAGGTCGCGGATCAGCGCTGGGTCGCGGGCGGCCCGCAGGAAATCGGCGCCTTTGATGAAATCGAAGCGGTCGATACTGGCAGCGATGTCGAACATGTTGCTGCCTTCCGGAACAGCGAGCTCGTAGAAAAACACGTCGCCGCGCGCGATCCTCGCGTATATGCGGAAAGCAGCCGCTGGCTCAGAAAACTGGTATTCGCCCGCCTGCAGCCGCGCGTCCGGACGCAGCGCGCGCACCACCAGAAACTGCCACGGGTACCGAATCACGCCGGATTGCGCCAATTCAGAGGCCATCTCGGCCGTGCTGGTGCCGCGCGGAAAATCAAGGATAACCGGTTTCGAGAAGCCGCGATAGGGAAGGGTCAGTGAAACATAAGCCGCGCCCCCACCCAACGCAATCAGCAACACGATCCCCAGCAGCAGCCGAAGAATGACACCACCTTTGCGCACTCGTCGATGCCTCATGGATGTCCGGAATCGAGATAGCTCTCGAGCAAGATCACAGCCGCCAGCCGGTCCACCGCTCTGGCGCGCTTTTCGATGCTGATGCCGCTTTCTCGAAGCACGCGTTGCGCTGCTACGGTCGTCAAACGCTCGTCCCAAAATTTCACCGGGATACCGCTGGCGGCCCCGAGCCGCTCGCCGAAATCGCGCGCGTATTCCGTTTGCCGGCCTTCCCGGCCGCTCATATGCAGTGGATTCCCCATTAAGATGAGAGAGACATTTTTCTCTGCTGCCAGTTGCGACAGGCGCGCCAGATCCTCTCGTATATTGGTGCGCTGCAGCGTTTCCAGGCCTTGAGCGGTCAGGCCTAGCTCGTCGCTCAAAGCCAGCCCAATCCGCTTTTTACCAAGATCCAGCGCCAGTACTCTGCTTTGAATCATGCAAGTTTCCGTAGAACGGTCACGGCTCAGAATTGGGTCCGTTTGCCGTCGCCTACGATTTCATTTCATCATAGAAGAAGCGCGGCTTCCGGATGTCAACTATTACGCCACCATTGCCGACCAGCAAAGTAAGCCAGACCAGCGTCACCGTACTCGCCGTGGCAGCCACCATCGCTCTGCTCTACTTTGGCCACATTTTTTTCATCACCATGGTCATCGCGATCACCATCGCATTTCTCCTGGACCCGGTAGTCACCTTTTTCGTGAAGATGCGCCTGCCCCGAGCGGTCGCCAGCTTTATTGTCTGCAGTATCGCCCTTCTTCTGCTGTATCTGATGGGACTCGGCTTGTACACGGAATTGTCCGGGCTCGCTGAAGCGCTGCCCACCTACAGCCAGCGCATGAACGATCTGGTGGATAATATCGCGACCCGCGTGGATCTGGTCGAGAAGCGGACCTACCAGATCCTGGTCCCGAAAAGATTCCAGGAGACTCAACCGGCCCAGGGCGCGCCCCCGGCAGCTGCGCGACGGCGTGGATCGAAACAAGCCCCTGAACCTGTGGTGCCGGCGCCCATTCCTGAAGTGCGGATTCATACCGAGCCGACGCCGCTGGTGACTTATGTGTACGGCTATCTGCGGTCATTCTATGATGTGCTGCTGATGGCGAGTTTCGTTCCGTTCCTGGTCTATTTCATGTTGAGTTGGCGCGACCACATGCGCCGCAGCTTCCTGTATATGTTCGGCAGCGCCGGCCGGCAGGTGGTTGGGAAAAGCTGGGAAGGCGTCGCCGACATGGTGCGAGCCTATGTGATCGGGAACTTTATTCTGGGGCTCATGCTGTCTACACTCAGCTCCCTGTTCTTCATCGCTATACGTCTCCCTTACTGGCCTTTAGTAGGACCGCTGAGCGGTTTTCTCAGCCTGGTGCCCTATGTTGGTCTGCCCTTGGCCATTCTGCCGCCGCTTCTGGCGGGCTTGATTGTTCCCTATACGCAACCGGCGATTTACATCATGATCACCGTGGTGGTCGCGCTGTTGCATCTGACCGCGCTGAATCTGCTCTATCCCAAAGTGGTCGGATCGCGCGTTCATCTAAATCCGCTGGTAGTGACGATCGCGCTCATGTTTTGGGGCACGCTCTGGGGCGCAGTCGGTCTGCTGCTGGCTATTCCCATCACCGCCGCGATTAAGGCCGTCTGCGATAATGTCATCAGCTTGCAAGGTTTCGGCAAATTGTTGGGAGATTAACGGGACAGTCCGGCTAAAGCTAGCGGTCCAATGAGCAAACGGTTTGCAATATTTTTCGGTGTCGGCGTGGCAGTAATCGCGATTGCGGTGGTACTGATTCTATCTTCCACCAAAGGCTCGCATCTGGTGATCAACGGCAAGATTCTCAAGGTCCGCACCGGGGCGTTGAGCGACAACGACAGCATCGCAGTAATGGACCTGCGCATGGAAAATCCGTCCAATCTGGCGTTTGTTGTTCGCCAGGTGGAAGTAACTTTGGAAGAAAAAGACGGAACCATGGCGGACGGCCTGGTGGTCGCGAAGGGCGACCTGAAGCAGTTGTTCCAGTTCAACCGCTTCCTGGGGGACCAATACAACGATTCGCTGACCATCAAAGACCAGATTCCGCCGCATGCCACAGTCGATCGGATGCTAGCCGCGCGCTTCGAGGTCAAGAATCAGGATCTCGAATCCGCGAAAGCCATTCATGTGAGCATTCAGGATATGGACGGCCCGCTGTTTGAAACCAGCTCTCCGGTGAAGTAGCGCTGCTTTGCGGCGGCTGTTGATTCGACCCGGTGCGATCGGCGATTGCATTCTGTCGCTGCCCGCGCTCGAATGTCTCCGCTCGGAATATACCGAGGTTTGGGTTCGCTCCGAAGTCGTACCACTTATCGGTTTCGCTGATCAGGTGCGATCCATCGCCTCCACCGGCATTGATCGTGTGGGTCTGGATGGCATCGATCCGTCACCGGAACTCGTGGCTCGACTGCGATCGTTTGACTCCATCGTCTCCTGGTACGGTTCGAACCGCCGGGAGTTTCGTGATCAGATGCACCAGCTCGGTGTGCCCATTCGGTTCTTGGATGCGCTGCCTCCAGCCGGCGGAACAGTCCATGCCGCCGATTTTTTCTTGGAGCAAGCGGGATGCAGCGGCTTTGCGGTTCCACGCATCCAGTGCCCGCCGCGGCCGGCTGGAGATTTTGCGGTCATCCATCCATTCTCGGGAAGTCCGCGAAAGAACTGGCCCTTGGAACGCTACCGCGAGCTGGCTCGGCGGCTGGAAATGCCTGTACGTTGGTGCGCTGGCCCGGACGAACCACTCGACGACGCCGTCCGCATCGATGACCTTTACGAGCTGGCCTGCTGGCTTCGCATCGCGCGCCTATACATCGGCAACGACTCCGGGATCACACATCTGGCCGCTGCAGCCGGTGCGCCGTTAGTGGCGATCTTCTTTGCAACCGATCCGGTGGTCTGGGCTCCGCGAGGTGAACGTGTTCGGGTGGTGAGCGGAAACTCGGATGACATTTCGGTCGACCAAGTCTTGAACGCCGTGGTAACCTGTAAAAAGTAAATAGGAGGTTACTGAAGAAATGAACCGTATTGAACTCATCGGTGACCAAATGCAGCGCGCCTACGCCGGAGAAGCCTGGCACGGCCCGTCACTCGAAGAACTGCTTACGGGCGTCACGGTCGGGCAGGCCTTGGCCAGACCGATCCCAGGCGGTCACAGCATCTGGGAGCTAACGATGCACGTTGGCGCGTGGATGTCCGCTTGCCGCCGCCGGTTGTCTGGCGATCCGGCCAAGCTGACCCCGCAAGAGGATTGGCCGCTGATCGATGGGGGAAGCCAGGCCGCCTGGCAGCAGACGGTCAATGCTCTGGAGCAAGAGCATAACCAACTCCGGGCTGCAATCTCTTCTCTCCCGGAGTCCTCATTGCAGAACGTGGCGCCGGGAAAGGACCATTCGGTCGAATTTATGCTGCACGGGGTGATCCAGCACAATCTTTATCACGCCGGACAGATTGCGCTGCTCAAGAAAGCCCTCTAAGCGGCGTTGTTATCCGCGCAACCCCGCCATCACTCCCCGCATGTACGCCAGGCTTTTCTGCATCCCCATCATCGGGTCTTTTTCGTTGATTTCGTACTCCAGCATTACGCCGCCGGTGTAGTTCATCCGATGCAGTTGCTTGAAGATCCCCACGATCGGCAGCACGCCGTCGCCCACGTCGCACTGGCTCTCCTTGACCTTGGCATCGGCCAGATCCTTGACGTGCATGCTATGCAGCCTGGGGCCCGCCGCCCGGATAGACTCCACGACATCCACGCCGGTCCGGGACGTATGCCCGCAGTCGATGCACAATCCCATGCGCGGGTCCATGTTCTTCACCACGTCGAGCACACTCTGCGGAGTGGGAAACTGCTTGTCCTCCGGCCCATGATTGTGGACCGCGATCTTGATGTTGTATTCCTTAACGTACTTCTCCATCTTGGGCAGCGTCGCGTGCGTGGGAGCGCACACGATGATAGGCATCCCAGCCATTTTGGCGTATTCGAAGTTCTTTCGAATCTCCTGCTCATCGTCCTTGGAAAACGAGACATTGCCACCGCCTTCGATGATAAATCCCGCATCCTCGAATTCCTTGCGTCCGGCCCTGATCTCCTCGGGTGACGCATTCATCGCCAGATGAACATCTTTGATGTTTACGTACTTGACATTCATCTGCTTGAGCATGGCAATGGCCTGCGCGCGAGAGAACTTGCGCAGCGAATAGGTGGCGATGCCCAGCTTGAACTCGCGTGGATCTTCGGTAGTGGTTCCCAAGCCAGTCCGGGAGGCGGCCAACGCGGCGGCGGAAGCGCCTAGAAACGTGCGACGAGAGGTGCCTGGATTCATGTATTGATTTTAGCCCTTTCGCGTATACTAAAGGTTTGCAACACTGTCATGGCGCCGGGGGCTCAAGCAACCCTCGCTATGCAACTAAGTTTTTTTACACGGGTTTCTTCATCACATGGTAATTCGTCGTTGGGTCATAGGTGTGTTCATCGGGATTCTGTTCGCGGCGAGCGCGCTTTCGCAGCAGTACACTATCACCACCATAGCGGGCACGGCTGGGACCGCGGGCTTCGCGGGCGACGGTGGCAGTGCGGTGGGGGCGCAATTGAAATTTCCCACCGGGATAGCAGTGGATAAATCCGGCAACATCTACATCGCTGATGGCTTGAACAATAGAGTTCGCAAGGTGTCGGGCGGAGTCATCAGTACCGTGGCCGGCAACGGAACTGCCGGATACACCGGCGACAAGGGACAGGCCGCCAGCGCGGAGTTGAACAATCCGATAGGTCTAGCCCTCGATTCCTCCGGCAACTTGTATATTGCGGATTCCGCCAATAACGTGATTCGCATGGTTAATAGCAGTGGAATCATCACCACGTTCGCGGGAAACAATACGGCGGGATACTCCGGAGACATGGCCCTAGCTACCGGCGCGCAGCTATTCAATCCCGTCGGAGTGGCGGCGGATGCTTTAGGCAATGTCTACATCGCCGATACCGGCAATAATGTGATTCGTCAGGTTTACAAGGGGAACATCGTCACCTATGCGGAGGGCTTCACGCAGCCCGACGGAGTCGCGGCCGACTCATCTGGGAACATCTATGTCGCCGACACGCAGGGCAGGCGCATCGTTAAGTATTCAAATGGAGTCTATACGACCATCGCGGGCAACGGCTACGGCCAGTTCAGCGGTGATAATGGCCCTGGCCCCAACGCGGCCTTGTACGATCCTATGGGGCTGGCCGTGGATTCAAGCGGCAATGTCTACATCGCCGACACCTTCAATGGCCGCGTTAGGAAATTGATGCGTTCTGGCATCATCACTACCATTGCGGGCAATGGCGCCCTTTTCTTCTCCGGGGATGGCGGCCCCGCCACACAGGCTGCCCTGCATTTCCCTCACGGGGTCGCGGTGGATTCGTCCGGGAACATCTATATCACCGACACCTTCAATTCGGTCGTGCGGGAGCTGCAAGGCACGCTCCCTGTGGTTTCGGCCAATGGCGTCGTCAACGCGGCCAGTTTTGCGACTCGGATTTCACCCGGCGCTTTAGCGACGGTTTTCGGGAGCAACTTTGCTCTCACGAACGTGGGCGCCCAAACACCGCTGCCGGTCAGTCTCGAAGGAGTCTCAGTCAGCGTCAACGGACAGCTCGCTCCGGTCCTTTACGTCACATCGACCCAGGTGAATTTTCAGGTGCCCTGGGAGACTGCATTAGGACCTGCGGCAGTTACTGTGGCTGTCAATGGAGGCGCCAGCAACGCGGTAACGGTCAATGTTCTGGGGGCGGCGCCTGGACTCTTCTCCTCGAGTTCCGGTCAGGCGATTGTTCAGAATTCGGATTACACGCTCAACGGGCCGGCTAATCCCGCAAAGGCAGGGAGCACGATCATTGCGTACCTGAGTGGCTCTGGCACGGTCGCCCCTGCGGTTGCGGATGGAGCAGCGGCCCCATCCAATACTTTGGTCTATTTGAACTCAGGGTCCAGTGCCACGATTGGGTCGTCCACCGCCCAAGTCTCTTTCGCGGGCTTGGCGCCTGGTTTCGTGGGGCTCGTTCAGATGAATATCGTCGTGCCTTCCAGCTTGCCAACTGGTAGTTATACTTTGACGGTGACGATCGGCAGCGAAACCAGCAATCCGGCGACGATCAACATCGCCCAGTAAACTGGCCATATGCCTGACGAGTCGAAATTTCGGGTATTCAGTCCGCCGCAGTTGCCCAAGCCCGTAGGCTATTCTCACCTAGCCGAGATTAGCGCGGGAAAGATCATCTATATCGCCGGGCAGGTTGCCATGGATGCCTCAGGAAACATTGTGGGCCAGGGTGACTATAAAGCGCAGCTTCAGCAGGTATTCGCAAACCTGAAGACGGCGCTCGAAGCTGCGGGCACAAGCTTCAAGAATGTCGTCAAACTGAACTACTACATCGTGGACAGCGTCGACCGGTCTCAATTTTTCGCTTATCGCGAGCTGCGGGACAAATACGTGGATACCTCGAACCCCCCGGTGGCTACGGTCGTGATCGTTCGCGGCCTGTTTTCACCGGAATTCCTGGTGGAGATCGAGGCCATCGCGGTCGTCTAGCGAATTGGTCAAGCTTAACCCTAAAGAGAAATTAATGAGGGGTATCTCACTCATTTGAGTTAGACTAGTACCCTTAGAACGTCAGTAAAGTAGGGCTTTTCCCCGCCAAGTGGTATATTTGGTTGTCACATAAATAGTTCATGCCCTTTCAGATTCAACCGGTTAAGGAGTTCCTTGTCCGTCCGGCGCTCCCGCCTGCTCTCTCTCGGATGAGTGATCTCGCCTACAATCTCATCTGGAGTTGGGATCACAATATCCGCTCGTTGTTCCGGCGGCTCGATCCAGTGCTCTGGAAGGCCTGTGGTCATAACCCAGTGCTTATGCTAGGGCGTGTCCCGCAGGCTACGCTCGAGCGGGCTGCCGCCGACCCCAGGTTTCTAGCCGCCTACCGCCGCGCCTGTGAACGCTTCACGACCTACGTCGAGCGTTCGGAATCCGGCGAAGGCCGGCTGATTGCCTACTTTTCGATGGAGTACGGCATGGTTGAATGCATGCCCATCTACGGCGGCGGATTGGGTGTGCTGTCAGGCGATCATTTGAAGGCGGCCAGCGATGGGGGAATTCCGCTGGTCGCAGTCGGCCTGTTATATCAAAAAGGCTATCTCCAGCAATCGCTTAATCCCGACGGCTGGCAGCAGGAGCGAAACCCGGTCAACGATTTCTACACACTCCCGGTGCGTCCGGTTCGTGACGAGCAGGACCGGGATCTAATTGTCCAGGTCAAGCTCCCCACCGGCGTCGTATTTATCAAGGTTTGGTACATCCATGTCGGCCGCGTGAAACTATACCTGCTGGATACCAACATTACAGAGAATGATCACGCCGAGCACCGCGACATCACCGCGCAGTTGTACGGCGGCGATATCGTAACGCGTATCCGCCAGGAGATCGTGCTGGGAATCGGCGGTCTGCGCGCACTGCATCGGCTGAACTTGAAACCCACCGTATGGCACATGAACGAAGGGCACTCCGCGTTCCTGGCCATCGAGCGGATGCGCCTTCTGATCGAAGAACAGGGCCTCGGTTTCGATGAGGCATTTGAAGCCTGCCGCTCCAACAACGTTTTCACCACGCACACTTCAGTTCCGGCTGGCATCGATCTCTTCGACCCCGGCATGTTGTACGAATTCTTCGGCGAGTATTGCCGCGAAAGCGGAATTCCTTTTGACAAATTTCTTACCTTGGGAAGGTTCCTCTCGGAAAACCACCAGGAACCGTTCTCCATGGCGATAGCGGCCATCAAGACCTCGTCGTTCCGCAACGCCGTGAGCTGCCTGCACCGGCAGGTTTCGCAGGAAATGTGGCAGGAGCTGTGGCCCAAGCTGCCCGTATGGGAAGTACCCATTACGTCCGTCACCAATGGCGTCCATCTGTTTACCTGGCTCAACGGCGATCTCGCGCTGCTCTACGATCAATATCTGCAGCCGGATTGGCGCGAGCGTTATTCCGATCCCAGAATCTGGGATCTGGTGGAGGATATTCCCAATCCGGAGCTGTGGGAAGCCCACCGCCGGAGAAAACGCAATCTCGTGAACTTCGTCCGCGAACGCGTAGTGGCCGCGGCCATGGGCCGGAAAGCCTCCGCCGCCGAACAGCGCCGGCTCTCAGACGTGCTCGAGCCGGATACGTTGACCATCGGCTTCGCCCGCCGGTTCGCAACCTACAAGCGCGCTACGCTCCTGTTCCGCGATGTCGATCGGCTCAAACGCCTGCTGACCAACAAAGAGCGGCCGGTCCAAATCGTGATCGCCGGTAAAGCGCACCCCAAGGATCTTCCCGGTAAGACCCTAATCCGTGAAATTGTACAACTTTCGCGCACCCCGGAGATATCCAAACACATCATCTTTGTGGAGGACTACGGCATCGAAGTGGCCCGTGAGCTGATTCAGGGCGTAGACCTTTGGCTGAATACCCCCCGCCGGGGTGAGGAGGCCTGCGGCACCAGCGGGATGAAGGCCGGGATCAATGGCGTCCTGAACCTGAGTATTTTGGACGGATGGTTCGACGAAGCCTATGAAATCTCAGGCGGTTGGGCCATTGGCGACCGCGAGCCCTATTCCGAGGACCAGGACGAAGTTCACGTTCGCGCCATCTACTCCATACTGGAAAACGAGATTGTGCCGATGTACTACCAGGAGCGTGAAGAAGGAGTTCCGGTCGACTGGATGCGTCGCGTAAAGCAGTCGCTGATGCATCTCAGCCCTCAGTTCAACTCCCTGCGGATGGTCGGCGAGTACATGTCGCAACTTTACGAGCCAGCTCACCAGGCTTTCCTCGAAATGTCGAAGGACAGCTTCCAGCCGGCCCGTGGGCGTTCGAAATGGAACGAGCAGGTGGAGAAAGTGTGGGATAATGTTAGTTTCCTGGAGATCGGATCCGCCCCGGATGTTTCGGTATTGACTGGCCGGCCAATTCCCATGCGCGCGGTTGTGAATCTGGCTGGGCTTTCGCCCAAGGATGTGCGAGTGGAGGCCGTGATCGGCCGAGTTGGCGCAAACGGCAATCTGGAAGAAACCCAGGTAATGAGCCTTCCAGCGGTGGAACAACAGGGTGATGCGTACGTTTTCCTGAAAGAGTTCGTGCCCCATCAGACCGGCAGGTTAGGGTACTCGCTTCGAATTAGTCCAAATCATTACGATGACCCTCTGACCCGGCCCTGTAATGCCTTGTTGAAGTGGAGCGCCAGCAATTGAAGTTTGGCTTAGTAAATTTACCGATGTTCACCGAACTGTAGTGGAAGCCGGCCATATATCGTGGTCTCCCATATAGATATTAGTGGCTTCCTGGATCGTTTCGTGGTACATATTAGTTAGGCGTGAGCGGGATTTTGCTTCACCGTGTAGCCTCGCCGGCTCCGCAGCAATCCTCCGATTGATCCTACAGATTGGCCAGGTATGAACCTAAGCTGACACCGCCCAGTAGGCAGTGTTGCGACAGCCAGAATTCCAGGAGTCGACTCGACACATGGACGATGACCGTAAATACAAACAACGCGGTTATATGGATACCGACAGGCAATCCAGCGACCGCCGGCCTTTAGACAAATCCAAACCTTCCGGACCGCGTCCGCCCATCGATGTCACTGGCCCACGCCTTCCTCGCTTACTCCAGAACGTTGTGGCAGCCCGTTGCTTCAACTGCTCTACGGCTCTGCAATCGGACATCGATTGGAAGGGCAAGTGCCCCAAGTGCGGCGTCGCGCTGCACTGCTGCAAGCAATGCGCGCAATTCGAACCGTCCACTCGTTTCCAGTGCCTGAAGCCGATTCCGCTGCGTATCGCGGTTAAAGATGCGGCCAACGAATGTGAGCTGTTCTCGCCACGCGTTACGGTCGCCCGCGACGCTGCGCCATCTAACAACAACCACTCCAACTCTGTCCAGCAGGCGCCCCGTAATCCCACCGACGCCCGAGCCGCTTTCGATAATCTCTTCAAGAAGCCTGAGTAGCCGCCTCCCGGTCACAATTCCCGCGAATGCTGGTCGCTGAACTATCGAATCCCCGGCAGTTTCGTCTCGCCGACGCGCCTCACATTCCAGATCCCGCCCCAGACCAGGTTCAAGTAGCGGTAAAAGCCGTTGGAATCTGTGGGTCTGACCTGCATTATTTTTCCGATGGCGGTATCGGCGAGGCGCGCTGCGTTTATCCCATGGTCCTCGGTCATGAGCCTGCGGGAGTCGTACGCAAAACAGGCGCCGGCGTTTCCGGTTGGTCGGCGGGCGATCGCGCGGTGCTCGAACCCGCGTTGTACTGCTATCACTGTGAATACTGCATGACCGGTCATCACAACGTCTGCGCCAACCTGCGTTTCTTAAGCCAGCCCGATGAGCCCGGATTCTTTCGCGAGTTCGTGAACCTGCCCGCGCACAATCTACTGCCTCTGCCCGCCCACTTGAGCGATCAGGCCGGCGCGCTGGCGGAGCCACTGGCGGTGGTTGTGCACTCCATGCAATTCGCCGCGCCCCAGCCGGGCGAGACGGCGGTTGTCTTCGGAGCGGGACCTATCGGCCTGCTGACCATTGCGGTGCTAAAGCTATCCGGCGTCAAGCGCATTTGGACTGTCGAACCTGTCGCTCATCGGCGGGATTTGGCGCGTGCTCTGGGAGCCGACGCTGTGATTGATCCAGGGGCTGCGGACCCAGCGCGCGAAATTTTCCGCGACACAGCTAATCGAGGAGTGGACATCGCTATCGACTGCGCCGGGAAAGCCGACAGCATTAATCAGTGTATTCAAGCAGCGCGTCACGCGGGGCGCGTAGTTGTGACCGGTATCCCATCAGATGACTACATCCGGCTGGCGCTGCACATCCTGCGCCGCAAGGAACTAGCGTTCTATAGCGTGCGCCGCTCCAATCACGATTCTGAAGCTGCCCTGCGCTTGCTCTCCGCGCATTCCAAGGTATTTGCGCCCATCCTGACCCACACCCGGCCACTGTCGGATATCCAGCCGGCTTTCGAGCTGTGCGAGCAATACGCCGATGGGGTCGGAAAGCTGACCATCACATTCTAAATGCTCAGTTTCCCGGCGCTAAAGAACCTAGTCGTCCCCGCCGAAGTACAATCAAGGAGCAGCCATCTATGTTTGTCCGAAAGTTGATTCTGTTTTGCCTTAGCATCGCCTTACTCGCGCCGTTGGCCGCCGCCAAGCCACCCAAGCCTCCTAAGCGGCACGGTGCCAAGAAACCTAAGCTCAATAAATCTAAGGCCAAGTTTGGCACCTACAAAGTGAAGAAGCCAAAGAGCAAGGGTTAAGCCCGGCTTACTGGCTTCCCCTCTGCCAACATAAACCGTTACAAACGTTTCGGCCTCTTTCGAGTCCGGAAAATAAATGCTTGTAACATCAACGTCTCGCTGACGATCCAACCATTGCCAACTGACGGCCTCGCTGTCAATGGGCGCAGCTCTACGACCGCATGGAACGCTCCAGTGACTTCTCCACATCTTCCAGTCGCTTGCCCTTGGCGGCGTTGTTGCATAAACGAGTTTATTGCGGACCTCGCGGAACACGGTCTGGAATCGCACGCGAGGATTGACGGGGCGCAAGCCGAGGAACGGCTGGCATCGGCGTTTTCAGTAGCGGTGGTAACGACTCTCGCTCAGGTCATGGAGCAGATTCGGATGCCGGCCGAATCGATAAATCTGCCGCGAGGCGCTTAATTTAAAATCCAATCCGTGGCGCCGCTTGCAACGGCGCCCCCAGTTGCTGGAACGGAGCCACTCTTAGTGGTGGCTCATCAAAAACCAGATAACAATCAGGACTCCGGGCACTCCCAGAACCCACGCTACGAGATATCTCATTCTTGTTTCCTCCCCTTTTTCTTCGGAACCGGAAATGGGTCGGTCCCCTGATGAACCGGCACGTAAAGGGCCTTCTGTAGTACGCCTGAAATGTGGCGTTATTTCAGGCTGCAAAGGGTGTAACCGCCGACTACGTTGGTAACTTTTGCGCGGAGGGAACGTGAGGAATTACTCTTCCATGAAATGATACGCGATCATGTGGCACACTACCATGTGAGCGTCTTCGATCCGGCCCATATGCGGTACCGCAACCTGAATATTGAGCTGCGCCAGCGGTCCTAGCTGGCCGCCATCGCGCCCAGTCAGAGCGATCGTTTTGCAGCCGATCGAATTGGCGTATTCCATGGTCCGCACTACGTTGGGCGAATTGCCCGATCCGCTGATGCACATCACCAGGTCGCCCGGCTGGGCGAAATTCTTCAATTGCTCCACGAAAATGCATTCGTAGCCGACGTCGTTGGAATAAGCAGTAAGGGTCGGCAGCGAATCGGTCAGCGCCATGATGCGGAAGCGCGCGTCGCGATTGTAGCTCGCGCCCTTGACGATATCGCAGGTGAAATGCGATGCCGTCGCCGCGCTGCCCCCGTTCCCGCAAACGAAAATATGCTTTGAGCCATCGCG
>Ga0210406_10002597_pt1 | contig 20499 bp, 16 predicted proteins | sample IncBWC30MmetaG_FD_155454 | JGI IMG/M metagenome (GOLD analysis project Ga0210406, IMG submission 155454) | Forest soil microbial communities from Barre Woods Harvard Forest LTER site, Petersham, Massachusetts, United States - Inc-BW-C-30-M | ecosystem: Environmental > Terrestrial > Soil >... | reverse complement strand
GGAGCATAGCCGGTTTTGGGGCCGGTGGTCGTTCGCTCCTGAGACCAAGCACGCAAATCTGCATGCGCTGCCAGAACCATCCCGGCGGTCGACCTTGCAATGAAGTGCCTTCTTGCCATCATCTTGTTCTCCCGTAGTCAGACTCCCTATAAGGGCCCCTGGCATCGGCAGCTACGATCCCGCCGCTTTTTTCTGTAGCTCCGGCGGAAAGTCGCAATTCTCGAATATCTGGCGTATCTCAATCACGCCGCACTCGGGCAGGGGACACCGCTCGGCCCACCGGACGGCCTCTTCCTTCGAATTCACTTGAATGATCCAGAAGCCGGCGATCACTTCCTTTGTCTCGATGAACGGACCATCCGTCACGATTCGCTTGCCACCGGAGACCTTTATGCGCACCCCCTTGGAGGTTGGGTGCAGCCCCTCCTCGCTGAGTAGCACACCAGCCTTGTTCATTTCCTCGTCGTATTTCCGCATCGCCGTGACGATCCCTCGATCGGGGACCGCGCATTTCTCCAAAGCTTCAACCGGGGCTGGCAACAGCATCATGAAACGCATCGTTGCTTCTCCTTTTCCACCTTCAGGCCTAAAGTCAGGATTCCTAGAGAACCTTGCCCAGGGTATCGATGAGCGTCCAGAATGATACCGACTGGGACAGAAAATCCAAGAGCCGCTGATGGTCAAGGGCAAAAGCCTGCGAGCCCTGCCAAGCCGCCAGTACCAGCGAAGGCAGTATCCCCAGGGCCTTACCTACGATGGCGCTGAGGAGATGACTCACCGGGCACGCGGCGCCATTCAGCCCGAGCCCAACCAGGGCGACTGCTATGATTGATTTCAGGCTCTGCGGGGTGGTGTGTTGGCTTGTCATGCCCGGCTCCTAAAGGGTGCTTCCCTTGCTTCACCTGTATATCGAACGAGGGCGGGCCAAATCGACAACCCTCCTCAAACAAAAACATGCCCTGGGCAACGTCGGGTTTTTCCTGACGGGAAGGCGCTAGGGAAGGGCGAAGGGACCTCTAAATCCAATCCATCCAGCTGCATCCACGGGTACGAATAGGAAGCAATCTACAGGTGGCCCAATTGTTTCAGGCCTGCGAGGTTATCCCATTCGGCCCAAGCCTCAAGGATTTGGCCATTCCGGACACGATAGATTGTGATGTACTCGGCATTCATGGTCTTCCCGGTAGGCAGATACGAACCCATCGCACCGTGTTGCGTTCCGCGGAAATGGTGCCGCACCGCGACTTTTTCGCCTTCAGCAAATATATCGAGGATTGCTTCCTGGGCGTCTGGAAACGTTTGGTATTCGCGGCGAAGAAAACCCACGAGGTCGGCGCGGCTTCTGACGGCGGGTTCACCTGCGGCAATGCTGTACCGCACAAAGTCCGGCGCGACAAGTGCATCGAGCCTAGCCCAGTCCTGGCCGTTGATCGCATCGACAAAGGCCTGAATGGTCTGTTTCGGATCCATGAAAACGTGTCTCGAAGAAAGATATCGGATCGCTCCGACATTTGCTTCGGTTTACCGGCCACTAGGAAAAGCACGTGTTGCGGCTGTATTCAGCTTCCCGTTCCTGGCGAATGTCTCCCACCGCGGTCGCAGAATTTGCCCTTTGCTCCATCTCCGCCTCGTTTCTGTATCCGCGCCCGCCTTCGTTGACCACCTTCGCGACTTCCTCTCTGGTCAAATAGCGCAGTTGTGCGGATTCCGCGGTTCGGCGCACCACTTCCATCAAACCGATCAAAGTGGCGCGCTCGGCGCTGGTCATCTTCGCGTGCAGCATTACCCCGCTTCTTTCGACCACGACAAATGAGGGAGGTTCGCCGCTTGTCAAACGAGCTTTCAATTTCGACGCGGCAAACGTGGATGGCAATGTTAGTGCCTCGAGGCCCAGAAAAATGGCCTGGCATGGATACAACACGCCACCCTTTAGAATTTTCAGTGCCGCTTTGTCGGTGCCGAGTGCGTGCAAGGAATCGTAATCGGGATATTGCCAACCGGAGAAACGAGCGATGTTTCCGAGCACAGCACTGTCGGGCATCGGAAAGGGCCGCGCAGAAATCGCGAGCCGGCGTTCCACCTCACACAGCAACTCTTCGGTGGCGGCGCAATCCTGTCCGCAGACGACAAGTCCGTGATTCGCAAGTATGAAAACGTCGGTTTCCTTTGCCCTGGCCACGGCTAATTCGATTTCTCGGGCTAGCGGAATGCCCGACGCGGCATAAGGAATCCATTGCCAGTGCAGACCATGAAGCCGTGCCGTGAGTTCCTCGATCCCATCCGAGCGGATCGCCCAGGCAATCGTGTTGATCGAGTGCACGTGGATAACGACACGATGGGGAAGTACCGCATGCATGGCTGTTTCGATGGAAGGGCGCATCATCCTGTTTGCTGAAATCTGCCGTGGTGCGATTTCTCCGCCTTGCTCCACAGTCTCTTTCGCCTCCGCCAGTTCAATCGGGATGAGTATTTCTTCCTGGTTTGCCCGAGCCAGCCATTTGCCGGACCCCTTGATCCAAAGAATTCCTTCCCGCTTGATCGATGTGTTGCCGTTGCTGGCTTGCACCAGCAGAGGATTACTTCCCACGCGAGCGGACAGCTGACGAAGGCGGTCGAGTTCTCTTTCAACTCGAGTGGGGGGAAACTTCCGATGGACTTGGTTCTTCAAGATCTATTTCGCCCTTTGTTCCGTGGTCCCGCAGCTTGCCTCTTCTCTCTGCAATATTGGCAACGGGTTCCCGGTTTGATATTTCCGTCCAGACTTCTCTCGGTATCTCGCGCGGGTCTCGCCGATCCTGATAGAGGCCCTGAATATGGCGCCGACGGAGAGTATGCCCCCCAATTTATGGGCCGCAATGGCTGCCAGGCCCATCGATGCAATGCATCCGCACGATGAGCAATCCGGATTTCCGCCGAACTGGCATGGCGTGATCTTTGTTTCCAGGTCTGCCGATAACGTCTGGGTCGTGCGTGCGAATACGCAATCCTGGGGACTTTCAGGTGGCGAAGCAAATTGCCGAATCATCAACTCCGGCATATCCAACTTTGCATACTGTCTTCGCAACTGCAGCATTTCCGTGATCGCCCGTTGCCGTTCGCTGGGACTCAGGATTTCCGGCATTTGATCGCCGACCTGAGGAGTGAACATGCTGAACCATACTTTCTTGATCTCGGGACGCGGTGTCCAGAATTCCAGGAACTCGCCGAGGTAGCCCGGCCGCTTCATCATTTGACCGGTGACCGTGCAATGGATCGTGACTCTTTGCCCCGCAATGTTTCGGAGAATGCGGTCGTAGGTCGCTGGTGCGCGCCGGGCATCGTGTTCGGGTTGCAAACCGTCGATGGACACGGCCACGTGCAAGTGCTCCAGCTTCGGCCAGGTGGGACCCAGAGTTCGGAACGCGCTGGTGACGATCTGCACGTGGACTCCGCGGGCCAGGAGCGGTGGAATCATCAATTCCAGTTCACGATAACGGACCAGGGGGTCGCCACCGACAATCGACAAGTGCAAAGGCTTGATGCGGTCGACAACCTCAAGTACTCCATCTACGAGAGCCTGGCCCCTTCGATCGTTCAGGTCGCGCAGCGTTGGTCCGCCGCCGAGATGGGCGGCGTCGTACGCGTAGCAGCCGGGGCATTTCAGCGGGCATTCCTTGGTAATTTCGATCGAAAGCGAGGGTGGTTCACCCTTCAGGATCTTGCCCCATGCTTGAACAATTTCAGACGTGTACACAGGTAAGGCCCTTTTCCGACCGTGGCTAAGTGCGCGGTCTATAGCATGCTTCGCGTGTTGCCTGCACCAACGGGAGAAACTGCCGGTCGCCGACTCAGTCTCCGAGAAGTATCCGGTCGTTACGGTACTTCTGAAGCGGGCAACGGGAAAAATCGGAAGGGGACTTTCTTTGCTGACGGAGCGCGGTACATGAGCCAGTCAACGCGGAGAGCGGAGTAGATGAAGTTGAGCGTGTGTAGTTGCCCTTCCGAGGCATCGACCAGTATGCACGCAAAACGCCATGGGAAGGGGTTTTTTCTTCTGTTCCCGCTTGGAGGGATTCTTACTTCAGACCAACCGTCGCCAACTGGAGAGCGCATAACGGGCACGGTCCGATTCCATGGGCGCCCTGTTCTAGCCTCGGCCAACTCCACAAGTCCCCCGTGACACGACTCACGTTGCCGGACGATAACCCGTGTGCTAGCATCGGCACGTTAAGAAGAGCGGACCAGGGATTCGTTCTATTCTCCTTCGCCCCGCATTCCGGGACCCAGGTGGGGCCGCGCTCTGCTTCATACCAACAATTCGCCAGGCGCTGGCCCGCGCCTGTTCTTTTTTCCGGCGGACCTCCACCCGGTGACCCTGTTGGTCACATCTCCGTGGAGGACTGCAAATGAAAATCTATCCCACCAAGGACATCAGAAACGTAGGCATTGTAGGTCACGGCGGCACCGGAAAGACGCAACTGGTGTCGTCGTTATTGTTTACCGCTGGGGCGACGCCGCGCTTCGGCAAAGTTGCGGAGGGCAGCACCACCACCGATTGGGATGACGAAGAGATCCAGCGGAAAATCTCCATTCAAACGGGGCTGGCGAATGTGGAATGGCCCTGCACGCTTTGTGGCGGCAACACCGTCAAAATCAATTTCCTCGATCTTCCCGGCTACTCCACATTCATCACGGAAACGAAAGCTTCGCTGATCGCCGCCGATGCCGCGCTCATTACCGTGGACGCGCACACCGGCGCGCAAGTCACCACTGAAAAAGTGTGGGATTACTGCGCCGAATACGATATCCCCCGGGCCTTTGTGCTTACCTGGATGGACCGCGAACTCTCCAGCTTTGAACGATCGATGGCGTCGCTGCAGGAAACATTTGGGCGCACGGTGGTGGCGTTGCAGATGCCCATTGGAAGCGAGAAGGGATTCCGCGGGGTCGTCGACCTGGTGGCCATGAAAGCGCATTTATACACGCCGGATGGAGACGGCAAAGCCACCATCGAGCACATTCCGGATGCGCTGCTGGACGAAGCGAAGGAAGCGCATGAAAAACTCGTCGAGATGATCGCCGAGGGTGACGACGAGATGATGGAGGAATTTTTCCGTGAGGGCACGATTCCGATTGAGGATCTGATTCCTGCGGTTCGTCGCGCGATTGTTGCGGAGAAGATTATTCCGGTGCTGATGATTTCTTCCACGCGCAACGTGGGCAGCGCCAGCCTGCTGACTTTCCTCGCGGATGTATTTCCCCATCCCGATGAGCACGCCATGGTGGGATATAAGGAACCGGGCGGCAAGGGCGATCGCGTCGAGCGCAAATACGATGACGCTCAGCCACTCTCGTTGTTTGTATTCAAGACCCTCGCGGATGCTTTCGCCGGACGCATCAATTATTTCAAGGTCAAGGGCGGCGTGTTGAAGAACGACATGACGTTGCAAAACTTCACCCGCAATATTCCGGAACGCTTCCAGCACACCATGATTGTGCAAGGCAAGCAGCTGACGGAGGTTCAGGAACTGCATGCGGGAGACATCGGCGCAATCGCAAAGCTGAAGGAAACGATCACCGGGGATACCCTCGGGGACAAGAATTCGCCGATCTTCTATCAACCCGGCCAGCTTCCCGAACCTTCCATCACCTTTGCGGTGGAACCGAAGTCGCGCGCCGATGAGGACAAAATTGGCGTGGCCATCCACAAAATCATGGAAGAAGATCCCGCGTTGCGTTTTTCGCGCGACCCGCAGACGAAAGAGTTTCTGCTGGCGGGGAACGGGCAACAGCACGTGGAAGTGGTGGTGGCGAAACTGCAGAAGCGCTACAACGTCAACCTCACGCTGAAGCCCCCGAAGGTTCCTTACCGCGAAACAATTCGGGGAAAAGCCGACGCGGAAGGCAAACACAAGAAGCAGTCGGGTGGACACGGCCAGTTCGGCGTGTGCCGCGTGAAATTTGAACCCTCGGAGCGCAACAAGGGCATCGAGTTTGTCGACGATGTTTTTGGCGGCGCCATTCCCAAGAACTGGATCCCCTCGGTCGAGCGCGGCATTCGCGAGGCTGCGGCTCGCGGTTACCTGGCCGGTTTTCCGGTGACCGACTTCCGCGCGATTCTATACGACGGCAAATATCATGACGTCGATTCCTCGGATATGGCGTTCAAGATCGCTGGTTCCCTGGCGTTCAAGGAAGCCATGAAAGTGGCGCGGCCTTCGCTGCTCGAGCCGGTCATGAATGTGGAAGTTTACGCACCCGACCAATATTCCGGCGACCTGATGGGGGATCTGAGTTCCCGCCGCGGGCGCATCGCAGGGAGCGAAACCCGCGGCCACAACGTGATCGTAAAAGCGCAAGTGCCGTTGGCCGAGATGCTGTCTTACGCGACGGACCTCACCTCCATGACGCAAGGGCGCGCGAGCTATTCGATGGAATATTCCCACTACGACTACGTGCCGGCGGAACTGGCCGAAAAGGTGATCGCGGCGCACAAGACCGCACACGGCGAAGCGCTGGTCGAAGAAGAAGCGTAGCGAGAATCTATCTTTCAGCAACGCTCTGGCCTTCGATCAGAGCGTGCAGGCTACGTTAACTTGGGGAGGAACATGCCGGTACGGCGGGAATGTTCGCGGAATTTTTCCCCGAATTCCTGCGTGAGAAAGAGTTCCTCCTTCTTGGCCTTGCTGTAGAAGGCGAACAGCACAATACAAACGGAGATCAGCGCGCGGTATTCCCCCAGTGCGAGCGCGGTGCCAACAAAAGCCAGCAGCATTCCGGTATAAATCGGATGGCGGATATAGCGGTAAGGGCCGGAGCTGATGAGTTCGTGGCCTTCCTTCAAACTGACGGTGGCGCTCCAGTTTTCGCCGAGGTGCCAGCGCGCCCAGATGGCGAAAGCGATTCCGGCGAAGGTAACTGCCACACCAATCTCTCCGATGGTGGGAGAAGCGGAAACGAAGCGAGTCGCAAGCCAGCCGCGGCTGAATTGGTCGTTAAACATCAAGAAGTACGCGGTAACCATGAAGACGAGCTGCATCAAGCGCTCGCCGCGAGGTTCGCGCTGCTTGATGGACTTGAGTTTTTGCGCGGACACGATCCAGTAGGCGATAAAAACGATCCACGCGACGCTGGCCAAATGTAACCAGTGGTAATGGTCCATGGTTAGTCTCTCAGTGTAGAGCTTCCAATCGTCATGGCTCAACGTGCCAAGCGTCAAGGCTTGCGCGGTTTTGCTCTCGCCTGCGAGTCCGGGGGTCTTGGGCGAGCCTTTTGCGATTTCCGTGCCGCTCGGGTTACACTGCGCGGCGATGCCTCCCAAATCCGATCATGTCTAACCACCAAGCCCAGCAACCCGGCGACGCCGCGCTCGGAATGCATACGGCGATTACGCGACGCGATTTTCTCGGCTCCTCGCTGCTGGCTTCCGGCGCGCTGCTGATGGAGTCGCTGACGCCGGCGGAACTCCTGGCGGCGCCGGACGATTTCACGGGATACGGCGGCGTGGGCGAATATCGCACGTCCAATGGGAATACCCTGCCGGTACTCGGAGCCGGTCACACAATTCGCGACAAAAAATACGAGCCACTCCCCGCGGACACCATAGACTCGGGCGAAATGTACGACTGCGTGATTGTGGGCGGCGGGATCAGCGGCCTGGCTGCGGCGTTATTCTTCCGGCGCCAGGCAGGCAGCGGGAAGACATGCTTGATCCTGGAAAATCACCCGATTTTCGGTGGCGAAGCCAAACAAAATGAATTTTTGGTGGACAATCACAGGCTGATCGCTCATCAGGGTTCCGCGATTTATCAACTGCAGTATCCGCACAGCTTTCTTGCGCGATTCTACGATTCCATTGGATTGTCCGCTCCTAGATTGGATTATCAAAAATGGGCCGGACCGCAGCCGGAACTGACCCTTTCGCGGACTCCGTACGAAGCGGCAGGCCAGGCGCGCGGTCAATATGGTTTTTGGTTTGGCGCGAAATTCGGGCAGAAGCCCGGGTTGTGGCTGATTGATCCGATTGGGAAGAAGTTGGCAGGCGCTCCCGTGAGTGGCGAGGCGCGCGAGGAATGGATGCGCTGGCTGATGGAAAAACGAGCTAGCGGAAAACCGTTCGAGCATCCCAAGGTGGAAGGTGATGCGATTTCGCGATATCTGGACTCCATCACGCTGGAGCAGCACTACATGGAGCAGTTTGGCCTGAGCCGCGAGACGGTTCGTACGTTCCTTTCGCCGGTAGAGGGCGGCGGTTCGGGTCTGGGACCGGACGCGCTTTCGGCGTATTCCGAGTATGCGTTTGAAATGCTGCGTCCTCTGGAGGATGAGGGTGGAACCGACCAGATGTTTCCAGGTGGCAACACGACCATTGCGCGGTTGATGGTAAAGAGCCTGATCCCCGCGGCCTTGGACGGACCAAACACCGTGGACGCAGTGACGCGCAACAATGTAAATCTTGGCGCGCTGGACGCGACCATTTCGCCCGTGAGGATCCGGCTTTCCTCGACCGCGCTCTCTGTCCAGCACGATGGTGATCCTCAGAAAGCGGCGTCACTCTCCATCGCTTACCTGAAAGATGGCAAGGTCTACCGGGTGAAAGCGCGCTCGGCGGTGATGGCGGGTGGAAGCTGGACGACAAAACACATTGTGAAAGACCTGCCGGCAACACACGCGAAGGCGTACGCGCAGTTCTACCGCTCGCCCTGCCTGATGGCCAACGTGGCCGTGCGCAACTGGAATTTCCTGTACAAAATGGGCATGAGCGGTTGCCGATGGTTCGAGGGATTCGGCAACTATATGGAAGTCCGCAAACTCGCAACGACTGGAATCGACGAACCCACGATCAGTCCGGACTCGCCGATCGTTTTAACGCTGAAGGTGTTGTATTCCTATCCGGGGCTTTCGACGGAGGACCAGGGGCACCGCGGCCGTGGAGAAATGCTGAGCACATCGTTCGCGGACTACGAGCGGCGCATCCGCGAACAGTTCACCGCCATGTTCGCAGCTTCCGGATTCGATGCCGAGCGAGACATCGCCGGCATTATCCTGAACCGCTGGGGACATGCGTATCTTAGCCCGCAACCAGGCTTCTTCTTTGGTCGGGATGGCCAGCCCGCGCCGCGGCAAATCTTGCGTGAAGCCCCGTTTGGCCACATTGCTTTTGCGAATACAGATTTAGCCGGGGCGATGGACCATCGCTATTCCATCCTTGAAGCACAGCGCGCCGTCGGCCAGTTGCTGGATCAAGTGTTGACGTCCTAGCGCGCCAATCGGGGTTGGCGAATCTGCCGGAATCAGCCGATAATCGCGGACATGGCAAACAAAGCTCAGACGCCGCACAGATTGCAGACGCGGGCAATCCATGCAGGCGAACGGAAGCGGCATGGCGTGGGCGTTCCGGTGACTTCGGACATCGTGCGCTCATCGACGTTCACGTTTTCCTCCAGCGAAGAAATCAAGCGCTGGGCAGAAGGCGAAAGCACCGCGTACATCTACACACGCTACGGGAATCCCACGCTGGCCGTGGCGGAAAAGAAAATCGCGGCCCTGGAAGGCGCCGAAGCAGCGGTGGTGACGTCCTCGGGAATGGCGGCAATTTCCAATGCGCTGCTGAGCGTGTTGAAGAACGGCGACGAACTGATTTCCAGCGCGCAGGTATATGGCGGCACCTACCGGCTGATGCGCGACGTCTTTCCGCGGTTCGGAATTACGGTGCGGCACGTGGATACAACCCTGGAAGGAATCGAAGGACTAGTGACTGCCTGGACGAAGTGCTTGTATATCGAGACGCCCACGAATCCGACGTTGCGGGTGGTGGATCTGCGGAAGGCCATTGGCTTTGCAAAGAAGCATCGGTTGGCGAGCATTGTCGACAATACCTTTGCGACGCCGATGCTGCAAAACCCGCTGGCACTGGGTTGCGACATGGTGGTGCACAGCGTGACCAAGGGGCTTGCGGGACACTCGGACCTGGTGGGCGGCGTAGCAGCGGGGAGCCACAAATACATTGCTCCTGTGCGGGAGATGATCATCTATCTGGGCGGATGCATGGACCCGGAAGGAGCGTTTCTGCTGGTGCGGGGGATCAAGACGTTGGGAGTGAGGGTCGAGCGGCAGTGCGAAAACGCGCTGCGGGTGGCCAGGTTCCTCGAGAAGCACGCAAAAGTGGAACGGGTACATTATCCGGGATTGCAATCGCATGCGGACCATGCGCTGGCGAAGAAGCAGATGCGTGGGTTCGGGTCGATGCTGGCGTTTGACCTGAAAGGCGGTTTGCCGGCGGCGCGAAGATTCTGCGACCGCGTGAAACTGTTTTTACTTGCGGCGAGCCTGGGTGGCGTGGAGTCGCTGGTGCTGCTGCCAATCTACAGTTCGCACTACCACATGAGCAAACAGGAATTGGAACGCGCCAGCGTGAAGCCGGGAACGGTGCGCATCTCGGTGGGATTGGAAGACGGCGCAGACTTGATTGAAGACCTTCAACAAGCCTTACAGTAGAAAGCTGTTCCGAGAAGCGAACTCAGGTGGTGGGCGCTTCGGCCGGAACGTCCCAAGCCTCTTGCTCCGGCAGCATGGACTTCACGATGTCTTCCAGTTCGTGAGAACTCTTTACCTGATCGGGATAATTGTGCGTGGCGAGGGCAAACGAGGTGCCATGGCGCGCGCGAACCGCCTGCAATTCCTCATTTAGCCGAAGACAGATGCGGTTGGCATTCAGACTATCGGTCTCCGGGAGAACCAGGCCGAAAAGATCGTCGGCAAGCCGGTAGATGGAATCGGTGGGGCGGAGTTTTTTGGACATCGCCTTGGCAGCCTCGCTCAAAGCGGCTTGCCGGCTGTTGGGCGTAGCCCCCGGGCTGGGCTTGGCTTTGACAAGGACGAGAGAAAGATTTTTTTCCATGCTGTGGGCGCGGCGAAATTCCATGGTGAGCCGGTCCCAGAAGTGATCCTGGTTGGGCATGGATTTCAGGAGATCCGCGCTGGCTTGAACCTGCAGTTCGACGTTGCGCTCGAGTTCGGAGAGAAGTTGCTGCTTGATTTTGGTGAAGGAGCGCTGACGGTCGAACAGGTAGCCGATGAAGAGAATGGTGAGAGCGCAAAAACCGAAGAAAGCAGCGCCCAGCGTCCATCTGTTGCCTTCCGGATGAAGGAAGACGAGCGGGTACATGAAAGTGGCGAGGCCGCCCGCCAGGATAAACACAAAGATGGCGGAGAAGATCGTGAGTTGAAAGCCACGTCGCTCGAGGTGATCGAGTTGTTGACGGTCGATCGCAGGCATAGCACACCTGTTTGGGGCGGGCCGGTCCCAGCAGCGGGAAGCGGGCAAGCCGCCGACATAAAGACAGATTCGGCCGAGACGAAGGGGAAGGCAATAGGCGGGGGGTACGGTGTGATGAAAGAGACAAGTTCGAGAAAGCGTCACTCGAGACGCCAGGGTAGCCCGTCTCAGGTGCTCTGCGAGGCAGGGACAAAAGGTGCGGGTGAAACGATTTTGCGGTGAAAGTCACTACCTGACGGGACAAAAAAGGCCGCGATTTTCGCCCTTTGCCGGTGCAAGGGGTATATTGTGTCTGCAACGACGAACTGAGGGCATTCCAGTAAGAAACCTCTTGCCGCTCCCTTAGCCGTGCAGGATAATCGCCCAACTGGCCATGAGAAGGCCATCCCTCAGTTATGAAATGCCTATCGTGCGGTGTGGAAAACCCTGCTCTCTCACAGCGCTGCTCGAATTGCGGCAAGGCATTTCCTCGTCCGGAAGAGAACAACACACTAGAGAACGTTGATCGCAGTGCCCTTTCCGGAGAAGGGGATAAGCCCAAAGAGCCAGGCGCGAAACGCCCCGGCCCCGGTGTCGGCGGGTCCAGCATGGGGAGTTTGCCCATCGGAGGAACACGCTCGCAGTCGGAAGACTGGAAGCATTCGCAAGTCATCAGCAAGACACCCTCGGGCATCGGCCGCAACGACCTGTTCTCGAAGGGGGACATGGAGGCGGGGACGCTCTATGGAGGCGACGATTCCTCGAAAAACGCGTCGCCGGGGCTCTCTGGATTCCAAGGAAGGTCTGGCGGGGCAAGCATAAATCTGAACGTGTACATTTCCGGCGGGCTGGAGCCGGGGATGGATTTCGGGCCGCGCTTCCGAATCGAGCAACTGCTAGGGGAAGGCGGCATGGGCAGAGTGTATAAAGCCCTTGATAAGGAGCTGGGACGTACGGTGGCCCTGAAGATCCTGCAGCCGGAATTGACCAAGGATCCCAGCGTGATCATGCGCTTCAAGCAGGAGCTGCTGCTGGCAAGCCGCATCTCTCACCGCAACATTCTGCGGATTCACGACCTGACGGATTACGAAGGCGTGAAGTTCATCACCATGGCCTTCATTGAAGGCAAGGATCTGAATCAACTGCTGAAGGAGAGTCGACCGCTGCCCATCGATCGCTCGCTGAAGATGGCGCGGCAGATGTGCGAAGCGCTCGATGCGGCGCACGCGGAAGGCGTGGTGCATCGCGACTTCAAGCCGCACAACGTGCTGGTAGGAAACAACGACCAGGTATATGTGTCGGACTTTGGGCTGGCCACATCGTTCGAGACGGCAAAAATGGGGATGACGCGCACGGGCGCGTTTGTTGGCACGCCGCGATACATGTCTCCGGAGCAGGTGGAAGGGAAGCAGGTGGACAGCCGCACCGATTTGTATTCGTTCGGGCTGGTGTTTTATGAGATGGTGTGCGGCGAAGTGCCGTTTGCCGGGGATTCGACGTGGCAGGTGATGTACCAGCGTGTGAAGGATGCCCCGAAAAACGTTAAGCAAGTGAACCCGAACGTTCCGGACAATGTGGCGGACATCATCATGCACTGCCTGGAGCGCGAGCCGGGTGAACGGTATCAGAGTGCGAAGGAAATTCTGGCGGATATCGACGCGCACCGCGGGCCGGAGATGTCGGTATCGTCGATGTATCGCATGCCACCGCAGGGGGGAGCAGGGTCTGCTGCAGGGTCGCGGTCGGTGCAAATCACGCTGCCGGCAAAGCCGCCGCTATGGTTGTACGCAGCGGGAGGGACGCTGCTGCTGGGGTTGTTGTTCCTTGCGATACCGACGACGCGGCATCTGGTGATCAAGCCTCCCGCTGAGGCGGAAGTGGTAAATCCCGAGGCAGTGAAAGGCTTGCCGCCTTTGAGCCAGGGGAAATACGTGGCCGTGCTGCCATTCCGGGTGATCGGCGGCGACACGAGCATAGGGTACGTTGCGGAGGGATTAGGGGAAGCACTTTCCGCGAAACTGTTCCAGTTGAAGGGTGTGCATGTGGCTTCCTCCGACGACACCGGGAAAACGGATACCAAAGCGCCACTGCCGGAGGTTGCCAAGAAACTTGGCGCAAATATGATCGTCACCGGCATGGTGCAAGGTTCTGCGAACGAACTGCGCATCACGGTGAAATTGAACAACGTTGCGGAAAACAAGGTGGTGTGGAACGAAGAGTTCTCCGGGTTACCTGCGGATTTGCTGACCATCGAGGACAAAATCTACGGAAAGCTGGCGGACGCTCTGGAAGCGAACGCATCTCCCGGGGATATCCTCGCCGGAACCGCCCATCCAACCGACAACGTGGATGCCTATGATTCGTATCTGCGTGGCAACAATGCACTGCGTGGCCCATTGAATGCCAAAAGCATTCAGACGGCGATCGACTACTTCAACGCGGCATTGCGCAAAGACCCGAAATTTGCGAAGGCCTATACCGGGCTGGCGGACGCCAGTTTGCGAATGTACGAAGAAAATAAAGACAGTTTCTGGACGGAAAAGGCTTTGAACGCGGCAAAGCAAGCGCAGGCCCTCAATGACAAGTTGCCCGAAGTCCATTTTTCACTGGGCACCATTTATTCCTCAACTGGCCAAACGGCGCAGGCCATTACTGAGTTGAAGCGCGCGCAAGAACTCGCGCCCAATTCGGATGAGGGGTATCGCAGGCTCGGGGATGCCTATCTTGCGGCAGGGCAAAAAGAGCAAGGCATTCGAGCGCTGGAAAAAGCGGTGGAACTCAATCCTTATCTTTGGGTGAATCTGAACTCGCTGGCCGGCGCGTATCTGAACACGGGTGACTACGAAAAAGCGCTGAAGTACTACCAGCAGGTCACGCAAGTGGAGCCACAAAACCAGATCGGGTTCGCCAACCTGGGGTCGGTTTATGTACGGATGGGGCGGTACGAGGAGAGCATCGCGCCGCTGGAAACGGCGATGAAACTCGATCCACAACCGGTGGTGATCTCCAACCTGGGCACATCGTATTTCTACCTGCATCGCTATGCGGATGCGGTAAAACAGTTCGAGAAGGCTGTACAGCTGAATCCAGGCGACGAAACGATGATGGGCAACCTGGCAGATGGCTACCGGGCGGCCGGGCAGGTAGAGCAGGCCAAGGGCACCTATGACCGGGCGATCGCGCTGGCGTTTAGGGCTCTGAACGTGAACCCGCGGAGTGCCACCACCATGGGGAATCTGGCGCTGTACTACGCAAAGAAGGGCGATATGGGCCAGGCCACGGCATGGATTCAGCGTGCACGCGGTTTAGACCCATCCTCCGTTGAATTGATCCAAACGTCGGCGGAGGTTCATGCCCTCAGCGGTAAACCGGAAGATGCCATCGCTGACCTGAAGAAGGGATTGCAACACGGCCTAACGACCAGCAGCATCGAATCGGATCCGGAACTGGATGCGCTGCGGAAGCGGACAGACTATCAAGCGTTGATGAATCAGTTTGCGCCCAAGAAGAAGTAGGCAGCTGCGCGTGCCGCGGTTCCACCCGATCATTATCCAACGTCACAAAGGGGGCCTAGGGCGAGCTACGTTCCCTAGGAACCGGAAATCAAATGAAAAGGAGGAAGTCTGGGACTTCCTCCCTTTGAGCTCAGGTTCAAGCGATGAGGAACCAGATTAGGCGCCGCGCCGGAGCAACTTGAGCAGGCCGTAGCCAAGAGCAGCGGACAGAATCATGATGCCGGCATCTGGTTCTGGAGTCGTGAGGGTCTGTCCGGAGACAGATTGGCCGTCAAAACCTTCACTGGCAGTGGCATCGATAAGAAGTCCGAATTCCCCGCCGGAAAAGTGCGTTTGGCAGGAAAGAGTAGACACTGCTGTAGGGGACACACACGACTGAACCGCCGGAAGGATGCCGGTACCGCCTGAGAACGAGACGTCCGTCACATGGCCATTGTCGGAGGAATTGCAGGAAGAGAAGAAACTGGACGAATCCCCGCATTGGAACATGAAGCCCGAAAGGTCATTGATCGCGATCGTCAAGTGCTGCAGAGTCTGGCCAGTCTGATTCTGGAAAACTACAAACACGCAAGCATCGGACGCCGTGAGGCAATTCGTATTCCCCTCTTGGGCGGTAGTGGCGGTAGCGGCAAACGTAGGGTTTGGGTTTTTCAGAGTAATTGCGGTGGAGCCAGAACCCTTCTGAATAATTACTCTCGGATCGATGCCGTCGGCCCAAGCCGAGGCTGAGAAAAGAGCGACTGCGAGCAGTAAAAGAGCTGGTCGAAAGTGTTTCAAGAGAACCCCCCGGTCCATGCACGTAACTTCTGGCGGGTACAGCAATGCAAGTGCGATGCCAAAGAGCCTTTTTTTAAGCGATTTAACTCTTTTGTAATGATGGGCTAAGGGGCTCTCTGTTTCAAGCGTCAGCGATATATGCAAAGTTGTTCCGTTCCGGGGCTTCGGAATCGCCGATAAGTCTAAACCTTGCCGAATCTTGGTTTTAGTACTCCCCAAGGTCTCGAGCACCGCCAACGCGCAGCTCGCAGGCCTGACGGGACGACATCTCCCTCACTGGCGCTCGAGCGACCACAGGCTGTTCTCCCGTTCGCGGCGGGCGTTTTTCGAGGGGCGAGATGCGCCTCGCCATCGACAGGGCAATTTGGATATGCTCTGTGTGCGATAAGTCTTTTTGGAAGGACGGTGTGGGGCGAGCAATCGCCTTGGCGCCGAACTCTTGTGAGGGAGAAGCAACATGCAGACAACAATGAAGAACCTGGCAGCGGCGGCACTGACTGCGGCGCTTCTGGTTGGTACGTTCCTGGTGAGCAGCCCGGCCAAGGCAGATGTGGCTGCAGCAGAGGCAACGTACAAAGCCAAGTGCGCGGGATGTCACGGAGCCGATGCCAAAGGCAAACCAGCGATGAAGACGCGCGACTGGAGTTCCGAGGACATACAGAAGATGAGCGACGCTGAACTGGGGGCAATTATTACCAACGGGAAGAGCCCGATGCCGGCGTACAAAACGATGACCGCGGATCAGGTGAAGGACATGGTGGCGTACGTACGGTCGTTCAAGAAGTAATAGAGAGAAACAAGATTGCGCACGAAGCGCGGACACTCCTACGCGTTTCGTGAAAACAATAAAACGGCAGGAATGTGACGAAAACGTTTTTTGTCAGGGATCGCGCCAGGGGGAATGGTGTGTCTGGCGAGCACAGGCCTTCGCGCAAGACATGGCGAACGGCGAAAAAGTGTATAAAGCCGAGTGCACCAGCTGTCACCGACCGATGGCAAGGGTGAAACCGCCGCAAAAGCGACCAAGGTGCGGGACATCTGCTGCAACGAAGTAAAGAAGGAATGCGATGCGGCGTGAACGGACAGCATCGTGAAGGGCAAGAACAACCTGGGCGGTTTTTGATCCGATGGTCTATCGGATGGATACGGCGTGGCTCGATCGAAAAAATTCCGGCCGATCACTATCGCCACGCGGCCGGCCTACGATTGCGAATTGTTGCGCAAAGGGCTGCTGCAGGAAACGGAAGAGAACGATGCGGTGGCGAGTGGCGCAGAGCCGGCGCACGGCGACGATTAGATTGTTGCACCCTCTTTTTTAGCCGCATGCACACGCACGAAGATTCTCATTTGGTGGAGGAGTGGTAGTGTCGGCAGGGGAAGTGTGGGGAGGCTATGTCGATTCGCACCATCATTGAGCCATTTCGAATTAAGAGCGTGGAACCGATCCGCGAGACCTCGCGAGCGGAGCGGCAGAAACTGCTGGAAGAGGCCGGCTACAACCTGTTCCTGATCGCGTCGGAAGCGATTTTGATTGACTTGCTTACCGATTCGGGCACCTCGGCCATGTCCACGGAACAATGGGCGGCAATGATGCGCGGCGACGAATCCTACGCCGGTTCGCCGAGCTTCACGCGGTTTCGCGACTCGGCGCAAGGCATTTTTGGGTTTCGGCACGTGATTCCGACGCACCAGGGGCGGGCCGCAGAACGCATTTTGTTCAATGTGATGTGCAAGAAGGGCGACATCGTGCCGAATAACACGCACTTCGACACGACGCGCGCAAACTGCGAATTTGTGGGTGCGACAGCCGTGGACATTCCCATCCCAGAAGCCAAAGTGCCCGCGCGGGTACACGATTTCAAGGGCAACATGGACACGGCGCAGCTGACGGCGCTGATCGCGCGCGAAGGCGCGAAGAGAATCCCGCTGGTGATGCTGACGGTGACGAACAATTCCGGCGGCGGCCAGCCTGTGTCGATGGCCAACATCCGCGAAGTGAAACAAATTTGCAAAAAGCATGGCATTCCGCTGTACATCGATGCGTGCCGATTCGCGGAAAATGCTTATTTCATCAAGCTGCGCGAGCCGGGCTATGCCGACAAGTCGCCACGCGAAATTGCGAAGGAAATGTTTTCGTACGCGGACGGCTGCACCATGTCGGCAAAAAAAGACGGGCTGGCAAATATTGGCGGTTTTTTGTGCACCAATGACGACATCCTGGCACAGCAGGAAAAAGACTTGTTGATTCTGACGGAGGGATTTCCCACCTACGGAGGGCTGGCGGGCCGCGACCTGGAGGCTATCGCGGTGGGATTGAATGAAGCGCTGGACGAGGTGTACCTGCGATACCGGATCGCGTCGACAGCGTTTCTGGGGAATCACATTTCGAAAGAAGGCGTGCCTATCGTCGAGCCGCCCGGCGGTCACGCGATCTATTTGGACGCGCGCGCATTTCTTCCGCACATTCCGGTGACGCAATTTCCTGGCGTGGCGCTGGCCGTGGAGCTGTATCGGGAGGGCGGAATTCGTTCCGTGGAGATCGGCTCGCTGATGTTCGGCGAACACGCCACTATGGACTTGGTGCGGCTGGCGATTCCGCGGCGCGTGTACACGCAGAGCCACATTGAATATGTGGTGGAAGTGATTCTGGAAGTGTGGAGGCGGCGCGCGGAAATTCGCGGGTACGAAGTGGTGCAGCAGGCGCCGTTCTTGCGGCATTTTACGGCGCGGATGCGGCCCATGGGCAAGTGAAACGTACGCCATGCCGTGGCGGCAGCTAGCAGCGATCAGAAATCAGGAAACGTGGGTTGCTGGGGCGGAAGCTGGTTTTGGGTGGACTGGTTGAAGGTGAGATTTCCCGCGGCTTGCGTTTGCCACAACTGCCGGTAGAAGAGGAGCGCTTGCGCGACAGGCGAGCGCTGCTGCGCTGCGGCAGACTTCGCTGTGCGAACTGCTGGCACGTCAGTTATCCTTGTGGCGCATGACCACCGTCATCATTGATCCGGAACTGAAGATGAAATGCCCGAGTACCGTGCTGGGCTTGGTGACGGCGCACGTCGCGCCGCAAGACGCGCCTGCTGCTCTTCAGGAAGAGATGAAGGCGTGTGAGGCCAAAATTCTGGGACTGCCCGAGCCGCGCACGGTCCTGGAATCCTCGAAGATTCGCGCCACGCGCGCCGGATACAAGGCCTTGGGAAAAGATCCCGCAAGATATCGTGGTTCGGCGGAAGCGCTGCTTCGCCGCATCCTGAGCCGCAAGAATTTTCCGCACATCAACGCGGTGGTGGACATTATCAATCTGATGTCGGTGGAAAGCCGCCTGCCGATTGGGCTCTACGATCTTGCGCACGTGCAGGGCGACATCACGTTTCGCGCCGGGCGTGCGGGAGAAACCTACAAGGGCATCGGAAAATATGATCTGAATCTGGAAGGTTTGCCGATTTTCTGCGATGAACTGGGCCCGCATGGAAGCCCGACCAGCGACTCCGAGCGCACCATGGTGACGGCAGCAACGCAGTACGTCGGGGCGATTCTGATTTCGTTTGGCGGCGCGCAGGGGCTGGAACAATCTTGCCAGCGAATGGCGACCTTTCTGCAACAATATGCCGGCAGTACGCATAGCAAGATCTCACTCGTTTCCTAGGCTCTGGAGGCGACATCCAACATCTGCAATCTGAACCAATCCTGTGGCCGTAGCCTTTCCGCCGACTGTGACCGCCTGCAATCGAGCGCGGGGCGCACAGAGAGAATTTTGAGGACGCACCTGTTTTATGGACGATAGCATCCACCCGATCGCCAGCCTGCTGGCCGCCGTTGCCCGGTTCATCACCGGCGTGCAAGTGCTGTGGGCCGGGTGCGAGCCAAGCGTGAGGCAGCGCATCTATTTCGCGAATCACACCAGCCATCTGGATTTTGTGGTGCTGTGGTCCGCACTGCCTTCGGAGATCCGCGCGAGAACTCGTCCAATTGCCGCGAGAGATTACTGGGAGGAGACGCCGCTGCGCCGGTATCTGGCGGCAAAAGTATTCAAGGCTGTGCTCGTGGAACGCGGCGTCATGCCCAAGGGCAAGAATCATGAAGAAGGACGGTATGCCGGACGGTCGCTGATCGAGGAGATGGCCGGAGCGCTGGGTGGCGAACATTCACTGATTCTGTTTCCCGAGGGAACGCGCGGCTCCGGGGAAAAGGTGAGGACCTTTCGCGGAGGCCTGTTCCATCTGGCCTTGCGGCGGCCGGATGTCGAGCTGGTACCTGCTTACATGGAAAACCTGAACCGCATCCTGCCCAAAGGCGAATTCGTCCCTGTTCCCATGCTCAGTTTGCTGACGTTCGGCAAACCGATTCAGGTGGAAGCGCACGAAGGCAAGGATGAATTCCTGGAACGCGCTCGCGAGGCCGTCAGCAGCCTTCGCCGGATTGGATCCGCGTGATGCCGCAAGCGTTCCACGACGCAACACTGATGTGGCTCTTTGGCGCCGTGCTTTTCGCGCTGATCATCTTCAATTCGGCGGGCAGCATATTGAAAAATCGCCGACGCCGCGAAACGGTCCGCTCCACAATCGATACGCTGAATGCGCGCATACGAGCCTGGTGGAAGATGTGCACCATCTTCGGCCTGAGCATTCTCCTGGGCCGCACCGGCGCGCTGGTGGTGTTCGCGGCGATCTCGTTTCTGGCGATGCGCGAGTACATGACGCTGGTGCCGACGCAGCGCGGCGATCACCGCACCTTGTTTTGGAGCTTCTTTGTCATCATGCCGCTGCAATATTATCTTGTGGGCGCTCAGCGTTATGGACTGTTCTCGATCTTGATTCCGGTGCTCGCGTTCATCTTTGTTCCGACAAGCATTGCGATTGCCGGCGATACGTCGAATTTTCTGGAGCGCTCCGCGAAGATCCAGTTCGGGCTCATGGTTTGCGTCTACTGCCTGAGCCACGCGCCAGCGCTGTTGCTGCTGAACATACCGGGATT
>Ga0210406_10002596_pt1 | contig 20501 bp, 18 predicted proteins | sample IncBWC30MmetaG_FD_155454 | JGI IMG/M metagenome (GOLD analysis project Ga0210406, IMG submission 155454) | Forest soil microbial communities from Barre Woods Harvard Forest LTER site, Petersham, Massachusetts, United States - Inc-BW-C-30-M | ecosystem: Environmental > Terrestrial > Soil >... | reverse complement strand
GTGACCGGCGCAAAAGAGACGCAACTCAGAAACAACAGGACAACAGCCGTCTTTCTCATTTTCATGAACTATTTCCCGTCCCTGAATACTACTTTCCCACCGACCATGGTAATCACTACTCTCGCCTTCCCAATTTCTTCCGGCTTCACCGAGAAAATATCCTGAGAAAGCACTGCGAGATCAGCTTCCTTCCCGGCTTCGAGCGTTCCAATCCGATCATCGGAGAACCTTGCGTAGGCTGAACCCTGGGTATAGGCATTCACGGCCTGTTCCACGGTGAGCCGCTCCTCGGGAACGTACGTGTCTTTGGTCGGCACCGTCCCGCCCTGGCCCGCCCCGTCAAAAACTCCTCCAGGAAATTCATTGCCACCCTTTCCCGGCCGCCAAATCTGCCGCGTGACCGCCTCCTGAATCGCTACCAGCGGGTTTGGCGGCCAGGTACACGGCCAGTCGCTGCCGAAGGCCAGCATGACTCCGCTTTTTTCCATACTTTGCCAGCGGTCCGTTGTGGTCCGATCTCGAGGATCGTAGTTCGAGCCATTCTCGTCGCAGCAGAAAGTGGGCTGCATGCTGGCGATCATCGAGTGTTTCGCCAGCCGCGAGATGTCCTCGGCCGGAACAAAGTCGGCGTGCTCAAGGCGAAGACGCCGGTCCCGCGGCCCGTTGATCTTCTCAACTTCTTCGTACGTATCCACCACCAATCGCGACGAGTCGGGACGGTAGGTGTGGGTCATGATCTGGTAGCCGCGCTTGTCTAATTCGAGAACCAGTTTTTTGTATTCAGCTGGCTCGTAGGTCAACGGCGGGATCAACCCGGTCCCTCCGTCGACGAAGAACTTCACCAGATTCGCCGAAACCCAATCGTCGTGGTAAAGCGTACGCGCCTTGTCCAGATCAGCCAGAAATTCAGGCGTCAGGTGATGATTCACCGCCACGGCCCCGAAGGAAGTCCGGGTGCGGACCGTAAGCTGACCTCGGTCGCGCAATGCGGCATAAAGCTGAATCTCCGCCAGGTCCCCGGTCGCATTCGTGATGCTGGTGATGCCGTAGCTGTTGAGGTGCTGCGATGCGTCCCGCAGCAAGGCGAGCTTTTCCTCCAGCGAGAGCTGCTTAGCTAGGGCCCGCTCCATCACCGCCATCGCAGCCTCAAGGAGGATGCCGCTAGGATGGCCGCTGGCGTCGCGGATGATATTTCTCTCCTCCGCCGGGTCAGCCACAGGTTGATCGGTGAGTCCAGACAGGGCCAGAGCGCGGGCATTCACCCAGAGCGCATGTTCAGCCGTGTTATGGACGACGACAGGCCGGTCGGCAACCGCGCGGTCCAGCAACTCATGCCTCGGGGTCGATGGTGGCGTCGTGCTGTAGTCGGCCCGGACAAAAAGAACTTTATCGTTGGGATGGCTCGCAGCGTAAGCCTTGATCCTGCTAACCACACCTTCGGGATCATCTTCCGGCGTAATGCTCGACTCGGGAGTCGAGAGGTTGAGGCCGTGAAGCTCCAGCGCGCCGAACCACATGTGGGTGTGAGAATCGGAGAACCCCGGAACCACCGTTCGCCCCTGAAGATCGATGACCTCGGTCTTGGCTGACTTCCGGCCCAAGATTTCCGAGTCGGTCCCCACGGCATCAATGCGAGTTCCGGTGATGGCCAGCGCCTGTGCCCACGGAGCTTTTGCGTTGCCGGTATAGATGTGGCCGTGGATTAAAACCGTGTCGGTGGCAAACAGCTTAGGCCCCGTGAAAAAGAGGACAACCGCAAGGCAAAAGCTGACGATGCACCGATGTAGAACCATCACTCGCTCCTTGATCGGAAGGCCGGCCTGAACCCCGTGCCGGACGACGAGTTGAGCCTTCCCCATGCAAACTGCCAAGTCTACTCCACCGCGTTCCGCGGCCGGATGCGCCGTTAGCCCATTTGACTCCGCGAAAATGCGCCAACGTCAGGGCAAGTTCGGATCCAGGACGGGGCAGCCTTCGTTTCGCGCCGCCGACAACAATGCCTTATCAGCACAAACGAAGACGGGCTCTTCCGCGCCAGAAATCGAACGCAGCATCAAATATCCTGCTAGTTGCATCGCGTCGAAAGCCCTAAGCGGGTACCCATCGATCAGCGCCAACGCTACGTCCAGCAGGGAGTCCGTGAAGGGTTGAACTACAAACCGACCCTCGGAATGCTGACGAAACGATTCAATCAGCGCGTCCGCCTCGGATCTGGAGATCTCGCCACCGCGTTCTTGCCGCCGGATCGCGGACCTGAACTCGACCTGCGCCAAAGCGAGGATCGCAAATCTGTGCCCGGCGGAACTGGCGGCAAGGCTGACCAGACGCTCCGTCCCGGGCTCAAACACATAGAGCTTAACTAGAGCGCTCGTCTCCAGATAGTAAAGCGCCACTTCTTCTTATCGCCTTTCCCGGAGAACGATGGCCGACAATGGTTCTCCCTTGATGCGGATAGGGTGAAAGTCCAAATCCTTCTTCGGGAGCCCAAGCACCCTCTGCACCTCAGGCATCAAGCGATTTAGCCGGATAGTCGTGACGGGAAACTGAGGAGACTTTGGATTTTGAACCTTTCCCGTCAAGACGAATCGCTTCTCAATCGCAGAACCGATAACGCTCTGACGCTCGACATCGGAGCGAATCGACGGAACATCCGCTGAAGGAAGAATCTCGTCGCGAAATTTCTTTAGCGAAACAAAACTCCATCCCGGAGTGGATTCTGCGCGATCCAAGGCTCTCAGTAATTCTGCCTCGGCCGGATGCACAGGAACGCTGGCACCACTGGCATCGCCGACGCCGTGTGACACTGATGTAACCGAAACTACGGGAGCGGGGGTTGCGGCCTGTGGCTGTTGTGCAACCGCGGGCGGAGGAACCGTTTCAGTTGCCGTAGAAGGTTCAAGCCAGAACTGTGCGGGCTCAGATTTTTCAGGTGACCAGGCGTGGGCAACCGCATTGCTGCGCTTCTTGCGTCCGTCGGCATTTAGAAGGGAAAGACGAAGACGGAAACTTTCGTGGATCGGATAACCATGGCGCTTCAGCGCCGCCTTTAAAGGCTTGTCGAGTTCCTCAGCTATGCTTGATTCAACCTGCTCAATATTAGTCTTGCTCATTGTCCGACCTCTAGTTTTAGAATAGGTGTTACTGGGACAGATATAATAATATAGTTAGAAATAATTGGCTGTCAAGGGAAATCTTCAGTCCTTACCTCATCACCCACTCGCGCACTCTCCGCACCACCGACTCAGGCGCCTCCACCTCCATCTGAACCGCCCCATCCTTGTATGTCCGCGAATAAATTCGCGCCTTGGCCTCGAGCATGGCCAGCGTCTTCCCTTCTTTCTGTGGCACGCGCAGATAGACGCGGCTGACCGGGTCTTCCTCGATCATGGCGTCGATGCGTGCCAGCAGCCGATCCATCCCTGTGCCTTCCGCTGCGGATACGTAGACGGTCTTCGCATCCAGCAGGGCGCCACCCACTAAACCCTCGGCCACTTCCACATCGAGCAGATCCACTTTATTCATCACGCGCAGCCGCGGCTTCTTTTCCGCCTCCAGCTCTTTCAGGACAATCTCCACCTGCGCGTCCTGCTCCGCCGAGAGCCGGCTGCTGGCATCGGACACATGCAGAATCAGCGAGGCCCGTTGCACTTCCTCAAGCGTCGCGCGAAATGCCGAGACCAGCGTGTGGGGCAGACTTCGAATGAATCCTACTGTATCCGACAGCAACACTTTGCGTTTCGAAGGCAGCACCACCGCCCGAATCGTCGGATCGAGCGTCGCGAACATGCGCGGCGAAGCCAGCACCGCAGCCCGGGTCAGCGCGTTGAACAGCGTCGACTTCCCCGCGTTGGTGTAGCCCACCAGCGCCACAGTCGCCACCGGAGCCGATTCCCGCCGCTGCCGTTGCTGGGCCCGGGTGCGCCGCACGTTCTCCAGTTGCTGCTCCACGTGCCGCACGCGCCGGTAGATCTTCCGCCGGTCGGTTTCAAGCTGGGTTTCACCGGGACCGCGCGTGCCGATGCCGCCGCCGAGTTGCGACATCTCCACGCCGCGCCCTGCCAGCCGCGGCAGCATGTACTGCAACTGCGCCAACTCCACCTGCAACTGGCCTTCTCGCGTGCGCGCGTGCCGCGCAAAAATGTCGAGAATGAGCTGGGTGCGGTCAATCACGCGCCGCTGAACTATCTTCTCGATGTTGCGCTGCTGCGAAGCGCTCAGATCGTGATCGAAGAGAAGAAGGTCAGCATTCACCGACGCGGCCGCGCCCGCAATTTCCTCCAGCTTGCCCTTGCCGATCAAAGTCGCTGGATCGGGCCGGTCGCGCCGCTGCAGAATTTCACCGACAACTTTGGCCCCCGCGCTCCCCGCCAGCGTGCGCAACTCAGCCAGCGACTCGTCCGCGTCAAACTCCGGAATGCTCGGCTTGCTGGTGCTGGACTTTCCTGAGTTTCCCAAACTCTGGGGTGCGGCCTTTGTCTTTGCGCCCGAGGCGGACGCCGCATCCCGGGCCGCCTGCGCCTGCGCGGTGACCACGCCCTTGGCGCGGCCACGCGTGCGCACATCGATCCCCACCAGAAACGCGCGTTCTTGCGCATCCTCCTGACGCACTGTCTCTGCTCCGAAAGGCACACGTCCGGCAGCGGGCGCACGATCACGGGTCTTCTTGGGATGAGAACTGCGCAAACCGAAAATGCCTTACCCTTCGGTGCCCGAGGCGCTAGCCGCCGAAACCGCCGCCGGCGACGTAGCCGCGGTGCCGCCCGCAACCTTGGCCTCCGGATGCGCCAAGTGCGCGCCATGCGCCACCGTCCGGCCCATCACAATGGTCGAGATAGCGTGTTTGAAGATCAGTTGCTCCTGTCCGTTGGCCTCCAGCACCACGGAATACTTGTCAAAGGAACGAATCCGGCCCGTCAACTTCACTCCGCTCAGCAGGTAGATGGTGATGCTCAATCTCTCCTTGCGGGCCGTGTTCAGGAAGGAATCCTGGATGTTCTGCGCCGGCTTGCTGCTTTCCATAGCCGATCTCCTTAAGGTTCTTTGACCTCCGAACGCCAACTCGCCCCTTCCGCAGACGCCTCAGGGCAAGCTCAAAACAACAGCATGTTCCTCGCGGCCTTCCGCACAAGGAACACGGGGGGACAACCTGCCTCCTCGCCGCCCCGGTTTCCCAAGGCTGCGCCGCCCAGCAGGTAGCTGCGAGTACCATACGGCGTCCCCCCACTCTTTTCAACCTGGAACTTGCAGAAAAATTGGTGTCTTGTATATCGTGAAGGTTTGCCTGCGGTTCCTTTATCCCCAATCCTCTCCGGCCGTTGTGTACAATCCCCGCGTGGGCGATTCCGCCTGCGCGTAACGCACCGTGCCCGTCTTTCCTTTTTGTTATGTGTGGGGCCGGTGAAATCCCGGGAGGCATCATGGCAAGCTCCGTTCTCGCAACTTTCTTTGGACCCCAAATCAACTTCCCCCAGGACTTCAACACCAACTTTCTGATCCTGGTCCGCTGGATCCACTTTCTCGCCGGCATCACCTGGATCGGTCTCCTTTATTTCTTCAACCTGGTGAATGTCCCCTTGATGAAAGAACTCGACGCTCCCACTAAAGGCAAAGTCGTGCCCGCGCTGATGACGCGGGCTCTATGGTGGTTCCGCTGGTCGGCAGCACTGACCGTCCTGGCTGGACTGGCTTATTTCGGAAACATTGTTGGCGCGGACGCAGGCAACGGCGGCGGCTCGGGCGGAGCCGTGATGGGCAGCTTCTTTCTGATCTGGACGATCGTTTGGGGAGTACTTTACGCTTGCCTAATCCCCGGCAAGGGCATCTTCGACAATGGCGCATTCGTTGGCGTGGTCTATGCCTTGGTCGTTGCGGCCGCAGCCTGGCTGTTCCTGAGCTGGAACAACCACGGCTGGGAGAGCAACCGCCTGCTTTCGATCGGCATTGGTGGCGGCATCGGCTGGGTCATGCTGCTCAATGTCTGGGGAGTGATCTGGCGCATCCAGAAGCGATTAATTCAATGGACGCGGGACAACGCCACCAACGGCACCCCCATCCCCGACAAAGCCAAAACCATGGCCCGCCAAGCCTTCCTGGCAAGCCGAGCCAACGCGTTCCTGTCGATTGTGATGCTGTTCTTCATGGGCGCCGCCAGCCACTACCCCATGTTTGGGAAGTGAGATTAGTGAAGCGAGCGCCGGCGCTGGCCGTTAGCACTCACCGCGCGGATGATCTGGGCTGACCGCATTGCCTGGACTCAGAAGCTCTCGCGCGGTCGCAAGCCGAGTGCGCCCGCAACCTAACGGGTGAGTTCGCCGCGCAGAGTCTTGCTGAGCTTTTCAATCCGTTTCAGCTTCTCGCTCATGTCCTTGGGCAAGGTGCCGTTGCTGATTTGTGAGACGTCTGCGGGGATTGTCTGCGCCAGCAACGCCAGTTCGCGGGCCTGCTCCCGCATCACATCCGGTGAAGGACGGCTGCTTCTGGGCTGATTGATCGGCGGAACGTCCGCCGGTCCAGGCAGCTTGTCGGCTTCGCGGATACCTGGCGGGATGGGCTTAGAACCCTGAAAAGGGGAGGCGCAGGGAACAAGAACCGCAACGATCAGAAGGGTCACTAGAATCCTCACGACAAACCTCCTGGCTTCGTTCGGTTCCAGTATCCCACCAACCGGCCGGAAGACCCAATGGAAAAGAATAAAGGCCAGCGGCAGCGAGTGCCACTGGCCTGAGTTGAGGAAAGTCAGCTCTAGAAGCTGATTTTCAGAGAGACTTCCATCTCACGCGGAGCTCCCAAGGAGAACGTGCCCGAACCCGGCGTGATCCTCGTGCCCGATTTGCAATTCGTGCATACCCCAGTTGTGAAGTTAGTGAGATTGTTGATATTGAAGCCGGCATTTCCTCCCAGCACACCGCTGGGCAGGTTCGCCGGGGCATCAAAGTTGGCAAAGTTAAAGGCGTTGTAGAACGTCACCGCAGGCTGCAGGGTAACGCGCTCCTTTATCTTGTAAGCCCACCCCATGCGTAGGTCAATGGATTTCAACCAGCCCAAGCCTGCATTTCCAGCTGGCGCGGGGCTGATACAAGGTATTACTCCGTTGGCCAGGAAAGACGTTTGGCCAGCCGGGCAAGCGCCAGGTGTAACGCCGCCCAGGGCAACCAAATCTGCCTGGGTCATCAGGCCAGCGCCAATCACCGCTTGACCAGCCGGTGTTACCTGTCCAGCCGACTTGGAGAGATACCCGTTGATGAAATTATTCAACCCGCTCGGTTTGACGGAATGTCCAAAGGCGCCAACGTTTGAGCCCGGAACCACGTCTCCTGTCGTGCCGTCGCCCGTCACATCGTTAATGAAGATGTCCCCGGCTCCGCCCGCACCATCCTTAGGGAGGAACAGAGTAAGCGGCAGCGGAGAGTCGAGGTGACCGATCGCGCTGAACTGGAAGCCTTTGCTCAAGTCAAATATCGGTCCGAATGACAACTGGTGCGTACGGTCTTGACCCGCAGGGCCGAAAAACTTGTTCGGGTTTCTGTAGTCCCGGGCCCCAGCCAGGAAGTCCTGGTCGCCCGAGATTGCGCTTCCGCCTGTGGGAACGTCGTTCTCAAAGCGCGAGAACGAGTACGATATCTGGTAATTCAAGTGCTTCACGCCGCGGAATGGCCGGTCCACGTTGGAACGCAGGCCCACTTGCAGCCCGTTGTAAAGAGAGCGTCCCACGGGGAAGAACATTACGTTTTGCCCTACGTTAGGATTGACGCCGGGAAATGCCGCGTTAGCCCCGAACAGGAAGCAAGGGAAGCCGCTGCACAAAGCGTTCGTCGAGTCCAAACCGTTATGGGCATAGTCAACGATGGTGGCTGGCCGTGGGACGTAGTTGCCTTGGTCATTCGTTCCGTTTGACGGATCGGTTGCACAATTGCCAGCATAAGTGCCCTGAACCGTGGTTACGCCACCACCGCAGTTTGCGATTGTTGAAGCAACAGCGGCCGCCCCAGCGGACGAATTAAAGGTCCGCGCGTCTCCCAATTGATTGGTATCCAAGCCTAAGAGGAAGTGCGTCCCCACGTTCCGCACGTAGTCGACTGAAAGAACCGTGCCGCGTTTAAGCTCGCGCGAAATGCCAATGTTCATCTGCACCGAGCGGGGACTCACATAGTTTGGAGCCAGCACGCTGCCGAAGGTCTGCAAGTTGTTACCCACAAAAAAGCCATTGGTACTGGGGCCTGCCGCAGTCACAGCCGCCTGGTAGCTGGCCTGCAAATCGGCGATTGCAGTTCCCACAACCACGGGACCGCTGGTGCCGACTTGAGTACCGCCTATCGCTTGGCCGCAGACTTGGCTCGCGAGATCCAAACCGTCGGAAGTGCTGTGGGTCGTGCCGTCGGGCCAAGTTAAACTGCCCCCTGGGCAAATTCCCACTGTGCCGAATACCAAGGCCTTTTGTAATTTGATGGTGCGGTCGAAAAGAATGTTGTTGAAAACGTTGTTCTCGTAGTACAAGCCCGCGCCGAGCCGGATGACCGTCCTACCATTGCTCATCGGATCCCAAGCCAGCCCGACTTGAGGACCGAAGTTCTTGTTTGGCTGGTTTACCCGGTTACCCAGTCCAGCGTACCCGAACTGGTCCAACAGGTTCCCCGTGCAACTGATCAAGGTTGTGTCGGAACAAGGTATGGGAGGCAAATCGCTATCGGTGCGACCCGTATCGCGCACATAGTGCACGCCGTAGCTGAGGGTCAAATTCTGCCTGATCTTCCAGGAGTCTCCCACGTAGAACTCTATGCGCGTGTCGAAGTTTCCGCCTGCTGGGTATCCAAAGGAAGGCTTCTCACTGAAAAAGCCCTGGCCATTCCCGATGGTAAGGGCTTCGACCGGATAGTTCAGCGGATTGGCCGGGCCCCCTGCGAGCGTTCCGAAATTCGGATTACCGCCGACGCCATTAACAGGCGCATCTCCCGGACTACCTTGCACCGTCGGGGCCGCGCTGTTAAAGGCCGCGAAGCCTCCGGCCACGATGCGGTTAACGGCAAAGCCATAGCGGAAAATGTGGTTCTTCCAGGGCTTGGAACCGTCGTACTTGGCCTGTTTATTACTCTGAATCGTGACTTGCGGCGCCAGGAGGTTCGGGCCAGTGGCAAGGGACCCGATGATGATGTTGAGGCTGGGTGCCGGGTCAAAGATGCCGCTCGCGGGTGCCGGGGTGATCCCGTTCCAGAACTTTCCGTAACCGAAGCGGAAGCTATGCGTGTAACTTCCAGTGTTGAAGTCCAGACCTACCGCATGCCCTTTCGTATTGTCGCGATTCACAAATGGCGAATAGTCCGAGGAAGGCCGAAGGATGCTGTTGTCGTTGTAGGTGAAGCGATAGAAAAGGTGCGCATTGTGCGGGAGGACATAGTCCAGTTTTCCCAGGTATTCAGTGTCGCGGAACGGAGCGTTGTACGCCCCTGCAAGGGAAGCAAACTGCGCCTCCTGGAACGAAACCGCATTGGCGAAGTCCTGCTTGGTGTGCTCCACGTCCGCAAAGAAGAAGAGCTTGTCCTTGAGAATCGGGCCGCCGACGCTGCCGCCGGGCTGGTTGCGCTGGTAGGGAGTAGCCAACCCGTTCTTGGCATTGGCAAAACCCAACCGCTCGTCGCGGAAGTAGTAGGAGCCCTCGCCGTGAAGTGCATTGGTGCCGGCCCTGGTTGTCACATTGACCGTACCGGACGAAGTCAAGGAAGAAGAAAGATCGAGGCTGGATTGCCCGATCTGAAACTCCTGAATCGAACTGGCCGCAATGTTTTGAGTAGTGGTGCCTACGTTCTCGTCGCTGATGTCAATGCCATCCACCTCGATGCGCGCGGTGCGACCGGCGCGGCCTCCAATCGAAATCGAGGAATAACCATTCTTGGTGGGATCAAACCCTGCTCCGTCCTCGATCTGAACGCCCGGTTCCAGTTGGGCCAGATCCAGGAAATTGCGCCCGTTGATAGGCAGGTTTTCGATCTGATCGGTAGTAACCACACCCTGCACCGTGGCTTGCTCTGTGTTCACGGCAACAGCAGCGCCCTGAACTTCGACTATCTGAGCTTCCTGGCCCAGTTCCAATCGGATATTGCCAGGAGCGATGGAGCCAACTTCCACAGTAAGAGCCAGTTCGCTGGTGCGGAAGCCTTTGGCCTCAACACGCACCTTGTAGTTGCCCGGCACAACCGACCCTGAGTTGTACAACCCGGATGATGTAGTTGTCAGATTCGTAGCCGAGTTGGTGCCGACATTCGTAATCGTGACCTTAGCGCCAGCCACAACCGCTCCGGTCGGATCCGTGACGGTACCCACAATACCGCCTGTTGAAACGCTGCTTTGTGCGAATCCTACCGAGGACAGGAGCAGGACGGATAGGGTAACCAATGCCAGCAGGGCAAATCGTGCCCCAGCGCGGGAGAAGTTGAGCTTCAACATCGTAAACCTTCCTTTCGGAAATGTTCTCACAAGAATTTTTCTTACAATTAGTTCGTCAATCGCTACTCGCCGGATTTCTGAACAACGGTACCTAGCAACTAACACTCCAAAGCACTATCGGGTAACAGTCATTGTTTTCAACGAATTGTATACATGATGGCAGCCGCAATTCTTCGAATTGGAAGATTAACCAGTCGATTAATATGGATTTCAGTAGAAGCATTACCGTCGGAACAGCCTAGGGTGCCTCTCGTTGGGACGCTTGGCCAGCCCGAGTCCCTCAGCGCATCGAACGCCGTCAGGCGCGCCAATAACATAACCACGGAGTCTGCCCGTGGATGCCCGTCTCAGCCAAACTGATCACCGGAGGTGCAGCCGTTGTTGGCTGCGCGGTTCTCCCTGCTACAATCTCCCTTTCCCGTGACCATATCTTCCACCACACCCGCATCGTCCAAGCCGGACTCGGCGAACCCGCACTCAGAGCACGCCACGCCACTGGACTCCGTGCCGATGCTCGACCTGCAGCGGCAATATGAGCAGGTCCGCGCTGAGGTGCTGGCCGCGGTCGGCCGGGTGTGCGCGTCGCAGCATTACATTCTGGGACCTGAGGTCGAGGCGTTCGAGCGCGAACTTGCCGACTTCTGCGGCGCGCGCGATGCCGTGGGCTGCGCCTCTGGCACCGACGCTTTGTGGCTGGCTCTCATGGCCGCCGGAGTGCAGCCCGGGGATCAGGTTCTCACCACGCCTTTCAGCTTCTTCGCCTCTGCCAGTGCCATCGTGCGCGCCGGGGCGCGTCCGGTGTTTGCCGATATCGACCCGCGCACCTTCAATCTCGATCCTGCACAGGTCGAATCTTTTCTGAGCGACAGCCAGCGGGACAAACTCCGCGCTCTGCTCCCCGTCCATCTCTACGGCCAGTGCGCGGACATAGATGCGTTCCAGCGGCTCGCGGAACAATTCCACTTGTCCCTCATAGAAGACGCCGCGCAAGCCATTGGCGCGCGCTGGCGCAGACAAAATGCTGGATCCATGGGCGTCGCGGCGGCGTTCAGCTTCTATCCCACAAAAAATCTCAGCGCCTACGGCGATGCCGGTTTGGTGACCACAAGCAGTCCTGAGATGGCTGCGCACATGCGGCGGCTGCGCAATCACGGCAGCCCGCGCCGCTACGTTCATGAAGAGTTGGGATGGAACTGCCGCCTCGACGCACTCCAGGCCGCCATCCTGCGGGTGAAGCTGAAATACGTGGAAGGATGGAACGAAGCCCGCCGCCAGCTGGCCGCGACCTACGATCAACTCTTCGCCGCAGCCGGCCTGACATCAACGGGCTCGCAACCAGAGAACTCCGCACCGGTCCGTCTCCCGCAGGTTTCCGCGAGCGCTCACCATGTTTTCCATCAGTACGTCGTGCGCGCCTACCGGCGGGAGGAATTGCGCGAGTTCCTCACCGCGCGCAAGATCGGGACGGAAATCTACTATCCCATTCCACTGCATCTGCAGCCCTGCTTCGTGTATCTCGGCTACCGCGAAGGCGACTTCCCCGAAGCCGAGCGCGCCGCAAAAGATGTACTGGCCCTGCCTATGTTCCCTGAACTCACTGAAGAAGAGCAGCGCTGGGTGGTGAAAAGCATGGCGGACTTCTACTGTTAGTTGAATTCTGCCGGCAGCTACAGATGTTCCAAGAGGCCGCGCAACTTTCTGTCGCTACGGGCATCAGATTTCGCATTCAGGAGAGTGACAGGAAATGAGAAATCTTCCAGCAATACCGCTGATGCTATCTCTCATTCTCATTCTCGCCTGCTCGGCCTTCGCTGCAATGATGCAGGCGCAAACATCCCCTCCAGAGATGGGCCGCAAGCCCGTGGTGGTTGAGTTATTCACCTCGGAGGGCTGTTCCTCTTGTCCGCCGGCAGACACCTTGCTGCAGAAGTTGAATGAGCAACAACCGGTAGCGGGGGCAGAGATAATCGCGCTGGAAGAGCACGTGGATTACTGGAATCACGACGGTTGGGTCGATCCCTATTCTTCTCCGGAATGGACAGAGCGGCAACAGGCGTATGTGAATCTGTTCAAGAAAGATGCTTATACCCCGGAACTCGTAGTGGATGGCCACAGCCAGTTCGTCGGAAATAACCCGCGTGAGGCTGTACTCGAAATTGAGAAAGCGGCGCGCGACGTGAAGACGCAGGTTGCGATCACTGCTGGAAAGCTGAACCCAGAGGGCTCGCAGCAATTCAATGTATCGGTGGGAAAGCTTGCGGCAGACTCAGCTCGCGATGTTGCGGAGGTCTGGCTGGCGGTAACCGAGGATGGTCTGCATTCTTCGGTGAGTCGGGGAGAGAACGCCGGGCACGTTCTGAGTCACGTAGCCACACTGCGTTCCTTGCGCAAGATTGGAGTCGCGGATGCGCGTGGAGAAGCGGTGTCCTTCACCGGAGATCCCCTCGTGAAATTCAACACCCACTGGGATCTTGGGAATGTGCACGTCACGGTTTTCGTCCAGAAGAAAAAGAGCCGGGAAATCCTCGGTGCGGCGTCGACAAGAATCAAGGGCTAGATGCGGGACTTCGTCTGGAGGCTGAGCCGCTCTTGGGTTTACCCGCGCCGCTGACGCTTCGTTGCTGGCTTCGGCGCTTGCTTCTGCTCGCCAGGGGCGAGCACCCTGCGCACAATTGGCGAATTCATCTTGTACTTGCGCTCGCTGACGTTGCCGGTATCGTCTTTCACGCGCAGGATAAAGACCGGCAGCAGGCCTTCCTTGTCGAAATTCTCATTCGCCACGGTCACCGGAAGCACGCCGTTGAGGCCGTGCTCGCGATATGCGGTCTCGTAGCGATGCTTTCGCACGTTCCAGGTAAAGACGCGAATCTGATCAAAGTCGTAGGCCAGGCCGTCGTGCGGTTCGGTGATGACGCACAGATACTGCGAAACCTTCTTGTCGGCACCCTCTTTGCCGGCGTCCTGTACCTGGTTCAGGACGAAGAAGGCGACAAAGCGCTGCCCTTCGGCATACTGCGCAACCTCAAGCGGGACGTCGACGTCCACCATGCGCGCCAGCACCCAGCCGACGCGGTTCTGCGGGTCGCGCACCAGCCACCAGTCTTCCAGCACCGGGCCTGAGGACGCCTTGCCCCCGGAAGCTTTTCCGGACTTGACCGCGGCTTGAATCGCTCCCGGCTGCTTTTCCGCCGTGGCGCGTTTCAGCAGGGAGACCTTCGCTCCGGCCGAAAGCTGATATAGGTGCTCGGTCTCGCGGCCGGGCGTGAGGTGCAAGTTCGTGTCGTTCCGCAGGACGCCGGGAGCCTGCACCGGATCGTTCAGGTTCTCTTGGGTGAGCTGTTGCAGACCGTCGTAAGTGTGCTGATCCACCAGATAGCGCTGCTCGACCCAACCTTCGATGCCTCCTTCGGTGCGCACGCGGCTAAAACGCTTCTCGCGCTCCAGCACCTCCACGCGCTCCCCGTTCTTCACCGTACCGACGCGGTTGTAGGCGGTAGCCACCTGGTCACGCAGTGTGGCCTGCACCGCCGAGACATAGTTCACTTCCAGAACACGGCGGCCTCTGCGATTGCAGGCGGAAAGTCCAAGCAAAAAGACCGCGGCCAAGGCGAAGGCCAGGGCGAACCGGCAAAGCCGCAATGGATGGGGCGATTTCACGATCTTTGCGAGGCCAAGGTCAACCAGTTGGCTTCAGTCAGTCCACTTCCGTAGGTCAACTTCCCACTATAGCGCGTTGCCGCGGCGGTTTCCCGGCACGAAGGTTTACGCGGAATGCACGCCCGGGCAGAATTCCCTCCGGTAAGCTGACATCGCCGAGGCGATTTCGGTTACCATGAAAGCAAAACAAGTTGTGACTAGAACTCTAAAGATGAAAAACGCATCCTGGACTCTTTCTCTTCTGTCGCTATTGGCATTATTGATATTCGTCGCTGGTTTGTGTACGGCGGCGGACTCGGTCAATTCCGTGTTGCGTCCGCCCAAGGGCGCCCAGGTGGCCATCGTGGTCTTCGAGGATCTGCAGTGCCCGCAATGCCGGCGGGTCGCGCCCATTCTCGAGCAGGCCTCGAAGACTTACAAGATTCCCCTGGTACGTCATGATTTTCCCCTGCCCATGCACAACTGGTCCTACGACGCGGCCGTGATGGCGCGCCACTTCGATGCGACTTCAAAAGCGCTGGGCAACGAGTTCCGGGACTACATTTTCTCGAACCAGTTCGAGATCAATCCGCAGAACCTGCGCGGCTATGCCGAGAAGTTCGCCACAGAACACAAAGTGGATTTCCCCTTCGTGGTCGATCCCCAAGGCAAGCTCGCCGCCGAGGTGAACGCCGACCGCGATCTGGGCAAGGCCATCAAACTCGACCACACGCCCACCGTGTACATCGTCAGCAGCCGGCATCCGGACAAGCCCTACGTGGAGATGAAAGACGCCAGCCAACTCTACGCGCTGATTGACGCCATGATGAAAGAGTAGCGGTTCTCAGTTCATCACGATCAAGAAAAATTCCGGACACGAGTCTGGCCTAGCGCCGCCCGCGCGGAGCACGCTTCTTCTTCGTTTTCGTGTTCTTGTTTATTCTGAGTTGCCACGCCGTGAGCAGAGCGCCGGCCAACACATCCTCGCTGGCCTGGGACAGGCGAATATGCGTCATTCCCATTCTTCCCCATCCCCCCGGAATCGGGAGAAAAACTTCTGGCAATTCGCGGACGAAATCCGCCTGCTGTTCCAGGGTAAGCTTCAGGTTGCCATAACCTTGGTCTTGCGATGCGAGCGTGGCGAAGATTTTGCCCCTGACCCGAAAATCCGGGACACCCATGTGCGAGCCTTCCTCCGCTCCTTCGAAGCTGAGCGCGATCCTGCGGAAATCATCTGCAGTCGTCATCACACTCCAAATCTCCGAATCCGATGCCGATGGCGCGAGCGGCGCTCACCAGTTCGCCTTTCGGGTCGACGGACTTGAGGTGGCCGATGGCATGGGCCACATCGACAGAGACAATCGAGTCGCCGTGCAGAGCGACCATCATGCCGAAACCTCCGGCGGCGATCAGGTCAACCGCGGCCACGCCGAAGCGCGTTGCCAGAATGCGGTCGAAGGGCGAAGGCGAGCCTCCACGCTGAATGTGGCCGAGCACGCTGATCCGCACTTCCTTGCCGGAACCGTGGGCGATGGCATTGCCGATCAGGTTGCCGATGGAGCCCGCGCGGCGGTTCTCCCTCATCTCCGGCGGAAGCTTCACGCCTTCCGCCACCACGACGATGGTGAAGTGCTTGCCGGTTTTCTCCCGTTCGGCGATGTACTGACAGACGTGCTCGACCGTGAACGAGATTTCCGGGATGAGGATGACGTGAGCGCCGCCGGCGATTCCGGCCTCCAGCGCAATCCAGCCACAGTCGCGGCCCATCACCTCGACCACCATCACGCGATGATGCGAAGCGGCCGTGGTGTGAATCTTGTCGATGGCGTCGGTGACGGTGTGCAGCGCGGTATCGAAGCCGAACGTCACCTGGGTGGCGGAAAGATCGTTGTCGATGGTCTTGGGCACGCCGACGATCTTCAGTCCTTTCTGAAAAAGCTCGTAACCGATCTTCTGCGATCCGTCGCCGCCGATGGTGATGATGGCGTCGATGCCGAGCTTCGCAGCGTTTGCGATTACCTGGCCGGAAATATCGCGCGAAACGTCCTTACCGTTCTCGATGGTCTTGTAGTGGAAGGGATCGCCGCGGTTGGTGGTGCCGAGAATGGTGCCGCCGCGGGGCAGAATGCCGCTGACTTCGTTGACGGTGAGCTCGAAGGCTTTTTCCGGCCAGATGAGGCCGTCGAAGCCATCGGGGATGCCGATCACCTTCCATCCGTACTTGATGATGGCAGCTTTGGTGGCAGCGCGAATGACCGCGTTGAGGCCGGGGGCGTCGCCACCTCCGGTGCAGATGCCGATACAGCGAATGTCAGACATAGGGAATTCGTCGTTGGTCGTTGGTCGTTGGCCGTTGGCCGTTAGTCGTTAGTGTTGGCGGAACCCTGTCGGGAACTGCCACCTTTACGATCATACTTCGGCTTCGGAGGATGGCAACTTACGAGTGGCCGTGGAGCTTTCTGTCGGTGAAGCCCGAATCTGCCAGCCTACTGCATCGATCACAGGAGTAGATTGAGGCGTGCGGCGTCGGCGAATGCGCGGAAATCCTTGTCTCGCGTGAGGAGAGGAATACCACGGTCGATACAGGTCTGAGCGATCAGCGCGTCTCCCAGCCGCGCTTTGCCGCGCATCGATAATACTTTCGCCCGCAACAGACCGGCGCGCTGCCAATAGCCGGCTTCAAGGTCAATCACGGGAACCTCCGCTAGTGTTTGAGCATCGGCAGAGCCCAGTAAAGGATCGCTCAACAATGCCGTCAAGACAGCTGGGATCATTAGCGTCTGGCGATCTTTAATCGCGCGCTCCAGCAGTTCCGTATCCTGCCCATGCGCAATTTCAAAAAACGCGATCCATGTGCTGGTATCGGCTGCGATCATGATGGCTAAGCTTGGTGTGTCGTCGGGAGCGACTGAATTATCAACGATCTTCTTTCAATTCCTCGTAGGTCCGACTGAAGCGAACCTTGCCCCGCATTTGCAGAAGGCGATCATAAACTTGGGACGCGGCTAAAATCTGAAGGGCGGTTCGGACAGTCTGAGTAATGCCTGCTCCACTGGCTTGCTGGGCCTTTTCCAAGAGGGCTTGAGGTATTTCTACGGTAATTTTGCGCGACACTTCCATAGCAAGATCTTACCATATTCCGTACCAGTGTTCACTATGGTATCCGCTTGGTGAGCACTTCTCGAAAGAACGCGAGAAGCGGCACGCTGCTCCAGAAGACATCGCGCAAGTTCCGAGTCGTTTGTCGTTCTCTTTATTCGAGAATGTGCCGGGCAGGCAATAAGCTGCACGGGCGGCGAAGATGCGGACCCAAACCATGCACTACCGAGATCGAGCAAGATCCGGGCGTTCTGCTAAAATTCATCTATCTGAGGCGATCACTTATGTTGACTGGGCGCAAACTGGCGTTGACGCTTGCTTTCACGACTCTGATTGCACTGGCTTTTGGGGTCAGTTGCACGGGGTTCTTCCCGCCGAACACTCTCACCGCGCTCTCCATCCAACCTCCCAGCCCGCAGATCCAGGTGGGTACCGCTAATGCTCAGACTTTGCAAGCTTGGGGAACTTATCAGGACAACTCGAGAGCACAGATCACAAAAGGGGTGAGTTGGACAACCAGCGATAGCACGGTGCTGCTGATAGACCCAGGCAGCGGGCTCGCGACGGGGGTAGGTTCTGGCGGCACCGCTACAGTAACCGCCGCTGCGCAGGGCCTCAGCACGACGGCGCAAGCAACTGTGTTTCTTGGCAACATCACCGGGTTTCAGGTGTGCATGGGTACTTTCGGCGCCACAACTTCTTGTTCCAGCGGCTCCACACCTCTCACCTGGCCCGTGGACGCGTTGAATGGATTGACCACCGGAACCTTCATCGCGCAAGGTACCGCCAATGGCACGTTATTAGACTTTACGACCGCCTCAACCTGGACGGTCGAGTCAACAATCTCATCGTCGATTTCGTGCTCGAATAGCACCGTATCTCCAGAGACTTGCACGGTTGCCCAAAATACCACAGCGGGTACCTACACAATTACAGTGCTGTACGGCGCAGGTTCATCGACTTCCTCGGCAACCGTGAACGTAGTCGTAACGAATTAAGGCCGAGACACTCGAAATCACGTTGAGGTGCGCGGCCGCGCTCGCCTTTCCCGGGGGACGGTCCGCCCACCCCAGCGATGGGGCGGAGCCCCATACAGGATCTGGCCACCTGTCAAACAAGAAAATGGCCAGGGCTGCTACCAGCTCCTGGCCATGACAACCCGCCTGCGTTGTTACCGTCCCCGGTTGTGCTCCTCCTTCGGAGCATTGTGATTCTGCTGCTTCTGCGGCTTCGTCTGTTTCTCCTGCTTCTGCGGCTTGGGCGCGGGGTTTGACCTAGGAGCGCTTGCCGCGTGCGACTCGCTCTGCGGAGTGGACTTCGGCTGGCTTGCCGCGTTGCTCGTCCCGTGATTCATCGCATTCGTCGAGGCGTGCTCGTTATTGCTGTTGGCGGTCTTCGACGGCGGCGTGAACGGCTTACTGGCCGCATTCGAGTTGCTCGCCGTGGATGAATGATTCGCCGCAGACGCCGGTACGCGCGCTTCTTTGGGCGAGATCGCGGGCGCCTTGTACGGAGCTCCCGCGGCCTTCGCGGCTACCACGCCGTGTCCGCTGAATTCGCCGGGGCGAGCCGTGGCGGCGACTGCAGGTGCGCCATGGTTTGCCGAGGCGAACATCGCCTTATTCTGGCTGGCGGCTTGTTCATGCTGGGTCTGGGCCGCTAGAGGCGCCTGGTGCGGTTCGCGAGCGGCAGCCTCCTCTTGCGCGGTCGCATGCGCCGCCACACCGCCTTCTCCGCCGTTAAATGCGACGTGGGATTCGTTGTTGACCACGACCGTCCGGTTGTAAACGTTGGTGATGTGGACGGATTCGACATTCACCACGGCGCGGTTGTAGAAGAAAGCGCCACCGCGCCACTCTCCGCCGAAGAAACCGACGCCGCCGTAGCCGAAGCCGTAGTTAATGCCACCGTAGAAACCAATGTGCGGGCCCCAGTAGCCGGGGTGCCACGCGTAGAAACCTCCGCCCCAGCCCCAGTAGCCCGGGGTCCAGAGCATGCCGATGGGAGCGACGACCCAGGTGCCGGGCACCCAGTAGTAGCCGCCTTCATCGTTCGAGGCCCAATAGCCGGGAGTCCATAGATAGCCGGGGCCGGGACAGATGGGTTGCGCGTAAAACGGCAACGCGGGTGGACCGACGCGGACCGCAAGTCCAACTGCGATCTGCGCGGAAGATGGTGAAGACAGGGCCGCCGGAATGACCAGCAGCATAAGTCCGAAAACTAAGAAATGAACTGCACGGTGAAGTCTCATCGTGTTTTCCTCGTGCCCGGCGCGCTTGCTAAAGCTTGCAGCGCCACGGTCGGGCAGAAATCTGTTTGTAAATCGCGATCCTGGTTCAAAAGACCTTAGCTCAAAGATTCTGGATCGGAACATTGTCCCCTGAAAACCTCCCCTGAAATCAAGGAGTTTGGCTTGACGACGTTCCTCCTCTGTAAACACCGGACCTCGGAAGATGTTGCTGGGCAGAAGTTGTTTGGAATGTGTGGGGTGGGCGGTTCTCAGTTCTCAGTTCTCAGTTCTCAGTTCTCAGTTCTCAGTTCTCAGTTCTCAGTTCTCAGTTCTCAGTTCTCAGTTCTCAGAAAGCAAAACCCCACGAGCGCGGATTGTCAACATTCCAGGCGAGATAAATTTTGGGGTAGTTGGGGTTCGGTTTAACTGAGAACTGAGAACTCGCTAGTTCGTCCTCTTGGAACGCGCGATGGTTTCATCGATGGGCTTGCGGCCGGCGAATCCTTCTTCTGTGCTGTGCCAGTGCGTGATGGAGCTTTCGCCCATCTTCCAGCAGAGCAGGACGACGCGGCCTTCTACTTCGCAGGGAAAATCGAGCAGTCCGATGTTGAGATCCTTCACCTGCACGCCGATGGAGTCGATCTCGGCGAGGGCGTCTTTGGCCCGTTGTTCGGCCTTGGCGCGCTCGGCCTTGCGGCGGGCGACGGCAACAACGTCGACGTGAGTGCCTCCGTTGAGGAAGATGCGGTGATTCAGCGCCTGCATTTCGGCTTCGACTTCTTCCATGATCTTCTTGCCGCTGATGGCAGCGCGCAGGAGAGACTCAAGCACCGAAAGGAGAGACTGGGCTTCGTCGAGAGTGAAGGTTCGGTCAGACATGGTGGGTACTTCTATTCTAACGCAAGCGGCAGGTGGATCGTTAGTCTCTAGTCAGTGCGACCTGCCGTTTGAGGGATCGGGCGACGTGGCCGTGTTCAGGTCTACGTGGAGTTGTTGCGCTGAAGAGATTCCGGGTGGATAGCAGTTGGCATCGCGACTGTAGCCGAAGCAACGTCCCGCGACTTCCACGCGCTGTGGTGATTGTGCGAACTGCCAGACT
>Ga0210406_10002595_pt1 | contig 20503 bp, 25 predicted proteins | sample IncBWC30MmetaG_FD_155454 | JGI IMG/M metagenome (GOLD analysis project Ga0210406, IMG submission 155454) | Forest soil microbial communities from Barre Woods Harvard Forest LTER site, Petersham, Massachusetts, United States - Inc-BW-C-30-M | ecosystem: Environmental > Terrestrial > Soil >... | reverse complement strand
GATTTGCGGGCTAAAAGGGGTGCCGGGCATCCCTTCTATCGCACAGCGCGCCAGCGGACGGCCCCGAACCAAATCTTTTTTTCTGTACTTGAATCCTCGTTCTGTTGCGTCGGGATTTGAGATGCCATGAGCAGCGCTCGCGCGATCCGATATCGCAGACTGGCCCTCGCCGCGCAGGACAAGGCCAATGCGGATCTGCTTCTTAAGCTCGCGGATGAATGCGATCGGGGGATTCTCTGCACGGCTGAATGGCGTTCGGCCCGGCCATCCGGCAAAAATGCGCAGCCGCTAAAAGCTGGCGTGCGGCTTGAGTGGGACCCACAATAACCGACGTTGAAAACCAGCCCCGAACCGGGGCCGCCCGGCACGAAGCGAGGCGGCCCTATTCTGAAAAAGCCAACGTGCTGGTCTTTTATCTCCTCAACCGTCTTGCGTGTGCGGCTAGGCGCGCCGTGGGATGAGGCGAAGGCGCTGCAGCGGCCGTTGCCCAACGACGCGTTGAAGATTGTCGCCCCGGGGCGCCGACAAGGAAGATCAAGCAGCGGGCCTGAAGGGCTGCAGGAGGGGCACAGGGATGAACGTTCGACGCGGTCTCTTTCGACTCTGGATATTGCTTTCGGCAATTTGGGTCGTGACCTGTGCGTCCGTTGCCGCACTCGACGGCCTCCCTTTTCTGGGCGCTCGCAGGGTTCAAGCGCGCCTCGGAAAAATCCATAATGTAGGGGTAAGTTCCAGCTACTCCGGTTTGTAGCCTGGCCCGCAATACCAGCCCGTTCCAAAGCCCACCAGCGGCGTAAACCCAATCCGGCAAGTCGGCTTGGTCCAATACATTACATATAGAAACTGAAAACTGCCACGAAGATGGCAAGACCCCAACCCGCCTCTTTTTCCAATTTTGCCCCCTGTTTGGCCAGGTAGCTATGACGCTTGGTATAATCGACCACGGCTCTACTCTGCGAGACAGACGCTATAAGCACAACGTGCCGAAAGAGGAACGTAAACCACTACAGCTAATCGCGTCGGCCCATTGTTTTCGTTCGCGAACCCACAATGGTCAGTCCGAATTGCCGTGGACGCCAAGGTGAAGGGGGCGCAAACCTTAATGCGCATGCGCTCGGCTGGCGCCGGGGGCGAATTACGGTGACAGTGCACTCAATTTAGAAAGTCAAGAATCTCGGGGATCGCCCCGGCAGAGCGATAGTTGAATGCACTGTCACCGTAATTCCCAGCCGTAATTCCCAGCGAACGGGTCCACGCTTATTGAGTTTCGGGGAGGTGCGATATGGAGTTCGAGCTTAAGGGCGCGCTGAAAAAGTATCGTCGGATGCGATCATGGCGACGCGCTGGAATGGCAATCATCGCACTCGGTGCGATGTCCGCGCCGATAGCGCGGGCCCTAAGCCCCGCGTCCTGCTCTCCTATTTGACGTGTCTCAGCCTTGTGGGGCTGGCGTGGTAGCCGGAAAACCTAGGGGAACTCCTCCAACCGAGACAGGCCCTAAAGGTTTAGGCTGCCGAGCCATCCTTTTGCGCGCCATTCCGGATAGCCGGTGACGAGCGTGCCCTGTTGGAATGGAGGAAGTTACCTCCGGGGTTATTGCATTTTGCAGCGAGTCGACCTTCGCTATAAGCGTGGAAATCTGAGCAGACATCTTCTTCACGTCAACACGTTCATCCGTTATCTGAGCAGATATTTTCTTCACGTCGACATGTTCATCCGTGACGCTCTGTCTTAGAGAAGCAAGCGTAGTTGAATCCTGCTGAAGCAGAGCTGTGTTTTCCTGCAATGAGGAGCTATTCTCATGCAGCGAGGCAACGTGTTGCTGCTGCGCCGACTGAATTTCCTTCAATGCGGCGACAACCGGATCCGGTATTGGATCGGAAGCTTTCTGGTACGGAAGCAGTTCGGCCAAACTGCTGACATTCGGCAGGGCAAAATCGGAAGGCGACAGTGTATAGACGGCCGCAGTAGCGTTTAGGCCAAGAGCGAACACCGACAGCGCCAAGATCGATTTTCGGCTGGATCGCTTGCTCGATGCTGCGGGTTCGAGTTGTTCGGTTTGGCTCTGCGTTTCTGATGTCTTCGTCACGTGCATTGACCTCAAACGAGTGAACAAAAAAGAGAGCCGTCGCTGGATCGTCCTCGCGACGGCTCCTTTACGCGGCACCCATCTAAAACTGCCCCAGATTATAGGCTGATGAGATTAATTCCGCGTTATCGCTGCAGACGCCGGCGATGGCTCGCCAGCCAGGCGTTCCTCCATAACCGAACTCGCTCTCCACGGCATCCACACCTCCCGCCGCAAAAAACGGAAAGTGTAACCGATGTGTCCGGTACGATTTGTCGCCTATGTCTTGGGCCGGTCAGCCGAGGCCGCTCACTCGGCCAGGCTCGCCTTCAGCCGGGGACCGGCGAAATCGAGAAAGGCGCGCATCTTCAACGGCAGCAGCGGCGGCCCGGTGTGGACGAGGTGGACGGGCAATGACTCCGGCGCATATCCGTGCAACAGGCTGATCACTCGGCCCTCGCGGATCGCCCTGGCTGCCTGGTAGGACATCAGGCGCGCAATCCCGATGCCGGCGATGGCCGCTTCGATGACCGCGTCGGCCGTGTTGGCCACGAAGCGGGGCCGTATCGGAACGGTCTGCGCATCTCTCCCGCGCCCGAACGGCCAGGTGCGTACCATCTGCAGCCCCTCGAAGCCGATGCAATCGTGTTCCGCAAGATCGTCCGGTGTGACCGGTGTGCCCCGCGCCGCGAGATAGGCGGGGCTCGCGCAGATCACCCAGCCAATCTCGCCAATCCGCGTGGCGACCAACCCGCTGTCCGGCAGGCGGCCGATGCGAACCGCCACGTCGACATGGTTTTCGACGAGATCGATGACGTGATCGAAGAGCACCACGCGCACGTTGACTTCCGGATAGGCGGCGAGAAACGCGAGCACGATCGGCGTCACATGCAGTTTGCCGAACATGATCGAGGCGGTGACCAAGAGATCGCCGCGCGGCGCGCGATATTCGCCGGCCGCCACGCGTTCGGCCTCATTCAAATCCTCAAGCAGGCGCCGGCCCGCCGCAACGAAGGCGCTGCCGGCGTCGGTCAGCATTAATTTACGATTGGTCCGGATCACGAGCTGCGTGCCGAGATGTGCCTCCAGCTCGGATACCTTCCGGCTGACGGAAGGAAGCGGCGTGCCGAGCTTGCGGGACGCCGCCGTCAGGCTGCCGCCGTCGACCGCCGCGAGCAGCGTCCGGATCGCGTCGAACCGGTCCATGTCATACTTCCATTTTTTGAAAGCCTGACTTCAGAAACTAGCGGATACTGCGCGAAAGCGAAAGCTCCTAACTCACCGTCACCGGGCGTGAGCGCCCTGACCTTCCGAAGCCACAGTGAACGGAGACTTCCATGACGACGCATTTCAGGACCGTCGATGTCGACGGCACCGGGATTTTCTACCGCGAAGCGGGCGACTGCAGCCGACCTACCATCCTGCTGCTGCACGGCTTTCCGACCTCCAGTCACATGTTCCGCAACCTGATCCCGCAGCTTGCGGATCGCTACCACGTGGTTGCGCCGGACCTGCCGGGCTTCGGTTTCACTCACGCACCCGATCGCGCGAGTTTCCCCTATACATTCGCGCGCTTGGCCGAGGTGATCGACCGCTTCACCGAAGTGCTCGACCTGAAGCGCTTCGCCCTGCTCGTCTTCGACTACGGCGCGCCGGTCGGCTTCCGCATCGCACTCAAGCACCCAGACCGTATCACCGCGCTCATCTCGCAGAACGGCAACGCCTATGAGGTGGGCCTGAGCGAGGGCTGGAATCCGATCCAGACCTACTGGCGCGAGCCGACCGCGAAGAACCGAGCCGCGCTACGGGATTTTCTCAAGCCTGAAACGACAAAGTGGCAGTACGTCCACGGCGTCGGCGACGAGAGCCTCGTCGCACCTGAAAGCTATACGCTCGACAGCGCGCTGCTCGCGCGGCCGGGCAACGACGAGATTCAACTCGACCTGTTCCTCGACTATGCGAGCAACGTCGCGCTCTATCCCAAATTCCAGGAATACATCCGCACCCATCGCCCGCCGCTGCTCGCGGTCTGGGGCAAGAACGACCCGTTCTTCCTGCCGGCCGGTGCCGAGGCGTTCAGACGCGACAATCCGGATGCCGAGATACATCTGCTCGACGCCGGCCACTTCGCGCTGGAAAGCCAAGGACCTGAGATCGCGGTGCTCATCCGCGACTTCCTCGCCCGCAAGCTTGCGAAGGCCCGCGCCGCCTAAGCCCTCACCTCACAGCCCTCCAGAAGGAGCAAGACCATGTCCAAGACAATCCTGATCACTGGCGCCAGCACCGGCTTCGGCCGTGACACCGCGGAAACCTTGGCTCGCGCCGGCCATACCGTGTTCGCTTCAATGCGCGATCCGAAAGCGAAGAACGGCGAACATGCGGCGGCGCTCCGCAAGCAAGGTATCGAGGTCGTCGCGCTCGATATCAGCGACGACGCTTCCGTCATCCAAGCCGTCAATGAGGTGCTGGCGCTCAAGCCCATCGATGTGCTCATCAACAACGCCGGGATCGCGTCGGCCGGGGTGACCGAGGCCTTCACGCCGGACCAGGCGAAGGTGGTGTTCAACACCAACGTTGTCGGCCTGCTCCGGACGACGCGCGCGGTATTGCCGTCAATGCGCGCACAAGGTGATGGGCTGATCATCAACATCGGCTCGGTGGTTGGACGCGTCACGTTCCCGTTCTTCGGCATTTACGGCGCATCGAAATTCGCAGTCGAGGCGCTGACCGACAGCCTCCGCTACGAGCTGTCGCAGCTCGGCGTCGACGTCGTGCTGGTGCAGCCCAGCGCTTACCCAACCAACATGTATGCCAGCACGCAGCAGCCTGCCGATGGGGCGCGCGCGGCAGCTTACGGCGCGACCGGCGATATCCCGGCTAAGATGTTCGCGAACTTCACCGAGATGTTCTCTGCCCCCGGCGCCCCGAACCCGCACGACGTCGCCGAGGCAATCGCAAAGCTCGTGGCACTGCCCAAGGGTTTGCGGCCAGCCCGCACCGTTGTCGGCCAGCCGTTCGGCGCCGATACCGTGAACGGGTTGACCGCGCCAGTGCAGGCGCATGTGATCGAAGCGCTCGGCCTCGGCCATCTCGCGACGCTCAAAGTCTGAACTCAACATCAGGAGTACCGATCATGACTAAAGCTGCCGAACTTGTTCGCGCCTTCTATGCAGCCGTCGCCCGGGCCGATGTGCCCGGGGTCGTCGCCCTGTTGCATCCCAACCTGCACTGGACCGAGGCCGAGGGCTTTCCGTATTACAGCGGCACCTGGCGTCACCCGCAGGACGTCGTCGACAAACTGCTGGTGCCGCTGATGAGCGATTGGGACAATTTCTCTGCCGTCGCCGACGACTTCATCGCCGAGGGTGACCGTGTCGTCAGCCTCGGCAGCTATGCCGGGGTCAACAAGGCGACGGGCAAGGCGATGCGCGCGCCCTTCGCGCATGTGTGGCAGGTCGACGATGGCAAGCTCGCGCGCTTCAACATGTACACCGATACGTTACTGGTTCGCCAGGCGATGAAATAAGAGCGCACGTCATGGGCGAAGTCATACAGTTTATCCCGAAGTCTGCACTCGAGCGGGCGCGTCTAATTCGAGAGGCACGGGCGATATACGAGAGCATATTCCCGACGGAGAACGGCCCCGCCAGCCAGCAGCGGGACTCCTAAAACCAGGACACGGTGTCGAGGCCCTAGAAAAAATAGAATAGGGTGGCTACCCGTGTAGCCCGGAAGACCCAAGCCGCTATGAAGCCAGCATTACCTCTGCGCCGGCTTGACCTGTCCGGTCTCCGCCGGGCTCGGCGGGAAAGCCGGCGTCGGGCCAAGCTTCGTGTAAAACGTCCGCTCCATAATAGAACGGGACGACTTCTCAACCTCTGTCATCGTCATCGGACCCCCCAGCCCAGCAGTCGCAAGAATATGTCGAGTCGCGCGCGCAGGAAAACCAATTGTCCCCAGTTGCAACTAGCGGCGTCGATTTCGGCGCACAGTGCCCCGACTGCCACAGCCACGCCGCCTTCGAGGCATCCGGGGATGCGGGGCCCAAAAACGGGAAGTGGCCGGATTTGCGAATTGGTACGACAAAAAAGAAGGCTCGCGCCGATTAGCGGCCCCTGGGGGTTTACCCCCGGACCCGATCTGAAATCGGATGGTCGCGGCCGAATGGGATAAGGATGCGGGCACGCGGAGGGTCCAGCCCCTCAGGTTCGAACGAACTGACTGACGCGAACGGGCTTTCCCTGAAGGATGCTGTTGGGCACTCCTAAACCGTGCTCACGCCACGGACTTCCAGTTGTCCGCATTTTCGACATTCGAAAGTATGAGGACACCGGTTCAAAATGAAAGAGGCCCCCAACGGGGGCGGCCTTATTCCTTCAACTGGGAGAGGGCTCGACGTCTGGAGCCTGAAGACTTGGATCGACTGGCGGCATCTTCTCGTCCAGCTTATCCTTGAGATCGGCCGCCCTCTCGACCAAGACGGCTGCTAGTTCGGGATTATTGGTTGACTTCGCAAAGCTGATAAGCGCGCGGGCCTGGCGCATCAGATAACGCTTACTAACCACTGCCGCTCCCCTTTGTTGGCCAGCCCGAACACACACGACGCTGCAGTGCCGCATTTGTTCCTGCGAAATGTTCAAAAGTGTGCACAGGGGGCGCGGGACCCGGCGAGGGTGTCCCGGCCCCTCACATTTCCCGGAACTGTGCCTCATAGGTAACAGATCGTACCTAAGACATGGTGACAACTTTTGCAAAATCATGCGTCAGGCTTTGTCCTGGCGCCGCTTCACCCAGAGGTTCGCCACCGAACCCGAGCAAGGGGCGATTGCCTTGGCCTCGGTCCGGCGCGAAAGTGGGGATTGCGTTGATTCGATCAAAGCGGCGCGACGCCGTGTTGCAAGCACGGCGCCGCGCCTGACCACCGAAACCGATAGGAGCGGTCTCAATGGCTGACGACGTTTCTGCATCTGTTATCCCCCTGCATCAACCCCGGCCGAAGAAGGTCAAGACGGGCGCCGAACGCGCCAAAGCTTATCGGCGGCGTAAGAAGGCCTCTGCCGCAGATGCCGCACCTCCGTCTTCCGAACACCTGATCCCGTTGGACTTTCCATCGGCGGATGCGGCGAATGCCGCACTGCCGATCCCGGCGCCCGCAGAGCAACTGTCGCAGATCCGCCAGTTGCCAAGCGCACCGCCTCCGACCGTCACGTTACGCGGCGTTAGACCGTCACGACGCCCGGTTGCCTCGGTCCTCTTATCGACCGCTGCCCTTGCCTTAGCTGCCGTCGGCATCGTCATGAACGGCTGGTTTGCCCGGTCGCTGGGGTCGACCGATTCCGCTGCATGGCTCTTTATGGCTGTTGGCGTGGCCGCTGATCTGGTCGCTCTCGTTATGCCGTCGTGCGTTGCCAGGCTTTGGCATACCGGCCAGCGGGCGACCGCGCTAGTCGGCTGGGGTGTCTGGCTCATGACGTTCGCCTTCGCAATCACGGCGGGGATCGGATTCGCGTCCGTCAACATCACGGATGTAACGCTTGCGCGCGCCGCACACATCACGCCAGCCGTTCAGACCGCTCAGGCCGCGCTTACCGATGCGATGGCGGCGCGCGACCGAGAATGCAAAGGGGGCGTCGGGAAGTTCTGCCGGGAGCGGGAAGCGGCCGTCAATGACCGCCGTCAGGCGCTCGACACCGCCATGCACGCGGTCGAGCAGACGGCCGACCCGCAGACCGAGGCCACCATCCACATCGTTGCATGGGTGAGCCGGGGCTTGCTTCGGCCAACCGGCGACGACTTCGCCATGCTGCGGCTGGTGCTCCTGGCGCTGCTGCCGCAGATCGGCGGCATCCTGCTCATGATTGCGCGGACTGATCCTGCAAAGGTGGCAGCCGAGCTAGGCTAGCTTGAGCGGACACCCGTTTGGCGTTTCAATGGCGCCATGCCCGCCCTCGGGCCGTACCTAAGACATGGGTGACAACTTTTCCAAATCGTGCTTCAGGCCTTGTCTTGCCGCGTGACCGTCAGGCTTCCGCAAAGAATTAGGATCAACCCTGCGATTGCGCTGAAGCGAACGGATTCTTGCAAGATCGTCGATCCCAGCAAGAGCGCAAACACGGGTAAGAAGAACATGGCGAGGGAGGCATTGGTCGCACCCGAACGCCTGATGAGAAGATAGTTCAGAAATGCCGGCATCGCGGTGCCTGCCAGCGCCAGCCCGGTCAGCAGCACCGCCGTCCTTAGCCTGAGCAAATCGCCGAGCCCGTGATCCACCGCCCCTTCGGCGATCGCAACCGGCAGCATGATGGCCTGGCCGACAAGGAACATGCCGGCGGTCAGGCGCAGCGGATTCATCGGCGGGCGGCGTCTCAGCAACACCGTGCCCAGGGCATAGCTCATGGGCGCAGCAAGCGTGACCGCTTCGCCCAGGGGTTCGCGACCGAACCTGAGCAAGGCCGACGGTCCGACGACGATGATGATTCCAAACAGCCCCAGGGCGAAGCCTGCGAGCTTGCGCAGGTTGACGCGCTCATCGGCAATGATGAAGTGAGCAAAGGCCGCGGTCATCAGCGGCATCGTCCCGTACAGCACGCCAGCGAGGCCGCTGGCGATAAATTGTTGTCCCCATGCGATCGCGGTGAACGGCACTGCCACGACCAGCAATCCGCCGAGCGCCGCGGTGGCCCATTCGCGTCGATCGGCCGGCAATCCGCCGGCCCACAAGCGGGCCAGCAGCCAAACGGCCGGAAACGCGACCACCGCCCGCAACAGCGCAAGCAGTATCGGCGACAGGTCGGCGACAAGTACCTTGTTGAACGGCAGCGATATCGCAAACGACGCCGCGGTCAGGAGGAGAAGCCCCCAATTCGATAGCGTCATCCCCATTCGCTCCAGCTCGATTGCGGGCACGAGGGCGACGATAGGCTGGCTCCATTCATCAAAAAATGTAATATTTTGCATCAATAACATCGGAAATCAGGATGTTTCCATGCGCGCCATCGATCCGCTTCTGCTGCGGAGTTTTGTGAGCGTGGTCGACGCCCGGAGCTTCGCGAAGGCGGCGCACCGGCTCAACCGGACTCAGCCCGCACTCAGCACCCATATCCGCCGTCTCGAGGATCTGCTTGGCGCGCCCCTGTTGGTTCGCGGCAGCGGCCGCCGCAGCATCAGCCTTGCGCCGTCGGGAGCCGCGCTGCTTCCGTTTGCCCGCCGGATTTTGGAACTGCAGGTCGAAATATGGAAGTGCCTCGAGAACGTCGAGATCGCCGGCAACGTCCGGCTCGGCGTGACGGAGGATCATGCGGCTGAAATCGTTCCAAAACTTGTGGGGCTGTTTCGCAAACTTCACCCGGACGTCGATGTCGACATTCAAACGGGTATGACGCTGAGCATGCGGCACGAACTCGGCCACCCCTATGATATCGTGCTCGCAGCACAGCCGCCGGACAGCGGCGGCGGGATGGTGCTGCATCGGGAAAAACTGGTTTGGCTTTCAAGGGATGGGAAAATCCGGCGTGACCAGGTTCCGCTTCCGCTTGCGGTTTATCCCGAAGGCTGCCTTTACCGTCGATGGGCGATCGATGCGCTCGACCGGATCAAGATGCCTTGGCGGATCGCCATTTCGTCCCCGAGCCGTACCGCGATCCTGGCGGCGGTCGCCGAGGGTTTTGCCGTCAGCGTTCTGCCGGCAACCAGCATTGGTCCGGGCCTCAGGAAAAGTATCGTTGGCCGCGGACTTCCGCCGTTGCCGAACCTCGAAGTCGCGCTCTATCGGGCCGACGACCGTCGCGCCGCAACGGAGGCATTTGCCGACTTTATCGTTGAGCGGTTCGCGGCGAGGTCACGCGCGCTCCGCTAACACCAGCGCGACCCATCGCCCGCGGTTATCCGCAACATATCCACAAGCCCACGAAGCGGAATCCGCTCGTGCGCACAAGCACTTGCTGCGCAAGAATTGACAGGCCGGCGTGACATTATCAACAGCCGCGTTCTCTCCCCGCCCGGTCGTAGGGGTCCCGAAGAAACCATTTTCACCCCCGACGAAACCGTTTTCGCCTGCCCGCGAAAGCCGCCGGAAACAGTCGCCAGCGCAGCATGGCGCCATGGTCAAACGATGAGGTTCGATCATGTTGGCGTTTATCAACCTGCTCTACCGCGAGTATTGCAGAGCCCGTCTGGCGGAGATGCGACGATACCTCATGGTCGGTCAACGCTGAGACCGACCTGAGTTTCCGGGAACGCTGAGCCGCCCGAGAACGTTGATCGCCCTGGTCAACCCAGAGGCGGCTTTCCGATGCAAAACTCCTTCCTTCTCGCCGCCAGCCTGGCCTTGACCTTGGCCTTGGCCGTAGTCGGCTGCTCGGGTCCCAAGGGTGACAAGGGCGAGAAAGGCGATCCCGGCCCAAGCGGGCCAGCGGGTGCCACAGGACCCCAGGGCGCTCCGGGTTTTCCCGGAAAGAATGGCGAAAATGGCGTGTCGCCACCGCCCCAGTTTCGGGTCGTCCGCTCCTCATCCGATGGCGGCGTGTCGCGGCCGGCGATGTGCAGCGTCGACGAAGTCATGGTGAGCGCGACTTGCCTGTCGAAAGCCGGCTCGGTCAATCAGCCGCCCAAGACCATCACCGACAGCGGCGCCGCCTGTGATCCGCGCCCGGGCCAGTCCGACGTTCCCGAAACGGTTGTGCTCTGCGCGAAGCGGTAAGAACGCGCGAACGCGCAGCCGTACCTTTTTCTCGCCTCCAAATCGCCTCGTCGTTCACGATGATGGGTCGCAACGATTCGGGAGAGAGTCACAGATGGCGGCAGACAGCGACAGCACCATTGCCTGGCACCGCGCCCAGCTCAAAAGACATCGCGAGGCGTTGAAGCATTGCGAAACCGCGAGATTCACGATCGGCGAGATTGCGGATTCAAGGCAGCTCGACCAGAAGCAGAAACTCATCGCCGACCTGAAGCGAAAGATCGCGGCGTCGCAGCAGGTCATCGCGGCCCACGAGAAGCAATTGCTGCGCCCACGCGCGACGGATTATCGAAGCCTCGCCAGCGTTTCCTGGAGTAAATGGAATGGACTTGACCCGTAAGCCGCTCCGGCGCTTTGGGGCGCCTCCGCGCCAGCGAATAGCCGGACACGCGTGCCCTGGGGTAGGTGAAGACAAGGCGCCCGGCTACTCGGCCGCGCGGCGGTGCGGCCATTCCATATAACCATCGGCAGCTTAAAGATTTGTCTTCGGCCGGATTGGAAGCCCGCTTATAGCCGCAATTAGTCGTTGCTATTCCCTTAATTGGGATACGTTCTTGGGGAGGTTTTCGGAAAAACTTGAATTGAACAAACAAAATTCCGCTCACGAAGGAATCCGCGCGGCGGCTACCGGATGACCTTCGATGCGGCTGACCAGACCACTCTGGCGCCCGCATCATTTCGGAGCCGCTCACTATTGCAAATGCAATGGCGAACGGCCTCGGATTCCAATCCCAAGGCGATGGGATGAGAGGCGCGAGAGCCGCTCCAAACCCGCCGTCGAACCAGCGCGACCACCCGAGCCTTAGACGAGGCTCGCATCTAGGGGCGCATGGATGAAGCAGAAAGAAGTGAGAGCTCTAATTATCCGGGAATGGGACCGCTGGCTTCAAACCCAATCGGTCGATCCTGAAGGGCCAACCGGCCGCGACTCGCTGAAGTTCTATTTTGAACTGCAGGACAACCGGTCCACGCTGTTGGATTTTCAATCGCGGGGGCGGGACAAATGGCTAATCGTGCACAGCTGGTTGCTCAGTGAGCGGCGCGTCTCGGACTGAGGTCGCGCAGGCCACGGCGCTTTCTGGCGAAGGCGCTGTGCCGTTATCCTTCCAACGCGCCGGTCTTCCAACCGGCCGGTCAGCGCGAACAGAGCGCAGCGAGCAAGCCATATTGGCCGCGGATATTTGATCCGCGGTTCATGCGCTGCGACTCCAAAACTTCGCGCACCCCGTCCTGTTGATAACTGCCTGCGCCCCGCTCGCTCGCGGGGTGACAGCGCCTTGCGGCGTGTTATCGACGGGCGGGATATTCTGTTCACGACGGAAGGAAGACCATGCGGATTACGCTTGTCGGCTCCCGCCATTTCGGCGTGACGATCTTGAACATGCTGCGTCAGCACAGGGTCGAGATCGCGCGCGTGGTGGTAGCCGACGCCGAAGACCGTCTGGCCGCCGCCGCGACGGCCGCCGGCATCGACGTTGCGGTGCAGGCAAATCCAAGGCTTGTCGTCGCCGCCGAAATCGCCGAGCGGACCGATTTGATCGTCACCGCGCACAGCCATGCCCGGGTCAGCCGAGAAGCGCTTGCCGCCGCAAGATTGGGCGGGATCGGCTACCACCCCTCGCTGCTGCCCCGGCACCGCGGCCTTGCGGCGGTCGAATGGACCATCAAGGAGGGCGATCCGATCACAGGCGGCACTGTCTATCATCTCGCCGATCGCATGGATGCCGGCGCCATCGCCGCGCAGGAATGGTGTTTCGTCAAGAAGGGCGAGACCGCGCGGGAGCTGTGGGAGCGCGCGCTGGCGCCGCTTGGCCAAAAACTGCTCGCCGAGGTCATCGACTACGCCAAAGCCCACGACGCGCTGCCGGCAAGGCCGCAGGACGAGCAGTTTGCGACGAAGGCGCCGAGCCTGTCGCCGCATTAACCGCGCAAGTTGCGCGGTTTGGCCCAAGAGAGGTCCATTTTGGTTCCCTTTTGGGGGAACCAATCTCACCTCTATGTGTTTGGAACCGCAGGAACAATTTGTGCTGCTGCGGCGCACCAAATTTTGGCCACATTGTGCCCGAATAAGCCGTCTCATCATGCACATCGGGGATTTGATTCATGCGTCTCAACCGCATCGCTACCATATGGTTTGCTTCCGTCCTGGCCGGCTCGGCGGCCGCGCCGGCGCTTGCCCAGACGCCCTATGACGGGCTCTGGAATGTCACCATCATGACAAGCAGCGGCAGTTGCGAACCGACTGCAAGCTCGACCTTGACCGTTGCCGACGGTAAGATTTCGGGACCCGGCGCCAGCGTCTCCGGGAGCATCGGAAATGGCGGCCTTGTGAAGGTCTCAATCAACGGTGCATATGCGAACGGTCAGCTCAGTGGCAACGCCGGATCGGGAAAGTGGAATGGCGCATCAGCGGGCATCCCGTGCAGTGGCCGATGGCAAGCATCGCGGCAATAACGCGAGCCGGAGGATCGGCACCCTTTTGGTTATCCGGCGGCTGCTGATCGCAGCCGCCGTTTTATTTTCCGCATCGCTCTCTAGCTCTGCGAGCCACGCGCAATCGGGACCGTTCGCCGGCATGGCCGGCAACTGGGCCGGCGGCGGCACCGTTACCCTCGACGACGGCTCGAAGGAGCGCATCCGCTGCCGCGCCTCCTATGCGGTCGCAGGGCCCAACATGGACTTGAGCCTCACCTGCGCCAGCGACTCCTACAAGTTCAATCTACAGGCCAGCGTTGTCGACCAGGGCGGCGCGGTTTCCGGAAACTGGACCGAGTCGAGCCGCAACATTGGCGGCAGCCTTCAGGGCCGCGGCGGTGGCGGCAATTTCGAGGTGGTCGCCAGTGCGGCCGGCTTCAACGCCAACATCTCGCTCCGAACGGCAGGCAACAGGCAGTCCATCGCGATGAGGGCCGACAGCCAGTTCCGGGCCGCCAATATCTCGCTGTCGAGATAGCGCCGGTTCGCGTCTCAGTTCGGCACGAAGGCGGTCACCTCGATTTCGACCTTGGCCCGGACGTCAACAAGCCCATCGATGTAGAGCAGCGTCGACGGCGGAAAATTTCGCCCGAGCGTCTCCTTCCAGGCGGCACCGATGCCGGCGCCGGCGGCTTCGTACTCGTTGCGGCTGGTCAGATACCAGGTGAGACGCACGATGTGCTCGGGGCCGGCGCCCGCCTCCGCCAAAAGCTTGATGATCCGCTTGAGCGCTGCGCCGACCTGCGCGGCCATGTCGGGCGGATAGTCGCCCTTCTCCTCGCCGCCGGTCTGCCCCGCCAGCACCACCCATCGGCCGGCACCATTGAATTCGACGCCGTGCGAAAAGCCGCGCGGCTTCGACCATTCGGCGGGCTGCAAGATACGCATGAGTTGGTCCTCCCAGATCTTATCGTCATTCCGGGATGGTCCCAATGGATCCGCGCGAAGCGCGGCCCGATGGGACCGGACCTCAGATGCGCAATTGCGCATCGGGGGAATCTCGAGATTCTCCGATGTGCAATTGCACATCGTAGTTCGCTCGTTTCACTCGCGCCCGGAATGACGAGTTAACTCGGCAACCCTTAGCACCGATCAATTAGCCGCTCCCACAGCAAATCCACTCCACTAGCATCGCTGCCCCGGCAGATTTGCGCGTTGCAAATCGCGTCGCGGTCGCCGATACCGGCCCGCCCTCCCCTTCAAAGAAGCTCGCCTGACGATTCCCCGCGCTGATGGACCGAACCCCCTCCAAACCGAAGGCTGCGCTGTGGATGGCCGGTTGGCTTTCGCTGATGCTGGTCATGGCGGTCGCCGGGCGCGAGACCGCGCGCCAACTGAACGTGTTTCAGATCATGGAGGTGCGCTCGATCCTCGGCTTCTTGCTGCTCTATCCGATGATCAGGGCTCAGGGCGGTTTCGCCAGGCTGAAGACATCGCGGCTGCCGCAACACATCGCGCGCAACCTGATCCACTATGGCGCGCAGCTCGGCTGGTTCTTCGCGCTGAGCTTGATCCCGATCGGCCAGGTGGTCGCGATCGAATTCACCATGCCGATCTGGACCGCGATCCTGGCCGCGGCCTTTCTCGGCGAGCGCATGACGATCTGGAAGACCGCCGCGATCCTGCTCGGCATCGTCGGCGTCATCGTGATCGTTCGCCCCGCGACCGGCGAAGTCGATCCGGGCCAATTGATCGCGCTTGGCGCCGCCGTCGGCTTCGGCGTGTCGATGGCGCTCGTCAAATCCCTGACCCGCACCGAAAGCGCGCTCGCCATCATCTTCTGGATGCTGATGGTGCAGTCGGCCGCCGGATTTTTTCCGACGCTCTACCTCTGGGTTTGGCCATCGGCGCATGCGTGGGGCTGGCTGGTCGTGATCGCCGTTTGCGGCACTTTTTCCCATTACTGCCTGGCAAATGCGATGCGCTACGCAGATGCGACCGTCGTCGTGCCGATGGATTTTCTGCGGGTGCCGCTGACCGCGACGGCCGGCTGGCTGATCTATTCGGAGCGGCTTGACATGTTCACCGTGCTCGGCGCGGCACTGATTCTGACCGGCAACCTCTTGAATCTAAGGCCGGGCAGTCCGCTTCCCGCGCGCGCGGCAACCTGACGCGGCCCGCGGCCGCGCCGATCCTCACATTCCCAACGCACGCGGCGGAAATCGTGATCTAAATCACGCAACCGCGCGGGCTGAATTGGCTACCGTCAGGCCGCTTCCGATCGCCTGCGATGATCTGGGCATTGACCGGATTTTTGTGGCGCGAAGAGCGGGTTTTTCGTGTAGGCTGCCGCCTTAAGTATTTCGATCCAAGAATTATCCGAGAATTTCGAATCTGCCAGGGGATTTCCGATGCGCTATCTCTCCGTCATTCTTTCCCTGATCTGCATGTTGTTCACCGCCGTCTCGGCCCATGCCGAGAAACGAGTCGCCTTCGTGGTCGGTAACGGCGCCTACAAGAACGTGGCGCAGCTGCCGAACCCGCCGGTCGATGCCAAGGCGATGGCGGGCGTGCTCCGCAACGTCGGATTCGACGTCGTCGAGGGGACCAACCTCACCCGCGACAGGATGACCGAAAAGCTGCTCGACTTCGGCAAGCGGGCGCAAGGCGCCGATGTCGCCGTGTTCTTCTATGCCGGCCACGGCATCGCCATCAGCGGCACCAACTACCTGTTGCCGATCGATGCCGACATCAAGTCGGAAATGGACGTCAAGCTCGGTGCCGCGATCAATATCGATCTGACGCTCGACCAAACCATGAGCGACGCCAAGGTCAAGCTGGTGTTCCTCGATGCCTGCCGCGACAATCCCTTTGCCGCGAGGATCAAGTCGAACTCGGCGACCCGCAGCGTCTCGGTGCAAACAGGCCTTGCCGAGATGAAATCCGGCGAAGGCACCTTGATCGCATTCGCCACTGGTCCCGGGCAGACCGCGCTCGACGGTCAGGAGGGCACCAACAGTCCGTTCACCCGTGCCCTCATAGCCCACATCACCCAGCCCGGCGTCGAGATCCAGCAGGCGATGACCGAGGTCCGCGCCCAGGTCAACGAGGAAACCAGCAAAGGCCAGCTTCCCTGGGGCCATACCAACCTGATCGGTTCGGTGTACCTCAATCCCGCCGCACCGGCGCCCGCGCCGAGCGCGGCCGCGCCTGCCGCTTCCGGCTCGACACCGGCGGCGGTCGCTTCGAGCTCGCCAAGCACCGACGTGGAGCTCGAGTTCTGGCGCTCGGTCAAGGAATCCAACAAGCCGGAAGAACTCAACGCCTACCTGTCGAGCTATCCCAATGGCCAGTTCAAATCGCTGGCGCTCGCAAGGATCTCGGCGCTGGAGAACGGCCCGTCGACCACCACGCGGAACATCTCCGCCGGTGTCGATCCCGCCACCTTCACCGAGGACTCCAACCAGGTGACCGAAGACCAGATCGGACTGGACAAGGGCCAGCGCCGCGACGTCCAGCGCCGCCTCAACGGCCTCGGCTTCGACAACAAGGTGAGTGGCAAGTTCGACGAGGAAACCCGCACCGTGATCAAGCGATGGCAGGCCGCGCGCGGCTATCCCACCACGGGCTATCTCAACAAGCTCCAGCACAAGGCGTTGCTCTCCGAGATCGTCTCGGCCACGACCACGAGCTCCACCGATGATTCGGACGACCAGAAAGTCCGCCGTCATAGCAGCGGTGGTGGCGGCGGTGGCGGTGGCGGCGGTGCCCGTCGCAGTAGCGGCGGCGGAGGGGGTGGCGGTGGAGGCGGCGGCGGAAATCCGGGTGCCTTCATGGGCGGTCTCGTCGGCGGGATGATGGGCGGCATGCTCCGACACTGATCGTTCTGATCCGCCAAAAGCACAGCCAGCAGAAAGGCCCGGCTAGTTGCCGGGCCTTTTGCTTCCGCCGGGATCTAGAGCATGATCCGGAAAAGCATGCCCTCGGGCTACGACCCGATGGGTGGACACCGGTTTTCCGAAAAGATCATGCTCAAACAAAAAGATAGAGCGGGATGACGATTCGAAGAAAAGTCATCCCGCTCTAGCCAACTCACCCGGCCGCTGCTGTTCTGCCTACTTGCCGGCCGCTTTTCGCAACGCCTCGTTGATCCGCTCCTGCCAGCCTGCGCCGCCCTCCCGGAAATGTTCCAGCACGTCCTGGTCGATCCTCAGCGAAACCAGCTCCTTCACACCCGGAAGGGCCGTCGTCTTAGGCGGTGCTTCCGCAACTTTCGTGGTGGTGCGTTTGAACGCCGCCTCCGCTTCGGTGCGCGCGTCGCTTAAGGTTCTCGGCCGTCGCGGCTGGTCCGCCATTTTTCAGATTCCCTCAAACAAAGCGGTCGACAGATAGCGTTCCGAGAATGACGGCACGATGGCAAGAATGGTCTTGCCGACGCTTTCGGCCCGCGTGCCGATTTGCAGCGCGGCCGCGATCGCGGCACCCGAGGAGATGCCGCCGGGAATGCCTTCATGGCGCGCCAGGGCACGCGACATTTCGATCGCGGCTGCGCTGTTGACCTTGACGATCTCGTCGATCACGGAGCGGTCCAGAATATCGGGAATGAAGCCGGCGCCGATGCCTTGAATTTTGTGCGGCGAATGCTGTCCGCCCGACAATACCGGACTTTCCTCGGGCTCCACGGCGACGACCTTTAGCGACGGCTTGCGAGGTTTGAGCACTTGTCCGACGCCGGTGATGGTGCCGCCGGTGCCGACGCCGGCGACGAAGATGTCGATGTTGCCGCCGGTGTCGTTCCAGATTTCTTCCGCCGTGGTACGGCGATGGACTTCCGGATTGGCGAGGTTCTTGAATTGCTGCGGCATCACGGCGTTCGGCGTCGTCCGCACCAATTCCTCGGCCGTGGCGATCGAGCCTTTCATGCCCTGGGCTGCCGGCGTCAGCACGATCTCGGCCCCGAGGAAGAGAAGCATCTTGCGCCGCTCGATCGACATCGATTCCGGCATCACCAGCTTCAAACGGTAGCCGCGCGAAGCCGCGACAAAGGCGAGCGCGATCCCGGTATTTCCCGAGGTCGGCTCGATCAACACGGTATTGGCGTTGATCAGCCCGGCCTTCTCCATCGCGATGACCATTGCAGCGCCAATACGGTCCTTAACGCTCGCCGCGGGATTGAAATATTCCAGCTTGGCGAGGATGGTCGCGTTGACGCCGTGCGCCTGCGGCAATTTGCGCAGGCGAACGATCGGCGTGTCGCCGATCGCATCGACAATGGAGTCGAACACCCGGCCGCGGCCGGGACGGTGCACTGCACCCGTGGCTAACTTTGCATCCATGACGAACTCCATGTGGCGACAATGTGCGTGAAATGCGAGGGTCTTCCGCAATTAGGGACAGCTTGTGGCGGGCTGCGCTCAGAACCCGGCGGTCACAACTTCGTTGCACTGCAAAAACCGGAACGAAACCAAATAAACTAAAAGCAACGCATTTGTGTTGCGACATCGTCAAACAAATCGGTGTATAACTCGGCGAGCGCCAAGTGCAAATCCAAGTGCAAATCCAAAATCCGGTGAGTAGGTCGGATCGCAAGGGAGGTCACGATGCCAGCAGTTGCTGAAGTCCTGTCGACCGTCGCGTCTCGCCCCGACCCGCGGGGTAGCGATTTGCCGACTTGCGCGGTCTGCGCGGATTCCATGGTGGCTGCGGAAGCGTCGGCTTACCTGCATGACGACGTCATCAGCTATCTCTGGACCTGCGACACCTGCGGGTACGGATTCGTGACCAAGCATGCGGTCAAGCGATTAGTCTGCAACTAGCTTTCATAACGCTGCGATGTCGCCGCGCGCCCATTCCGCGCGCGTTTGCTCGCGAAAGCTCTCGAATGTTCCCTTCGCGATCGCCGCCCTGATGTCCGCCATCAGGCGCTGATAATACGCGATATTGATTTCCGACAGCAGCATGGCGCCCAGCGTCTCGCCCGACTTGACGAGGTGATGCAGGTAGGCGCGCGAAGTGCCGCGCGTCGGCGGCCACGCGCTTTCTTGGTCGAGCGGTCGCGGATCGTCGGCGTGGCGGGCATTGCGCAGATTGACCTGGCCGAACCGGGTGAATGCCACGCCGTGACGCCCGTTCCGGGTCGGCAGCACGCAATCGAACATATCGATGCCGCGCCCAACCGCCTCCAGAATGTCCTCTGGCGTACCGACGCCCATCAGGTATCGCGGCCGATCCTTGGGCAGGTGTGGGGAGACCTCCTCGATCATCGCGAGCATCACCGATTGCGGCTCGCCGACCGCGAGCCCGCCGATCGCGTAGCCGTGAAAGCCGATCTCGACCAGTCCGCGCGCGCTTGTCTGCCGCAGTTCGGCAACGTCGCCGCCCTGCACGATGCCGAACAGCATGGTGCCGGCAGCCGCCGTCTCGAACGCGCGCCTTGAGCGCTCCGCCCAGCGCAGCGAGAGCTGCATCGCCCGCTCGATGTCGGCGCGCTCCGCCGGCAGCCGCACGCATTCGTCAAGCTGCATGGCGATGTCGGAGCCGAGCAGCCCCTGCACCTCGATCGCGCGTTCCGGCGACAGCTCGACCTTTTCGCCGTCGATATGGGAGCGAAACGTCACCGCGTTCTCGCTCAGCTTGCGCAGCTGCGCCAGCGACATCACCTGGAAGCCGCCGGAGTCGGTTAGCATCGGACCGTTCCAACCGGTAAAGCGTTGCAAGCCGCCAAGCGCTGCGATGCGTTCGGCGCCAGGCCGCAGCATCAGATGATAGGTGTTGCCGAGCACGATATCCGCGCCGGCGTCGCGTACGTCGCGCCAATGCACGCCCTTCACCGAGCCTGCAGTGCCGAGCGGCATGAAGGCGGGCGTTCGCACTACGCCATGCGGCGTGGTCAGCCTGCCAGTGCGGGCCTCGCCGTCGGTCGCCAGCAGTTCGAAGTGATTGGGAAGGTTCATATGACGGCTTATCGCGTAACCCTTGCGTCCGTTGCAACCTCGTTGACGCCGATAATCCGTCCAAAAGCCGTTGACGAAGCACTGGCCTTGCCCATATGGTCCCGCCGATGATGTCGACGGCGAAACACACCACGAAAACCGGCAAGCCTTCTCGGGCTTCGGGAGCCGTGCGCGCGTAGTCGAACGATCGCATTATCTTAGACCGAAGCCCCCGCCTGAAAAGGTCCGGGGCTTTTTTATTGCCTGATGGAGATGAAAGTGAAGAACGATCCCGTTGTTGCCATTGCCGGCGTGACCGGCGCGGTGGGTGCCGAATTCATCGCCACCATG
>Ga0210406_10002594_pt1 | contig 20504 bp, 20 predicted proteins | sample IncBWC30MmetaG_FD_155454 | JGI IMG/M metagenome (GOLD analysis project Ga0210406, IMG submission 155454) | Forest soil microbial communities from Barre Woods Harvard Forest LTER site, Petersham, Massachusetts, United States - Inc-BW-C-30-M | ecosystem: Environmental > Terrestrial > Soil >... | reverse complement strand
CCGTGAATGGGACGCTGCGCGTCGCAGGCGTGGATGAGGTGGAAGACCTGCGCACGGTGAACGGAAACATTGAAGTGTACGGAGCGGACAGCACGGTACACGCGCGGACCACGAACGGAAATGTGCGGCTCGAGCTTTCGCATGTGCACGGAGTCGGCGGGGCGCTGGCAGAAACGACCAATGGCTCGGTGGTGCTGGCGCTGCCCGCGAATTCGCAAGCGGACCTGGAAGCGCGATGCTTAAACGGGAATTTTCTTTCCGAGCTGCCGGTTGAAATGCAAAGCACGCTGAAGCCGCGCGAAATGCGTGGAAAGCTGGGACAGGGCGGAGCACCGATCAAGCTGCACACGGTCAATGGCGGCATCCGCGTGGTGGCGCTGCGGACGACTGTTTGAAAAAAGTGGATTTAAAGACGCTGGTTTTGAAAATACGGTTTGCAAACGCTCGCGTCTAAGAGCGCAGGGGAGGACATCATGAATAGAAAAAATATTTTGCTGGCTGGCGGAGTGGCAGCGCTGAGCCTCGGACTGATCGCTTTGCCGGGAAGATCCACGCCCGTTCAGGACGCGCCACAGAGCGCGCAGGAAGCGGTGCCACCAGCCGCTCCGGTGCCGCCGAATGTCAGAACGCATGTGAGAGTTATGCAGACGCCACAGGGGGGCGTGGTTGTCAGCGGGCCAGACGGCGACAGCGATGGAAATGTGGCTTTCGCGTTCGACGACGAAGGCGGAAGCTGGCTGGGAGTTGAAACGCAGGAAGTGAGCGCGGAAAAAGCTAAGGAACTGAAACTCTCCGCGGAGCGCGGAGTCGTGATTGGGAAAGTGCTGGAAGACAGCCCCGCAGCCAAGGCTGGCTTGAAGGATGGCGACGTGATTACGGAGATCAACGGCCAACGCGTCGAGGGTACCGTGCAGTTCCGGAGGATGATCCACGAGACTCCCGCTGGACGCACGCTGCAATTGACGGTGTCGCGGAATGGCCGTCCGGAAACGGTCCAGGTGACGCTCGGAAAAATGCAAGAGGGGCGCAAACATTTCATGACCGGGATGAACGCGATGCCGCAGGCCTTTCAATTCCAGATGCCGGATGTCGCGCCGATGCCGGGAATGCCAAGTCTTGAGTGGGACGGCGGCAATTTCCTGACCGGCGGTCCGCGGCTGGGTATCGACGCGGAAGACATTAGCGGCCAGCTGGGCGCCTATTTCGGGGCGCCCGACGGCGAAGGCATTCTGGTGCGCGACGTCAATTCCGGCTCGGCTGCGGAAAAAGCAGGCGTGAAGGCTGGAGACGTGATTACTTCTCTGAATGGCGAACGAATCCGGGACGTCGCGGAATTGCGTTCGAAGCTGGCGGCAGCGGGAGAAGGAAAAACCGCCAAGCTCGGAGTTCTGCGGAACAAGAGTGCTTTGACGCTCGACGTTGAAATTCCGGCGATGAAAAGCAAGCGGGTCCACAAGATGGAAATGCGGACCAAGATCTGAACAGACTCATCGCATTGGACGGATTAGAGGAAAAGGGCTTCTCTGCTTCTCGGAGAAGCCTTTTTGCTGTTCCCCGAGCATTGTTGAAATGCGGCGCGACATGATGGAACTAATCGCGATATCCTCTCGTTCTTATCGAAGGACGAGTGCAACGCTGCTGCTGCGGGTTCGTTTGCAGCGATGGAGGCAATGATGAAAAAACGGATTGGTGTTCTGGCTGCGGGCTGCCTGGCCACGATTGCGTTGTTCGCGATGAGTGCCGCGACCACGGAATTACTCGGACAAAACAAGACTAAGGCGAACATTTGGTCTGGCGAAGGGAACCCAAAACCAGCTGACGGCACGGCGCTGCGGATCGACCGAATCGGCAACGCGATTGATCCGGTTGAGCTTAAGACGGGTGAAGCACCGGTCCAACTGGATATCGGAAAACTGATGAAGCTGTACAACGTGCCGGGGCTGAGCATTGCGGTGATTCAGGACTACAAGATCGCCTGGGTGAAAACTTACGGAGTGACGGAGCCGGGCGGCACCGTGCCGGTAACTCCGAAAACACTCTTTCAGGCTGGATCGATCAGCAAACCTGTCGCTGCCGCGGGAATGTTGGCGCTGGTACAGGAAGGAAAGCTCTCGCTGGATGAAGATGTAAATCGAAAACTGAAAAGCTGGAAGGTGCCGGAGAACGAATTCACCAGGGAACAGAAAGTGACGCTGCGGCGTTTGGCGAGCCACAGCGCCGGACTGACGGTGCACGGATTTCCCGGTTACGACGTGGACGAGAAAGTGCCCACGCTGGTGCAAATTTTTAACGGAGAGAAACCTGCGAACACCGCTCCCATCCGGGTGGACTTTGTGCCCGGCAGCGACGAGCGATATTCGGGCGGTGGCATCACCATCGAGCAGCAATTGATGATGGATGTGAGCGGAAAACAGTTCCCGACCCTGATGAAAGAAACCGTGCTGGACAAAATTGGGATGAGCGACAGCAGTTACGAACAGCCGCTTGCACCAGCGCGAGCAGCGCTGACCGCAGGTGGAGCCCGCGGAGACGGAACGCCGGTACACGGAAAGTGGCACGTGTACCCGGAAATGGCGGCCGCCGGATTGTGGACTACGCCGACGGACCTGGCGAAATTCGCGATTGAAATCGCCCTTTCGAAGCAGGGCAAATCCAACAAAGTGCTGACGCAAAAAACCGTCGAGGAAATGTTGACGGTACAATCGCAAGATTTTGGTATCGGGTTCGGGGTCACCAAGGATCATCCGGGAGAGTTTGGCCACAACGGCGCGGATGAGGGTTTTCAAGCGCTGCTGGTGATGAATTCCGACACCGGGCAGGGCGCCGCGCTAATGGCTAACTCGGACAACGGAAACCTGGTAGCGTCGGAATTGATGCGCAGCATCGCGAGAGAATATGGATGGAAGTACGTGGGAACGCGCGGGGCATTTGCCGAACTGATGCTGACGGCAAAGCTTGGAGGAACGGATGCGGTGCTGCGGAAGTATGACACGCTGAAGAGTTCGAAAGATGCGGAGAGTCGACCGCCCGAGTTTCTGCTGAACGCACTGGGGTATGAGTCCTTGCATACTGGAAACACCGATGATGCCATCCGGCTGTTTGAAAAGAATGTGTCGGAGTTCCCGGAGTCGTCGAACGTTTACGACAGCCTCGCTGAAGCGTACGCCGCCGCTGGAAAAAAGGAACTGGCCATCGAGAATTACGAAAAATCGATCAAGCTCAATCCAAAAAATCAAAACGGGATTGAGCGGTTGAAGAAGCTGCAGGAACGATAAAACAGTTTAATTACGAATCGGGATTGCGGCGGTATTTTCGGGCCAGACGGAAGGGACGGCGTAGTATTTCGGCGAAATGAGAAACAGCCCCACCGGAATCCCCCGCCCAATCATCTTGTGTAGTGGAAAGGGACAGCCGCGTAAGATACGCCGCGCCGGAGATGACATTTCCCGGCATCTGAAAACGGAACCAGGCACGCTCCCCGATTCGAGGAGTGGCCCATCCTGCAAACGGCAGCCATTTCTCAATCCTGCCCACCAGGCGCAAAACCATAAGATCGCTCGCGATGTACTCTTGCATTTCTGGTGGAACCTTTACATCCAATAGCCGCTGCGCCAGCAGTAACGCAACGCCTACCATGCGCTCCGCTCCAACGTCAGCGGCGCACCGTTGAATCCGGTTCCAATCGAGTTCCGGGCGATTATGTACCATCGCGGCGACATCGGAAATCCACATCAGTCGCTCCCAGAAATGCGTACCTCCATGTACGGAGATAAGGACGAATTCATGTTCGCCCGACAGAACAGGAATGGGACGCCCATCGAGATACACCGCAGTCTTCCTCTGAAAATAGCTTTCGACTGGCAAAGGAAGAGGGAAATAGCGCAAGGTGCGCTCGGTATGCAGTTCGAGAATCACCTTGCCGTCTTGCCCGCGGAAGTTATACTCACCGGGGATTTTGCCGGCCCGAATAGCTTGTTCCGAAATTCGCGAACTGTATCCGATTTGAGTAAGGACCTCAACTGCTCGCGGAATATCTCTCTGACGAACTATTAGATCGAGATCCGAGTACCGGCGTACCGTGGGTTCGTCATAAGCGCGCAACGAGAGGACGGGTCCTTTCACAACCACGCACTCAATGTTGTGCAGCTGAAACAATGCAAGGACGCGAAACAACTCCCCGGTCATGACGAGATTGGCCAGGAGATGCACACGTTTATGGACGCGGAGTGGATCCACGAGCGAAGACGGAATTTGCATGTGTGGAAAATCCCCAAGCACAGCGGCGAAATGTCCAAGAACGCCGTGCGCTTCAGCGAGAGATATAAATGAAATCGCATCGCGCGGGACGTTCATCATTGCCGGGAGTGTGACCAGCCGGCGCGGAAAAGAGCAGAACTGCAGCAACAAAGGCCACGCCCAGCGCAAAAATTCTTCTGCAAAACAACTCTCGGTGAACAATCTCGGCTCCCGACTGGACTAAGTGTAAACGAGAAGTCCGGCACGAGTGCTAGCGTGAGTATTTTTCAGCGATTTCGGCGGCCTGGTTGAAGGCATCTTCCGCGCGGCGAAAAACGTGCGGGAACCGCCGCGCCGCTTCGATAGCAATATCCTCGAGCGATCGTTTGCCGTCAATGGCTTGAAAGATCCAGCGCTCTGCTTGACCCGACTCGTCAAGCACTGGAACAAAGCCCGTAGCCCTTTTTCGAAGAACTGAAGGCGGAAACAAACTGCCGTAAAAACTGGATTGCACAAAACGGATTTGACCGCGTCCTGCCTTAGAAGGAATGTTGGTTTCCCACTTCCAAATGTAGTCGTTACCGACCAGGTGCGCACTCAAATCAACGGAACACGTTTCTCCCTCACACAGCGAAACCGGCTCCAGCCAGGGAAGAAAGATATGTCCGTAGACAGTTTCGATGGCGCGAGGCTCGGTGGAATATCCGATGTCGCCGGCAAGTCGCGTTTGAAACCAAATTCCCAAGCCGTGTCCGATCGCGGTTTTTGTAATCGGCAACTCGATGTGACTTTGAGCGGGAGCCGTTACACCGGCCATGTAGTCCAGGACATGCCACGGGCGAGGTTCAGAAACCACCTGATCCGGCTTGATGTGCTGGCGATGAATCGTATTAAGCACCAGAGGCAGTCCCTGAGACAGATCCAAAGTCGGTACCGCTTTCCAGGCACCCACGAGCTGATGGTAAGCATGAGGGAGTTCGACGATCGCCGCGCAGAGCGTGTCGCAAGACGGCATCAATTGCCCACCTTCCGCGAGAAAACGGTCACGCGCATCCTGCAAGGTGTCAATGGCATTGGAGAAGAGAGGCAAAACCCCACGAACGTCGGAGATGAGTACGTTAACGCGTTCGGGGAGATGAATCTGGCGTGAATCGCCACGCATGAAAATAATTCGGTCAGAAAAGCCATTGGAGGCGGCGAGCTGTCGTCCGAAATCCACGACTCCATTCATGTCAATGGCATACACCCGCCGCGCGCCAGCCTTGCAGGCCAGCAATGCAAAGATGCCTGGTCCGCAACCTAGATCCATGACGGCGTCGTTGGGCCGAACAGAATGGGCAATTGCGGCCGAGTATGCGTCCATGCGGATCTTGTCGGAAAACATGCTTGCAAACTGCTCGAGGCTATACATGTTTCGAAGCGACTCCAAGAGACGAACCGCGCTGCGAATCGAGCAGGCGCAAGATATGCCTTTCGATGAGTTCGGCAAGGGCGGGTAACCTGCCAGGATCGCTGCTGGGAATCAGGCGGCAGCACTCGATCGAGGAAACAAGTCTGCTCAAAACCTCAAACTCGTCAGCGCGTTGGCGCCGGTCGAGATACCAGTTCATATAGGTGTTCTGCACGAGTTGTAGCAGCGCTTCTCGTTGCGAAATCGATTCAACATAAGGAGCACGATCGTCAGTGGAACGCTCGGCAAGAAAAAAGATGGCGGCAAGGGCAGCGGGGCTTGAGGCAAAACGTGCGCTGGAACCCTCCAGCGACAAAAAACGCTTCTCCCAGCCCGGAACCATTAAGGGCAAAGCTTCGCGAGAAGCAAAGAGGAAGTCAACCGAATCGGGCCAGAGGCAGACTCGGGGGTAGGCTGGAACTACTTGATAGCTACCTGCCGCTTCAGCAAGAGCACAGACATCCTCGGCCAAAACGGGCCAGCCTCGAAGCGCAAGAGCGGCGGCGGTAGTGGATTTGCCAGCTCCAGCTTCTCCCACTAAGGCTAGCGCATGGCCGTGGAAGGAGAGCGAACTGGCATGCAGAGTTACCGTTCCGCGTTGGCGCAGCACAAAACCCATCACCGGCCCCAGCAGGTAGATGCAGAGATCATCAAAAGAGAGATTCGGACCGGATTGACCCCAAATGCGCGTGACAGCACGATCCATCAGAAAGCGAGTGGCATCGGCATACAGTAGTTGAAAGAATCGCCGGTCGGCAAATTCGGATACGGTGAAGGTGCCGTCTCCCGGAAGCATGTTGGAAGGCCGCACGCGAACGGCAGTCACCGGAAGCGAAAGAGCCTCAGCCGCCCAGGCCGGAAACTCAGCAAAATGCAGTGCAATATCAGCTGGCGAGCGGCGCTCATCCACAGACAGAGGACGCAGACCTGTTACTGTCAGGTCCGACTCCAGGGTCAGTCCGTAGCTACGATAAGTTTGACTCACAGGGGCTAATGATCAGGATTCTACTCGAGAAGGGATCAGTGCGACCGATCGATTTTAGTCTTACGCTATTGTCTTGCTGCTGCTAGCGCCGCCGTCTTTGCTACCGGCCATAGTGTTCGCCTTGGTCATTTCCGCCAGATTACCGTATCTCGTCAGGGTGGGCGTCTGATAGACCTTCTTGTTGGCCAGTTCGGTGTGAGAATTCATGAGAGACCCCTCATGAAAATCTACCGGACTAAATCAACATTTTCAATGAGTATTAGTGAATTTTAACCACCGAATGAGGGCGATTGGACGTAAATGCACATACAGCGAATCATCGGTGTTTCCCCGTAGATAACTGGGAAGCAAGCCCCAATCTATGACCTCGGGCAGCCTGCCTGTTTCCGGTTCCATGTCTGATGGATCCCATCTTCCGGATGTGGCATGCAGCAACATCAGGTCTCGAGTTATACGCGTTTTGGGCCTAAGCCGAATCTCGTCGGGCAAATTGCCTGCCTGGGAGCGGCGAATGAGATATTTGTCCATACTCCATGGAATTAGCGGAACTCGCAAAAGGAATCGCGACAAACGGCGGTCCAAGAAGGGATTCCGCGATTCCAGGGCGCGAGCTGTCGATGTCGAATCGTAAAACTCCAAGAAACTGGAGATCCCGAGATCTTCCATTTCCGCATAGGCTCGGGGATTGAATGGATGTTGCGGGGGTCTGGAAGCATTCATCGCTTGCCAGCGACTGGACAGGTCCAGGCGACGTTGAAAATCTGGCGTGAACCAGGGCGGAAATGGAAGATCTCGGGATCTCCTACCGATGGATCGCAAGAAACCGCTGCGAATCCCCGCACCGAGCGGCGGAAGCTTGCGCTGAGAAATTACATAGCGGCCCAACGCGGAAATTATCGACAGCGGCCCCTGGCGATTGTAAAGAAATCGCAAATAGGGCATGGCTTGCAAGCGGAGAACTTCGTCCCCGCCATTGCCGGATAGCACGACTGGTGAATTCTTCGCAACCAAACGTTGGTAATAGAGGCAAAGATCCGCGTAAGGATCGAGAGCGGGCTCCGGGCATGGAACTGGCGAATCCTCCAGGCTGGCGAACGGCAGCACGTCGCCGTAATGGACGACTTGACAGGGGAGGCCAAGGGAGGCTGCAAAACGCGAGGCAAGGTCAGACTCCTCGTCATCTACCGCCGGTCTGGAGTCCACGGATACTGCATGAAGCTTGAGATTGGAACCGTTAGAATCCTGTTTGCGCAGGAAAACCGCACACGCTGCGAGCGTGGTCGAATCCAGCCCTCCGCTCAGCAGAATGGAAGTCTCGATCAGTGGCAGTTGATCGCGAACCGATTGGGTAAATAATCGCTGAAACTCTTCGATGTACTCCTCGTCGCGCTTGAGAATCAAGACATCTTCGATCGGCATATTGGCGATGCGCCGGATAGACAAGCCATTTTCTGAAAATTCGAGCACATGACCAGGCGGAAGGCGGCGAATATCGCGATAGGCCGATACGCTTGGATTGTAATAGGGGTAGCCAAGGAGAAAATCGGCGATGAATTCCTCGTCCAGTTCGCGGGAAACGGAAGGATGCGAGAGCACCGCCTGTAGTGTATTGCTGAAAACTAAAACGCCATTTTGCTGCGAATAAAAAAAAGGCCGTGCCCCGGTGAGGTCGCGGTAACCGACAAGTTTGCGCTCTCGGGCATTCCACAAGATGAAACTCAAGTCGCCGTTGAGATCCGGAAGTCCAGCTTCTCCGAATTTGGCAAAGTACTGCAGCACCAACTGTTCGCTGCTCGGAGAGGCGGGGACTTCTACAACATGCTGTGCGAGCTTCCGCTGCAGCTCTTCCCGGCCATCACAGCGTGCATCGCCTAGAAACCACGTTTCGCCGTCCACGCTGCACGGTTGTGAAGACTCTTGCGGCGCGGGGCCGGTCTTCAATAGCGAGAACGCAAACGAAGCTGCGGGTTGAAGGGTTTGCTGTAATGCGTCAGGGCCGCGGAAGGCAATTGCGCGGGCCATACGCGCGATGGTTTCGCGATCCCATTCGGCGGATTCCGGGTCCGGTTCAAGACGAATGATTCCAGCAAAGCCGCTCACGAAGGCTCTCCGGAGAGTTCTTCTGCAAAGGCTGCGTAGTGCAAGTGAGACGCGTCTGGCTCGCCGATAGAAATGCCATCGCGTTCGACCCAGGCGTGCGCTGTAAACTTCTCGCCGTCTTTGCGGACGCCGATGCGGAACTGCGTCGCTATGCCCTGTCGGGCCAGCAACCACCACAGCGAAAGGGACCGCTCGAGACAAGTGGAAGGAACGGGAGAGTTTCTAGCAGCGGCCAGCACCATGCGTGACGTCAACGCGCACAATTCAACCGCCGCGACCGGCGGGCTGTTTTTCCTGGGCGGGATGAATTTCTGCAGCAGTCTCTGTGTAGGGCCAAACCCGCGCACTCGCAAACTTACGGTAAGCATAGACAGCAGAACCACCGCCCGCAGGAAAAGTCCTTTTGCGGGGCCTGGCAGCGCCCTAAACCGCCGAAGTCGTGCCCACATCGGCGGGTTGCATGGCGATCAAACCGTTTTCGACAAGGTGATTCAGAAGATCAGATAAGTCGGATCGCAGCGTTTCCGGATCCGCGTCAAATTCTTCAATCAGCTGGCAGTAAGCGGACTCAATCGTCGGCGCGGAGGTTACCAGTTGCCACATGCGGGTGCCAACCGAATCCAATCCGAAATATCTTTCGGTATTCAGATTGAGCAGCACCGATTCCTGATCCAGAAAGCGAATCAGTACGTTTGTGGGAATGGCTGCGCGATCGGCGAACGAAATCAAGCGCAAAATTAACACCTTTCTTCGACTGGGAAGCCGCCGGGCTGGACAAGGCCATTTAGAATTGCGACTCCGCCGTACGCACCTTTCCAGTATTGTAACGTTTATCGACACCGATTGACTACGGCTTCGCGGAGACCGAACCGACTGCGCGCGCCCACCGCTTGTACTCAAGCGCTGGAAACGTTATAAAAACCCGATGCAGGAAGCCACGCCGCACGCCGCCATCGTCCTCAAAGACCTGCAGAAGTTCTACGCTCCGCCGCGCAGCGGTGTGCGCGCATTTCTTCAACCGTTCGAGCGGGCAACGCGTCCGGCGCTTAAGGGCGTAACTTTGCAGGTCGAACAGGGCGAAGCGGTTGCGCTTTTGGGCGCAAATGGCGCCGGGAAATCAACCCTTCTGAGAATTGTGGCGACGCTCCTCTTGCCGACGCGCGGGCTGGCGTTTGTTTCCGGACACGACACGGCAAAAGATCCGCGTGCCGTCCGCCGCAGCCTCGGCTACCACGCGGGAAGCGATCAGGGTTTTTACCCCCGGTTGACAGGGCGGCAAAATCTTCTTTTCTTCGGCCAACTCAATCATTTGACCCGGGCCGAAGCGCAGCAGCGCATCGCGGAACTAGGCGAGAAATTTCATATTGCAGACGCGCTGGATCAGCAAGTGCGTACGCTTTCTTCCGGCACCACGCAGCGCCTGAGCCTGGCGCGGGCATTGCTCCACAAGCCCACGGTGCTATTGCTCGACGAGCCCACGCGCAGCCTGGATGTGATCGCCGCGGCTGAATTCCGGCGCTTTCTTTCCACGGAAGTTTTGCGCGGCGCAAAAACTTCTTTGCTCTTCGCTTCTCACGCGCTCTCGGAAATCGAGCAGCTTGCACATCGTGTTGCGGTAATCCATCAGGGTGAGCTCGCGGCATTCGATACCGTACCCGGTTTACTCGCGCACACCAAAGCAGCCAGTCTCGAACAAGCATTCTTTCGACTCACCGGCTCCGCGGAGTTGTTCGAACGCCTCGACCACCGCGGCGAACCGAGCCATCTCGACGGCTGCGACCACGAAGGACCACCGCAGTGAGCCGCTGGCGTGAATTGTGGCTGTATTTTTGGCGTGATCTGATGATCGCGCGGACCTATCGAACACCGTTCATCATGGACGCGGTCCAGGCTTTGTTCGGCGCTACCATGTTTTTTTACGCCGCGCGATTTGTGGATAGTCCGCAGCTGCGCGGCGCTTTGCCGCAGTCCGGCGGCTACTTCGCATTCGCACTCGTGGGCTGGGTCTTTTTCGACTACCTGGGAGTCGCAATGGACACATTCGATCAAAGCCTGATGGAAGCCCGCGATTCCGGCACCCTGGAGCATCTGCTCGTCAGCCAGACTTCGCTTCCCCTGATGCTGGCCGGCTCCGCGATATATCCGTTTCTGATCACGACGCTGCGCATTGCGATCTATCTCATTTGGGGCGCGCTGCTGTTCCATTTCCCGCTCGGCGACGCAAACTGGATCGGTGTCGTCGTCGTGCTCGCGGCTTCGCTTCTTTCGTTTTCTGGGCTGGGCATTTTGTCCGCCAGCTATCTATTGCTGTTCAAACGCGGCAATCCCGCTAAATGGCTGCTCATCGGTTTATGGGGCATTGCCGGCGGCATGCTCTTCCCCGTGACTATTCTTCCGGATTGGCTGCAAATCGTAGCCAAGTTGAATCCTATGACTCACGCGCTGAACGCTATGCGCGCGGCGCTGCTTGGCGGCGCTCGAATGCCGCGACTGCTTCCGGCCATCGAACTCTTGCTGCTGTTCGCGATTATCCTGCTTCCGATGTCCATGCTGGTTTTTTATTGGACCCTCGAGCGTACAAAAATCACCGGCACGCTTTCTCACCGCTGATTCGCGCGTCTCCAAATATCCCGGGCAAATCCGGGCGGGCAAACAAAAAGCCGGCGATGTGTTCGCCGGCTCTTTCTTCATTACATTAACGTCAGGTTTCAGGACTTCTTTTTCTTGACCGTCACGCTGGTAGCAATTCCCGGAGCAATCTGGTTGAGCATATCCAACCCCTGTTTGGCTTGCTGGCCCCACGGGCCGTTAGGATCAAGATCAATTGCATGCTGGTATGCTTCGACCGTTCCGGGCTGCACGTCAGGAACATCTTTATCGCCGACCTTCTTGAATCCCATCGAGCCAACCAGCACCGTGCCGAGCAAATACCACGATTGCGCGCTCTTCGGATCGAGTTCGGTAGCTTTTTTCAACGGCTCCACCGCATCTTTGTATTTATTCGCGTTGTACATGGTGATCCCGAAGTTGCGCCAGGCCTGCGCTGCTTGCGCGGGATCGAGTTCCGCCGCTTTTTGGTACGACGCGGAAGCATCGTCAATTTTGCCGGCGCGGCCTTGAATTCCGCCCAGGTTGTTGTAGTACGCAAAGGACGGCTTCAATTCGATTGCGCGCTTGTAGGCGGCAATCGCATCGTCTGCGCGTCCTGCGGCATCGTACGCGTCGCCAAGTCGCGCCATGATCAGTTGCAGGTTCGAATCTTTTTCCGGCGCCGCCGCTTTCGCCGCTTCGAATTCCGTGACGGCTTTCTCATTCAAAGAAGTGACATTGGGTTTCAACGCTTCGCGCTGATCGGCCGGCGCCTTCAACATGGCCTCTTTGGCTTGCCTCGCCTGGTCGAGAGCCGCAGCTCCCGCTTCGAAGTGCGCCTTCATTCCCTGAAATTTTTGCTTCTCTTCTTCCTGCTTTTGCTTGGCCGCTTCGAATTCTTTGCCCTGTTTGCCGACAATGTCCTTAAAATTCAAGTCCACTGGGACGGTCTGACCAGCCCCCATCTTCACCTTCCCCGGAACGTAGGGATCTTTCTGCCCTGGCAAAGTAACGCTGATGGAATATTCCCCGGAACGCAGATTATTGAAGGAATATTTTCCATTCTTGTCTGTTTTGGTTTCCGATTTGGTTCCTTGATCGCTCACGATTTGCACCGGAATGTCAGCCCAAGGCTTCCCGGCAACGTCCAGAATCTGTCCGGCGATCCCGCTATCTTGCGCCGCAGCGCGAGGCGCCCACGTCGCCAACAGCATCGCCCAAGCCAGACCTGCCAATGCCCACGAGTATGCGAATCGCTTCATGCCTGATTCTCCTTTTGCCTGACTGGCACTGCCTTAGCCCCTGCAATGACTAGATGTCCTATCGTCATTTTGTGAATTTTTCTTGAGGGCCGCAGAAAAGCTCTTACCGCAAGCTTTCCGCGATGTGCGCGCCCTATTATCACCTATCCTGCGACAATTCCAAGCGCCCGCGCCAGATCTAACGCCGTACCCCCGCCGCGCGCCGGTACGGGACGGGATCCGCGATTCCCGCTTCCGAAAACGCCCGCAAGCGCAGCAAACAGCTATCGCAAGCTCCGCACGCTTCTTCTTCATTTTGATAGCAGGACCACGTCAAATGCAACGGCGCTCCCAGTTCCCCGCCCTTGCGGATGATTTCGCTTTTCTTCAAGCCAATCACCGGCGTCACAATCTCAATTCGCGTCTCCGGCCGCGTGCCCGCGCGAATCAGCTCCTGAAACACTCGATAATATTCCGGCCTGCAATCGGGGTAGCCGGAACTATCCTCCGCCACCGCTCCGATATAAATTGCGCTCGCGCCAACAGCTTCCGCCCAGCTCACTCCGACCGAAAGAAAATGCGCGTTGCGAAATGGAACGTACGTTACCGGAATTTCGCCGCCATGCGTTCCCGTCTGGCCGAGTTCGTTTTCTGGCACCGCAATGCTGGCATCCGTCAGCGCCGACCCGCCGATCGCTCGGAAGTGATCCAGCCGCACCATCAACCGTTGCGTGATCCTGTAAAAATCCGCAATCTCGCGGAACGCCCGCAGTTCGCGCGATTCCGTGCGCTGCCCATAGCTTGCGTGCAGCAACGCGACATTCGCAGGGCCGTGCTCTGTGCGTGCCACTGCCGCGCACACGCACGAGTCCATTCCGCCGCTCAACAGCACCACCGCTTTCGTCGCGCCAGGACTATCCAGGTTCGCCATCGCCTAGACTCCCTGCGTCGCCGGATGCCAAATGAATTTGTGCAACTGCAGCCCCAGCCGCACCGGCAGTCCGTCCGCAAGAATCCATTCCACCAGCTCGCGCGGCTTCAGTCCCGGCCACTTGCCGTTCGGGTCCGCAAACGCCGGCGAAAACAGCACCTGCTTCACCCGCGTAGCCAGCACATGCTCTCGCGTAAAATCGCGCGCGAATTCATAATCCCGTCTCGTAGATAGCACGAACTTAATTTCGTCTTTAGCATCCACCGCTGCCAGATTGCGCGCATCAAACGTGTCCGCTTCTCCGGAGTCCGGACACTTCACATCCACAATCTTGATCACGTCTTTCGGCAGCTTGCCCACAAATCGTTCTCCGCTGGTTTCCATCATGACCGTATAGCCCCGCGCGAGCAGCACTTCGGCCAGCGGATAAATTTCTTCCTGCAACAGCGGTTCGCCGCCGGTCAGCTCCACTAGCGGCACGGTCGCGGCAGCCCCGGATTGCTCCGTCGCGCGCCCGCACAGTTCATCCACACGCGCCAGCACCTCATCCACGCTCATTTTTTTTCCGCCATGGAACGCATACGCCGTGTCGCACCACGTACATCGCAAATTGCAGCCCGTCAGCCGCACGAAGACGCATGGCAATCCCGCGCGCGTGCCTTCGCCCTGCACTGATTTGAATATTTCCGTGATAAACATCGAGGTCGCTTCTGTTCTGTAGTCTCGTACCAGTTTCTTTTTCGATTTTCCAATTTCTATTTTCGCGCCGTCGTTTGCAGAATGGCTTTCTTCTTATTGCGCCGCGCCAGCCCCCAGATTCCGCCCAAGAACACAATCATCGCGCCCGCCAATCGCCCATATCCCGGCGCCATTCCCATGTACCGGAAAATCAGGAGGTAGCCAGTCGCCACCAGGAATGCCGGAATCAGGATGATCAGGAATCCGCGATTCATCGCTACGCCTTCTCCGGACGGAATTGCGCGCTCGCCGTATCTGTCTCCCATACTGTAACTTCCGCGATCGCCGCGCCCGCGGGCAAGGTCGTCAATTGCCGGTGCGTTTCATCATAAAAATATTTCGCCAAATTCTCCGCTGACGGATTCACCGTCTTAAACGCATCCAGGTCATTCAAAAATTGATGATCGAGCCCGGCGATGATCCCCCGCACCACGCGCTTCAACTCCGTAAAATCCACCAGCAGCCCGATGCTATCCAGTTGCGGACCCGCCAGCGTCACCTGCACGCGATAATTATGCCCGTGCACGTTCTCGCACTTCCCGCGATATCCGCGGAGTGCGTGGCCTGACGAAAACGTCTCTTGCACCCTGACTTGAAACATTCTGAGCTCTATCTTTACTTTGGAGTGTGGCAGCCCTGCTGCTACCTTTGCAATACGAGTGCTCGGTCAGCCCCTTATACCAACAGGCCTCGCTCCGCCCTGCGTCCTCACGCGGTTTTCCCCGCCCCTAAAAACCGCTCCACCGCATTCAGTTCATTGGTAGTCGCATACTTCGGCAACGACTCCATGAAAATTTTACCATACGCCATCCGCTGAATCCTGTTATCCAGCAGCGACAACACGCCGCGATCCGTCTTCGCGCGAATCAACCGCCCAAATCCCTGTTTCAAGGCCAGCACTGCCTGCGGCACTTGATATTCGGCGAAGGCATTCCTTCCCTCTTCGTTCAGGGCATTCACCCGCGCCGCCACAATCGGGTCGCTCGGCACCGCGAACGGCAGCCGGTCCACAATGACGCAGGAAAGCTGCTCGCCCGGCACATCCACTCCCTGCCAGAAGCTCGCCGTCGCAAACAGCACCGCATTGGGGGTGACTTTAAATCGCTCCAACAAAGCCGACCGCGGCGCCGTCCCCTGCAACATCAGCGGGTACGGCGAACGCACGCTCACCCGCTCGTACAAATCCTTCATCTGCGCGTAACTGGTGAACAAACAAAACGCGCGCCCCTCGCTCAATTCCAGCAAACGCAAAATCTCGTCCGCAGCGCGCGAAGCAAATCCCGCATCGCGAACGTCCGGCATGCGCTGCGGCAAGTAAAACAACGCCTGCTCGCCATACTGAAACTCCGGCGGCAGCGTTTTCTCCTTCGCATTGTCCAGCCCAAGCCGCTGCCGAATGTAATCGAAGCGATTCCCTACCGTCAGCGTCGCCGAAGTCAGCACCACTGTATCGAACTGTTCGAACAACCGCTGGCGCAGAATCTGGCTCACATCAATCGGCGTGGCTGCTAGAAACACGCCTTTGTTTCGCCGCTCGTACCAATAGACAAAATTCCGTTCGTTCGATTCGAAAAGGAAACTCAGCTCCTGCCGTAATTCGAAACTGCGCCTGCCCAGCCGCGTCAATTCCTCCGGCTTTTGCGTCAGCGCGGCGAACTCGGTCTCCATGCTCTTCAGCGCATCGGTCAGACCGGTGTACGCTTCATGGTGCTGTTCGACAAACGCTTCGCGTTCAGCGCGCGAAAAAGGAAATCGCCCATCGCGCGGCGGAAACGACTCGAAAAACGCCCGGCTTCGTTCGCGCAGCCGCTGCGTTCGACGCAGCAACGCTGGCGATCCAATTTTCAAAATTCGGAGCGTCTGGTCCGCATCGCGCGCCAGCTCTTCAAACCGGTAATTCGAAATCTGCCGCCCGAAATAATCGCTGGCCACGTCCTCGATTTCATGCGCCTCGTCGAACACCACCGCCGAATATTCCGGCAAAATGCTGCCAAAATCATCATGCTTTAGCGCCAGGTCCGCAAAAAACAAATGATGGTTTACGATGATGATGTCCGCCTCGCGCGCTCGGCCATGCATCGCCGTCACAAAACATTCATGGAAGTCCGGACACTTCTGCCCAGTGCACGTATCGCGCCGCGCATCCAGCCGCGCCCACAAATCCGAATCGTCGGGTAAAAAAGTCAGCTCCGCCCGGTCGCCGGTTTCCGTCAACTTCGCCCAATCGCGCATTTGCCGAAACGCGTCCTGCTCTTCCATGCCTTTCAACATCGGCGAATCGGCCATCTGGTGCAGTTTCGCACGGCATAAAAAGTTCGCACGTCCCTTCATCACCGCAACTTTCAAGTTCGGCGCAAAATGTTTCTTCAGAAATGGAATGTCTTTCTGGTACAGCTGCTCCTGCAGCGATTTCGTCGCCGTAGAAATCACCACCCGCCGCCCGCTGCAAATCGCCGGCAGCAAATATGCCAGCGTTTTCCCCGTCCCGGTTCCCGCTTCCACAATTGCGTGGTGCTTCGTCTGAAACGCGTCGTGCACCATCTCTGCCATTTCCAACTGCGCCACGCGATGCTCGTACCCGCCAATCATGGACCGTTCCAGCAATCCTCCCGGCCCAAACACTTCCCGCATGTCCACCTGCACCGCCGCGGGCGCGCCCAGGTGGTTACGGTCGTCTTTCACCAGCCTGGCTTTTCGCGGCGATACGGCAGCCTCTTCTTCGTCAAACGAAACGTAACGCCGCTCCGGCACGTCTGTTGATTCTTGCTGCACACGTTTCTCAAGCGCAGCAGTTTCCGCCGCTTTATTGGCGCGTTTTGCCAATCCCATCCACCCTTCACTTGAAATCTAGGAATCGAACAAAAAACGATAACACACCGGGATGAACCGCGCTCTCGGCAGGCTGTTTTGCGAGTCTTTTGCTTCCGTAACGGCCGCTTTCTGGTGGGTCCTTTTGGAGTGCGGCAGCCCCGCTGCCCTTTCCTCTTCCTTCCTTCTTTCTCCTGCTCTGTGTCTTTGTGACTCTGCGGCGAATTCCTTCTTCTCTTTCCCGCGCGCCATAATCCGCTTCCGCCTAAAATCCTTCTCCAGCCTGGTCACCCAGTCTTGCAATTCCAATCGCAAGACACCTGACCAACTCGGCCGGACCGTCGAATTGTTGGTCGTGCTATCCTCTGCCTCATGTACGTCAAAGCCATCACGCCTATCCTGAACGTCTCCGACATTTCCGCCAGCGTTGCGTGGTTCGAAAAGTGGGGCTGGAAGAAATGTTGGGATTGGGGAACGCCTCCAACCTTCGGAGCGGTCGGCTCCGGCGAATGCGAAATCTTTCTGTGCCATGCAGCACAGGGCGGCTGCGGCAAAGGCGCGAACACCACCACCTTTCAAGAAGAGGGTGACGAAACACTCGACCAGGGTGTCTGGATGTCGGTCTGGGTGGATGATGTCGACGAAGTCCACAAACAATGCCTGGCCGCTGGCTTAGAGGTCACTTTTCCGCCGACCAACATGCCATGGAGAGTTCGCGAAATGCACCTGCGGCACCCGGACGGCCACGTGTTTCGCGTCGGCAAAGGCGTAGTGGACCCAACGCACGAATAAGGGCGTTTTTTGACAATCCGATTTTGAGGCGCTCACCAAGCCCTTTCGCCTCGCTACTTGCGGGAATTCTAGGGTCGCTAGTCTTCTAGATCCAGCAGGGGGAGGAGGGGTCACAAACGTGAAGGCCGTCAACGCCACCTCAACCAACCCGGGACGCCTGGATTTAGCACTTGCACACGCAAACACTGAAATTTACACCCTGGCCCAGTCTGTCACACGCTAAATTCTATCTGGGGGATGTTGTTGTTCGCCGCTTCGCTGCTCAAGTGTCCCCGGCGAGGCGTATTCTTGGGCTATGTGGGGTGTTCCTATGACTCGCCAGACTTCAGCAACCACAGTTCTGATTTTCGCCTGCCTGTTCCTTCAATCCTGTAGCGGCGTTCCCGGCGGCGGCTGCACCGCGAATTGCGGCGGCGGCAACGCCAGCATTTCCCTCGTACTGACCGCAACTCCACCTAGTCCCACTGCCCAACTTTCGATTCAAGCGTTTACTGCCACCATTGCGGGGATCACTTTGACTCCCGCCACGGGTGCGGCCGTCAACGTCACCCTCAATTCCAGCGCGTACATCGCCGACTTCAACCGGGTCACCAGTGATTCGACTGTGCTGGCCGCGCAAGTCTCCGTTCCCGCCGGAAATTACACTCAGGTGATGATCACTTTTTCCGCGCCCCGCGTCACGTTCTGCACGCAGGCCAACCCCGGCGTCCCCGGCTGCGCTGCCGGCACCCTGCAGTCAATTACAGGCGCGGCCGGTACAGCTACGATCTCGACCAGTTTATCGATTGCGGCAAATCAGCAGTCCGGCATCGCCCTGAACGCGAATATTGGAAACGCTCTCACGCTGAACGGCCAAACGGTTACCGCCGTTAATCTCGGCGCCGCGGACATCTTTAGCGCAACCGCGTTGCCGCCGTCTTCGACGCTAACCGACCTTGCTTCCGGTGAATTGTCCCACGTGGACGACGTGATGGGCTTGGTCACCAGCGTGAGCGGTTCGACTTTGACCATTCAGACTTCCACTCGCGGCAACATCACCGCCACCGCCAACTCTTCCACGCAATTCAGCGCTGATTGCACACTATTGGGTTTTGCTGTGGATTTCACCTGCGTCAAAGCCAATACCATCGCAATCGTGGATGCCTTGCTGAACGCCGACGGCACTCTTACTCTGGTTTTTTATCAGCCGCTCCCCTCTGCACTTTTTACCGGCGATCTCCTCGAAGGAGTGGTCACCAGTGTTCCGAATTCCGTTACTGGCCAATTTACGGTCGTCGTCACCGACAGCGTTTTTGCCGCCAGCGGCAGCCTGCTGAGTGGACAGCTGCACCTCGGCGACCAGATTGTGGTCACGCTGAACTCGCCAAATCCGTTCCAGATCGTCTCCAAGGGATTGCAGATTCCAACCGGGAGCACGTTTCAAAATTCCACCAGCGTGGCGGACATTTTGCCCGGCCAGACTGTCGCGGTCGCGGTGTCGGCATTCACTGCGCAGTCCGGCACCACGCCCGGCACCGCCAGTTCGCAGAATCTCGCTCTGCGCTTCACCCGCTTCACCGCGGTGATGAGTACAGCGACATCTCCGCAATTCAATGCCACAACGTTTCCGTCGTTCTTCGGCATCACGACATCGCAACTGTTCCAGACAACCAGCGGACGGCTCAGCCTCGACGGCGTTTCCGGTTTGACCAGCATTCCCGGCGGCGGCACATTCTCCACCACCGCGCTGTACGTCGGTCCGCCAGTCGCGCCGACATTCTCGGCGCTGAGCGTTCGCGCACACTAGGCGGATTTCAACTGCTGCAAAAAGACCAAGCCGAATCGATGTTGCGATTCGGCTTGGTATTTACATCGTAAAATTAATGAATAAATAAATACTTAGTACCGGCTTCTCAAACCGCCGCTGCGCCACCGGCCGGCGTCAACGGAGTAAGCGGTGCGCTTGGCGGAACGTACGGCGCCTGCACCGGCGCGGGAGGCTGGAACCTCCGGTACAGCGCGAGCGAAATGGCACCCAGTCCCCACAACACGACTCCCAGCTTAATGAGCCAGCCTATATGCGGCAGCAGCGTCGCGATACGAATAATGCATACGCCCAGCATCATTCGCCCGATCAGTGGCCAGGTTTCCTTGCTGCGTCCGAGAATCCACTGCCCGATCAGCGCGCCAACCACCGGCTGCGCCGCATACACCGCAATCAACCACGTAAACAATGAAGAGAACCCAACAAACAATCCGATCAACGTACACATCGCGATAATCGAACCGATCAGCACCCCGAAAAACACCAGCAATCCAAGTCCGAGCGAAGCTCCGATATTTTCCGCGGATTGCACCGACTCCTGCGCAAAATTCGGAACCGCCAGGAACAGCACCATTCCGTAGGACGCAAAGGCAATAAGCAAGACGCAAGTCCAAAATGCCGAAGTCCGGCCGAACTCTTCTTTCTTGTGAACGTGCTTTTTGAACTGGACTGGCGAGGCCAGCTTTGCGCCACTCGAAACGATAGCTTCGTTCTCGCCTTCAAACCGAATTGGCCCGTCAACTTGCGCGCGCGAACCAATCTCCAGGCCCGCGCCCTTCTCGTCAATCGAACCGCCAACTACGCCGTTAAGATCGATGCGATCACCCATA
>Ga0210406_10002593_pt1 | contig 20505 bp, 17 predicted proteins | sample IncBWC30MmetaG_FD_155454 | JGI IMG/M metagenome (GOLD analysis project Ga0210406, IMG submission 155454) | Forest soil microbial communities from Barre Woods Harvard Forest LTER site, Petersham, Massachusetts, United States - Inc-BW-C-30-M | ecosystem: Environmental > Terrestrial > Soil >... | reverse complement strand
AAGCAGTGGCATTTGACGAGTGAGCCTGCGATATTGATCGGCATGGATACGCTGGGGCTGCTCGACACGCTGATCATCGATTATCGTCGCCACGAGCTGCAACTTCGTATGTTGAACGCGGGTTAGCCCGCAGGGGCAGGCATGGTCAATAAACCGATCGTCGGCGTAGCGGCGTTGATTTTTGTGCTTGCGGCGGGTGGTGTGTACTACCTGAGAAGCCGTAACGCACCGCTGCCGGCTGCCCCTGGCGCAGCGGCAACGGCACCCGCCGCGGGAGAGCCGGCGATCGCGCATCCAGTGCCCTCGGCCGGCAGCGGTTCGTCATCGGCGCCCCTGCCCGACCTGGCCAACAGCGATTCGTCGCTGCGCGATGCACTCGCTCAACTCGCCGGTGCCGACGCCGTGAAGGCCTACCTGGTGCCGGAAGACGTCATTCGTCGCATCGTCGTGACGATTGACAATCTGCCCAGGCAAAAAATCGCCGTGGACAAGCGGCCCACCACTGCGATCGCGGGAACTTTCGCCGCGACCGGCGATGAATTGCATGCGACGCTCAATCAGCAGAATTTCGAACGCTACAAGCCGCTGGTCGCGGTGATCAGCAAGCTGGACATGCAGCAGTTGGGTGGCGTGTACATACACTTCTATCCACTGTTTCAGCAGGCATATCAAAATCTCGGCTACCCCAACGGGTATTTCAACGATCGCCTGGTTGAAGTCATCGATGCGATGCTGGCGACCCCGGATCCGAAAGGGCCGATTCAATTGGTGCGGCCCAATGTCATGTATACCTTTGCCGATCCGGCGCTCGAGGCGCGGCCCGCGGGACAGAAACTCTTGATTCGGATGGGCCCGGAGAATGCCCAGGCCGTGAAGGCGAAGCTTACGGAACTTCGAGCGGCCATCACGGCAGGGCCGCTCAAACACCAATAAGCGAACAATTCGCGACGCTGCGAACGATTGGTTGGCGACGATGAGATTTCAAAAAAAGCAGGGGAAGTGACATGGCGACGACGTCCGCGGATGCAGGATTGCCGAAAAGCACGGCAGTGGCGCAGAGCAATTGGCTGGTCATCGGTGCATCGTCTTTGGGCACGGTATTCGAGTGGTACGACTTCTATTTGTACGGCCTGCTCGTCAGCATCATCACCTCGCAATTTTTCTCCGGCGTCAACGAGGTGACCGGTTTCATCTTCGCGTTGGCCGCCTTCGCGGCCGGCTTCGCCGTGAGGCCTTTCGGCGCATTGGTATTCGGGCGCCTCGGCGATCTGGTCGGACGGAAGCACACGTTCCTCATTACCATGGGGATCATGGGCGGTTCGACGTTTGCCGTTGGATTGTTGCCCAGCTATGCGACCGCCGGCGTGCTGGCGCCGGTTCTGCTGCTGGCATTGCGCCTTCTGCAGGGCCTGGCATTGGGTGGCGAATATGGCGGTGCGGCGACCTATGTCGCCGAGAATTCGCCGCAGGGAAAACGCGGCCTGTTCACCAGCTTCATCCAGACGACCGCGACCTTCGGACTGTTCGGCGCATTGATTGTTGTCATCGTGACGCGCACCAGCCTCGGCGAGGATGCCTTCAAGGCGTGGGGCTGGCGAATACCGTTCCTAATTTCGGTCATTCTGCTCGGCGTTTCTCTATGGATACGCATGCAGCTGGCTGAAAGCCCGGTGTTCGTCAAAATGAAGAACCAGGGAACGACGTCGAAGGCGCCGCTGTCGGAGGCTTTTGGCCGCTGGTCCAATTTGAAAATCGTGATCATCAGCTTGTTGGGCGCGGTCATGGGGCAGGCGGTGGTGTGGTACGCCGGTCAGTTCTATGCGTTGTTCTTCCTGGAGCGCACGCTGAAAGTCGACGGCGCCACTACGAATATCCTGGTGGCGATCGCGCTCGTGTTGGCCACGCCGTGCTTTATTCTGTTTGGCTGGCTCTCGGACAAGATCGGCAGAAAGCCCATCATCATGACGGGCTGCCTGCTCGCATTGCTGACCTACTTCCCGCTGTTTGGTGCTCTCACGCGCTATGCCAATCCGGCGCTGTATGCGGCCCAGTCGGCCGCGCCGGTCACTGTCGTTGCGGATCCGAAGGATTGCTCGGTTCAGTTCGATCCCATCGGCAAGAATCCCTTCGATTCAACTTCCTGCGATATCGCGAAGAACTTTCTCGCCAAGGCCAGCGTGACTTACAAGAGCGAAGATGCCCCCGCAGGAACGGTGACGAAGATTCGCAGCGGCAGCAACACCTTTGATGCGCCCGATCCGAAGGTGCTCAAGGGAGCGGATCGCAAGGCCGCCATTGCGGCCTTTCAAAAGCAGGTCAAGGGCGCGCTGTCGGCCGCGGGCTATCCTGATAAGGCCGATCCCGCGGTAATCAACAAACCGATGGTGGTGCTCATTTTGTTCATCTTGGTGCTGTACGTCACCATGGTGTATGGACCGATTGCGGCGCTGCTGGTCGAGTTGTTTCCGGCGCGCATTCGCTACAGCGCCATGTCGCTGCCCTATCACATCGGCAATGGCTGGTTTGGAGGCTTCCTGCCGACTATCGCTTTTGCCATGGTGGCCGCGACCGGCGATATCTATTACGGGCTTTGGTATCCCATCGTGGTCGCCGGCATTACTTTGGTTCTGGGACTGCTGTTCTTACCTGAAACCTACAAGCGCGCCATCGATGGCTAGCTAGGCTGCCTGTACCTACGCACCTAGCCTGTCCGCCAGGTCTCTTGGCCCTTTAGCACCCTTCGGGAGGTGTCGTCGGCTCGCGGCGACACCTCTGATCGGGGTGTAAATTGCGCAGCGTTACATTCCCTTCACAGAGATAGCCGCTCTGTGAAATGTGACGTTATGCGTTCTACGAACAGCGTCGTTGTGCGTACGCTGGCGAGCATAAAACATCAACTTGACGGGGTCACTATGGTTAATGTCAGAAAAAACCCTTTGAATTCAAGGCTGCCGATCACAGGGGCGGCGCTAGCCCTGTCGGCGGCTGCGCTCCTCGGAGGTTGTGTGGTGCGTGTGGCAACGCCGCCGCCGCCTCCACCTCCCCGTGTGTACGTCCGTCCGCCGCCACCGCCTGCGCCGGCCTATGTCGAGCCGGCGGTTGATGTCGAAGTACAGGCGAACGAAGCACCGCCTCCCTTGCCGGACTACGAACAGCCACCCTGTCCCGAGGATGGTTACATGTGGACGCCGGGATATTGGGCATGGGGCGGGGGCGGGTACTACTGGGTTCCGGGAACCTGGGTGCAGCCGCCGCGCGTCGGCGTGCTCTGGACGCCAGGGTACTGGGGCTTTGTGGGCGGGGTGTACGCCTTCCATGTCGGCTATTGGGGTCCGCATATCGGCTACTACGGCGGCGTCAATTACGGTTTTGGCTACGTCGGCGTTGGTTTCGCGGGCGGAAGATGGGTGGGCAACTCATTTGCCTACAACCGGTCCGTCAACAACGTGAACGTGACAAACATCCACAACACGTACAACGAAACCGTCGTCAACAATGTCACCGTCAATAAGGTGAGCTACAACGGCGGACCCGGTGGCACGGCAGCAGCGCCAACGGCTCAGGAAAAAGCAGCCGCGGCCGAGCCCCATGTGCCGCCCACAGCGATGCAACACCAGCACACGCAAGAGGCTGCCAGGAATCCTGCGCTGGCCGCACGAGCCAACGGTGGGCACCCCGCCATTGCGGCCACCCCGAGACCTGCGGCGTTCAACGCCCCGGGTGTCGTCGGCGCGCGTGGCGCGACTACTTCACCTGGCAGCGTCGCACACACGCCCACGCCGGGACAGCCCAATGGTGCGGTTCGCACCCAGGGACAACCCGGGCAACCCAACGCCACGGCTCATGCCCAAGGACAACCCGGGCAACCCAACGGCGCGGCTCGCACCCAAGGACAACCGGGGCAACCGAATGGCGCTCGCCCGCAAGGACAACCCGGGCAGCCGAATGGCGCTCGCCCACAGGGACAACCTGCGCAAGCGAATGCCGCGAGACCGGCGAAGCCGGCCCGTCCGAAGCCTGAGGAAAAGAAGGGCGAGCACGAGAAATAGTCAGCCGGCACGATCCGACAGCGGCCGGGTAGGTACCCGGCCGCTGTCATTTTGAATGGCGGCGATTATTTGGAAGCCGCCTGTGCCGCAGCCGCTCGAGCCGATGCCGCTTGCACGACCGGCAGTTCGACGAAGCTCGCGGCAGACCCGCCGTCGAATATCTTGATGGTCGCCTTCTTGTAGTCGCCGGGCTTGGCGAAGAAGATATTGTCCACGTAGGTCTGCGGATTGCGGTCATACAGTGGAAACCAGCTGGATTGCACCTGCACCATGACGCGGTGTCCGGGCAGGAACACATGGTTGACCGTGGGCAGTGCGAAGCGAAAGACCTGGCGTTGATCTGCCGGAATCGGCTTCGGATTGCTGAATGACTCCCGATAGCGGCCGCGCAGAATGTCGGCCGACACCATCAGCTGATAGCCGCCCATCTTCGGCTCGCGTCCCATCTCGTCCGGATACACATCTATCAGCTTCACCACGAAGTCGCCATCGCTTCCCGTGGTCGAGGCAATGAGATTGGCAACGGGTTCGCCGCTGATCTTCAATGCTTCCGTCAGCACCGGTGTGGAGAAACTCAGCACGTCCGTGCGCGAGGCGACATTGCGTTGGTCGCTGACCAACCAGGTTTGCCAGCTGGTCTGGCCGTCGTCGCCGGCGATGTGGATTGGACGCGAAATGTAGGGCACCGGCTTGGCAGGATCCGCGACGTAAGATTCGAAGTCCGCTACCCCGTGCCCGACCGGGTTCGGGTCGGCCGCTGCGCTCAAGCGCAGATTGCCGCCGCTCTGCAGAAAAAGCTTTTGAGCGTGAATGTCGCACCCGGCATCGCAACCGCTCGGCCATGTGGAGAGATCTTGCCACCGATTCCTGCCGGTCTCGAAGGCAGTGACCTGCGCCAACTTGAGCGGTGGTGCGTCGTCCTTCAAGTAGTGATCGAGAAATGGCCGCACGAGATTTTTACGGAAATATTGTGCGGTATCGCTGCCGAAGCGGATCTGGCCGATGGCGCTGCCATCCAGCCGCTGCTGGTGATGAAACCAGGGTCCTATGACCAAGTAGATGTTCGAGGTATCGGCCTGCTGCGCTTTGAGCGCCTTGTACAGCGCTATGTTGCCGTAGATGTCTTCCTGGTCCCACAGGCTGTGCACCAGCATGACGGGCACGGCGACGTTTTGCCTGGCCAGGATCCTGTCCAACGCCTGATCCTGCCAGAACTCATCGTATGCCGGATGGTTCATGACCTTGGCGGCAAAGCCCACTTGTTCGAGGCCGTGCCGGCGCGCCATCTCGCCCGCCGAACCCGCCGTGAGCCAGGTGTCGTAGTCGTCGTAATGGTCCGACCACCAGGATATATCGCTGCCGCGCGTGGCTTCTTGATCGTGGATGTAGGTCAGGCTGTCTTGTCGAAATGCACCCTTGTGAAACCAGTCATCGCCCATCCATCCATCGACCATGGCATTGATGGGGATCGCCGCGCGCAGTGCGGGGTGGGGGTGCACGAGCGCCATCAGCGAGGTGAAGCCGTCGTAGGAAATTCCGAGAATGCCGACCTTGCCGTTGCTCTCGGCGATGTTCTTGACCAGCCAATCGATGGTGTCATAGGTATCGGTGGAGTGATCGACGCTGGTTGGATTCAATGCGCCGTGCAACGGCCTCGTCATGACGTAATCGCCTTCCGAGCCGTGCTTGCCACGCACGTCCTGCATCACACGAATGTAGCCGCCGTTGAGAATCGCATCGTCCGCCACGTCATTGCTGTCGAGAAGCGCGTCCAGGCGAGCGCTTTCATTTTTACCGATTCGGGAAGTCGCCCCGTAGGGCGTGCGCGTCAGCAGTATCGGCGCGCGGTGCGCGCCGCGCGGGATGAGAATGACGGTCTGCAGCTTGATTCCGTCGCGCATCGGAATCATGACCTCGCGCTTGGTGTAGTCGAAGCTGTCGACCTTTGGAACGAATGTGGCGGGCGTTTCGTTCGGCAGTGAATCGGAGAAAGCCGGCAGCGTAGCCATCGCGCTGCACAAGATGAAAACTGCGCCTGTGCGCCCACAAGGTAACGACATCATGGAACTCCGCAAGGGAAGGGCTGGGATTTGGAACCCGCGAATGTTGCGGGATCGAGGGGGCGGCGCGCAACGGCGATGCGCGGCGCGTCCCCGCGAGCTTACCGTTAGCCATCCAACGATCAGCCATCTATCAAAAACAGGCTCCTTGCAGTGACGGTTGGTAGGGGGCATGATCGACACAGGGCATCCAATTGAAGAGTCGCATAGCTAGATAAGTCAACGATTTACGAGAGCACTGACCATCAGGCAGGCGGGAGGGCAGATGGGTTCCTTGTCTTTCACGGTATCCGACGGAGTCGCGACCCTTGCGCTGCAGCGCTCGACATGCAGCAATGCGATCGACATCAGCGTCATTCGCGCAATACATCTGGCACTCGATCAAATCCAAAAGGGTGAAGGCGGCGCAAAGGCGGTGGTGATCACCGGCAGCAACGACGTGTTCTGCAGCGGCCTGGATCTTCATTCCATCGATTTAAAGACCGCCGAAGCAAGGCAGCGGGCGCATTTCGAGATGCGCCGCTTCATGGATCCGTTGATTCTTCGCTTGAGCGGCTTTCGCTTTCCGATCGTTGCGGCGGTGAATGGCGCGGCCGTTGGGGCAGGCATGAGTCTCGCGCTGGCCAGCGACATCATCATTGCCGCGGACAACGCGTATTTCTTGCCGTCGTTCGCCCGTCTGGGCCTGGTGCCGGATGCGGGGATTACTTTTCATCTGGCGCGCCGCATCGGTGCGGGCCGCTCGCTATCCTCCTTGATGCTCGCGGAACGAATCGATGCCAAGACCGCGCTCGACTGGGGCCTTGCCTATCAGGTGGTACCGGCGGGGGAACTGGTGGTTCGCGCTCAGGCAGTGGCTCACCGGCTGGCCACAGGTCCTTGTGCGGTGCTCGGCCAAATTCGCACATTGCATGCGTCGACCTTCGATAATTCCCTGCAGGAGCAACTGCGCGCGGAGCGCAGCGCGCAAGAGATGACGTTGGAGACGCACGACTGCGTCGAGGGAGTTCGCGCCTTTTTCGAGAAGCGCGAGCCTAATTTTTCGGAGCACTAGCAGGAGCCAGCGTCCTGGCCTCGCCGCCGGCCGGCGGCGCGGTAATCGCGACGCGTATCGCCGCAAGCGGTGCATGATCATCGAACGCTTCAGTTTTGGGATCGCCTGGAACCCCGAGCAAGGTAAAGAGCAAATCCAGATCCGGGGTTTGCGGTGTTGCTCTGATCTTGAGGTACAGGTCGGACATCACGTGAGTGCCGGTCGCCGCATCGCCGATTCGAAGCACATCCGCTATATCGCTGTCGAATCCATATCCTCCCGTCTCTTGCAGAATCGCGCGCAATGCGGTCTGCAGGCCAACCCGGTTGGCGGTTTGTTCGCGTATGGCGACGTCCGCCTGAAGACAGTACAGCGCGCCGCCCCAATAAGTGCGTCCCCAGCTTAGATGCTGATCCATGCCGCCGTCTCCGGGGCGAGGCAACCCCAAGGGCATGGAGCGACGATCTTCGGCCCAGACATCGGCGATGTCGCGGTTGCCGGACTGGGCCCTGGCGACGCCTTCGACATAGACGGCCAGGCCTTCGGCCAGCCAAAGATGGCTGCGGCCCACTTCCGGCAGCGCCAGATGCACCATTTCATGCACGAGCACCCAATCCGCCGCCAGCGTCTCTGCCGTCGCTTCGCGGCCAACGCGCATTTGAATCATCAGGCCGGAGTCATTGGTGGTGCGGCCGCCGCCCACGCCGCTGCCATCCATCGCTTGCAGCCTGATGGTGACCAGCGGCGCCGGAAACTTACCATAATAGCCGGCGACGATATGCGCCGAGCGATCGATCCAGTTGCGCAATACCTGTTGTTGCCTCGGCAGGGTGGCGTCTTCGATGACGACGCATAGCGTGGATCCGCTCACCTTGAGTTCGGCGTTCACCCGTGACGGACATGCGCCGTGCGCAAAAGTGCAAAGCGACGCCAAAACAGCCCCGCCGACAATCGAGGATGCACGCATTACTTCTCCGTAGGTTGATTGAGCTTTCGCGGGCCGCTCAAATAGCGGCTGCCGGTCACGAAGTACCGCAATCGCTCATCTGCCGCCTTGCTGAGTCCGATGCGGACACTTTCACCGATGGACTCGATGCTATGACCATCGTCGCCGATCCAAAGTTGCTTGTCCGTAAACAGGTTCAGGCCATCGTGACGGCGATCGACCTGCAGCGCCGCGGTCAAGCGGCCGGGTCCTCTCGCCAAGTCAATTAACTTGACATGACTGCGATTGCGCTGCATATGTTCTATGCCGTACAGAGGCTGCAGTGCTCGCAACAGCACGCCGGAGCCGATCCCGCCCGCTTCGCTCGACACATTTAACAGATACGACGTCCCATAACACAGATATACATATGCATGGCCGTGTTCGAGGAATAAGGAGCGGTTGCGCGATGTCATCCCGCCAAATGCGTGACAGGCCGGATCATGCTGCAGGTAGGCCTCGGTCTCCATGATCCGGCCCGCTGCGATGATGCCGTCGACCTCGCGAACCAGGACTTTGCCGAGCAAAGTACGGGCCAATTCAACCGTATCCGATGGAACGCTATGGCGTGGAATCCGCTCGACGGATTCGTTTAGTTCGCGCGCAACCTCGTCCACGATGGTAGTCTCCGGGGTCGTTCGAAAATGAATTCCACAATTCGCCACGATTCTTTGGGGACAGCAGCATGCTAAGCGCTCAGGCCATCAAGAATCAGCACTCGGACATCTTCACATTTCTTCATGGAGATCTGTCGCTGGCGGCCTCGCATTGCCACGTTCCTGAAGAAGCGTTGAGGCAAAGTCTGGTCTATGTCACTGACGCGGCGCAACTTTTGGAGGCGCGGCGCCACAAACCCGCCATTCTAATCGTCCACGCCAATATCGCCGATCTCATTTGCGCGGTTGCGGACCCCGACAGTTGCTGTTTCTCGGTGAGGAATATCGGCATGGGCATGGCGATACTGCTCAAGTACTTCGACAGCAAGAGCCACCGATTCGCGCAGTGGGGCGAACAGCATCCGACGGCGGTCGTGCATCGGGATGCCGCCATCGGCAAGGGCGTGTTTCTTGGGCCATATTGCGTAATCGGCGCCGGCGCGAGTATCGGCGATGGGTGCATGATCGGCGCACACTGTGTCGTTGAGAATGCGGCAAAAATCGGCGCGCGAAGCATCCTGCACCCGCAGGTGTTTGTCGGGGCGGCCTGCCAGATCGGCGAAGATTGCGAGATTCATCCGCATACCAGCATCGGCAGCGATGGATTCGGCTATGCCGTGGATTCGGACGGCAAGCCGCGCAAGATCGCGCATCTGGGCAATGTCATGATCGGGGATCGGGTGGAAATCGGCAGCAATTGCGCCATCGATCGTGCGACCTTGACGTCCACGCATATTCGTTCCGGGACCAAGCTGGACAACATCTGTCATATTGCGCACAACTGCGACCTCGGCGAGAACGGGTTTTTCACGGCGGGCTTCATGATGGGAGGATCCACCAAGATCGGACGGCAGTTCGTCACCGGGGGCAATTCCGTCGTTACGGCCCACATCACGGTTGGGGACAACGTCGTGCTGTCCGGCAGGTCGTCCGTCACCAACGATGTGCCGAACGCAGGAGCCTACGGCGGCTATCCGTTGCAGCCCTTGAAAGAGGCGTTGAGAACGGCCGTGAGTATCGGGCATCTGAATGAGATACGCCGCAACTTGAAGCGCGTGATGAGACACCTGCATTTATCCGAGAATCCGCATGCTGATTGCACGCCGCAAGTCGTGCGTGACGACGCTTCCGAAAGTTGACCACCCGATCCCATCCTCTTCCCATCGCCGTGCCGATAGCGGCGGTGGTGGCCGCCATGGTGTGCTTTCAGCTCGGCGCCGCGCTTGCGAAAGGATTGTTCCCGATGGTCGGTGCCGGCGGGACAGCGGCTCTGCGGCTTGCAATCGCCGCCCTCATCCTTCTGGCGGTGTGGCGGCCGTGGCACATCCGCCTCACGCGCAGGCAGCTGAGCATCGTCATCGTGTACGGCGTCGCGATGGGCTGGATGAATTTCTTCTTCTACCTCGCCTTGAGTCGTATCCCCCTGGGCATCACCATGGCGCTGGAATTCACCGGGCCCCTCGGCGTGGCGCTGTTCGCATCGCGGCGTCCGAACGATTTCCTGTGGATTTTGCTCGCAGCGCTCGGCCTGGTTGCCTTGCTGCCGTTGGGGTTCGGCGGAGCGCCGCTGTCGGTCCTGGGTGTCGCCTATGCGCTTGCGGCCGGAGTGTGCTGGGCGCTGTATATTCTTTTTGGGCGCAGAGCAGGCGCCGCACATGGCGGCCAGATCACCTCATGGGGAATGGTGATCGGTGCCTTGGTCATCGTACCCATCGGTTTTGCGCACAGCGGCATACAGCTCTTTTCGCCGGCGATCCTACCGGCGGCCATCGGCGTGGCGGTGCTCTCGAGCGCGCTGCCCTATTCGCTGGAAATGTTTGCCATGCCGCGCATCGCGACCCGCACATTCGGCGTGCTCATGAGTCTGAACCCGGCGCTCGGCGCGCTCTCCGGCTTGATTTTTCTCGGCGAGAGTTTGACCTTGATTCAATGGATGGCCATCGCCAGCATCGTGGCCGCTTCGGCCGGAAGCGCGGCGACACGGGAGCTATTGCCCGATTAGTGCGATCGCCAGATACAGCACCGCTGCGCCGGCGAGAGTCATGGCGGTGGTGAGAAATTTCGGATGCGCATGATAGCTCTCCGGAATGAGATCACTCGCGCCGATGTAGAGAAAAAAACCTGCAAATAACGCGAGTACCGTGCCGAATGCGCTGCCGGGGAGCGTGAAGAAGCGGGTCGATGCCGCGCCTATCGCCGGCGCCGCAGCATCGAGCAGCAGCCAGCGGAAACCCGCAGCACGGCTGCCCTGATTCTTGAGCACCATGTTCATGGTGTTGATGCCATCGGAGAAGTCGTGGCTCAACACCGCAATGGCCACGACGATTCCCACCTCACGGGACGCTTGAAAGGCGAGGCCGATGGCGATGCCGTCGAGCAAGCTGTGCAAGCACAGGACGGCGGCGGCAAATCGACCGCGAGGCGCGGCTTCGCCGTGAAACAACAGAATCCGGTCGAGTACCAGGTAAAACAAAAAACCAAGGGCAGTCCAGGATAGAATCGTCGCCGGCGAATGGAATTTGGTGCCGAAATTGACCGCTTCGGGCAACAAGTCGAAAAAAGCCACGCCGATGACCGCGCCGGCGCTGAAGCCCAAAATGAGATGCAGCTTGTCGCGCAGGCGCAGCGCCAGCAAGCCGCCCAAGAGCGTGCTGAGGCACGCACCGGCGGCGATGGCTAGGAGCAACACGGTGTTATATTGCGGGCCACGATATTAACTTCTTGGGGGCAGCGTGAGTTACGACACGTATCATAAGCGCAAAGTGGGCAAACACGTGCTCAAGCCCGAAACCCAGATGATGGGTTACGGGTTTGATCCGAGCTTGTCGGAAGGTTCGCTGAAGCCGCCGATTTTCCTGACATCGACCTTCGTCTTCAAGACCGCGCAGGATGGCAAGGATTTTTTCGACTACACCTCGGGCAGGCGCGAGCTTCTCGCAGGCCAATCTTCAGGTCTCGTCTACTCGCGCTTCAACAATCCGAATCTGGAGGTGCTGGAAGATCGTCTGGCACTTTGGGAGGAAGGCGAGGCCGCGGCGGTGTTTTCCAGCGGCATGTCGGCGATATCGACCGTCATTTGGACTCATGTTCGCCCGGGCGATGTCATATTGATGAGCCAGCCTCTGTACGGCGGCACCGAAACGCTCATCGAAAAGACGCTGCCGGGTTTCGGCGTGAGCGCCGTCGGATTCAATCTGGGACACGATCGCAACGCCGTGCTCGAGGCAGCCGCCCAAGCGACAAAAAAAGCCGCCGAGACGAAGGGCCGCGTCTGTCTCATCATCGTCGAGACGCCGGCGAATCCGACCAACAGCTTGGTCGATCTGAAGTTGATGCGCGAAGTCTCGGAAATGATCGGTTCGCGGCAAAGCGGAGGCCGGCCGCCGGTGGCGGTCGACAACACTTTTCTCGGCCCGGTTTTTCAGCGCCCGTTGCCGCACGGGGTCGACCTCGTCATGTATTCGCTGACCAAGTACGTGGGAGGCCACTCGGACCTGGTCGCCGGTGGAGTCGTAGGCTCGCGCGAAGCGGTTGGGCCGGTCAAGAAACTACGCGGTGCGCTGGGCACGCAGCTCGACCCGAATACGGCATGGATGATCATGCGTTCGATGGAGACGCTGTCGCTGCGCATGCACAAATCCGCGCAGAACGCTGCTTTGGTCGCGAACTTCCTGCGCACCCATCCGAAGATTGCCGGTGTGAACTATCTGGGATTTCTGGCGGCCGATGACCCGCGCAGCGCCGTGTTCAAACAGCAGTGCGAGAGCGCGGGCTCAACCTTCGGGTTCGCGGTGAAGGGCGGCGAGGCCGAGGCTTTCCGGTTGCTCGACGCATTGCAGGTCATCAAATTGGCGGTCAGCCTCGGTGGCACCGAAACGCTGATGTCCCATCCCGCGAGCACGACGCATTCGGGCGTGGCCAAGCAAACGCGCGATCGACTCGGCATAACCGATTCCCTGATTCGCATTTCCGTGGGCATCGAAGATGCGGATGACCTCATCGCGGATTTGAGCGCCGCGCTGGAGAGGGTGTAGCCACGGCGGTGTGATATTGACCGGTTCGGAATCGCCTGGGGGTGGGGAGGCTTCAAGGTAACGAGGAGTAAGTTACCTTGAAGCCTTCCCGCCCCCAGGCTTTTCGCGTTGGACGGTTCGACATCACGGTGCAGGAGCCAAGCCAGGCGAGCGCTAAAACCAATCGGTCTCAAATCACAGTGCCGATGTATTGCGGCCGATGTATTGCGCGTGGTTCGCGCAATTACGGAATTGCTTCACACAAAGATGCTCACCGCGGCGCGCATCCCCGCGCTTGAGCGACCGCATTTGCCCGCAAATTGAGATGGGCCCGGCAGATTGCCTCAAAACTTGAGCCCTCGCGCTCCGATCTGCGATGGGGGTCACAACGATTCCAGCGCTTCCGGCAAAAATAGCGTGACTCGGGGTTTCCCGGCAATTACGTCAACTTCTTAGGAGCTTCCATGCGTAAGATTCTCATAGCAACCCTGACAGCCGCCGTAGGGGCCGTTGGTGTTGCCCAAGCTGCCACGACCACCACCACCACGTTCGCGGTGACCGCCACCGTGCTGTCGACCTGCTCCGCGACGGCTGCGACGCTGGCATTCCCCAACTACACCCCCGGCGCCGGCGCTCAGATCGGCAATACCACCATCAGCGTCAAGTGCACGAAAAACACTCCCTTCACGGTGGCGCTCAATGCGGGTTCCACGACAGGCGATGCGTACGCGCAGCGTTTGATGGCCTCGGGCGTAAATACCTTGCAGTACAACTTGTACACCACGGCTGCGCTCAACACGGTCTTCGGCGACGGCAATGCAGGTACTTCAACGGTTGGCGGCACAGGTCTGGGAGTCGCCACGGCCAACAGTGTGCAGGTGTTCGGGCAGGTTCCCGACAGCGCCACGAACCAAGCGGCGATTGCGGGCAGCTACAGCGACCTGATCACTGTCACGGTCTCGTATTGATGTAAGGCCTCTGGCGGCGGCTGGATGCCGCCGCCAGAGGTCCGGCGATTGTTCAGGCTGGTTTCCGGGGATTTCATGCGCAAGACTCATGCAATGATGCTGATCTTGGGTGCCGCGATAGCGGCTCCCGCGAGCGCAAGCACTTTTAATATCTCGCCCATTCGAGCGGAGCTCGCGAACAGCCACCGTACCGAAGCACTGACCATCACCAACGCCGAGGATAGTCCTGTCGTGGTCCAAGTCCGCGTCGTGAGCTGGTCGCAGAAAGGCGGCGCGGAACTGCTCGAAGACACGCGCGAACTGTTGGCAACGCCGCCGGTGCTGCAGATAGCGGCCAACAGTCAGCAAATCGTGCGCGTCGCGTTGCGGCGCGAGCCGGACCCTGCGCAGGAACTTACCTATCGCGTGATCTTCGAGGAAGTGCCGCAGGCAGCGCCAAAGGACTTCACGGGGTTGCGGGTCGCGCTTCGCTTGAGCATCCCGGTGTTCGTCGCGCCCGCGCATGGCAGTGCCGGCGCAGAGGTGGCATGGGCTTCGCGCTGGCTCCCCAACGGCCAGCTCGAGCTTGCGGCAACCAACAACGGCAGCGGACATTTGCAGATAACCGATTTCGAGGCGCAGTTTCCAGGTTCGCTGATGCCGCTGCGAGGAGTGACTTCCAAGTACGTGCTCCCCGGCAGCCGGATGAGCTGGACGCTGACTCCGCCGGCCGATGCGACCCGGCAGGGAGTGATTCCCATCCGCGGTCACAGCGACCGAGGGGATTTTTCCGCCGACGTTGCGCCCAGCGACTTCTAAGAGTCGCGGGATTGGCGCGTGGCCGTATCAAGGCTCATCCGGATTGCGTACGCGCTGCAGACATATTCTGGCTTGCTGCTGATGCTGATGCTGGGTTTTGCCGCCCAGTGCGCGATCGCAGCAGGTCCGCCGGCACTGACGGAAGCCGTTTTGGAAGTCACTTTGAGCGATACCCAGCCCGGGGAAATGATGGTCGTCCTGCGCGATGCGGAGGGCCGGTTATATCTGGAAGAAAAGGACTTCGCGCGCCTGCGCCTGCACGTACCGCAAACGGCGCCGTATATGTATGAGGGCCGGCGATTTTTCGAGCCCAAGGCCATCAAAGGCTGTTCGGTAGCCATCGACGAGAGTCTGCAGCGCGCCGTCATTACCGCGCCGGCCTCGACGTTGGATACGACGCACTTGAGCGCCGCGGAGCGGCGCTCGCCCGACGTCACACCGGCATCGCCGGGCGCATTTCTCAACTACCAACTCTCGGCGCAGCAAATCGACGGCCAGAATTTGGGAGGCGCCTATGCCGAGCTCGGTGTTTTTGCGGGCGCCGGGGTGCTGACCAGCACCGGGGTCGCCCGCTACGGCGGCACCGGCACCGGCATCGACAACCAACTGGTCAGGCTGGATACCGCTTTCACACGAGATTTTCCGGCCACACTGGAGACGCTGAATCTCGGCGACGCCATCAGCGATGGCGCCAGCTGGGGAAACGCCGTGCGCTATGCGGGCGTGCGTTGGAGCCGAAATTTCGGGTTGCGGCCGGATTTGCTGACGACACCTCTGCTGGCCACTTCGGGCACCGCCACGGTACCGTCCACCGTGGATGTTTTCGTGAACAACCAGTTGGTGACGAGCAGCCAATTGCCGCCGGGCCCGTTCGTCATCGATCGATTGCCCACCGTGTCCGGCACCGGGGATGTCAGCGTCGTGGTGCGTGACGCGCTGGGGCGCGAGCAGGTCGTCACGCAAACCTTTTATTCGAGCACCACGCTGCTGGCGCAGGGCCTGACGCAGTACTCGGTCAACCTCGGCAAAATTCGCGACGACTATGGCTTGGAGAGCAATCAGTACGGTCCCCTGCTTGGCGAAGTCAGCTACCGGCGCGGCATCACCGACGGCTTTACGTTGGAAGGGCACGGCGAATATCTCGCGGGCGACTCGCACGCCGCCGGTGTGAATGCCGCGTTCGCGGTGGGGCGCGTCGGGGTCGTCAACGTCACGGCCGCGAATGGCGGGGATTCGAGCGGATCGGGCTGGCTGAGCGGTGTGGGAATCGAGCATCGCGGCACCAACACCAGTTTCATCGCGAGCAGCCTGTGGGCAACGAGCGAGTTCTCGCAGGTGGGCGAGCCTTTGGATCCGGCCCTGCGGATGCGACAGCGCAATCTATTGCAAACCGGCATGGGCTTGGGCCGTTTTGGATCCTTGTCGCTCGCCTATGTGCGCCAGACTTATCGCGACGCGCCCACGCAGCAGACCCTGGGCTTGACTCACAGCATCAGTTTCGGCCGAAGCGGGGCGCTGAATCTCACGCTCACCCGGACACGCACGGCGGCGGATCTTTCGAGCAGCGCGCAAAGTTCAACCAGCGCCTATTTGATTTTCGTCGTGCCGTTGAGCAGCCGACGCGCGGCCACGCTCGCCGCGGTGGGCGGCAGCGGCGGCGGAGCCCCTGCCAACGAGGTCATCGCTTCGCTGACCATGAGTCCCCCGGTTGGACCCGGCAGCGGCTATCGCTTCAGCGCATCCACCGCCGGCAACTACGACGCCGACTGGCGACAGCAATTCCGCAGCGCCGATCTGGAACTGGAGGTGGCGCACAATCAGGGCCTCGATGGCCGCAGCGCCTATCTGTCCGGCGCCATGACATTTCTCGACGGCCAGCTGAATACCACGCGCACCGTCAACGGCAGCTTCGCGATGGTGGATGTCGCAGGGCTCGCCGATGTTCCGGTGTATGTCGAAAACCAGCTCACCACGCATACGGATGCGAGCGGCAGAGCCTTGCTCTACAACCTGCGGCCCTATGAGGCCAACCGCATCAGCATCACGCCGGAAGATTTGCCGCTGGATACCAGCATCGCCGCCAGCAGCACCATCATGGCGCCGCCTTATCGAAGCGGCGTCATCGCGCGCTTTCCGGTCGAACGCATTCGCAGCGGCACATTCCGGCTGGTCACTGACGATGGCAAGCCGCTGCCCGTGGGCGCGGTGGTCACCCTGAAGGGTGTGCAGTTTCCGGTCGTGCTCGACGGCATGGTGTATGTCACAGGCTACGATCACGGCATGGCCGCGGAGGCGAGCTGGGCCGGCGGCCATTGCCGTTTTCGATTGGAGCCGCCGCCGCCGGATGACCCCTTGCCGGACATGGGCACCGTCAAGTGCCATACCGTCGGCGCAATCACCGTGAGCAACCCATGAAAGCTTGGAATGCCGCTCTTGCGCTGATCTTGGCGGCACTGTCGGTGCCCTGCGCCCACGCCGCCACCACGGTCAACTGCACGGCAAGCGCGGGGGGCATCGCCTTCGGCATTTACAATCCCTTGAGCGCGGTGGCCAACGCATCGACAGGAACACTGCGCGTCGCCTGCAACGGCAGCGGGACGGGCTCAGCCAATGTCACCGTCAATGTGAGTTTGAGCACAGGCTTGAGCGGCAGCTACGCGACTCGAAAAATGTTCTCGGGAGTCAATGCGCTCAACTACAACATCTTCTGGAGCACAGCATACAATCAGATCATCGGCGATGGCAGCGGCGGTTCTTTCGCGGGCGCCGCGGGACCGTTTCCGGTTCCCGCGGGAGGCAGCAACGTGGCGACCGGAACATTGTATGGGCTCATCCCCGCGTCCCAGGATGTGGCACCCGGCAGCTACAGCGATGTCATCACCGTGACGGTCACGTACTGACCGGTGCGGCTCACTCCAGCGGGCGCACTGCCAGGCGCACCGGCCACGGATAGTCGCCGGCGATCAGACCGGGCGCGAGCGTGAATCGAAATTTCAACGAGAGGTTGACGACCTGAGGCTTTTGCCATCTCTGCACGATGGTGCCGCCGTCCGCGCCCAGGGCCAGATCGGAGTTCAGCCCTTGAATGTTCATGGATGAAAGCATCGGGGCCACGGTCATGACCTCGAGTGCAAAGCCGCTCGGACTGTTGCTGCGAACGGTGAGCTGCGTCGGCTGCGTGACATCGATGAAGCCGCGTTTCAAGTCGGCGCCGGAAATTTCCAGGTCCGAGGGCGCCGATCGAAGCTCGATTTTGGCGACCGCGCGAACGGTCGCGCTGACCGCGAGGTTCGAATGGGTCTCCCGGGCACCGGCCGCGGTAACGCTTGCGGCAACAATCAGTGCGATACGTGCCGTGCCCAACCCGTGATTGTGCGAAGATTTGCCCAAGTCCTTCAATAGCGGCAATTAGCGGCCGTACTTTAGCGACTGACGAAGAGGATACTCTGTCAGACATAACGCAAAAGCAAGCGGGGAAAAATTTTGATGAAGCGCGGAATTGCGATCGGCAGCGTGGCCCTGTTGCAGTGGCTCATCGCTGCGCCCGGCACCGCGCTGGGTGAAAGCGCCGCGGGATTGAGCTCGGGGGAACCGGCCTCGGGGGATCTGACCTCGGTGGTCGTGACCGCGACGCGTGTCGCCGAGGAAAGCCGCGATTTGCCGGTATCGATCGACAGGATCGATGCGCAAGCCATTCGCAGCGGGCAGCTGCAGGTCAATCTGTCGGAATCGCTGCTGACGGTGCCGGGTGTCTCGGCGCAAAGCCGGCAAAACTACGCGCAGGATTTGCAGCTGTCGGTGCGTGGCTTTGGAGCTCGATCCAGTTTCGGCGTCCGCGGCGTGCGCCTGTATTCCGACGGAATTCCCGGGACCATGCCTGACGGCCAAGGGCAGTTTTCGCAATTTGATCTGGGATCTGCGGACCACATCGAAGTGCTGCGGGGTCCGTTCTCGGCGCTGTACGGAAACTCCTCGGGGGGCGTCATCGCGATATTCACCGAGGACGCCCAGCCCGGCTTTTCTCTCGGCGGCGATGCCGAGTACGGCACATTCAATACCCAGCGCTATGCCATGAAGACGACGGGGGACGATGGCTTCGTCAATTACGTGGTCGATGCCTCGCATTTTCAAACCGACGGCTATCGCGTTCACAGCGACGCGGAGCGCAATCTCTTCAATGCCAAGGCGAGCTTGGGCGTGAGCGACACGTCGAAATTGACGGTGGTTGGCAACGCCGTCCAAACGCCATTCGTGCAAGATCCTTTGGGCCTGACGCGCGCGCAGCTCGCCGCCGATCCAACTCAGGCCGGTGTGAATGCGCTTGCTTACAACACGCGCAAGTCGCTGGTGCAAGAACAACTCGGTGCGGTCTACGAAAATCATTTGAGCGCCGCCGATGACGTCTTTGCCAGCGTCTACACCGGGCATCGCGCCACCACTCAGTTCCAAGCGATACCCCAGGCGACGCAGCAGGCGGCGCCGCTTTATCCGGGAGGCGTGATCGATTTGGATCGGGCGTACTGGGGCGTTGATCTGCATATGACCGATCAGCGCAGCGTTGGCGGCATGCCGCTGCTGCTGGCCGCCGGCGTGAATTACGACGATTTGGCGGAGGCGCGAAAAGGCTATCTCAATTACATCGGCTCGGAATTGGGCGTGCAAGGAGCGTTGCGCCGCGACGAGGCGAATCATGTGTACGATTTCGACCAGTACCTGCAGGCGCAATGGGACCCCTCAGCCCGCTGGCGTATCGTCGCCGGGGTGCGCAACAGCCTCGTCGAGGTGACTTCTCACGGACACCTGGCGGTGCTCGATGCGGCGGACAGCGAAGTTCGGTATTCCGCGGTCAATCCGGTGGCGGGCATTACCTTCCGCGCAACCGATGCCATCAATTTTTACGGCTCCTACGGCAAGGGATTCGAGACGCCGACGCTGAATGATCTGGCCTATCGTTCGGTGGACGGCAGCCTTCCCGGGCTGAACCTCGGACTCAAGCCTGCGCGCAGCGACAATTACGAAGCCGGCATCAAAACCGGCAATGGCCAAGTGCGCGCCAATCTGGCGGCGTTCTACATTAAGACCGTCGATGAGCTGGCAGTCCTGCAGAATTTGAGCGGGCGCACCGTGGATCAAAATATCGGCGAGACCACTCGGCGAGGTGTGGAGCTCGAAGCCGACGCGAAATGGGCGGACGGTTTCAGTGCCCGGTTCGCGTACACCTACATCCGCGCAGTGGTGGCGCAGACCTATTTCACCTGTGTCACGGCGCCCTGCAATCCGCTGACCAATCCCACCGGCCGGCCTCCGGCAAACTATTTGCCGGTGAACGTCGGAAACCACCTACCCGCCATTGCGCAGAACACGGTGTACCTGGGGCTCACGTGGAGCCACCCCGCATGGGGTTTTTCAACGACACTGGAGACTCAAGGTAGGGCAAAAATTTATGCCGACGACCGCAACACGGACTCGGCGCCAGGGTATTGGGTGGCAAATTGGCGCGCCGGGTTTGAGCAGCAGTCGCGGCACTGGCGATTCAGCGAATTTGCCCGCATTGATAATCTGGCAAATCGAGCTTATGTAGGTTCTGTGATCGTGAATGAGACGAATTCGAGGTTTTTCGAGCCTGCGCCCGGGCGCACTGCATATATCATGTTCAATGCAGCGCTCCGTAATTAAGGTGGAGTTATGTACACCAAACGTCATGAACCGCGTTGTGTAGATAGGGTCTTATAGATCATGTCTTGGTGAGGCGGCCGCAGGCGGCGGCGAGCGAAGGAGAGGCTTATGATTATCAAGGGCAAAGGCGTTATTTTGGCGGCAAGCGCGCTCGGGTTGATCCTGGCAGGCGCGGGACCGGCATTGGCGCAGCATGGCGGCGGGGGCGGCGGAGGCCACGGCGGCGGCGGTGGTGGTGGCGGCCACTCATTCAGCGGCGGCGGCCAC
>Ga0210406_10002592_pt1 | contig 20510 bp, 20 predicted proteins | sample IncBWC30MmetaG_FD_155454 | JGI IMG/M metagenome (GOLD analysis project Ga0210406, IMG submission 155454) | Forest soil microbial communities from Barre Woods Harvard Forest LTER site, Petersham, Massachusetts, United States - Inc-BW-C-30-M | ecosystem: Environmental > Terrestrial > Soil >... | reverse complement strand
GCTGGCGGCCGAGCCCGGACCCGTGCGCTCGTCCTCCGGCGTCGAGATGCTGGCGCGAAAGCTCGGGCCGCCGGGTGTGATCACGACGCTGATCATCGCTGGCGGCGAGGGCGTCGAGGCGGCCGCGCGGAACACATGCGCGCTTCAGTTTGTGCGCGCGGTCGCCAGGCGCGGCGTCCGCGTCGCGAGCGTCTGCTCGGGAACGTTCATCCTGGCCGAAGCGGGCCTGCTCGACGGCAGGCGCGCCACCACGCATTGGCAGCGCACGCGGCAATTCCTCCGCAACTATCCGCAGGTCAAGCTCGAGCCCGATCAGATCTTCGTCCGCGACGGCAATATCTGGAGCTCGGCGGGCATCACCGCCGGCATCGATCTCGCGCTCGCGATGGTAGCGGAGGACTATGGCGACGAGATCGTGCAGAAGACCGCGCGCCAGCTCGTGCTCTATCATCACAGAAGCGGCGGCCAGTCGCAGTTCTCCTCGCTTCTGGAGTTGAAGGCGCCGACCGGACGCTTCGGACCATTGCTCACCTGGGCGCGCGAGCATCTCGACGCGAAGCTTTCGGTGGACGATCTCGCCGACCGCGCCGGCATGAGCGCGCGGCACTTCACCCGCGCCTTCATTGCTGAGACCGGAACCACGCCGTCGAAGGCGGTCGAGCGGCTGCGCATCGAGGTGGCGCGCCAGCGCGTGCAGTCGTCAAGCGAGGCGATCGAGCGCGTCGCCGAGACGACCGGCTTTCGCGATCCCGAGCGGATGCGCCGCGCCTTCATCCGCGCCTTCGGCCAGCCGCCGCAAGCGCTGCGCCGCGCCGCAAGGGCGGGGATAGCTACGTCCGCATGAGCCCGAGCCGCCGCCCCAACCATTCCGTGGTCGGGGCTTGGATCAGGATCGTCATCAGGATCGCGACAAAGGTGACGGAGGCGATCAGATGCGCCTGCGGCGCCTTCATGCCGAGCAGGAGGCCTGCAAGCGCTGCCGGGATGACGCCGGTCTCGCGCGTCCAGCACATGAAAAGCAGCTCGGCAAGGCTCCATTTCGCGCGGCGATCGGGCAGGGCGCAGACAAACACCGTGACCGGCCGCGCCACCAGCATCAGCACGGTGACGACGGCGACACCGCCCAGCCAGTGACGGCCGACCGCGGCGAAATCGACCTGTGCGCCGAGCAGGATGAAGATGAACAGCCGCATGATGAACGACGTGGTGAACACGAACTCGTCGAGCCTTTGCGCTTCACCCGCCTCCATCTGAAAGCCGAACGCTTCCTTGTTGCCGAGCACGATGCCGAACACGAACACCGCCATGAAGCCGCTGGCCTGAAGACCCGAGGCTGCGAAATAGGCGCCGATCACGGCAACCAGCGTGACGACCGGCGCGTATTCGGCGAGGAAGGCCCATTTCTCGTGCGCGATCAAAACTCCCGCGAGATAGCCGAGCGCGAGGCCGGCGAGGATGCCGATCACGAATTGTCTGAGCAGATCGAACAGAGATGAGCCGAACGAGACACCGCCGCTGCCGGTTGCCAGTGCGAGCATCGTGAAGGTCAGGATCGCGCCCATCGCGTCGTTGAAGGCGGACTCGCTCATGACGGTCTGCGCGACGCGGTCGCGTATCCGCACCTGGCGGAAGATCGGGATCAGCGTCGCCGGATCGGTCGAAGCCATCGTGGCGCCGAGCAGGCCGGCCACCGCGAGCGGCAGTCCAAAAATGTAGGACGCCGCAAGGGCGACGATGCCTGCAGTGATCAGGATGCCGATGGTCGCGATCACCACGATCGTGATCCAGACCTCCTTCAACACGTTCAGCCGCAGCGCCGCGCCGCCGTCGAACAGGATATAGCTCGCACCGAACAACAGGATGATCTGGTTCAGCGCCGAATCCGCTTTGATGTCGATCAGGCCCATCGCATGCGGCCCGATCACGATCCCCGCGACCAGGAAGATCGCGACATCGGGAATCCTGATCCTCTGCGCGACAAACGCCGCAACCGTGCCGATCGCAAGGATCAGCCCGCATGACAGCAGCGTATGCTGGGCGACTGCGAGCGAAGGAGATGATTCCACCGGCTGGTTCCCGGCGCGAGCGTTAGACCAGTTCCAGCCGCAGCGATCTGCCGACCATCTTGGCAGCTCGCTGCAACGTAGAAAGAGTGACGTTACCATCTTTCGGATCAAGCAGGCGGCTGATCTGGCTGCGGCTGGTTTTCATTTTTTCAGCAAGGCCCTTCCGGGAAATGTTCTTGGCTTTCATGGCCTCGAGAATTTGCCATGCAAGGACCTCCTTGATCGCCGTTGCCTGAAATTCCTCAAGCTTGCCGTCTTCCTTCAAGAATCCGTCGAGCGAGCTCAGAGTGGCTGCCGCGCGGGACGTCTTCCGCTTCCTGCTCTTGGTCACAGCGATCTCCTTCAACCTTCAAATTCCATCTTTCGCTTGCGAGCCAACGTCAATTCGTCCTCGGGAGTCTTTTGGGTTTTCTTGATGAAGCCGTGGAGTACGACTATCCGGTCTTGCACGACGCAAAAGAAGACCCGCGCGATACGGTGACTCGGGAGGCTCGTTCGAACTTCCCACAACCCGTCCCCAAGGCGCGGCAGAGCGGCATACCGACCGGCCAGCGATATTGGACACGCATCAGATCAAGGCCAATTGCGTTTCGGTCCCTTTCATCGAGAGCACGGAGCCAATCCCGAACGATCTCGCTGCCACCGCGCGTCCGGTAGAACACGACCGGCATCTTGCGCGCATTGTTACCTGCCATGCTGCCCTATAAATGGTTCATGTACCATAAAATGTGCAGCATTTGCAATCTCATGTTGTGCGGCCGATCCGGCTTGTGATCGCAACCAGCTCGCAGAACGGCTTCAGCGTTCTGCCAAGGGGCGGCTCGGCGATGCCGATGAACACCAGCGCCGCGATCGCGCGCGTGCCCTGACCGCCAAGCCAGGCGAGCCCGCGCACGGGCAGGGCAGCGTTTTAAAACTGAAGGCATGCGCTGGTCGACCTTGATGACAAGGATGCTGTTTACGCCGTTGCGGAGGCTTAGCCCAACGCCTTCAGCCAGGCGGCGATCTCGCTTGCGGCGACGTTGGCCTGCGGCAACAGTTTGCCCATGGTGAAGAAGCCGTGGAACTGGCCGGGGAAGTGGCGATAGGTCACGGGCACGCCGGCTTCCTTCAGCCTTGCGGCATACTCGTCGCCTTCGTCGCGCAGTGGATCGACGCCCGCGGTCAGGACATAGGCCGGCGGAAGGTTTGCCAGCGTCGCGGCGCGCGCGGGCGAGGCGCGCCAATCGCTGACGTCGGTATCGCCGAGATAATGGTTCATGAACCAGCCGATCACCGAATGCGTGAGCAGCACCGAGGTCTCGGGCTCGCGATGCGATGGATGCGTCCTGGCAAGATCCGTTGCGGGATAGATCAGGAGCTGGCCCGCGATGGCAGGTCTCTGCACAGATCCCTTCACAGGTCCCTTCACAGGTCCCTTGCCATCGCGCGCGGCGAGCGACACCACGGCGGCGAGGTTGCCGCCCGCGCTGTCACCGCCGACGCAGAGGCGCGCGGCGTCGATGCCGAGCGTGCTCGCATTGTCGGAGATCCAGGCCGTCGCGGTGATGGCGTCATCGAAGGCGGCAGGAAATTTGTGCTCCGGCGCGAGCCGGTAGTCGACGGAGATCACGACGAGCTCGCCCTCATGCGCGAGCTTCCGGCACACGACATCGTGGGAATCCAGATCGCCGATCACGAAGCCTCCGCCGTGAAAGAACACCAGGCATGGCGCGAGGCCGTCTCTGTCTCTTAGCTTCATCGGCCGGTAGACGCGCGCCGGAATTGCGCCATGGGGCGCGGGAATCGACAGCGGCGCGACCGATTGCAATTCCGGCGGCTCGGGATTGGTGGCCGGGCGGGCCGCCAGATAATCGGCACGCGCCTGCGGCGGCGTCAGCGTCTCATAGGGCGGCCGGCCGGCGTCCAGGAACGCCTTGTAGACGGCGGCGGCATCGGGATCGAGCACAACGGGCATGGTCAGGGGACCTGTTGATGTTGAGGGTTCGTTGCTTTCGCATCGTCCCGGAATAGCGGCGTTAAGCCGCTGTGCGTCCGCCGTCGACCGTATAGGCCGAGCCGGATACATAGCTCGCCTCGTCGGAGGCAAGGAAGGCGACGATGGAGGCGACCTCCGACGCCTGCCCCAGGCGGCGCGCGGGTATCCGCTCGACGATCTTCTCCTGCGGCATCGGCGCGTTGCCGGTGCTGCGGCCCGCGAGGATCGCGCTCAGCATGCGGCTGTCGATCATGCCGGGGCAGACGCAATTGACGCGCACGCCGGTCCCCGTGCACTCCCATGCCGCGCTTTTGGTCAGCCCGATCACCGCATGCTTGCTCGCGCTGTAGACCGCAATCTGCGGCGAACCCATCAAGCCCGCGATCGAGGCGGTATTGATGATGCTGCCTTTGTTTTGCTTCAGCATCACCGGCAGCACGTGCTTCATGCCGAGAAAGACGCCGACCACGTTGACATCGAGCACGCGTCGAAACGTGTCCAGCGGATATTGCGTGATCGGCTTGACCTCGCCCTCGACGCCCGCGTTGTTGTAGAACACGTCGATGGTGCCGAACCGGTCGACGGCGGCGCGGACGTAATCGGCGACCTCATCCTCATCGCTCACATCCGCCGCAACGGCGAGCGCTTCCGCCGAGGTGGGCAGTCCCTTGATCGCGTCCTCCAGATCCTCGCGCCTGCGGTCGACGGCGACGATGCGCGCGCCGCGTTGGGCGAGAAGCTCCGTGGTGGCGCGGCCGATGACGCCGGCGGCTCCGGTGACGACGGCGGTCTTGCCGTCCAGACGAATACGGTCGGGCATGGGTTCCTCTGTCGCTCCGGTTCTGGCGGATGCGTGGTTGGGCGCGTTGAGGCTGCGCCCTCGTTGGCTTGTGACGGGACTATTCCATCTGCGGAGGGAACTGACCAGTGGGCGGGAGGCGTTCCCGCCCTTTCCCCGCCGTATTCGGCGTGTTAACCGGTGAAGGCCGCGAGCGGCGGTTAAAGCTGTACCCTGTACAATGGCTTAAGTCCGATTCGCCGATAATGGCTTAAGTCCGATACGCCCGTTAAAGCCGCGAGATGTTTCGACCCATTGTTTTGACCGGTCTTGCGGCTGTGGTGGCCGCCACGCTGATCTCGCCTGCCACGCCCGCGCGTGCGCAGATCGGCAACATTTTTTCCGATCCTCCGCTGCGGCCGCCCGGCAATATTCCGCGCGGCGGCCAGCCCCAGCCATCCCCGGATGACGAGGAGGAGGTTCCGGAACTGCCTCCGGGCGGTCGCGTCCTGCCGGCGCCGACCCGGCCTGGGCTCGGAGCTCCCGGGCCCGGCTCGGTGCAATCGCAGCCCCTGGCGCCGCCGCCCGGCACGACGGTTGTTCCGCAAAACGCGCCGCCTGCGGTTGCCGTAGCGCCACCCGGTGCGCAGCCGCCTGGCGCCAACGCGGCACTGCCGGCCCTGCCGCCCGGGCAGCGACAGCCGAAGGGGACGCCGCAGCAGGCGCCGGCGAGCTTGCAGCCCGGCGACGAGGTCGTGAGCGAGCCGCCGGCACAGAAGGTCGTCAACAAGAAGGCCAGCTTCTCCGGTCTCGACAAGATCACCGGCCGCATCATCAATTTCGACGAGGATATCGGCGAAACCGTCCAGTTCGGCGCGCTGCGGGTCAAGACGGATGCCTGCTACACCCGCCCAGCGACGGAAGCCGCCAACACCGACGCCTTTGTCGAGGTCGACGAGATCACGCTGCAGGGCGAGGTCAAGCGGATCTTCTCGGGCTGGATGTACGCCGCAAGCCCCGGCCTGCATGGTGTCGAGCATCCGATCTACGACATCTGGCTGACGGATTGTAAGGGGCCGGAGACGACGGTCGTCACCGCGGCGCCCGATCCGAAGCCCAACGCCGCGCCCTCACCGCAGCCGGCGCAAAAGCGCCAGCCGCAGCAGCGGCAGACGGCTCCGCGTCCGCCCGCACAGATGCAGCAGCCCTCGCCGCAGCAGCAGGCGCAACAGCCGCCACCGCCCCCACCACAGCAGCAGCCCGGCGGCCTGTTCGGGGTTTTCCGCTAGTTCAGCTTCGGGCAGCGATAATCGCGAGCGCGGCGGCGCCCGAGACCGGCCGGTCGACCGGCAGCCGTGAGAAATCGGCAGGCGTGCCCTTGATCGCCTTGTCGAGCAGCGCGGCGTAGCGCCTGCGCGGGATTTCGACCGCGCCAAAGGTCCTCAGATGCTCGGTGACATATTGCGTGTCGAGCAGCTCGAACCCGCCCGCGATCAGCCGCGCCACCAGATGGACCAGCGCCACCTTCGAGGCGTCGCGCACACGGTGAAACATGCTCTCACCGAAAAAGGCGCGCCCCAGGCTGACGCCGTAGAGCCCGCCGACCAGATCATCGTTCTGCCAGACCTCGACGCTGTGGCCGTGGCCGATCCGGTGCAGCCCGGCATAGAGCTCGCGGATGCGCGAATTGATCCAGGTGTCCTCACGCCCGGCCTGCGGCGCGGCGCAGCCGGCGATGACGGCCTTGAACGCGCAGTTGACGCTCACGGAAAAAGCGTCCGACCGCACCGTGCGTGCCAGGCGCGATGAGATGCGAAAGCCGTCGAGCGGGATCACGCCGCGCATTTCCGGCTCGACCCAGAACAGGGTCGGATCATCGGCGCTCTCGGCCATCGGAAAAATGCCGCAGGCATAGGCGCGCAACAGCACTTCGGGCGTGATTTCGGAGGCGGCGGAGTCGCGCGACGTCATGGGCATAGGATAGCAAAGAGAGGCGGGACCTGCGAAGACCTATTCCCCAATCGGCGGGTCAGCCTCGCTATTTCGCCGCCGCGGTCGCCGCAGGCTTCTGCGGCGGTGTCTTGATGCGGCGGAACGTGACCACGATCCGCGTTCCCGCGTGGTTCGGGTCGCGCTCGACGGTTGCCTCCAGCTTGGACGCCATCGCGCTGACGATGCGCTGTCCCATGCCGGTGGAGCGCGGATCGCTCTTGCCGTTGAGGCCGACGCCGTCGTCGGAGATCGACAGCACCAGATCCTCGCTCTTCTCGCCGAGTTCGACATGAATGGGGCCGGCACAATCCGGATAGGCGTATTTCACCGCGTTCATCACCAGCTCGTTGACGATGATGCCGATGGCGACCGCGCGATCGGGATCGATCTCGATCGGATCGGCCTTCAATGTCAGCCGTGACATCTTGTTGCCCTCGGCCGAGCGGCGAAGATCCTCCAACAGCGCGTCGAGATATTGATTGAGCAGCACGCTCTTCAGGTCATGCGAAGTGTAGAGCCGGCGGTGCACCTGCGCCACCGCCGCGACCCGTCCCATCGCATTGGTCAGCGCCGCCTTGACGTCGTGCTGGGTCGCGGAATTGGCCTGCAGATGCAACAACGAGGCAATGATCTGCAGACTGTTGCCGACGCGATGGTTGACCTCGCGCAACAGCACCTCGCGCTCGGCGGCAAGCGCCGCATAGCGGTCGCGCGAGGCATGGACCTCGGCCTCCGCCTCGTCGCGCGCCTTCTGCAATCGCGCCTGCCGCAGCGCGCCTTCGACGGCGACATGCAGCAGCGGAATGAAATCGCCCCTGACATCCTTGACGAGATAATCCGCCGCGCCAGCCTTCATCGCCGTCACCGCGATCTGCGAGTCCTGGGATGCCGTGACGAACACGACCGGCGGCGCGCCGGGGATCGCCATGATCCGCTCGAGCGTCTCGAGCCCGTCGAGTCCCGGCATGTACTGATCGAGCGCGACGACGTCGATGCCGCCCTCCTTGATGCGCAGGAGCCCTTGCTCGCCGCTGTCGGCGTGCATCACATTCAGTCCGAGCCGCGTCAGACCGCGCTCGACCAGCCGGGCCAGCGCCGGGTCGTCGTCGATATAAAGCAAAGTGGGTGTCGTCTGGCTCATGTGGCGGCTGGCGGGACCTGGATGACGGAGAAGAACAGACCAAGTTGGCGAATGGCGTTGGCGAAGCTCTCGTAGTGGACCGGCTTGGTGATGTAGACGTTGCAGCCGAGTTCGTAGCATCGCTTGATCTCCTGCGAATCGTCGGTCGTGGTCAGCACCACGACCGGCGCACACTTCAGCGTCTTGTTTTCCTTGATCTGCCGCAGGATATCGATGCCCGTCATGTCGGGCAGGTTGAGATCAAGGAGGATCAGCAGCGCCCGTCCCGTGTGGTCCTGGGCGCTACCATCGCTGCCGAAAAGATAGGTCATCGCGTCTGTACCGTTGGTGAACGGGATAATGTCATTGTTGACACCGGACCGGCGAATGTTCCGCTCGATCAGACGGGCGTGTCCTTCGTCGTCTTCGATCATGATGATGGTGACGGGTGTGGTCATGAATCCTTGTTCCGGTAGTTGACGGCCCAATTGATGGGCAGGGTAATCGTAAAGCTGCTGCCGTTATTGAGTTCCGACGAAACCGACATGGTTCCACCCAACCGTCGCACCAATGCGCGGACATGGGCAAGCCCGATCCCCTGACCCGGCTTGTCCTGGGTTCCAGCCCGGCGGAAGAGTTCAAAAATACGTTGATGGTCCTTTGGGTCGATGCCGCGGCCGTTATCGGCGACCTCGAAGATCGCAAAGCCGAGCTTGGTCCGGCCGCGGACCGTGATCCGCCCGGGAGCCTGCGGCTTGAGGTATTTGATCGCGTTGTCGATCAGGTTGGAGAAGATCTGCTCCAGTGCCAGGCGGTCGCTGACGATGCGCGGCAGCGGCTCGATCTTGATCTCGGCGTCGGCTTCCTCGGCCTGATGCGCCAGAGTGGCAACGATCCCTTCGATCAGCTCGTGGGTGTCGATCGGCTCCGGCGTGAACTTGCGGCGGCCTTCGCGCGTCAGGTTGAGGATCGCGGAGATCAGGCGGTCCATCTTGCCGATCGACGATTTGATGAAGCCCAGCGCCTCGGAGAAATCCTCCGAGAGCTGCTTGTCCTCGCCCTCAAGCTTCGGTTCGACGTCGGCGGCGGCCGAGGGGGGCGCGACCGAGGCCGTGGCGCGCGCCAGCGCCGCGATGCGCCGGAAAATATCGCCGCGCAATTCCTCCAATTCGCTGGTGAAGCCCATGATGTTGACCAGCGGCGAGCGCAGGTCGTGGCTGACGATATAGGCAAAGCGCTGGATCTCGTCGTTGGCTTCGCGCAGATCGGCGGTGCGCTCGTCGACGGTTGCTTCGAGATTGACATTGCTGTCGCGCAGCCGCGCCTGGGCCTCGTCGCGGGCGCGCGACGAACGCCGCACCAGAAAGATCGAAATGCCGGCGAGCGCAATGACGAGCCCGGAGCCTGCGATGGTCACCGAGGACGCGAGCAACTGGCTGTGTTCGGCGTTTGCGGTTCGCAGCGTAAACAACCGATCTTCCTCGGCGCGCATGGCATCGGCGACCTCGCGGATCGTCGCTGTCGTGTTGCTCGCGGCCGCCTCGCGGACAAGTGCAGCGGCGTTCTGCACCTGGCCATTCTTGACGAGCGTCATTTCGCGCGCGAACTGGTCGAGCCGCGTTTCAATTGCCCTGCGCAATTTTGCGACGTGCTCGGTCTGCAATGGGTTGTCCGCGGTGATACGGCTGAGCTTGTCGAGGACGGGAGGGATCGCCGCGACCGCGTCCTCATGGTCGGCCAGAAATTCCGGCCCGAGAGTCAGGATATAGCCGCGCGCGGCGCTTTCGGCCCGGCGGATTTCAAGCAGCAGCGCATTAGTCTGATTTTCGACCTCAATGGTGTGGACCACCCAGCCGCTGTCGTCGCGGGCCTTGTTGACCAGCAGCACCGAGGCCACGCTGATTGCGACCAGCACCAGAAATCCCGCCGACAACAGCAGGATCTGCCACAGCGCGCGCCTGTGCCCGAGATCAGGCGTCACGGCCAACTCGCAAGCGTCAGGTGAGAAATTCGATCGCCCCCCGAGCGGAAATCACTTCAACCGCACATAACGCGCCCGCGGACGGATGGTTCCGCAGGGCGCGCCCGGGAAGGCGGGTGCCGGCCTCAGCCGGGCTGCGGAGCCTTTTGGCCGGCGAGATACTGCTCCAGCCAGTGAATATGATAGTCGCCATCGATGATGGCGGGCTCCCGGACCAGCGCGCGGAACAGCGGCAGGGTGGTCTCGATGCCGTCGACCACCATCTCGTCGAGCGCCCGGCGCAGCCGCATCAGGCATTCCGCGCGGGTCTTGCCGTGGACGATCAGCTTGCCGACAAGCGAATCGTAATAAGGCGGGATGACATAGCCCTGATAGACCGCGGAATCGATCCGCACGCCAAGCCCGCCCGGCGGATGATATTGCAGGATCTTGCCGGGCGAGGGACGGAAGCTGACGGGGTTCTCGGCATTGACCCGGCATTCGATGGAATGGCCGATGATCGTCACCTCGTCCTGGGTCACGGGCAGGTCGCCGCCCGCGGCGATGCGGATCTGCTCCAGCACCAGGTCGATATCCGTGATCATCTCGGTGACGGGATGCTCGACCTGGATGCGGGTGTTCATCTCGATGAAATAGAACTCGCCGTCCTCGTAGAGAAACTCCACCGTGCCGACGCCGAGATATTTCATCTGCTGCATCGCCTTCGCAACGGTGAGCCCGATCTTGGCGCGCGCCGTCGCATCCAGCGCGGGCGAGGGGCCTTCCTCCCAGACTTTCTGGTGGCGCCGCTGCAGCGAGCAGTCGCGCTCGCCGAGATGGATCGCGCCGCCGCGCCCGTCGCCGAGCACCTGGATTTCGATGTGGCGCGGCTTCTGCAGGTATTTCTCCAGATAGACCGAGGCATCGCCGAAGGCCGACTTGGCTTCGTTGGCCGCCGTGGTCAGCGCCATCTTCAGCTCATCGGCGGAGTTTGCGACCTTCATGCCGCGTCCGCCGCCACCGGCGGCGGCCTTCACCAGCACCGGAAAGCCGATCGATGTCGCGATCGCCATCGCGTCGTCGTTCGGGCTGACCGCACCGTCGGAGCCGGGCACCACGGGGATCCCGAGCCGCCTTGCCGTCTTCTTGGCCTCGATCTTGTCGCCCATCAGGCGGATGTGCTCGGCCTTCGGGCCGATGAACTGCAGATTGTGCTCGGCGAGGATCTCGGCGAAGCGCGCGTTCTCCGACAGAAAGCCATAGCCCGGATGCACCGCGTCGGCGCCGGTGATCTCGCAGGCCGCAAGCAGCGCCGGCACATTGAGATAGCTCTCCTTCGAAGGCGGCGGGCCGATGCAGACGCTTTCATCGGCGAGCCGCACATGCATCGCGTCGGCATCGGCGGTGGAATGCACCGCGACCGTCGAAATGCCCAATTCCTTGCACGCCCGCAGGATGCGCAAGGCGATCTCACCGCGGTTGGCTATGAGGATCTTGTCGAACATGCTGCCTCAGCGAGCGAATGGCGAATGGCGATTGGCGAAGAGGAACAAGATCCGTTCGCTACTCACCATTCGCTATTCGCTATTCGCCCTCTACTCAATAATCACCAACGGCTCGCCGAATTCGACCGGCTGGCCGTCCTCGACCAGAATCTGCGTCACGGTGCCGGCGCGCGGCGACGGAATCTGGTTCATTGTCTTCATCGCCTCGATGATCATCAAGGTCTGGCCGACCGTCACCTTGGTGCCGACATCGACGAAAGGCTTGGCGCCGGGCTCCGGCGCCCGATAGGCCGTGCCGACCATCGGCGAGGGAACGACGCCTGGATGCTTGGACAGATCATTGGCGGCAGCGCTCGCCGCAGCCGAGGCAGAGGCGGCGGGCGCTGCGGCCGCGGCGTGGAATGTCGCGGGCATCGCTGCGGCGACGCTGATATTGCGTGCGACGCGCAGTCTGAAACCCGCGCGTTCGATCTCGATCTCGGTGAGGCTCGTCTCATCCAGCAGCGACGCCAATTCGCGGATGAGCGCGCTGTCGTCGCTGGAAAATTTTGCGTCTTTGCTGTCGTCCGGCTGGCGCGCCATGATCTTGATCCGGGAAACTCTGTGCGTGGTGAGACGGCGGAGGCGTCAGGCTTGAGCTTTTAGGTTCTGGCCGATCCTGGCGGCAAGGCCGTTGATCGCGAGCCGGTAGCCGTCGATTCCAAAACCGGAAAGTGTCGCAAAGGCGGCCATCGCGGTGAAGGAGTGATGACGGAAGCTTTCGCGGGCGTGGATGTTGCTGATATGCACTTCGACCGTGGGAATCTGCACCGCCTTCAAGGCGTCATGCAGCACGATCGAGGTATGGGAATAGGCCCCGGCATTGATGATGATCCCGGCGGCCTTGCCGTCATGGGCCTCGTGAATGAAGTCGACCAACTCGCCCTCGCGATTGGACTGCCGGCAATCGGCCTTCAGGCCGAACCGCGCGGCGGTCTCCGCGCAAAGCTTCTCGACATCGGCGAGCGTCGCGTGGCCATAGGTATCGGGCTCGCGGGTTCCCAGGAGATTGAGGTTGGGTCCGTTGAGGACATAGATCGTCTGTTCAGGGGTCGTCTGCTCAGGGGTCTTGTGTTCAGGGGTGTTGTATCCAGGGGTCTTATGTTCAGGGGTTTTGGCCATCCCAATCCCGGCAAATATGGCGGCAGGTCGCGCGGTTATAGGTAAGAAGCGGGCGTCCTAGCAAGTATTTGATCTGTCAATCGATTAATTTCCTGTCAGTTATCCTGTCAGTCATTGCCTGTTTGGGGTTTGTTCCTGGCCGCCAGGCGTATCTTCTGGACCTCGATCACCGTCGCGTTCTTGGCCCGCATGCGTGAATAGCGCTCGGTCGTAGCGATGTTACTGTGCGTTGCGGCATCTCGGGCCTTCTCCATGTCGGCGCCGAGGTCGCGCGCCTCAGTGATGGCCCCGGCGCGGCTGTCGCGGTTCTGGAAAGTATCGGGAATCTTGCAGGCGCGGGCGATCTCGCGCCACTTACGGCGGAACCGACTAGCTTCCCAGGGGCGGCCGGTACCGTGATAAATCGCCATCGGCCCTGTCATTGGCACCTCGCCGAGATGTTTGCGCAGGTGGCCCAGTCCTTCCATCGCTGACGCCAGGCTCCGACATCGGGATCCATTGGACAATCCTTTTGCCGCAGCATCAGGTCGAACTGCAGGGCTTGCACGAGCGCGATTGAAAAGTGGCCAAGCTGGCGGGCCTTTGTCCGGATGGCGGTGGCCTGCTCCGCCGTGATGATCTCTTCGCGCGGCTCGCCCATCGGGAAGCTGAGGCGCTTATCGCGCATGACAACAAGCAGGCGCTCGCAGTCCTGATTCTCAAGTACGACCGCGCCGCAGCCGAATATGGTTCGGAGATGTCCGACCATCTGGTGGGCCATGTCGATCGTCTGGCCACCCTGGCTCCATTCGTCGTGCCAGATGATGATGTGCTTCGCGCGGATCTCCGACAGCAACATCTTGCCGTGCTTCTCGACGATGCGCCTGATAGCTCCTTCGTGCTTGATACGCGTGCGGTAGCGCTTCTTGAGATGCCGCGAGGCCGCCAGCGCAATGGCAATCATGTAGTTGTGTTCGAAAAGGATTGGTTTTCTAAAACTGACATAATCGTTCGGTTTAGAACGGGTGACGATCGGACGATTTACTGCCGCACTCCTCGTGCGCTCAGAACGGCTTTTGGCGCAGTTGCTGTGCCTCTAACCGGCGATACTGTGATGCGTAACGCAGGATTTGTATCGCTCACCAATCCAGATGGCAGTTTCTTTCGTCGAGTCGAGGGATGGCACGTTCCACTCGCATAGCGAGGGAAGGAAAAATCAGAATTGAGCGACGGTGCGCTCGGCAGCGGAAAGCGGGCGCCCGCACGTCAACGCGGATAGAGCCAATACTTTACATGTTCCTTGTCAGGCATGAACCTCAGTGTGGGAGTCCGTTCACTGGGAAGCAAATGCGTCGTCGAGCAGATCAGCCGCCCCAAGGCATCAAGGACCGCGCGGTTGGAAGAATAGGTGGCGTGGTCAAGTCCAAACATGTCGTCGCCCACACTCGTCACATCGATGGTTTCGATCCCCTCAACGAGATGTGGCCCGTCACTGTCGACGTAGCCCATTCGTGTCCCCCAGGCCTTTTTGTCCGACACGAGCAAAACCTTATCGGCCGAAGACACGTACATTGTCATGTTTCTTGCGACGGATTTCATCTCGGAAACCTTCTTCATGAATACGTCTGTGTCCACGTCCGGGGCGGCGAGAACGAGCTCTGCTATTTTCAAATTCACCTTGCTCAGGAACGCTTGCTGTAGGGCGTTGACGAGTATCTCGTTTCCAAGGTTGCGCTACAATATAGACCCGCTTGTCGCCAATCTCCTCGGTGAGGACCCTGAGGACTTGCAAGAGATCGCCGCCGGAAAATTCGGCGCTTTCACGATCGTAGTCGTACTTGAGCAGTTCACCTGCGGACGGCCAGGAAAACACCAGAACAGAGCCGCCGAAATTGGCGTCATAAGCGATCTGGGCTGCCTTGAACACTGCGTCCTGAAAGGTGACGTCGTAACCGTGAACAAAGAGCAAGACGCTGTTGGCATCAGATCTGAGTCTGTCGACGAATTCGGCCCGAGCAAGGCTGGAGAGCGATTTTATGCGAAAATGATCTTCGTCCTTTTCCGGCTCATACTGCCATTTAAAATATCTGAACCTCGGACGCTCGACGCGACCAAGCACGTGGCTCCTTGGCACGCTCACGATCGTTACCCCGTATTTCAATTTCATACTGCGAAGCGATGTGATCGAACTCAGTTGGAGCGAAGGCTCTTGCTTGAATTCGCGGTTCGTTGCGAAATAAACCGGCTGCAGAGCCAGGGGCGTTGCGTTTGGCCGGACGCCTGTGACTCGTCGACCAACGGGACATTTGAATTTATTCCCCTGCCGGAGCGTAAGCGACATCTTCGCGTGATGCAGCTCACACAAGAAGGGGCCGCAGCGATCTAGTCTTCGCGTCGGACCCAACGAGGGGAGACTGGAAATGCGGGTTTTTGTTTTGCCTGCAGCGATGATTCTGGTTTCGGCAGGAGCGCAAGCCGACGAGTTGAGAAACCTGTCGCTCGGCGGGAGCGACGAGGCGGTTCAGGAGACCAAGACGGCGGAGCCGGTCAGCGCGGTCGACCCCGTGTGGGCGCCGATGCCGGGGGCTCCAAAGGCCAAGACGACAAAGAGCATCGACAGGCCGAAATTCACCGGATGTCCGCCGGGTGTCGAGATGTCCAGGCGGAGCCGGATGAAGGCCGCCGCAAGCCATCGCCGCGTGCCTGCGCAGATGGCGAGGGCCGATGTCGGGCGGCCGCACGACAGGGGCTGGTCCGTCGTCGCCCGCATCGTGGCGACTTTGCACCACTACGGGATCTATTGGTAGTCGGCACGACTGCGGTCATCGCGTCACGCCAGCTATTCGAGGAATGGTTCACGATCGGAGTGTCGCGTATCAAGTTGATGGCCAAGCAGACAGCGATCACTGTCAGAAATGACTTTTGCATATAGATCGATAATCATGGAAGGTCCTGCTCGGTGAGCGGCGTCATCACCGCAGCGTGCTTCACAGGACCGCATGCAAATCAGCCAGAAAGTGAAATCGCTATTTTGAAATGATATTGCGCGATCGCAAAAGCCTCATTTCGCAATCGAATTCGAACAATGGCTTAACGATCCCCTTGACAGACGCCCACCAAATCAGCGCCCCATCGCGCGCATTCCTCCTCTCTGCAGTGCGTTGCGACGTGAGACCCGATCAGTCACACCGCGTCGCATGGCCCTTGCATCACTCGCCGACCGCCCGCCCACCACTCCGGCAGAGCGCGCTCTAGACCGCTCTGCACCCGGTCGAGTCACCGGTCGCCTCAAACGCGCCCTCGATGCCATGATCTGGCAGGCGATGACGTGAGTGGATGCCGCGAAGCACGCAAATCTCAGCGAGCACAGCCTCTACGTCGTCCTCCGCCGGCCGGATATGGCGAGGGCACGAAAGAGGGGCGAGCCCGGCCGGGCCCGCCCCTCCTCATCTCTGACGAATTAGGTGTTCAGGATGGCTATGATCTCGAAGGTCGCGGGGTCGATCACCACGATCTCATCGCGGACCAGGATGAAGTTGTAACCGCGCCATTCCGGATAGATCGTCACGACATCCGCCGGAAGCGGGTGGAAGCTGACGTCTCGCGGCACGCGGGTGCCGACCGCAACGTTGAAGTTGACGCTGGTCACGGGCGCGACGTGCTCGTTCCTGATCACCGTGGTGATCTTGGTGCGCTGCTCGGTCGTGAGCTTTGCACTGGCGCCGGCCTGACCGGTCGTCGTCTGCGAGCGCTCGCCCCCGGTCTTGGTTTCCGCGTTCATCTTCGTATTGTCGCGGCCTTCACGGCTCTCGGCGTTCATCTTGCTGTTATCGCGACCCTCGCGGCTTTCAGCATTCATCTTGCCGCTGTCGCGGCCTTCGCGACCTTCCGCCTTCATGTTGTTGTCGCGGCTCTCGCGGCCCTCGGCCTTCATGTTGCCGGTCTGACCCTCACGGGTCTCGGCCTTCATGTCCTTGCCGCCCTTGGTCTCGTTCTGAGAGCTCATGCCCTTCGACTTCTGACCGGGAGCGGACTCCTCAGCACGCTGGCCCTTGGCGGCGCCAGGCGCGGTCTGTTCGGACTGCGACGACTTCACGTCGGACGAGCCACCCGAGTCGCGTGCGGCGGGCGTCGCGGTGGTGCCGGACGGCGCACTGTGCTGCATCGCGGCTCCGCCGGACTCGCGATTTCCGGTTCCCTGCGCGTTGGCCGCGCCGGCTCCGGCGATCAGCGCGATCGCTGCAACCGAAACTAAAAAACGGTTGGACATTCTTATTTCTCCTCCAGTCATTGCTCTGCCCGCGCCGACAACGACAGGAGGTGGGAGATGTTCCTCGCCTTTGCTGGTTCCATCACGATTGTTTTGCTGAACGCGCGATGAACAAAAAAATCCGGCTGGGGTGTAGCCGGATTTTGCTATGTCTTTTGGCTAGATTACAGCTCTTATTGTTTGAGCTTTGTTGTTTCAGCGTGGTCTCAAACGCGTTCCGTGTCTGCTTCGCTAGCAGGTCGCTTTGCCGCAGCGCGCGATGCCGATCTTTTCCTTCAATCCTTCAAGGCCGACGGCGCCGATCACGACCTGCTTGCCGATCACGTAGCTCGGCGTGCCGTTCATGCCCATCTCTTCGGCGAGCTTGAAGTTCTCCTCGATGGTCGCCTTGACCTCGGGGCTTGCGAGATCCTTCTCGATCCGCGCGGTGTCGAGGCCGGCATCCTTTGCGGCGGCCATTGCGCGCGCCTTGTCGGCGGGTCCGCGGCCGCCAAGCAGCTTCTGGTGGAAGTCGAGATATTTCTTGCCGGTCTGGTCCTGCATGCGAACGGCGACAGCGACCTTCGCGGCTTCGACCGAACCTTCGCTGAGGACCGGAAATTCCTTCAACACGACCTTCAGCTTGGAATCGTTCTTCAGCAGATCGAGCATGTCGGCCATCGCGCGTTTGCAATAGCCGCAATTGTAGTCGAAGAATTCGACAAAGGTGACGTCGCCATCCTTGTTGCCGAGCACGACGCCGCGCGGCGAGTTGAAGATCGCGTCCGCATTCTGCTCGATGCTGGCTTCGTGCTTCTTCTGCTCGGCCGCCGCCTGGCGCTTGGAAAGCTCGGTCATCGCTTCCTCGAGCACTTCGGGATGCGCAATCAGATAGTTCCGCACAATCGTTTCGATGTCCCCGCGCTGGGCGTCGGAGAAGCTCTCCGCCGAGACGGCGAACGGCGTGCCGCAAAGCGCGAAGGTGAGGAGGGCGGGGACAAGCAGACGGAACGGACGCATTGGCAAAATCCTCTGGTGAAGCCGGTTTCCCTTGTAGATTCCCTTGGAGAGATTCCCTTGGAGACTGGTACTCCGGTCCGGTTTAATCCTGGTGCTTTTATTTCGAACAGCACCGGCTGTGGTTTATTCCAGATAGCCTAGCACGATCTCCGCGCCAACGCGTTCGGCGTTTGTCGCGGCGGAATGCCGGTGCCCACGCTTCCGGATCATGCCTTAATTGCTCTTCTGGCTGGGCAGCGGCTTGGCGGACACGATGTCGTCGGCCTTGACCCAACCGGGGGTGCCGACGGCAAAGCGGGTTTTGGCGCGCGAGGCGAGGTCGCGTGCGGTCTTGTTGTCGCCACGCAGATAGGCAGCCTGCGCCGATGCCAAATCGGCCTCCGCGTAGTCTCCCTTCCGGCCGTAGGCCATCGCAAGCTGGGAGTAACCGAGCGGCGCCTCATTCTCACGTGCCACCGCGGCGCGCAGGATCGCGATGGCTTCATCAGTGTTCGCTTTATTATCGGTGGCGACCAGGGCCTGCCCAAGTAACATCTCGATGAGCGGCGCATTGTTGGAGAGCGCGAGCGCCTTGTGCAGCGGCGCGATCGCTTCATTGGGCCTGCCACCTTCCAACAGTGCCTGGCCGCGCAGCTCGTAGAAATAGGGATTATTGGGCTGCACCTGGATCAGCCCGTCGATCTGCGTGAGCGCGTTGTTGAGGTCGCCATGCAGGTAGGTGGTGATGGCGCGCGCATAGCGCGCCGGCAGGCTGGTGTTGGACAGCGGATAACGGCGATAGACGGTGTCCTGCCGTTCCATGAAGCCCGAGATCTTGGCCCGCATCATGTCATGGCGCGATTGCAGGGACGGATCGTCCTTCTTGTCCCAATAGGGACTTGAATGCGCAAGCTCTTCCAGCGAAGCAACACGTTCGGCCGGCATCGGGTGCGACTGCATATAGGGGTCGGCGCCGCGCGCGGCGAACAGGCTGTCACTGGTGAAGCGCTTGAAGGTCTCGTACATGCCCTTGGCGGACTGGCCGGTCGCGGTCAGGAACTTCACGCCGGCACGGTCGGCGTTCTCCTCCTGCTGACGCTGATAAGAGAGCAGCGAGCGGCGAATCATCTCCTGCGGAGCGGCGACGGCGGCCGCGCCCGCATTGGCCATGCCGGAGCTGTTGCGGCTGGCGCCCGCCACCATGGCGCCGGCGCCGAGCAGCATGGCGATGATCATCTGGGTCTGCGCCTGCGCCAATTGCTCGCGCAACCGCGCGAGATGGCCGCCCGCGAGGTGGCCGGTCTCGTGCGCCAGCACGCCGATGAGCTGGTTCGGCGTCTCCGACTGCATGATCGCGCCGTAATTGACGAAAATCCGGCGGCCATCGGCGACGAAGGCGTTGAACGTGCTGTCGTTGATGATGACCATCTGGATGTTCTGCTTCTCGAGTCCTGCGACGCGCAGGATCGGGCGGGTATATTCGCGAAGCAGCTGTTCGGACTCGGCGTCGCGCAGGACCGCAGGCCCCTTGTTCTCCTGGGCGCGCACCGGCGCAACCGGCGTCAGAACCTGCACGACGGCAAGCGCAGCCGCGACCGTGATGGCGGTCAGGTGGGACGCTCGCTTGCCAGATGTGTTCTTGTCAGATGTGTTCTTGCCAGACGTCTTCTCGTCAAACGTCTTCTCAAACGTCATCTTGCCAAACGTTCTCTTGTGGAGCGCGAAATGGAGCGGCATGGCGATCTTTTTTGGGCGATCTTTTGCGATTGGCGGCGGGCCGAACACAGGGTATGCCCTAACAATCCATGGAATGCGGCTAGTCTGGGGCACCCGGGCCTGATTTGGAGGCTTGTTTCGGAAGCTTGTATTGGAGGGTTGGCAATATAACAAATGGACCAAGCCCACAAATGAACTTAGCAGAGCCCGATGCTTGAATCGACACCAGGAACCCGCGCCAAAGAGCTGCTTTCGGCATCCAACCGCAGCAATGTTCCACCCTTCATGGTGATGGATGTGATGGCGGCGGCCGAGCGGATCGAGAAGGCCGGCGGTCATGTCATTCACATGGAGGTCGGACAGCCGGCGGCCCCGGCGCCGCAGGCCGCGCTCGCGGCCGCCCATCGCGCGCTCGACGCGGCGCGAATCGATTACACGTCGGCGCTCGGCATTCCCTCCTTGCGTGAGCGCATCGCGCGGCATTATCGCGACGCTTACGGTTGCGACGTCGCGCCGGGACGGATCGTGGCCACCACGGGCTCTTCGGGCGCGTTCATCCTGGCGTTCCTGGCCATGTTCGAGCCCGGCGACCGCGTCGCGGTCACGGTGCCGGGCTATCCGCCCTATCGTCACATCCTGAGTGCGCTCGGCTGCGAGCCCGTGCTGATCGAGACATCGAGCGACACCCGCCATGCCCTGACCGGCGAGGCGCTGCTTGCGGCGCATCGCAAGGCGCCTCTGAAAGGCGTGCTGGTCGGAAGTCCGGCCAATCCGACGGGAACCATGATGACGCGGGACGCGCTCATCCAGTTGATCGCGGCGGCGGCGGATGCCGGCATCCGGTTCATCTCCGACGAGATCTACCACGGGCTCGATTACGCGTTTCCGGCGGTGACCGCCGCGGAACTGTCTCCCGGCGCGCTCGTGATCAACTCGTTCTCGAAATATTTCTGCATGACCGGCTGGCGGGTCGGCTGGATGGTGGTGCCGGAGCCGCTGGTCCGCTC